>Ga0182745_1001058_pt1 | contig 27338 bp, 21 predicted proteins | sample eDN3rd30CKraftBY_FD_128523 | JGI IMG/M metagenome (GOLD analysis project Ga0182745, IMG submission 128523) | Enriched backyard soil microbial communities from Emeryville, California, USA - eDNA 3rd pass 30_C Kraft BY (version 2) (version 2) | ecosystem: Environmental > Terrestrial > Soil >... | reverse complement strand
GAGTGCCTTCGGGTGATGGGTGGATTATCCATATCAACTGATTTTTTGTCAAGAGGAGCGGGAAGGAACACGCATTCCTCCCACCTCTAAAGAGGTGGGTTTCCTGCTAATTTTTTATGAGTCAGCTAGCGGAACAGACCAACCCGGAGTCGGATGCCTGGGGCTCAATATCTCGAGAGTCTCGAAGGCGTTGGACGCTTGCCGGGCTTCTGGGCGGATTTGGAGCGGCGGCCCTATTGGTGGGAGTAGGCAACGACAAACACTCGGCGCCTCAGGGGTTGGAGCAGGCGGTGAACTCCATCGCCGCCGGTGTTCAGGGGGCTTCGGAAACGGTGCGCGAGCAACTCTCGGCCGTTCACGAGTCCGCTCAGAACCTGGGGATCGAGCAGCAGATCGCCTCAAGGCTTCATGGTGACAAGAGCTTCGACGCGAACCAGATTCAGGTACGAGTGGAGTTGGAAGGAACCGCGGTCTTGAGAGGACTGGTCCAGGACGATCAGGCGAAGGAAAAGGTTGTGGCACTCACTCGAGATACCCGAGGGGTCCTGAAGGTGGTTGATCACCTCGCCGTCATTCCCCAGCCTCGAATCTTTTCCGGACGCGAGCAAGGCCTGGACGTAGAGCCCCGAGCGGTCCCACGTCAGGCCAGGTTCCAGAAGGTAAACCAGGAACTCGAATCTCCCTATCGCCAGGTGCGATAGAAATTTGCTGATTTCTTAGTGTAATGATTGGGCGGGAGATCCTCGTGTGGTCAATGACGACCCCGCTCGGTCCCTTGAATGGGGGCTGGCTCGGCCCATGCGAGGTTCGATCGCTTTTGGGTTGACGTGACCGATCACCAGCCCCTGGATTCCTTCTTATTTGACTTCGTTAATTCTTCTCAAGCTCTTTCTTGAGCCATTCCCCCTTGTTGGTGGTGATGAGTTGGATTCCGGCGTCGATCATACGCTTGGCGTCCGCGGGCTCATCCACGGTCCAGACGCCGATTTCCAGACCTGCATCGCGGATCGTTTTGACCGAAGTCTTGTCCAGCGGGCCCTTGAACGAGAGGTCGAGGCCATCGGCCTTGATGCCCTGGGCGCGTTTGATCAGCTCGTCGATGGTGGGGGACCAGGCTCCGGTCTTCTTGTCTTGCTTGAAACTGGCAAGATAGTAGGCCTTGAGCTCGGGGAGTTGTTGCTTGGCAGCTTCAACGGCGTCGGCCTGGAAGCTAATGACCACAAGCTGCTCGGGTTTCTTGCCAGAGGCCCGGACCGCCTTGACGAGCGCGGGGATCGCCTCGGCCCCAACCTTGATCTCGATGAAGCAGAATGACCCGTCGGGAATGGTCGCCAGGGCTTCCTCGAGCCTCGGCAATTTCTCACCGGCCCACTTCGCGTCTTTCCAACTTCCCACGTCCAGGGTTTTGAGCTCGTCCCAGGTGCTCTCCTTGATCTTCTTCGCCACGCCCGTGGTCCGTTTGGTGTCCGCATCGTGGCAGACCGCCAGGACACCGTCCTTGGTGAGATGAACGTCGAGTTCAATCGCCGGGACCTTTCGCTCCCAGGCGAGCTTGAAAGCCGCCATCGAGTTTTCGGGCGCATCGGCTGATTCGCCCCGGTGGGCAACCAACTCAACCTGGGGAGTCGCGGCGAGACAAATCATCATAACACTCGAATACCAAACCATCATGACCCACTCCGGGGAATGACCCGATTTCAGACCTGAACCACCCCTCGTCGCACAACGAGGAAGCGAAGATTCTACCTCACGATAGCCCTCCACCTATACACCGACTCTAACCAACTGGACAGTTTCTGATTCCAAATAATTAATGCAAATATGTTGAAATTTCATCATATGAGGTTGTGATTTAGTTTGTGTGTTTGTTTTGAAAAAAGATGAGCGAAGCCACGCTTATGCTTTTGGAGAACCTCCTGCATGGGCGCTTCGTGTGTTGAGCTTCGAGGAATCTCGCTTTGGTCTCTCAGCGAGAATGCGCGAAAGCAGTGACTTTACCTTGAACAAGGGCAAGGCCGGTCAAGGAAGGAGCCCCAGGTTCTGCCCGGTGCCCGAATTCGATGATTGCGACGGTGCGTCGCGCGGCGTATTGTTGAAATCGCTGGTTGGAGCTTTGGAAGTGGTCGGGACTTGTCCAGGTTGGATGACGCATAGGTTTTGAAGAGTGCTCGGCAGGGAACGCATGATTCTCAAGCACTTCATCTGGGAGAAACACAATGCTGAAGCCGTTTAAGTTCTCAACCGCGCTGGTAGGATTCGCATTGATCGCGGCGGGATCCGCGCAGGCGGCGGAACTGACCAAGGGCAACCCCGAGTGGAAGAGCGCGGGGCCGCTTGCCTTTGGGCCGAAAGGGCTCCTATTCCTGGGAGACTCGACCGGAGCTTCGATCATCGCCGTCGACACCGGGGATACGACCCCGGACACCTCAGGCGGTGCTTTGAAGGTGGAAGGTATCGACGAGAAGGTCGCCGCGGTGCTGGGTACCACCGCCAAGGGGATTGTGATCGCCGACTTGGCCGTGAATCCGGTGTCGGGGAAGGCCTATCTGACCGTGGCGCGTGGGAAGGGCCCCGACGCGACTCCCGTGCTGGTTCGGATCGACCGGGCCGGTAAGCCCGAAGTGGTCGCGTTGGAAAACGTTCCCTTCGCCAAGGCTCCGCTGCCGAATCCTCCCAGCCGGGATAAGGCCAAGGCCGAGTCAATCACCGACCTCGCCTTTGTCGATGGGCGTGTCTTCGTCGCTGGGCTCTCCAACGAAGAGTTCGCCTCGCGCCTGCTCTCGATCCCCTATCCCTTCAGCAAGTCGGGGGATGGAACGAGCGTTGAGATCTACCATGGTGCCCATGGCCGATTCGAGACCGGTTCTCCCGTGCGGACCTTTACCCACTACAAGGTCAAAGGGGAGTCCTACCTGCTCGCCGCTTACACTTGCACCCCGCTGGTCAAGCTCCCCGTGGCGCAGTTGAAGCCGGGTCAGCACGTTAAGGGAACCACCATTGCCGAGCTCGGTAACCGCAACAAGCCGCTCGACCTGATCGTTTACAACAAGGATGGGAAGGATTTCCTCCTTCTGGCGAACAGCAACCGGGGGGTCATGAAGATCCAGACCGATAAGGTTGAGTCTCAGGAAGGCATCACCAGCAGGATCAGTGGAACCGAAGGGCTCCCCTACCAGACGATCGCCGAGCTTCAAGGGGTGACCCAGCTCGACGAGTTGGACAAGGATCATGCGTTGATCCTGGTTCAAACCTCGGCTGGTGCCCTCAACCTCGAGACCATCGCCCTCCCATGATGTCGTACGATCGACGAGGCTGGCCGCTTTCAGCCCTCATCTTGGTCGCGTTCTTCGCGTCTGACGCCAGTCGTCAGGCGCGAGGAGCGGAACTCGCCATCCATTGGCGAGTCGGTGAAGGCGCGGAGCACTCTCGGATCGAGGTCTCCGGTTTCGACCCAGTCGATCTCGGAGCGCTCGACGCCTTGACCCGCGCCCCCAACGCGTCATTCGCTTGGCCCGAGGTCTTCAAGGTCTGGGTGGAAGCAGAGGGGGCTGTTCCCGCGCGCGAAGTGCTCCCGATCCTGGGAACCTATCAAGTAAAAGGGGATCGACTCGTTTTCGAGCCTCGCTTTCCGATCGAGCCGGGATTGAACCATCGCGCCCTGGTTCGTCCCTCACGGCTTCCGGGTGAGACCTTTCGCGACCGGAAAGACATTTCCTCCGAGTGGACGAAGCCTGCTCCCACCACGGAGCCGACCGCGACGATCGAGCGAGTCGACCCGGTTTCGGACCAACTCCCTGAAAACCTCCTGAAGTTCTACCTGCATTTCTCCTCCCCCATGAGTCGGGGAGAAGCCTACGACCGAGTCCATCTTCTCGACGCGACCGGCAAGAAACTCGTGGTTCCTTTTCTCGAGCTCGGCGAGGAGCTTTGGGATCCCTCGGGTACCCGGCTCACCCTGTTGCTCGACCCTGGCCGAATCAAGCAAGGCCTAAAACCTCGAGAAGACCTGGGCCCGATTCTCAAGGCGGGGCAGTCTTATACGCTCGTGGTGGACCGAGAATGGCCGGACGCATTGGGTCAGCGGATGAAGTCGGGATACCGTAAGGCGTTTCGAGCGATCAAGGAAGATCACGAACAGCCCAACCCCTCAAATTGGAAAGTCACGGCTCCCAAGGCGGGTTCCAGCGATCCGTTGGTTGTGGAGTTCCCCGAGCCGCTTGACCGCGCGATGCTCAACCGAACGCTGATCGTCCTGGATTCGCGCGGAGACGAAGTACAGGGCCGTCTCGCGGTCGACCCTCGCGCAACGCAATGGAGCTTTTTCCCCGAGCAGAAATGGCGGACGGGTCATTATCAGATCCAGGTCGACTCAACTTTGGAAGACCTGGCCGGTAACAGCGTTGCCCGCCCCTTCGAAGTCGATGTTCTCCACCCCATCACAAAGCAAAAGTCCCTCGCGAAGCAGGTGACGATCCCCTGGAAGGTCCGCTAGCTTTCTCCCGGGACTCCTCCCTCGCCCAGACTCTCGACGCTACGAGTGAGCGAGGTAATCCCGACTCTCGGCTAGCGGATTTGTTTTTCTGTCATGCTGAGATGAACGAGATTGAAATAATTCATTCGTTCAAGTTTTCCGTCGTTAATCCCGCATCCCTTAGTGCCTGAAGATAATCGTCCCGGGTATTCAGGTTGCGGAAGCTTGCAAGGGCTGGGTCGAACGCGCGGAGCTGGGACTCAGGTACGGAGAGGATCGGAATCTGTTCGAGCAGATCCATCAGCCGTCGCTGGTCTCGGACCATCTGGGCTTCGACCACCTCAAGCACTTCCTCTTTTCGATAGGCCGCGGCGAGTGGCTGTGGGAACCCCGCTACGAAGGGGACCGCGGCGCCCTGCGTGGGCTCGCACCGGAGTTGTTCGCATAGAAAACGGATGAGAGCCGGCATGAGGAACGGAGCGTCGGTCGAGGTGATGAATGCGATCTGAACCGCGCTGGGAAGTGCTCTGAGGCCCGCGGCAAACCCTTCCAGTGGACCACGGCCAGGCAGGGCGTCTTGCACGATTCGGACCTCAGGCTCGAGCGGAGGACAGCGCTGGTCTGGTGCCGTCACCACCACGACCGATTGTGCCACTTCCGAGACGATCCGAACCGCCCGTTGAAGCAGCAACTCGGGTCCGAAGGGAAGCCAGTCCTTGGACTGTCCCATACGCAGGCTTTTTCCACCACACAGCACGATCGCTCCGAACACCTCTTCACCTCCAAGGGCAACCGAATCCGCGAGGTTCTTTATCGTCTCCAGCCCATGAGACCACAATCGACTAAAATCTGACCAATGGTTCATGTTGGATGATATTTTTAGAAAATATAACCTATTATGTTATGGTATGCAAATTCCTGAATTCGGTGTGACTGGTCTTGATGCGGGCCGATGAGATTTCGGTAGTTTAAGCCAGTGGACGAAATTTCGGTATGGACCATACCCAAAGCGTCGATGGGCAAGGCGCTGACCTATGTGGGAATCCAGCGAGCGGCGCTTCGACCATACTTAGCCAATGCCCGACTCATCATCGACACCAACGTCTCGAGGCGGATGCCGCGGGCTCACGTGGTGGGTCGGAAGAATTGGGAATTTTTTGGGGAGTTCAAGGTCGGCGACACAAAACACGAGCCTGGCGGGAGCGAATCGTCAACCCCTGAAGCCTTGGGTCTAGGCTGGGAATGGTTGGGGGCGAGAAACGGGGACACGTCGCGTTTTGAAGTCGGAAAGGGGATTCTCAATCCTCGCTGCGTCACCGTTTCCTCCCCGGCTCACCACGGTTGCCGTGTTTCAAGGCGTGTTAGATCACGCCGTCGTCGGCGCGAGCAGTTCCTGGTAGGGCCTGAAGATCGCCGGGTACACACCCCGAGTCAAGATTCCCGCCGTCCAGAATCGTACGAAGATAAGGATTCCGTGAAGTACAATTTCAGGCTCCTGGACACTGGTTTTACGACGAAGACTAGTGTGTGTTCGTTCATGGCTACGTGCCATTCGCCTTCGTCCCCGTTTCACACCTCCCGATAAACCCGCTACTTCCCTTGAATCTGGACGTTGCGAATCCGATTTGCTTAACAAATTGTTGACGTGATCTAAGCTAATGGTATGCGTGATGGCAGTATTGCTTCTAAGTGATAGATGAGTTGTGAGAAAATCCATGCCGCATCATTTTACCGTGCCCTTTTACCGAATTGTTGCCGGTGCGTTGTTGAGAAAGTCAGGCAGGTTCAGGCCGGCTCTTGAGAACCTGGAGCCAAGGATCGCACTTTCGGGTGCCAGCCAGCCGGGAATGGAGATCGCATATATCGGTAACCTGGGAGCGGACTTCAAAGGGCCGACTGAGGTCTATCTCGCTTCGGGAACCAATCCGATCACAGCCGACGCATGGGCGAACTATGTTCCTCCTCCCAACTATCTCAAGAACACGAGTCGAAATGTTGAGTTTGACTCAGTTGACTTTCTCACCAGTCCCGACTCGACCACCGGCCAGACCTACATCACCACCTCCGACGGATACACCTGGCAGTTTGTAACTGAAACTGTCAGTGCGAATTATCCTTTCAAACCCGGCGACTATCCGGGGGAACAATATACAAGCGCCTACCAAGCGGCGGCGTTCGACCCGACACCGCCTGAGGGAGTGATTCGATACTCAGCCAATACCAAAAACGCCATCACTACCTGGTTGGCCCGTGATTCAGAGAACCAGCCCATCAAGCGATACTTCGTTCAGGATGCTTGGAAGAATCTCTATATTATGCAGACTTCGGGTGTCGCCGATGACGCCGATGTGGAGGGCAACTTCTTCGCGGCCGTACTGCCGGCTGGTTGGCTCAAGTTCACCGGGTATCTCCCCGGCGATCTTACGACCTATCCCGCGTATGACAACCAAGGATTTGCTCAGTACAACATTTTTCGTACCAGTTCTGACGATGCATTTCAGCAAGTGTCCTGGTCGCCCCAAGGCAACGGGATCGCACAACACATTGCCGACATGCCAATCTGGGGTGGGCCAAAATCCGACTCGATCAATGCCAGACGGTTATACGATAGTTTGATTCACGCTGCGCAAGGCAACGACACGATCCGTGTTTTTGAGCGAAGCGATACCGTGTACGGAGATGCCGGAACCGACACCGTGGTGTTTTCGGGCCATCGACGACGATATGTACTGACGGTTCCAAGAGGGGATCGATCGACGGTCGTCGTCACTCGGTTGGCTTCGAAGCACAAGCCACAGGTTGTTACGCTTCACGACGTTGAGCGGATTCGTTTCGCCGATGGAATGGTCTTTACGGCCGCACTCAAGAAGCCGCCCGGCTTCTCGCCGTCACGATCGCCACTCTGGCGGACGGGCCGTATTCGCATGTCACCTCAATTCTGGCGACACAAGTAGGATCAGCGAATAAGTGGCATTCGTCATTCCTTTTGTTGTCTGAGTAAGATGAGGTGTTACAGAGTCCTCGGCCCGAGGTCACACTTGCGTCGCGTCCGTCCCCGATCGCTGAGGCTCGCCTCCAGCTTCAGCGATTCGACCGTGACGCGTACCCGTGTCTCCGAACCCAAGGGTCGGACGCGCCGGATCGAAGCCCAAATCGTTGTGGATTCCGCGGCTCGGCGGCCACGTTTTCTTAGAATGCGGTGTTCCACGAGGTCGTCCCAACTCGATCCATCGATGAGACGATGATGCCGCGTTTTGCGTCTCCAGGCTCACCAGAACGGTTCACGTATGGTTTAACGCGAGTCGGGCTGGCATGCATGAGCGGATATCGTGCGCCAAGTTTGTCCTGGTGAGCCTGATCGCCCTACTTATGTTCCTTTCCTGCTTCATCCGAGAAGAAGGGAAACGAGGGTCTGGGTTGATGGCTCGGTCGAATCAGGGCTTCACGACGGAGAGGTTCAGTACGTCGCTGGAGTAGGCGGTTTTGACAACAAAATTGATGGAGACGTGCCCCATGACCGCGATGGGAACGTTCTCACACGCGGCGGCGTCGGCCTTGGCTTCCAGGATGATTTTCCCTTCGGTGTCCTTTGGTCCCAGAAGCGTTTTGCTTCCGGCTTCCTTGATGGTCACGCCAGGAGGTAAGGGATCGGCGAAGGTGCCTCCGAGGTGTTTGAGGAGCAGGGCCAGGTTGACTCCCTGGTCGTAGCCGCCATGTCGGGTGACCTTCACGTTGATGGTCGCGGTCGATCCTGGCTTGATCGTGAGTTCTTTGGGAGTGGCTTCAACGGTGATGTCCGACTCATCGGTGACCGCGAGCCCCACGGTCTGGACAGCGTAGAGTCCTCGACCACCGCCGGGGAGATAGATTTCTTGTTTAGGAACGGAGGCGACGACGAGGTCTTTTCCATCCACCTGGGCGCGCCCTTTGATTTTCAGGAGCGCCGCCACGTGCTTGGCGTCCGTGGAGGCGGAGACCACGCTCACTCCCTGGGTCATCGTTGGGTTGATCGTCAAAGGGCTGGCGGAGACGCCCTCCGGAAGTCCTTCCCACTCGATGGTGATGGGCCCCGCGAACTTGGCCTTGCGCGTAACGCGCACGAAGACAGGGACGCGCGCACCGGGTCCCAGGTTGATCTTGTCGGGGTCGGAGTACAACGTGAACGTTGGGCTGGCCGGCTCGGCGAGCAGTAGATATCCAAACCCTTCGCCGCCCCGGCTGTGCAGGTCTTGCACGTGGATCCCGTAAGCTCCATCGGCGGGGGCCGTCCACTCCAGCAGCGGGTCCTTTGAGTCGGGCGCGTCGTCGGCTTCCGCGAGAGTTTTACCCTTGAGGTCGAGCACTCGGATCAACGGATCCGTCATGGTCCCAAGCCGTCTGGCAAATACCTCAAACCGATAAACCTGGCCGGCCTTGGCCTCGAACTGATGGATATCGATATCATTGGATTCAAGAAGCCGGCCACTGAAGGCCACGGGAAGCTTCAGGACGGGGGCCTTCGCGACTTCGTCCGGCGCGTCCTCCGTCTCGCTACCCAAGGGGAGGGGAGTCGCGTAGAGCGGGACAGGGAGCGCTGGGCCGTGTTCGGTCGGTAACGCCGTCAGGTGCATGCCGGGTTCAAGGTTCTCGGCGACCTTCAATGGTTGGGTCCGCGTTCCCGATCCAACCTGGCTTCCGAGGACTTCAAAAGTTGCCTCGGAGCCGGGATTGATGGCAAGGGGATGTGTGGAGGTGATGACCGGACCATTGGTCGCGTGCATCACGTAGCTCCAGTAAGCGTTACCCGTATAAGTTGTGTCGCGGATCTGGATCCGATAGGTCCCGGATTCTTTGAACTTGTGGATCAAGAGCGGGTCCGCGAAGTTGTGATTGTCATTCACCGCGAGCTCTCGTCCCTGCTCATCATGGATGGCGATGATGGGGTCGAAGTGGGTCTGCAAGTCGTGGATCTTGTTCTGAAGTCGGTTGGCCCAAACACTGAAGGCCACGGTTTCACCCGCATTCACCTTGAACGTGTACCAATCCACATCCTCGATCTTTTCGATCACCCCCGAGGCCACGGTGGGGAGTTCTAGAGCTTGGGCCCCGCCAGGCAGATCATTCCCCTTGTCGTCCGACTCCTCCGCGACCGGGTCATCCACCACCACAATGAGACCGACCGAGGAGATCCCTTGAGGAGTTGCGACCCGAAGTTCACGGGGGCCGAGCGGAGCGTCGGGCGCAACGGTGAGCTTCGCCTTGACCGAGCCCGTCTGACGCATCCCCTTGTTCTTGGGAGCGTTGGGTTGGGCCTTGGATTTTGTTGCCACCACTTCGACGTCCGTCGCCGAGAGTCCCTTTTCGCAAAGGACTTCCCAGGCGCCCTCGAACAAACCCAACCCCGCGATCGTCACTTCAACCGTCTTCCCCCTTTGGGCGGCGGCGGGGCTGACCCGCGTCAGCATGGGATAAGACGTCTGGGCCCGTGCAAGGCATGGAGTCCACAGGGTCGCCAGGCCGCACGCGGTCGCGGTGAGCAGGAGGAGGTCACGTCGCATCACAGCAAGACTCCGAATATCTAGTGTATCAATGATAATTTGATCAAAAGGTCTTGCGCAAATGGACTGCCGGAACTCTCTCGGGTCTGAGGGTCAAGGAGAACCCGCACGAGTATACTCAGGTTCAGCAGCGGGTTTGCCGTGGAGTTCCTCGATCAAGTTCTTTGGGTTCTCGAAGAGCGCTCGAGGTTGCTCAGAGGGGACCTCGACCCCTCCAATTCGCCAGTGGAGCAGGGGGGCGAGGCTCTCGGAAACCTGGAGATAACCGCCCGGAGACATAATCAGCCAGTTCGATTCCCCGGCGCTCAGGGACGTCGGCTGGATCAAGGTGGCCAGCAACTTGCCCGACTCCACGTCCCAGACTCTGGCGATCCCATCCCAACCGCCGCCCGCGGCACGTTTCCCATCCCGCGAGATCGCGGCGGTGAACTGCCATTCGGTGGAGCCGGCAAGGGTGCGGAGTAACTTGCCATTCGCGCCGTCCCAGACGCGCACGCTTGAGTCGCCCCCCGCCGAGATCAGGGTCTTTCCATCACCGCTGAAGGCGAGCTGATGGACTGGGCCGCCATGTCCTCCCATCCGATTCTCAGGCTTCGATTCCTTGTAGTTCCACCAGCGTAGTTGAGGTTCGAGCCCCGCGCTCACGAATCGTTTCCCATCCGGCGCAACCCCGATGGCCATCACGTCTTCCTGATGATTGCTGTAGGTCTGCTTCTCTTTCAAGGTTTTCAGATCAATCAACTTGATGGTTCGGTCCTTCCCGGCGGTGAGGAGCGACTGACCATCGGGGAGGTAGGCCACCTCATAGACGAAGTCGGAATGCCCTTCAAACGTGCCGGCAAGCTTGCCACTGGGCAGGTCCCAGAGCTTGACCTTCTGGTCGAAAGAGGCCGAGGCGAGCTGAGTACCATCGGGCTTGAACGCCAGGCCGAAGACCAGGTCGTCATGTCCTTGCAAGTCGTGCAGTAGTTTTCCGTCGGGGATGGAGTAGACCCGGACCAAGCCCGTCCGCGCGGGTAAGCCCGATCCCACGGCGAGCTGAGTCCCTGCCTGGTTGAAGACGAGTGCGTGGATTGGTCCGGGGATTTGATCCAGCGTCAAGGTGGGGCGAGCGCTTTCGAGGTCCCAGAGCAGAACTTGCCCATGGGTTCCCACGGCCAGGTGCTGTCCATCACCGCGGAACGCGACGGCGTTGACCGCTGGCATGGGGCCAACCTTGAGGGCAAGCTGAAGCGGGCCTCCCGGGCCGAGCCCTTCGAGCTTGGGGGGGATTTTTCGATCGGTGGAAAGGACGACGTCGAGTGTGCGAACCACCCGACGCGCCGAGGGAGAAGGCGAAGGCATCGAGGTCGTGAGGGGTGTTGAGCTAGTTTCACCGCGAGGTGCGCCTGCTTCGACCCAGCGCCGGATCAAGAGGCGCTGAGGCTCGGTCAGCGGCTTCTCGAGCATGGGCATCCGTAAATCCACGTCGTCGGTCTCGAGCCGTTCGATCAGCTCGCTCTTCTCCGCGTCACCCGGAACCACGACCTTCCCGTTACTGGTGCCGGCCATGACCGCCTCGAAGCGATCGAGGACGAGCCCACCAGAGACCTCTTCGTCGCCTCGCTTCTTTTCGTTATGGCAGACGGTACAACGTCGTTCGAGGATCGGCTTGATGTCGCGTTCGAAGCTGGGCGTTGGCTCAACGGCCGCGCTCACGAAGCTCGAAGGCCAGACGTAGGCCAGCATCAGGAACAACAGGACACGGCGAGGGGCAATCACGGGTGCGGGTCCTTTCAGGTCACAATCGATCATGGACCAGAACAGGGGGCGAGGCTCCTTCCAACGTGGGTGGTGGGAAGGAGCGGTGTCGCCGGCCGTTCATGCCCTGAAGCGGGTCGGTGGAATCGAACCTGGAGCAAGCGTGGAGGAAATGCTCCAACGTCAATGATTGAACATGAATTCCTTGGAATTCAGCAGACCCCAGAAAAGATCCTGAGCGCCGATGGGCCGACTGGGAGCGTCCTGGATAATCCGCGATGCCGCGGTCAGTTCCTCGGCGGTGGGCTTCCGATTGAAGGTGACGAGGTAAAGATTTTCGACGAGCGCGGAATCCGTGACCTCGGGGTCTTTCAACAGTTTGGCGAGCCGGCCGTTGGGCTCGACGATCTTTCGACTCACGACATCGCCGTTCATCAGGTGCAGGGCCTGACTTAAGGTAGGGTCGGTTGAGCGCTCGCATTCGCAGGCGAGTGCCCGGGTGGGCCGGCCAAAGGTATCGAGAAAGTAGGATGGAGCGTTGGTGTCGGGCAAGGAGATGGCCCGTGTGCCCGCTGGCATCTTTGGGAATTTCTCGATGGTTCCGGTCGCCAGGTTGATGGCGTCGAGCAACTGTTCGGCGGTCAGCCGCTTGATCTTGTAGTGCGTGAAGAACGTGGTATCGAGCCGGTTGTCTGGGGTTGGGAACGAACTAAGCTGATAGGTTCGGCTGTTGAGGATCAACCGGAGGAGTTGTTTGAGGTCGTATCCGCTCGAAACGAAATGCTGAGCCACCGCGTCGAGCAATTCGGGGTTCGATGGCGGATTGGTTTCGCGGAGGTCGTCGATCGGGTTGACGATGCCGCTTCCCATCAGGTAGCCCCAGTAACGGTTGACCACGTTGCGAGGGAGCCAGAGGTTGTCGGACGCGGTCAACCAGCGCGAGAGGGCCCTGCGACGGTCGACGGGATCATCCGCGGCTTCTCCCCCCAGCGGGGTCGGCTTCATGACCTTGCCGGATCGCGGTTGTCTCACGTCGCCCGTGCCCGCCACGTAGATGACTTGCTCGCGTCCGAAGAGACCAAACTCCTGGCTTGGCTTCGCCTTGATGCGCGCGAAGTAGGCGGCGAGCGAGTAGTAGTCGTCCTGGCCGTACGCCTCGAAGGGATGATGGTGGCACTTGGCGCATTGGAGGCGGACCCCCATGAAGACCTGCGCCGTGGTTTCCGCGAGGTCGTCGGGGCTGGTCGCGACCCGGAAATAGTTTGCCGGCCCGTTGGTGTAAATTGAGCCCTGCGCGGTAATGAGCTCGTCGACCATGGTGCTGACGGGCTTATTCGATCGGAAGGAGTCGCGGAGCCAGAGGTTGAAGGCGAGCATCCCCTGCGCACCGAGCTTGGTGCTGTTCACGCGAAGGATATCTCCCCACTTCAAAGCCCAGAAGTCAACGTACTCGGGGCGTTCCAGCAGGCGCTCGATCAGCTTGGACCGCTTATCCTTGTCATTGTCCGCGAGGAACGACTCAATCTCTTCCTGGGTCGGCGTGGTACCGATGGTGTCGAGCATGGCGCGCCGGAGGAACTCGGCGTCGGTGCAGAGGTCGGAAGGGACCAGGCCGAGCTCTTTCCACTTGGCCGCGACCTTCTCGTCGATCACGTTTCGGGCGAGATACTCGAAGGGTTTGTCGTAGGCGTAAGGGACAGTCACGAGCGCCATGGCCGCGTGCCCCTGGTAGCGAACCATGATGTTGGATTCGCCCTGGCCAACGGTGGTTGTCAGGCCTGTTGGCGCAACCTTGGCAACCCCCTCATTCAAGGTGTCGAACTTGGCCTGATCGGTCACGTCGACGCGGGTGCCATCGCTTAGGGATGCGAGCACAACCAGGCGCTGGTTTTCTTGCGGAACCATTTGGCGGTGCTGAGGATAGACGGTAATCCCGATGACCTTGGGGTCATCGGCGCGGGGGGCGGGGGCCCCTTGCTGAAGCCAGAGCTTGATAAGCTCGGCCTCCTTCGAGTCGGGCTCCAGGCGTTTCCCACCGCCATGCGCGATCGCCAAGGTGGGCTTGAGCAGGAGGAGACTCTCCTCGGGAGCGAACGGGGTGACACGCCGCCCTTCCGCGCTCTTGACCACCGAGGTGTAATCTTCCTCGGTCTCAAAGCCTAGTAAAGAGAGGCGAAAGCCCCCCTTCCCATGCTGAGAACCATGGCAGGCCCCCTGGTTGCACCCGAGCTTGGTCAGGATCGGCTGCACCTCATGCCGGTAGCTTACGAGGCGCTCGGACTTCGACTGCCGCACCTCGACGGGAATGCGCCGTGTCTCCCCCTTGGCGATCACGACCACCTCGGTCTTGCCATCAGAGCTCGGTCGCAAAACCCCTTCCGCACCGATTGAAACCACTTCGGGGTTCGCCGGTTCCAATCGAGCGACTCCGCTCAGGTCGCGTTGCGAACCGTCGGCGTAAGTGCCCACTACGATTAACCGCTGCGCCGCGCGAGGCCCTTCCAGTATCGCACGGCCTGGTAAGACTTCGATCCGGGTCGGTTTATCGTTGTCCGAGGCTGCCAAACTCGTGGCGGAAAGCCAACCTAGAGCCGCCAGGCTAAAGCCGAAGCAGAGTGAGGCGCGCATGGGAAGGACTCTCGTGGAAGTATTCGCGGGGTCTCCCGCGCCGAGGAACCGCGCTGTTTCCCTTGCTTGAGGTTCAGTCAATGGAACAGCAAACGGCTACCTGGGAGGGGCAGGTTAATTGGGGATGGTCTCAAAAATCGGAGTCGGCTATTCAACGCCAGGGGAAGTCAGAAATCCGGCGGGTTCTTGCTCGGGGTCAAGATTATCCTAACGTTTAACAATGCTCTGAACGTGTTTGAAAATCAAGAAGGTAACGTGGAATCCCCATTCAATGGAGCACCTTCAAGGGAGAGGGCTCGGAAGTCAGCCAGCTTTTTGGGTGAGAGAGTCTTGGCGGGTGGATCGATTGAGTGCGATGGCTTGCTGGCTTCGGGCGAGAAGGGTGGCGTACCGATCGTTCCAGGAGAATCCGTTTTGGACGAGGTTCTTCCCAGCAGTTCCAAGGCGTTCGGCCTCGGCGCGATCCGTGATGAGTCGACCGATCGACTGGGCAAGCTGGTCAACCGCGCCAAACGGGATGAGCAGACCGGTTTGATTGTGCCGGACGACTTCGGGAACACCCCCCGCGTCGGCGGCGACGACCGCGAGTCCGTTCGCCCAGGCTTCGAGGAAGACGATCCCGTAGGAGTCGGTTCTCGAGGGCATGGAGAAGAGGTCGATCGCGGCGAACAGGTCGGCTCGCTGATCCAGAGGCAAGGGACCGAGGAGTGAAAGCCAGGACGGAATCCCGTCGGGTCGTTCCTGGAGAAAACGTTCGAAACAAGGAGAACTTGGGCCTGCCATTACCAGATGGATTGGGTCGTTTGTTGGCCGTGCCGCGTTGAGTCGATCCAGGGCGAGTACCAGGTCGGTGCTCCCCTTATTGGGATCGAGCGTGGCCAGATGCCCCACGACCTTGCGGGTTTTGGGAATGCCGAGCCGATTGCGCAGGAGATCAGGATCACCACCGGTTACTTCGACGTGCTCGACCGCCATGCCGAGTGTCAAGATCCGCTCTTCGGGGATACCCCATTCGCGAACCACGTTCGCTTCGAGCCGAGTCTGAACAACGATCACGTCGGACTGGCGCAGGAGCCGGATCTGGTGAGGCTTGGTGTAGTACTTACGGACGGGATCACCCGGGGTCGCCAGATGGAGGAACGGGGTGAGGATTAACGGCGCACCCGCGTTTCGGGCCGTAAGCAATGCGGCGTAGGAGAAGATCGTATAAGGGAAGCCGACCGCGAAGACGGCGTCATAGGGCCCTCGAACCCGCTCGATTCCAGGCAGGATGGGCATGAAGGAGTCGCTCCGGCACTGGGTGGGCCAGTGGGGGGCGTAGCTCAGCAGCCGGCCGACGTAGCGCTGGAGCGGCAGGTGACGCACGGGGAAGCGATGGACCTGGGCACCATCCACGGTGGACTTGGTGGGCTCGGTCACTCGCTTCCGGGTGCGGTCTGTGAAATACCAGAGGTCGTGCGCGTCGCTGGTCAACACATCCACGTCATGACCATCGGCGGCAAAGCGCCGGACGATAGCACGACCATAGTTCTCGGCCCCGCCGACACAGGGAAAGTATCGGTGGGTGAACCAAGCGATCCGCATCGGCCGTCTCCTCATCCGTTGCAAGTTGGCTGCTCGCCAAGATCCAACGAGCAGCCAGCCAGCCGGTCCGGTTCCTGACTTTACCTGGTTCTCGTCGCGTCCAGAGCTTTCGCCGGGGGTTCGTCGGCCTTCTGGGCGACTTCCGGTCGCAATGGACTGCGCCGGTCGTAGATCAGCAATTGAATCGACTGGGGGTCGGGTTTCGCTGGGATCGTGAGAACCGGGTCGCGCCCCGCGATGAGCTTGCGAACCAGGGGGCTAAAGTTCCAGCGCTCGCGTAGGTGAGCATCCCGCACCACCACCCACCGCGTGTTGGGGTCGATCGCCGCCCAGTGGACCTCGGCGAACCGGAACCCGGGTTCACCGCTGAAGTAAAGCGCCCAATCGGTCATGTCGAGCACTTTGCCGTGCTCGTGCTTCTTGATCTCCGCGATCCAGGAACCGGCATCCCGGTAAGCGGCGAAGCTTCCGTGGAAGGTCGTCATTTCGCGGATGTGAGGAATCGCGACCAGGGCCCCCAGAAGCGCCGCCCAGACGCCAGGACCCAGGCGGAACCGTTCTTCCTCGCTGCCTATCCAACGGCCCGGGATCACAATGGACTGCATGAGCCACGCGATCCCATTCGCCGCCGCGAGCGTGAGCAGGAATCCAGGGATGAGGGCATGCCGCACGGTACAGTAACCGCCGGTGGCATGCAGCCTGACCAACCCGACCGCCGAGACGGTGACGATTAGGCCGGTGAAAATCCAGATTCGGGCGCGGGCGGACCAGGGTCTGGCCGTGGCAAGTCCGAGCAGGACCAAGGGAAGGAGCGGAGTGGTGACCGCGGTCCGAATGACCTTGACCATCCGACGCGCGGCCATGCGATAGGTTTCAATGGTGGTCTGGTTGGGGGCGAGGGGACGCTCTCGCTCCAGAGCGCGGGCGTCCGATTTGGGAGCGGTGCCCAGGAGTCTGGCGATGGAAGGCTTCGTGCCCAGTCCCCCCTTGACCGTCATGTAAGGGCCGACGAGCAGCAGAGGACCAATCACCAGAACGCCGACCGCGGCCCACCACCGCGGCCAGTAGATTCGAGTGGCCCAGTGCAGGGGCAAGACGAGCAAGGTGGCGACCAGGGCCAGGGGAAGCAGTATCCCCTCGGGCCGGCCGAGATAGGCCAGGGCGCTAAATAAGATGGTAGGGGGAAGCCAGGCGAATTGCCCCTCACGCAAGAAGCGAGCCGCGGTCCAGAGGCCGAAAGTCCAGACAAGTAAGAACGTGCACTCGCTGAGCACGTTGATCACGATGAAACCTGAAATCGGATTGCCCAGGCAGAGGATCACGCCAATCCAGGCCGCCGTGGCTCCGTAGACCTCGAGCGCGAGCAGGTACAGTGGGATTACCAACAGCACCATGCTACCGGCCGAGACGATCTGGGCCGATCGCTGCCACGAGACCGGACCGGTTCCACCCACGAGCCGGTGGACTCCGGCGATGGCCATTGAGTGGAGCGGATGATCGACCGCCTTGACCAACCCTTCGGACCAGGCCCCGTTCTCGATTCGTTCGGCCTGGTGAATATAGCGCAGGCCGTCGGCGAAGGTGGCGTCCGTGTGGTAGCTCAGCCAAAGGAATAATCCGCCGACACCAACCATGAGGAGGCCGACTCGAACTCCATGTTGAATCAGCGACACGCCGGTCCGTCCTTTCGCGGTTTAAGGAACGCCCTCTTCGACGTTCCTCTTCGCTTCCCTGCCAATACGATTGTTGGGATGGGAGGTATCCCCTCTTGCGAGTCCGCCGGCGCGTCCGAATCGGCCGAGCCAATGCTGTCCGCAAGAGCTAATACGCGCCGTCCCGTTGGTTCAACCCCATCGCGGAAAGCGCGTGCCATCTTTTCAATCGTCCGCCAACCTCGTCCATGATCGGCCCTTCCGTGGACCATCGCGGCCACGCGCCGGATTCTCGCTTCCACCGAAATAATCCGAGAAAGCGTCAGAAACTGCCAGCGCGGCAAATGCTTACGGAAATAGAGGAGCTTGCTGTGCCTCGTGATGATCCGCATTCTGGGGGAAATCGCCCGATTTTGCAAGGGATGTAGGTGAATCACTTCGATCGAGTCGTCGTAATGGACCGTCCATCCCCGATTCCAGGCAACCCGGCAGAGGTCCACTTCCTCGTGATAGAGGAAATACTCTTCGTCCATCCCCCCCACGTCTTCGAGCATTCGGACGTTGAGTAGCATGCAAGCACCCGTGACCCAGTCGACCGGTCCGGGTCGAGTGCGCCAACCGGGCTGGTATTTCCTTCGAGCGCGCGGTATCAACTGCTCCCATCCTGTGCGCGGGAGGTTGGGGAACGAGCCGACCGAGGGCTGGCACGAGCCGTCTGGGTTGAGGAGCTTGAACCCGACCACCCCGGGAATGGGCCCGTGCTTGGGTGTTGAGTCGAGCTTCGAAATCAGCTTGAGAATGGACTCGAGCTGGCCGTGAGGGATGCGAATATCGGGGTTGAGCACGAGGAGCCACTGGCCTCGAGCGGCATTCCAGCCGAGATTCACCCCCGCGGCGAACCCTCCGTTTTCAGGGTGGAGGAGCACGCGGATACTGGCGGGAAGGGAGTTGAGAAAGTCAGGCGGAGGAGGGCTGGGCGAAGCGTTGTCCACGATGACGACCTCGCAATCCCCCTTGAGGGTTTCGCTCGACGAGCTGAGAGATCGGCAAAGGCGCACGACATCGGGCCAACTGTCGTAGTTGACAATGACGATCGAAAGTCGTGGCGTCCGGCTGGCGGCGCCCTCGGGATTCCGTCCTGGACTTCGATTCACGGGTCCGACCTTGCAGGGGGCAAGTTGGGTAGCGATCAGGCAAGTTTAGCGAAATAACTGAAATAATGCGTCGGTTCGGTCGATGGAAGAGCTTGAGGGAATTCCAATCGAGGCTTGCCAAGGATCGGCGGAGCCAAATCACTAGGAAGAGTGACCACTGGGGTTGACCCGGGCTTGGGCCCGGAATGTTATCCACCCCAAGCCAGACACCGATGGATCGGTGGAAGCCCATGAACAATCCTCTCGAATTAACTGGACGGGTACGGCTAATGGGTCGACCGCCGTCGGGGCGCGTCCTCATCATTGGAGCTCACGCGGACAGCCGACGCCTGGCGCGTTGCCTGGGCGAGGTGCCCTGGGCCGGCCTGCCCGTGGTGGGTTTCGTCGATGCGGGCCACCCACGTTATTCGGGAGGAATCGGTCGAGGCCGACAACTGGTGGTTCATCCACAACACGCCCCAATCCCTGTTCTGGGGGGCATCGATCGACTTGATGAACTGGTCGATCGGTCGGGCGCCACGCATGTTGTGGTTGCCTTGGCTAAAGGGCCCGCCAGTCGTTTGCGCTCCCGAATTCGGAACCTTGCCAATCCCGAGCTTGCCGTTCACTGGGTCACCGAACAGGTCGACCGGATCACCCGGCCGCCTCACGAAACCTATGTCGCCCCCAGGCGGACTCACTGGCCGATCCGCTGGGGTCGGCTAGGGAAACGCGTGGTGGATGTCGTGGCGGCGGGAACCGGGCTCTTGCTGCTCTCTCCCCTTTTTCTCGTGGTCTCGCTCCTGATCTTGATCACCACGGGCCGACCGATTTTTTATTCGCAGGAGCGGGTTGGGCAAGGGGGCAAGCTGTTCCGAATCATCAAATTTCGGAGCATGCGGACCGATGCTGAAGGGAGCACGGGGCCCATCTGGGCTTCGGATCACGACACGCGCTGCACGCCGATTGGTGATTGGCTACGGCATACCAATATTGATGAGCTCCCACAGTTGTTTAACGTCTTTCGGGGCGAGATGAGCCTGGTTGGTCCACGCCCGGAACGACCTGTCTTCGTCGAGCAGTTTCGAGAGTCGATCCCCGACTATGACCTGCGGCATGCCGTCCCCGGTGGGATGACCGGCTGGGCCCAGGTCCATGGTTGGCGAGGAAGGACCTCGTTACGCAAGCGAATCCAGTACGACCTCGACTACATTCAGCGCTGGTCGTTCTGGCTCGATTTCCGAATTCTTTTGATGACGATTCAACACGTCGCCTGGGGCAAGACGAACTGGGCCGCCCCCAAGCGGAGCGATGGCCGATGAGGCCCGATTCGGCAGGGCCAATCCCGGATTGTTCGGTCGTGATTCCCACGTATAACGGGCTCCGGCTGCTCCAAACCTGTCTCGCCAGCATCGCCCGGTACCGCTCGACCGAGCCACCGATCGAAGTGATCGTCGCCGACGATGCCTCCAGCGACGAAACGGGGAGTTGGTTAAGGCAGTGCCACCCCTACGTTCGCGTGGTGCGTCTGGAGAAAAACGGCGGCTTTTGCGCCGCGGCCAACGCAGGTATTGCCGCGAGCCGTGGCAAGTTCATCCAACTCTTAAATAACGACACGGAAGTGACCCCAGGGTGGATCAGAGCGGGCCTCGCCCCGTTCGAGCACCCTCAAGTCGGTTCAGTGGCACCACTCGTCCTGGTCCGCTCCGATCCGAGCCGGGTCGACTCCGCGGGCGACTCTTACTCGCTGGTGGGCTGGCCAAGTAAGCGAGGACACGGGCAGCCGTCGAAGGACTGGATCGAGCATCCCGTTGATTCCGTTTTTGGAGCGAGTGGCTCAAGCGCATTCTATCGGACGGAGGCCTTGAAGCGGGTTGGGGCGTTCGACTCCTCGTTCGGCTCCTACTATGAAGACGTTGACCTGGCGTTCCGGCTTCGGTGGGCCGGTTATGGATGCGTCTTCACACCACATTGCCGCATCTTGCACGAAGTTTCGGCAAGTTACGACCATGGTCGGCCCGCTCTGCAGCGTCGGATGGCCCGCAACTCGGAGATCCTCTTCTGGTGTGACCTTCCAGGCGGATGGTTGGCCGCGGCTCTTCTTCCCCATCTTGGGTTCACCATCAGCCAGGGGCTTCGGCGCGCCCTGCAAGGCCGGGCTCGTCCGTTCTGGCTTGGGAAGCTGGATGCTCTTCTTGAAATCCGGTCGCTCAGGCGTCGGCGACGGGTCCGGGTCGACCTTGCGCGTGACGCGGTTAACACCCCCCATTTTCCGATCCGACTGGGCCTGCTCGAAGATGCTCGGAACCATCTAAACCGTCCGCTTGAGGCGTCGGCCCGTAAAACCGTTTAGAGAGACTCAAACCGAGTCGCTCGAACGCATCATCACCGAGGTCTTTAGAACACCCGTGGAGTGTTCCGGTCAGCGGATTCGGAACGTCCGAGGGGACTGTCTTGCTCATCGGCCATCCAGTTCTCTAAGGTGGAAGAGAACGGACCCGATGGTGGGACGAAGCTGTCTTATCGACCGCATGGGAAGAGAAGAGGGTTGGAAATGGCCGGGACTCGGATCGCGAGCGTGTCGGGTTTAAGAGGCGTTGTTGGGGATGGGCTCGATCCCGCGTTCGTGGTCGAGTTCGCCGCGGCCTATGCCTCGGACCTGCCGCCCGGCCCTGTCATTGTTGGGCATGACGGAAGGGTCTCCGCCCCGGTCTTCAACGCCGCCGTGGTCGCGGGCGTTACCGCCACGGGCCGCGACGTCCTTCAGGTCGGTCCCACGGCGACCCCGACGATCGGACGCCTGGTTCGTGACCAGGGGGCCGCGGGCGGGATTCAGATCTCGGCCTCGCACAATCCCCCCCAATACAACGGCCTGAAATTCTTTCAGCGCGAAGGGATGGTCCTCAACGCGGAACAGGGCCGAAAGATCCTGTCCCGGCTCGAGGAACGATCGTTCGCATGGACCCCCTGGGATTCCTTGGGGAGGGTCCGGTCCCTGGAAGATCCCGACCATAGCCACCTGAACCAGGTGCTCAAGCTCGTCGACGTCGAGAAAATCCGCCGCAGGCGGTTCCGCATCGTGCTTGATGCCTGCCATGGGGCGGGGGGGCGTCTGGGGATCGCCTTGCTTCGAGCCCTTGGGTGCGATGCCGTGGTTCTGGGGGCGTTACCGGACGGCCGATACGATCATCCCCCCGAGCCGACCGAGAAGAACCTCGCGACCTTCTCCGCCATCGTGCCCGCCACGGGCTCACTCGTTGGCTTTGCTCAGGACCCGGACGCGGACCGTCTCGCTCTGGTCGATGAGACGGGCCGCTATATTGGAGAAGAACTGACCTTGGCCTTGGCGGTTCAACGCCGGTTGTCTCAGGCACGAGGGCCATTGGTACTCAACCTGTCCACCTCACGCGTGGCGGAGGAAATCGCTAAGCGCTTCGACTGCTCGGTTTATCGAACGCCGGTTGGCGAGATCAACGTGGTGGACCGAATGATCGCCGAGAAGGCCATTCTTGGGGGGGAAGGGAATGGCGGCGTGATCGACCCTCGAGTGGGATTCGTGCGAGACAGCTTCGTGGCGATGGCCCTGGTGCTCGACACGCTTGCCGATACGGACGAACCTTTCTCGAAAATCGTCGATCGCCTGCCGAAGTTCGCGATGATTAAGAAGCAGTACCCCTTGAACCCTGAAGTGACGCAGGGGCAGGGAGGGGTTGAGGCGCTCTGGGAGCGAATCAAAGGGGCTTATCCCGAGGCAAGCGCCGACCAACGCGACGGTTTACGACTGGACTGGGACGACCGCTGGGTTCATGTGCGGACTAGCAATACCGAGCCCATCGTTCGTGTCATCGCGGAGTCGGCGAAGCAGGAAACCTCTGCGGCGTTGGCCGACCAGATCGGAGGGTGGGTAAGCTCGGGAGCCGCTTCATGAGTTGGCCGACCTTTGACAAGGCTCCGGCCGTCGCATTTGTTGATGTCGATGGGACGCTCCTGGCCGAAACCACAACCATGCTCTTCGCTCGGATCCTCCGTCGAAGAGGTTGGCTGAAGAAGTCGTTCATCCTGCGCGCGGTCCTTCACGGCCTTCAACATCGCTTCGGCCGGCTCGACTATGGCATGCTCGTCGCCTTTGGCCTCAAGAGCATCTCCCGGATCCCGGTCGTCGAGCTCGAGCGGATCGCGTACGAGAATTTCGTGGAGTTCGTGCGCCCTCGGCTCTATGAGGGAGTGGTTGAACACTTCAACGGGTTGAGAAAAAGAGGGACGTCGATCGTCCTGGTTTCGTCGTCGCCTGGGATTGTTATTGAACCGCTGAGTCTCTACCTGGGATGCGCGGGGACGCTGACCACCCCCGTCGTGATCGAGCGAGGTTTGCTGGTCGGGCTGGGGTCCGGGCCCCCTTGTTATGGAGAGGGAAAGCGGTACTGGGCCGAGCAATGGGCCGCCGAACGCGGAATTTTGATGGACGATTCGGTGGCTTATGCGGATAATTGGAGCGACAGGGCGTTACTGGAGCGCGCGGGAACCGCGGTTGTGGTCCATCCGCACCAAAAACTCAAGCGGCTTGCCCAGCAACGGGGTTGGATTATTGTCAACCCCAAGCGGCCCCGTGATCATTCCAAGGCCGAGCCCTCCATCGAAACCTAGGCGGTATGAATTCAACGGAAAAAACGATCTCGGAGCGATTTCGACTCGATCGTTGTCCGGTACACAAAGGGAAGAGCACCAGTCCGGGCGAGCTGACGTCCTCAAGATTCTCTAGGCCGGCTCGGACTCTATGGGCGGAGCGAACGGAGATGTCTAAAGAAACCGCCGTCACCTCAATGGGGCAACGTGCCCTGAGAGCTGGCCCCACGACCGCCATGGCGCTCGTGATCGGGCTAGCCGCGCTGACAGCCCACGCGACCGAGTCGGAACTGGTTCAGGACATTCAGCGATATTGCACGGTTTGCTGGCGGAACGCACGGCTCGATCCGGGCCTCTGGGAAGACTGTACCCAGGAAGTCTGCTGCCGCCTGCTCAGCAAGGCTCGTGAAGGGCAGCTCGATCTGAACCTTGTGCTGGCTGACGACACCCCCGAACGTCGCGAGCTGGTTCGAGCGATCGACATGGTGCGCAAACGCGTTCAGCGCACGAAGCGATACCAGGCACTCGACGATCGATTAACCCCCAGCCCCGATCTCGATCAACGTGAACGGAACCGGCAGGAACTCGGAGAAATTCTGGAAGCCGCCCGCGCCGCGGTCCTTAGCGACCGGCAAGACCAGATCGTGGAACTTTGGACGCGCGGGTGGTCCGTTCCCGAGATTAGTGAGAAGCTCAATCTGCCCGCGGTCCGGGTCAGTGATGAAAAGTACAAGGCCCTGCGCAAGCTGGAACGCCACCTTGCCGGCCGTCGCGACGAGTTGGATCTCGGATCGGAGCCGGGACCAATGCCCGCTCTGTCCGCGTTTCCCTCGGCCAAAGCCCAGGCTGGCTGAGCCTCATCCCTTAATCTTGTCGCACGCGCTTCGTTTGAATGGGTCACGCCGGTCGTTCAACCGGCGTGTTTTTTTGCGCCCGAGGCAAGACTATGGATTTCGATAGCTTCTGATGCGCGGATTCATGGAAGAAAGGGATCACACGAATCCAACCAAAGGGGTTGGAAGTGCGCACGCTTTCGGTAAAACGGACGAGGAATTAAAGGCCACGCAGGATTTCGAGGATCTTGTCGGAGTGCCCGTCCACCTTGACTCTGGGGTAGAACTTTCGCACGATCCTATCCGCGTCGATGACGAAGGTGGAACGAACGACACCCATGCTTTTCTTGCCGTAATTGTTCTTTTCTTGCCAAACACCGTACAGTTCACAGACTTGATGGTCTGGGTCGGCGAGAAGCGTGAACGGGAGTTCATACTTCGTTTCGAATTTTTTGTGCGTTTCGACACCGTCGGGGCTGACTCCGACCACACGTGCGCCCACGGCCTCGTAATCCGAACGGGCGTCTCGAAACGCGCAGGCTTCCCTTGTGCAGCCTGGGGTATCATCCTTCGGATAGAAGTAGAGCACCACTGGCGTCCCCTTCAACTCCGAGAGGGTGAACTCAATACCGTTCTGGTCGAGTAGAGTAAAGTCGGGGGCTTCGCTTTCAGCGGGAATCATGTTAAGCATTTGCTGATTTGCTTTCGCTTTGATTTTTGAAAGTTCGCTGACGGTCGGTCTCACGAATGATCGGGGGTTTTGCCTTGACTTCGGGCCGTAAGGGTAAAACTCGCACCTTACAGTCGTGTCTGGGGCCGTACTCATCGAATCTTGGGAGCACGTTCACGTGGGATCGATCGAATATTTTGACCACACGGCCGACATCGGATTCAGGGTGACCGGCAATACGCTTGAAGACCTGTTCCGAACGGCCGCGGAAGGGCTCTTCGACTACATCGTGACCAACCGCGAGGAGGTCAAACCCACGCTAATCGAGACGGTTTCGATACGAGCCGAGGCAACCGATGAACTCCTGGCGAGTTGGCTGAATGAACTGATCTTTCGACTGGAGACGGAGCATCGTCTCTATTCGCGGTTTGATGTGGAGCTCGGGCCTGATAGCCTGGACCTCTCGGCGAGGATTCACGGGGAACCACTCGACTCCGCGCGACACGAACTCGACCATGAAGTCAAGGCGGTCACGCGGCATGGACTGAAAATTGAACGCATCGGTGAGGAATGGGTGGCCGAGCTAATCCTTGATATCTGAACTGGTCGCGTCGCGGTTCACATGTGGAGGATCAGAGCCAACTTTCACTCTCGCATCAGGGCTAGACCAGCGTTGGCTCGATCGATGAGACGGTCAATTCGTGGCGTTCGATGAACGCGCGGGCCTCGGCTCGAGTAAAGATCCCGGCGGTCGTGCCGATTGCGCGAACGCAGCTTGCCCCCACCGCGCTGGCGAGTTTCAAGCAGTCCAACTCGGATGCGCCTTCGATCAGGCCGGCAATGTAGCCCGCGTCGAACGCATCTCCTCCACCGGAGCCGTCCAGATAATCGACGGGGTAGGTTCCAAGCCGCACGCGCAGCGAGTCGGAGATGGAGACCGCCCCTTTCTCGCCCTGAGTAATGACGACGCGTCGAGCCCCCATCTCCCGGAAACTCAGGGCCTGGCGGACCGGGTCCGATTCACCTAGGATCAAGGCGGCTTCGTCGGTGTTGGGCAGGAAAACGTCGGTCTCGGGCAGGACCGGGCGAAGCTCTTTGAGGTAGTCTCCGGGTCCAGGCGTCGCGACGTCCAGCACGGTCACGATTCCTTCGCGCCGGGCCTTGGCAAATCGTTTGGCCAGTTGATCCGCCTTAAGTGAGGGCAGGATCAGGTAGCCACCGACGTAGAGGACGCGCGGGGAAGCGCTGAGAGGGGCGTCCAGGTCGGTGGCCTCGAGCGCCTTGTTCGCTCCGAAGGAGTGAATGAAGCGCCGGTCTTGCCCCTTCACGTTAACGATCAGGGTCTGGCTAGTCGCGTGCTCGGGGGAGATGGTCAACGCGCTGACGTCCACCCCTTCGGCCTGGAGCGTATCACCAACGTAGCGGCCGAATGCGTCATCGCCCACCTTTCCGCAGACCGCCGCCTGAATTCCAAGCTTACTCAGGACGAACGCGGCATTCGCCGCACAGCCGCCGATGTTGAGAATCAGGCCGTCAGCCTGGACCAGCTCGCCAGCGGCGGGGAGGTGCGCGATGGGCGTACTCAGATGGTCCGCCACCACCACCCCCGCGCAGAGGACGGGACAAGAGCTCGTTGGGTTCAGCGGCACGTCGATCGGCCCCCAAAAGAAGGTCGGCCGGAACGCTCGATGGTGAGGTCCGGCCGAGTTGGAGAGATCTCTTGGCTCTCGCCCGGAGCCGTACTCCGGGCGAGACGCGATCAGGAGGGTCAGAAACAAACCAGTTGGGATCAGGTGGGATTATCGAGCGAAGCCGCGATCTGGTCACCGTCCACCTTCTCGGGTGTCTCGGCGGGCTTGCCGATCAACTCCTCGATCTCGGCGACCGAAAGCACCTCTCGTTCGATCAATGCTTCGGTGAGCCGCTCAAGGTCCTCACGGTGATCGGCGAGCAACTGCAACGCACGTTCATCCGCTTCGCGTAAGATCCGCGCGACTTCTTCATCAATCACCTGCGCGGTATGCTCGGAGTGGTCGCGCGTCTCGCTCATCTCGCGGCCGAGGAACGGGTGTTCTTCAGACGCGCGGAAGAAGACGGGGCCAACCCGTTCGCTCATTCCCCACTGGGTCACCATCATCCGGGCGAGCCGCGTGGCCTGTTTCAGGTCTTCGGCGGCCCCCGTGGTCAGGTCGTCGTAGATCAGCCGCTCGGCGGCACGCCCTCCCAGCAACACCGAAAGCCGGCCGACCACCTGGCTCTCGCTGTAACCGAGCCGGTCTTCCTCGGGAAGGAACTGGGTTACCCCCAGCGCGCGTCCTCGAGGGATAATCGTGACCTTGTGGACCGGGTCGGTGTTAGGCGAAAGCCAGCCCACCAGAGCATGGCCGATTTCGTGGTAGGCGGTCGCCCGCTTGTCCTTCTCGGTGATGTACTCCTCGCGTTTCGCGCCCATGATAATCTTGTCGCG
>Ga0182745_1001057_pt1 | contig 27356 bp, 17 predicted proteins | sample eDN3rd30CKraftBY_FD_128523 | JGI IMG/M metagenome (GOLD analysis project Ga0182745, IMG submission 128523) | Enriched backyard soil microbial communities from Emeryville, California, USA - eDNA 3rd pass 30_C Kraft BY (version 2) (version 2) | ecosystem: Environmental > Terrestrial > Soil >... | reverse complement strand
GGCACCCGGTGCGCGGCGCGGCGGCCTGGGCGCTGTTCTTCATGGTGACGGAGGCGCTGGTGGGGGCGGGCATCGTCCTGCTGAAGTACGTGGCGGACAACGCCTCGGTGGGGCGGGCCCTCTGGATGGGTGTGCACCTGGTGAACACCTTCCTGTTGGTGGGCGCGCAGACGCTGGTCATCTGGTTCTCCCGGGGCCGGGCGCCGCTGCGCCTGCGAGGCCAGGGGCTGCCGGGCGCGATGCTGGGCCTGAGCATCCTGGCGCTGCTGGTGCTGGGCGTCAGCGGCGCCATCGCCGCGCTGGGAGACACGCTCTTCCCGTCCACCACGCTGGCGGAGGGCCTGCGCCAGGACGTGTCGGAGACGGCGCACATCCTCATCAAGCTGCGGGTGCTGCACCCGCTGCTGGCGGTGGGCACGGGTGCCTTCCTGGTGCTGGCGTCGCGGTGGGTGGCGCGGGTGCGGCCGTCGGACGACGTGCGGCGCGCGGCCTCCGCCATCACCGTGCTCTACGCGGTGCAGCTCGGCGCGGGCGTCACCAACCTGCTGCTGCTGGCGCCGGTGTGGATGCAGCTCGTCCACCTGCTGCTGGCGGACTTCGTGTGGATGTCGGTGGTGGTGCTGTGCGCGGCGGGCCTCGCGGCGGATGCGCCGCGGCTCGCGGCCGAAGCCACGCCCGCCTCCAGCGCCGAGCCGGTGTAGCGGAGCCTGTTCGCCAGACACGCGCGGAGCGGGCGACTGGGCACGCTCACGGTAGAACAGGACGGCTTTCCTCCGCCCCAGCCTCAACGCGGGCGCGACGCGGGCCCCAAGCGCAAGCCCCGCGGCACCACGAGGCGCTCGACGACGTCGAACAAGCCGCTGACCAGGAGCGCCAGCGCGGCAGCCGGAATCGCGCCCTCCAGGATGAGCGCCGCGTTGTCCAACCGGATGCCGGTGAGAATCGGCTGCCCGTAGCCCCCGGCCCCCACCAGCGCCCCCAGCGTGGCCGTGCCCACGTTGATGACGGCCGCCGTCTGGATGCCGGCGAGGATGGATGGCGCGGCCATGGGCAGCTCGATGCGCCACAGTCGCGCCCGCTCGGGCAGCCCCAGCGCCTCCGCGGACTCGCGGACCTCCAGTGGGATGCCCGCCAGCCCCGCCGCCGTGTTCCGGACGATGGGCAGCAGGCTGTAGAGGAACAGCGCGGCAATCGCCGGGCGCGAGCCAATGCCCAGCAGCGGAATCATCACCACCAGCAACGCCAGCGATGGCACCGTCTGGATGACCCCCGTCAGCCCCAGCACGCCCCGCCCCAGCCGGGGCCGCCGCGCCGCCACCACGCCCAGGGGCACCGCGAGCACCACCGCCGCCAGCAATGACACCCCCACGAGGAACAGGTGCTCACGCGTGCGCGTCCACACGCGCGAGGCCAACCCGTCACCGCGCACCTCCGAGGTGATGCCCAGCGCGCTCGCCAGGAACCCGGCGGCCACGCGGGCCTCAGGGACTCGCTCCAGCCGCGCCTCCGCGTTGAGCGTCACCATGTCCCGCTCGGACACGCGCCCCTCCAGGCGGAGCATCGCGGCCAGCGCCTCGGGCGCGAGCGCCTCCAGTTCCTGGCGATACAGCAGCACGGCGTCATAGACGGGGAAGTGGTGCAGGTCGTCCTCCAGCACCCGCAGCCCGTACGCGGCGATCTCCGCGTCGGTGGAGTACAGGTCCGTGAGCTGGAGCGCCCCGCTCTCCAGTCCCCGGTACGCCAGGTCATGGTCCAGCCCACGCACGTCCTGCTGCGGCAGCTGGTAGCTGTCCCGAAGGGCCGGCCAGCCGTCCGCGCGGTCCATGAACTCGTTGCTGAAGCCGATGCGCAGCGCCGGGTGGGCCCGCAGGTCCGAGATGCGGCGGATGCCCAGCCGCTGCGCCTCCGCCTCCTTCATGCCCAGCGCATAGGTGTTGTTGAAGCCCAGCGGCCTGCTCATCCGCAGGCCGGCCTCCGCGAGGGCCGCGCGCAGCGCCGCGTCGTCGGGCAGGTGGCGCCCCGACAGCAGCTCCTGCCGCAGCGTGCCCGTGTACTCGGGGTAGACGTCGAGCTCGCCCCGGCGCAGCGCCTCCCAGAGCACGGCGGTACCACCTAACTCCCGCCGGTGCGTGGCACGCGCGCCCGTGCTCCGCGCGAGCTGCGTCGCCGCTTCGCCCAGGATGACGGACTCGGTGAACTTCTTGGAGCCCACGCGCACCCCGTGCGCCCCCTCTCCGGACGTCGAGGCGCTCCCACAGGCGCACACGAGCAGCGACACCAGGAGCACACCCCACGCGCCCCTCACGCTCCGCCTCCCGCTCCGCCGCCGGGCAACGGCCGCTGCGCCTGGATGAAACGCGAGACGAAGGGGTCCGCGGGCCGTGTCTCCAGGTCCTCGAGGCGCCCCTGCTGCACCACACGCCCGTCACGCATGAGCAGGATGTTGTCGCCCAGGAAGCCCGCCTCCGCCAGGTCATGCGTCACCAGCACCACCGTCTTGCGCAGGCGGACGAAGATGTCGTGCAGGTCCCCTTGCAGCTCGTGGCGCACCAATGGGTCCAGCGCGCCCAGGGGCTCATCCAGCAGCAGCACGTCCGGGTCCAGCATCAACGCGCGCATGAGCGCCACCCGCTGGCGCTGGCCTCCGGAGAGCTGCGCGGGGTAACGCGCCAGTGCGTCCGTGGGGAAGCGCGTCAACTCGACCAGGGCCCCCAGCCGCTCGCGCACCTTCGCCGCGGACCAGCGCAGGTGATGGGCCATGAGCGTGACGTTCTCCTCCCCCGTGAGGTGCGGAAAGAGGCCACCGCCCTGGAGCGCGTAGCCCACGCGGCGCCGCACCGAGAGCAGGGCCTCACCGCCGGAGGGCAGGAGCTTCCCGCCGAAGAGGACGCGCCCGGTATCGGGAGGCAGCAGGCCGTTGAGCAGCCGCAGCAGCGTCGATTTGCCACAGCCACTGGGCCCGAGCAGCACCGTGGTGCGCCCCGTGGGCAGCTCCAGGCTGAGCGGATGCAGGGCCTGAATCGCCCCGAAGCACTTGGAGACATCCTGCAGCTCGTACACGCGGTGCCGTCCTTCGCCAGCGTCAAGGCAGGGTGAATGCGCCGTTGCAGACGGCGGGATAGGGAAGCGCGGAGGCGCGGTGGCTGCACGCGGCGAAGAGCCCACGCCCCTCCCACTCCACGGCGGCGGTCCACACGACGAGCGGTCCTTCGGGCGATGGCACGGTGAAGCGTTCACAGCGCGTATCAAGGTTCTCCAAGCGGCAGGGTACCTCCTCCACCAGCCCCGCGCCCGGCAGCGCCTCCCGCAGCGCCTCCACGCTCCGCGCGCGCCACCGTGACGTCTCGTCGGACCGGGCTGGCTGGTAGAGGCTCCACATCATCGAAGCGTCCGCACAGCGGATGCGCCCCGCTCGCGCCGTGGACGTCGACAGCTGGCAGCCCGAGGGCACGGCCAGGGCACGCCATGGCAGACGCGGCGGAACGAGCAGCGCCTCGGCGCCCAGCGCTTCCCCCTCCGGATTGCCGTTCGACGCGAGGTACTCGAACAACTCCACGCAGCGCGCCAGCAATGGCCGCTCCTGGGCCCTCGCCACACACCCGAGCTGCCGCACCCGGTCCAGCTCGCCGGTGACGGCGGTGATGTAGCCTCCAGCGCGGCAGCCGCCCGCGGCACACAGCTCGAAACGGAGCGTGGGCCACGGCCTGCCCATGAGCGGGAGCGCATCCTCCACGAAGGTGACACCAGCCCCCAGGCGCTGGGTGACGCGGGCCTGGGCCTCATCGAGCGCCAGCGCTCGCGTCAGGTCACCTCGCTCGGCCAGCCAGACGGTGAGGCCGTCACAGCGATACAGCCGGGAGTCCTCGGTGTCCGGAACGGGCACGCAGCCCTCGAACAGCGCGCGGGCCCCGGGCACGAAGGGGCCCACGGGCGTCGCGCCTTCCGGAGCGACGGGAGGCGCGCGAGGCACGGGCGTGGCGCACGCGCACAGGTACACCGACAGCAGCCACGCGGCGATCCTCATGCCCGCGGAGTTAGGCGCCGCGCCTTGGCCACGTCAACCGGCGAGGCTAGGCGAAGGCGCGCCACGTTCACTCGATGGACGCTTCCAACCCCCGCGCCCGCTGCAGGGACTGGTCCGCGAGGTTGCCCGTCCTGTCGAGCATGAGGACGAAGGCGTGGTCGTCCTTGAAGCGCTCCTTGCCCTGCTGCACCACGTGCTGGGTGCTCTCCTGGTCCGCGATGACGCGCTTCAGGAAGTCCGTGTCGAACACCGTCCCCTCCGCCTTGCGGAGCACGGCCAGGTGCTGCTGCGCCTCCCCCACCGCTCGCTCCAGACGGGCATCCGCGCGCTGCATGGGCATGCCCTGCCCGGCGCCCCCTCCCGACCCGCCGATGCCCGGCGTGTTTCGGGGCCGGGCGAGGTCCGCCACCACCCTATCCATGGTGGGAGAGCCGCCCCAGCGCTTCAGGTCCTCGAGGTGGCGGCGGTGGTCGTCCACCATCCGCTGGGCGAGCTGGCGCACCTGCGGGTTGGCGGACTTCTCCAACGCCAGGTTGCCCGCCGCGATGGCCCGGGCATCGGCGAGGGCGAGCCGCGCCAGGAGCAGGTCGCGCTCCGACAGGACTTCGCGCGCCGCCTGCGGCTGGCTCGCCTCCGCGCGGGAGACCCGTCCCACGAGGGGAGCGATGCCCAGCATGGCCGCCAGGACCGCCACGCCACCCGCATTGCCAAGCCTTCCAGCCATGCCCACCTCCAGACGAAGCGTTGTCCGAAGGTGGGCCTCGCGTGGCGGTGCCGGCAACCACGGCCCGCCTGACGGGGCCTCCCCGTGGGGCCCGTCGACACGCCCCTCAGTCCTGGCCCTTCGCTGGCACCACGACGTTCGCGCCGCCACGCCCGCTCAGCGGGACCACGCCGAGCGTGACGGCGGCGCCGTCCGAGGCGCTCGCGTGGGTGGCCTCGGCGCGGAGCATCGGCAGGCCGTGCGGCTGCTTCTGGAGGAAGGCGATGAGCTTCTCACGGACGAGGCACCGCAGGTCCCACGCCTTGCCCGAGTCCGGCGCGCTCACCAACGCGCGGAGCTTGATGGTGCGCTCGGTGCACTCCGTCACCTGGAGGCCCGCCACCTTGCCATCCCAGAGCCCCTTGCCGTCCGTCTCACAGATGCGCCGCAGCTCGGCGCGCACCGCGGGCACGTCGGTGCGGAAGTCCACGAATATCTCCGCCGTGCCCATGATGTCGGGCGACACCTTGCTCCAGTTCTGGAACGGCTTGTCGAGGAAGTGGCTCATCGGCACCACCAGCCGGCGCAGGTCCCACACCTTCACGACGATGTACGTGAGGGTGATTTCCTCCACCCAGCCCCACTCACCCTCCACGATGACGGTGTCACCGATGCGCACCGGCTGGGTGATGGAGAGCTGGATGCCCGCCAGCAGCGTGGAGATGGACTTCTGCGCGGCGAGGCCCAGCACGAGGCCGGCGATGCCCGCGGAGGCCAGCAGCGACACGCCCACGTTGCGCACGGCCTCGAACTGGAGGAGCAGCAGCGAGCCCGCCACCAGCACCACGGAGCACTCGATGACCCGGCGCATGACGGCCAGCTGCGTGCGCAGCCCGCGCACCCGCGCCACGTCCTTGCTCTCCGTGCTCACCCGCTGCTCCAGGAAGCCCGCCGCCAGCCGCACGAAGCGCATGAGGAACCACGCCACCGCCACGATGACGAGCGAGCGCGCCACCACGTCCACCAGGTGCTGCGCGGGCGGAGGCAGCAACAACATGCGCGTACCGGAGGCCACCACCACCGCCGCAACCGGGTGACGCAAGGGCCCCTTCCCCGCCGCCACCAGTTGGTCATCCCATCCCGCCTGCGTCATGCCCGTCGCCCGGGCCCCCAGCCGCAGCGCCACCGCCTCCACCAGACGGCCGGTGAGCCACGCGGCCACCACCAGCAGGCCCAGGCCCAGCCACTGCCACAGCTCCAGCACCCACACCGGCCGGACGAAGAGCAGCGGTGGCAGCTTCTCCAGCAGGGGCGAGCCGTACACCGTGAAGAGCGTGTCGATGGCGCGCACCGTGTCCTCGCTGACCACCCAGACGGGCCCATCCGGGCCGTCCACGCGCTGCAAGCGGACGTCCACCGAGCCGCGCGGCAACGGAATCTGCCCCAGCGAGGCGTAGACAGTGCCGGCAGCGTCACCCTCCGGCTTCTGGCTGATGTTCGAGAAGTCCAGCCACAACATCCGGTCCAGCACGAAGACGAGCCGCCGCGCCAGCCGCAGCCCCTCCTCGGCCTGCTGCCCCGGTGGTAGGTGAGACAGGGACAGATAGTGGGGCGCGCGTGCCGCGTCCCGCGCATGCGCGGCATCCAGGAAGCCTGACGCCGTCGCCATGGGCGTGCGCCGGTCCACGTCCACGGGAGGCTCGCCCAGCCCCTCGTTCAGCGCGAGCCCCGGCAGGGGCAGCAGCAACAACACGAGGAGGGCGAGTGAACGGCGCATGTCAGCTCCTTGCTGAGACAAATGGCAATGATTTGACCTCCAACAATCATGAACATCCTCGACTGTCCAGGGTCGATGTCACGCGCCGTCGAGGCGGAGCGAATGCGAGGCATGCAAGTGAAGAAGCGCTGGGGGATGGCACCTGTCTGGGCTCGCTCACGCGCCATGACGCCTCCGTGTCATCCGAGGCACATGAGGCGAGGCGCCAGGCATGCGCTGGTACGCTGCGCCCCATGGCGAGAGTCCTCATGGCGGCACATCCGACGGCGGGACACACCCAGGCGCTCCGCGCCATCGGGGGCCGATTGCGCGCGCTTGGACATGACGTGTCCATGGCCATCACGGTGGCCTCCGTGCCCTTCCCGGGCCTGCTGCCGGAGCCGCTTCGCTACGCCTCCCAGCTCCCCGAGGCGCTCCGGCGCGACGGCCTCCGGCTCGTGCCCCTGCCACCCTCTCCCGCCACGCTCTGGTACGGCGCGCGCATCACCCGGGCGCGGGGGCTCGACGAGCTGGCGCTGGCGCTGCGGCTGTTCACCACGGGCATGGAAGCCCAGGCCCGCCGCATCGCCGCGGCCATCGAGGCCACCAACGCCGACGTCGTGCTGGCGGACTACCTCATGCCCGCGGCGCTCCTCGGTGCCCACCTGACGCGGCGGCCCTACGCGGCGCTGTACCACTCCGCGCTCCCCTTTCACGTGGAGGGCGCGGCGCCCTTCGGCAGCGGACTCCGGGACGACGCGCCTCGCGACGAAGCGTGGACACAAGCGGAGCAGCGGGGCATCGCGCTCCTGCGCTGGTTCGACGCGCGCGTGGCCCGGGCCGCGAAGGCGCTGCGCGTGCCACTGAGGACAGAGGGCCTGCTCGCCGCGCCCATCTCCGAGGACCTCAACTTGATGGCGACCACCCCCGAGCTGGAGCCCGGCTTGAAGCCGCTGTCCGGCCCGGTGGAGATGACGGGGCCCTGCCTGCCGCGCACCCTGCCCGCCAACCTGGACGACCCGGCGCTCGCCGCCATCGAGCCCGGTCGCACGCACGTCTACGTCTCGCTGGGGACGGTGTTCAACGGTCAGCCACAAGTCTTCCACACCCTCCTCGACGGTCTGGCGCGGCACGATCTGGGCGTGGTGGTCAGCGCTGGCGCCAGCTTCGAGCGGCTCCAGGCGCGCGCCGGCCCGCGCACGCATGTCTTCCGCAGCGTCCCGCAGGTCCCCCTGCTCCAGCAGGTGGACCTGGTGGTGACCCATGGTGGGAACAACACCGTGCAGGAGTCACTCGCGGCCGGGCGGCCCATGGTGGTCGTCCCCTTCGGCGGCGACCAGCTCGCGAACGCGCGGCGCGTCGAGCGGCTCGGCGTGGGCACCGCCGTCCTGCCCTCCGAGCTGAGCGCCGATGCCATCGCCCAGGCCATCACCCAGGTGTCGCGCCCCGAGGTCGCCACACGGGCCCGCGCGCTGGCCGCGACGCTGGCGGGCATGGACGGCACCGAGCGCGCGGCCCAGGCCGTGCTGCGGCTCGTCCGGACATGACTCGGGACGGGGCCCCCCTGGGTCCGTGAAGCGGCGGGCGCGGGTGGCGGCGAAGCCACCCGCGCCCTCACGTCAGACAGGGACTACTGGATGCTCCACACCACGGTGCCGCTGCACGAGCCGCTGGAGTAGCAGCCGGCGCGAATCTGCAGGGTGGTGGCCGTGGGCGAGGTGTACGTCAGGCTGGAGCCCCGGCCACTGCACGCGTCGTCGTTGGCGGCCGCCTGCGAGGCGCCATCGAAGAGCCGCAGATAGGTGTCGCCCGTGAAGGACGCGCCCGCCAGGCCGCAGGTGGCCACGGTGAGCGTCTTCCCCGCGGCGATGGTGACGTTCTCGTTGGCGGTGTTCTGCAGGGCGCTGTTGGTGTTGGTGACGTTGAAGCTGAAGCTGCCGCTGGTGGAGCCACTGGAGCCGCTGGAGATCGTCCAGGCGACGCTGCCGGTGCAGCTGCCGCTGGAGTAGCAACCCGCGTTGATGATGTAGTCACCGGTGGTGGGAGCGACGTAGGTGATGCTGGAGCCACGGCCCCCGCAGGCGTCGTCGTTGGTGGCCACCTCGTTGCCGACGGCGTTGCGCAGGCGCAGGTAGGTATCCCCGGTGAAGGTCGAGCCCGTCAGGCCGCACGTCGCGATGGTGAGCGTCTGGCCCGCCGTCACCGCGATGGCGTAGTCCGTGGTGTTCTCCTGGGCGCTGTTGGTGTTGGTGGCGGAGTAGGTGAACGGGTTGCCCGGCGGCGGCGGAGGAGGAGGAGGAGGAGGCGGCGGCTCCGTGGTGCCGCACAGGCGCATGCTGCCGGCGACGGAGCAGTAGTGGTCCACGGCGGGACGCGCGTAGGTGATGTCCTCGCCGCGGCAGCCCGTGTCGGCGCACTGGTTCACGACGCGGCAGCTCCCCTGGCTCACGTAGTCCGTGTCACCGCGGACCAGGATGCCGGCCACGGTGAAGCTGCCGTTCTCGTAGACACCCGAGCCCGAGTTACCGCCGAAGGTGTCCGTGTTGGCGACGAAGTAGTCCAGCGTGCCGGCGCGGGCATCCCGCACCCAGCCGCCATCATCAATCTTGAACGGGATGCCGCTACCGGAGCCAATCACGGACACGCCCGTGTTCACCGGCAGCGCGGTGCTGCCCGGGCGGACGGGCGCGGGCTCGAAGCGCGGCGTGGCGGCGCGGTCCAGCCGGACGACGGCGTAGTCCAGGTTGCGGCCGTTCACCGTGCCCTGCTGGCGCGCGACGATGGCCTGGCAGGAGAAGATGTCCGCCGTCGTCACCGTCTGCAGCGTCGTGGCCGACGTGCGGTAGAAGTTGAAGACGAAGCGCGTGTTCGAGCAGTCCGACGTGGAGATGCAGTGCCCCGCGGTGAGCACCAGGTCGTCATCGATGAGCGTCCCGGAGCAGAAGGCCGGCGTCGGGTCACTCAGGAAGCGCTGCGTGGAGCAGAGGTTGTACGCGCTCTGCAACGAGGACGCGTTGAAGGTGACGTTGTTGGGGTTGGCGGTGTTGAGGGCCGACGGCCGCATCAGCGCCACGGTGGACTTCTCGGCCCGCTGACGCAGCAACGCAGACGCCGTGTACGCATAGACGTCCGTGCGGTGGTCGGTGCCGTAGACGACGCCCTGCTCCTGCGCTCCCAGCTCCGGGGACTGCGCTTCTCCCGCGGGGTCCATTTCGGGAGCCGGGCCACAGGCCGCGACCGACACGGAACACAACAGCGCGCCGAAGAGCTTTCGGCGGAGGGGAATTCGGGTGATGCGCATAGGCGACCACTCCTGCGAATGAGAGCCCGCCGGAAGGGACGGGCGCTCCCACTCTACGCTCGCCCCTGACGCCATTTCATGAAAAACAGAAATAACGTGAACAACAGGATAAAGTCATTGAAAAGTTATCATTGGGTTTCACGGCCATAGGCCTCCTCGAGCAACACATCGCTGCGCGTGCCCGCGGCCTTCGCGGCCTCGACATCCAGCCCCTCGCCATGGCCCCGGCCGCGGCCCTCGAACACCAGGGACGCGCCATCGAAGGACGCCGTGCGTGGGCACGACGGCAGCTTCAGTCCGGAGCGCAGCAGGTCACACGGCAAGGAGCGCGCGGACTCGAAGGTGGCGTCCCCCTCCGTCTCGGTGCGCAAGGCGTGCACGCGGCCCGCCTCGAAGCGCAGTGACACCAGCCCCCGGCCCAGCAGCCGCTCCACCTCCGCGCGAGGCCGCGCCTGACGCCAGGGCTCCTCCCCACCCTGCGAGAAGGTCAGCCATCTGCGCCACCGCAGCGGTGCCATGCCCAGGGCCCGCGACTCCTCGGGCCGCACGCGCACGGTGCCGCGGAAGGCCTGACAATGCGTGGTGTCACAGACGGGGCGGCCCGGGTGACGGCTGTGCTGCGCGTTGTGCGCCACCACCCGCGCCAGCGCCACGCGGGCCTCGCCCGCCAGCGTCGCGTCCTCGGCGGTCACCACGCCCGCCGTGTACAGCAGGCGCGTGGTGCGGAAGACGAAGTCCGAGCCGCGCCGCGCCCTCATCGCTTTGGCGGAGGTGGGGACGCCAGCAGGTGCCCGGTAGGGCGGCGGCGCGGAGGTGACGAAGACGCCCGCGTAGTCGCGCCCCTCCTCCGGCCCCCCCGGGAAGCGCACGCGCCACGGGGCGCCCAGGCACACCGCCGCGCCCCGCCGCGCGAGGGAGGCCAGCGGCGCCCAGGACTCCGCGCTGGTGCGTGGCACGCCGCCCTCCAGGGCGAAGCCCGCGCCGGGGCAGCGCGCCTCCACGTCCTCCGCGGGCAGCAACCCCAGCACCTGCACGCGCGTGGCCTCCAGCCCGGCCTGCTTGCGCGCCCGCGCGAGCAGCCGGGGCACCTCGTCCGCGAACTGCCGGGGCATGGCGCCGGGCCGCATCACCACCACCACCAGGTCCGCGTCCACGGCGGCAATCCAGCCGAACTGGGGCCGGCTCGCGGCGTCGCGGACGGTGCCCGTCTTCGTGGCCACGCCGGACAGCGCCTGGGAGGCCGGCAGCTCCGACAAGGTGCCGAGCGCGGCGTTGTCCGTCAGCAGCGCCACCACGTCCGGCCGAGCCTCCGCCAGCAGGCGGTAGGCCTGCGCCACACCCCACGGCGACACGGCCAGCGTGGAGCGCAGGCCCGTGGCATCCGCGATGTCCTTCGGCACGCCCGTCAGCCCCAGCGCGCCCAGCACGGGCCCCCACGCGCCGAAACCCCTGGGCGCCGAGCCCCGTGCCTCCCAGTCCAGGAAGTAGCCGTTGCACGAGCGCAGCAGCGCGGTGCGCGCGTCCACCTTCGCGGGCAGCCCGGGCCCGCACGCCCACTCCTGCGCGCCCGCGCGGGCCGGCAGCACCGGGTGCTCCGCGCCCGCCGCATACACGAAGGGCTTGAGCACCGAGCCGTAGGGCAGCGCGCGCCGCACGTCTCCTTCCGAAACCAGCACCTCACCCGAGTGGCGGCTCACCACCACCGCGGCGGGCAGGGCCGCGCGCGCGCCGACCCCCGCCAGCTCGTCGACGGACAGCGGGGTGGTCCACCGCGCGCCGTCCTGACACTGCCGGAGCCTGCGGGACAGCGCCTGGGGGAAGCCCGCGGACTCCCCCAGCACCCGCGCCAGCGCGCGCCGGGCCCGGGGTGTCTCCACCTCCGGCGCCGCCGCCAGCTCCGACGCCGCGCGGGACAGCGACATGTACGGCCCCTCCCTCCACGCGGGCAGCTCGCCGCTCACCGACACGGCGAAGGCCTCGTGGAAGAGCCGGTCCTCGCTGGACTGGGGACAGGCCCACCACAGGAGCTGGTGCGCCAGCTCGTGCCGGAGCGCCAGCCGCAGCCGCTCATCCAGCACGCCCGGCGCGTTCTGCCGCAGCTCCACCCACCCCGGCCGCCCCTGGCCGTTGCGCTGGGGCGTCAGCGCCGCGCCCTTCTGGAGGGCGATGGAGGCCGGCGCCTTCGCCGGGAGGCCGCCGGCCTCCGCCGCGTAGCGCGCCTCCAGCGCCTTCCAGGCGCCCTCCGCCTCGCGGCGCAGCGCCACCTCGGGTGTCACGTCGCCCCGGGTGACGAAGGTGGGGGTGGCCGCGAGCAGCACGGCCACCGTGACGGCCAACCCCATGGACTACAGGTCGCCCTGGCGCTTCTTCGAGGGCACCACCGTCAGCACGTCCGCCGCCGTCCGCCCGTGGATGCTGGCGGCGTACATGTCCTCAATACGAGCGGGCGGCGCGGAGAAGGTGCCGGCGAACTGCGCGCGCAGCACATAGCCCACGGTGCGCGGGCTGTCGCTCCACCACGCCGGCTCCTCGAAGAAGAACGTCGCGCGCTCCGGGTCCAGCGCGCGGCGCTTGAGCGCCTCGGGCACCAGGGGCAACGAGTGCGGCGGACCGCGGAAGGCCTTGTCCTCCTGGAGCGGCACGAAGCCCGCGGGCACCGCGTCCTCCACCACGTAGTACGCGGAGCGCACGGGGTTCTCGCCGCGCGCGTCCAGCGTCAGCTCCACGTAGACCTCCTCGCCCTGGGCCACGGTGTCGCCCGCGCCCAGCCGCACCTTCCCGCCCTCGCGCAGCGCGTAGTAGGCGCGCTGGATGGACATGCCCTCCGCCCTGGGCTGCACCGCCGACAGCGGGGTGAGCGTGGTGGCGCGCAGCGTGGCCACGCCGTCGAAGCCCCCCACGTCCACGGTGCGCGTGCCCGGCGCCAGCACCGCCACCAGGCCCAGACCGCGGGGGACGAACTTCACGGGCGCCTTCACGCCCTTCACCTCGGGCGCCTTCATGCCCTGCATCGCCTTGGCGTCGCGCTCCAGCAGCCACAGCGAGTGCAGCAGCGCGGTGCTCCGGTCGAAGGTGGACAGGCCGGGCTCGGACAGCAGCTCCAGGATGCGGCGGCGCGCGCGGGTGATGTCCAGCGTGCCGAACGAGGCCGCGTGCGCGGCGATGGCCGTCATGCCCACGCGCCGCAGCGGGAAGTGGAAGAAGGCCGCGGACGGCGTCAGCGGCTGGCCCGGGGTGAGCGCGGCCAGCGTGGCGTAGCCCTCGGAGCTGCGCGCCACCAGCGTGTTGATGCGGGACTGGAGCGCGGGCTCCTTGAGGATGCCGGCCTTCTCCGCGGCTAGCACCGCCAGGGCCAGCGGGTACAGGTCCCCCCCCTCCGCGCCCTGCACCAGCGCCCGCACGCGCGCGGCCTGCTTGGAGCCCTCCAGCCGCGCCAGCACGTAGGCGCGCGTGGCGTCGTACTCGGGCGGCAGGCCCTCCTGCGCCTCCACCCAGCGGGCGCTCTCCACGATGCGCGGGTCGGCGCGGTCCACCAGGCCCGCCTCGGCGGCGTAGGCCAGGCCGTCCAGCGCGATGAGCGTCTGCGGCAGGCTCGGCGTCTCATAGCCGCCGAACCAGGTGAAGCCGCCGCCCTTCACGGACATGTCGAGGATGCGCGCGATGCCCTGCACCGAGCGGCTGCGGGCCTCCGCCAGCAGCGCCTGCGTGTCCGTGTCCAGCTTCGCCAGCGCGCCCGCCTGCTGGAGCACCTGGTACACCGCCACGTTGGGCACGGTGGTGGACACCAGCTGCTCCAGGCAGCCGTACGGGTACGTGAGCAGCTCACGCACGTTGGAGAGCGCCGCGTCCACGATGGACGGCTGGAGCACCAGCTCCACGCGCGACAGCGTCGCCTCCTGGGGCGCGGGGACCTCCAGCGCGCCGCCGCCCCAGGCGCTCACCTTCACCACGTCCTCCATCGCGGCCGGCCCCACCTCGAAGCGCTTGAGGTCCTTCAGCGGCTCCTTGCCCCCGGCCACATTCACGGAGAGCTGCGCGGCGCCCGTGGACGCGGCCTTCAGCATCAGCGGCACCACCTGCTCCCCGCCCTTGGCCAGCTCCACCTTGTGCGCCAGCTGGTCCGCCTTCAGCGCGCCCAGCGACGCCAGCCTCACGTCCAGCAGCTGGCTGCCCGGCGACTTCTCGCCCGCGGACAGACGCACGGAGGCGAGCGCCTCGTCACCCTCGCGGAGGAACTGCGGCAGCGCGGCGTAGAGGTTGAGGCCGCCGCGCGTGGCGAACTCGGCGGTGCCCTCACCGAAGCGGCCGGAGGTGTCCGCCGCCACCGCCGTCACCACCCACAGCGTCTGGTTGGACGGCAGCGTGAAGCGCACCGTGGCGCGGCCATCCCGGTCCGTCACCACCGCCGGGTCCCAGTGCGCGGTGTCGCGCTCCAGGTCCTTCGTCTGGCGGCTGGGCGGCTTGATGGAGGCGAAGGCGTGGTCCGGCAGCCCCGCCATCTTCCGCGCCAGCGCCTCGCCGTACCCGTAGCCCTGGAACTCCGACGAGAAGAAGTTGGACACGTTGTTGCGCGCCGGCGGGTAGAAGAAGTCGAGCACCCCGGGCCGGAACTCGCTCTGGATGGCGTAGACGGCCTTGTCCACCACGCCCACGGACAGCTGCGCCACCACGCCGCGGCCCTCGTGGTCCACCACGCGCACGTCGAGGGTCTGCTCGGTGAGCGGCGTGGCCTCCGCGCGGCGCGGCTGCACCGCCACCGTGAGGGTGCGCTCGCGCGGAATCACGCGGAAGGCCACCGTGCGCTCCTCCCAGCGGCCCGTGCCCGTGGGGTACGCGATGGACGCGTAGACGGCGCTGCCGAAGCGCGTCTCCACGTTGAAGCTGTGCACCAGCGTCCGGCCAGTCAGCTCCACCACCTGCGTGTCGTAGAGCGTGGCGCCCGAGAGCGTCACCCACACCGGGCCCGCGTCACGGTCGCCCGCGCCCCAACCCTCTGGCATCAGCGCCACCAGCTTCGCGGTGTCTCCCGGAGCCAGCGTCCCGGACAGCGAGGCCAGCGTCAGGCCGGGCACGCGCGCCACCGGCTCGTCCGCGCCGCCGATGACGAGCAGCGACTCCTCGCCCTGCCACGTCTCGCCCTTCTTGTCCTTCACCACCACGCGCGCCAGCACCGTGCCCACCTCGGAGGTGGGCACCTTCTCGCGGTGCGTGCCGTCCGCCGCCGTGGAGAACGAGCGCTTGCCCAGGCTCTTCTCCGAGCCATCCGCCGCGCGCCGCACGAACTCCACCTCGCCCTGCGTCACGCCGTAGGGCTTGCCCGACAGCGTGGTGGCGCGCACCGCCAGCGTCGCGTCGCCGCCCTTGGCCACCACCGCCTCGGAGTAGCGCGCCAGGCCCAGCACCTCCACCTTCGACAGGAAGAAGGCGGCGGTGGCGTTGGCGAAGGTCTCCTGGTCGTCGCGCGCGCGCACGGTGAGCGAGTAACGGTACGGCAGCCGCTCCTCGCCCGCCGCCAGCGCCGGCACCGCCACCTCGATTTCAGTCTCGCCGTTCGCGTCGAAGCCGCTGGCGCTGGCCCAGGGGTCGTCATAGGCGCCGCGCGCTTCCACGGACGAGTAGAGGCGCTCGGGCACGCTCAGCCGCCCCTCCGTGGTGGAGGCGCTGCCGTACGTCACGTCGCTGCCCTGCCCGCCCTTGCCGGCGTCATCCACCCAGGCGGGCGCGTCCAGCAGGCTGCGGTAGAGGAACACCTCGTACTTCGCGCTCTCGGGCGTCCCTCCGGCATAGCGGCGGGCGCGCACCTTCGCGCGCAGCGTCTGCCCGGGCACCACCGTCTCCGACGCGGGCTCCACCTCCAGGTAGAAGGTCGGCTTCACGTAGTCCTGCACGCGGGCCTCGCCCTGGTGCGGCTGCCCATCCACCTCCGCCTCCACGCGCAGCACACCGGTGCCCAGGTCCTCCGGCACCTTCAGCGTGCCGTGGAAGGCGCCGAACTCGTCCACCGCGGCGCGCGTGGTGAGGGCGCGGCCCTCCTGCGACACCAGCTTCACCGTCACCTGGCGCTTCTTCGGCGTGAAGAGGCGCGCCAGGTACGTGTCCGGCTGGCGCACCACGCCCCGGAACTTCACCTCGTGCCCCGGCTTGTAGATGGGCCGGTCGCTGTAGATGAACACGTCCGGCGCCACCGCCAGCGCGGAGTAGAAGTCCGTGTCGACGATGGCCGTGTCACCGCCCACCGACGCGGTGGCGATGATGCGCGGCTCGGACACCTCCAGCGTCACCTCGCCCTTCGCGTTCGTCGTCCCCGCCGGGCCCTTGCCCTTGGGCAGGTACACCTGCACCTCGGCGCCCGCGCGGGGCTTCTGGTCCCGCCCCGCCACGCGCACCAGCACCTGGCCGTCCGTCTGCTTGAGCTGCACCGTCAGGTCGCTGACGACCAGCACCACCTGCCCCTCCACGCGACCCTGCACCAGCTGGAGCACGTAGGTGCCCGCGGGCAGCGGCGCCAGCGTGACGCGGCGCTCCTGGAAGCCGCTCGAGCCGCTCGTGTAGAAGCCGGGGACATTGAAGTCCCGCTCGGCGCCGCCGAGGTCCAGGTTCAGCCACTGGCTGCGCGCCACCTTGAAGCCGGGGGGCACGCCCACCAGCCGCTCCGGCCCCTCCGCCACCCGGGCCAGCGGCCCCCCCGCGCCCGCCACGTCCGGCCGAGCGGGCATCACATCCCCCACCTCATCGCGGAAGTCGAGGCTGAGCGCGCCGAGCAGGAACGCGCCCGGCGTGCGCACCGCGTTGAAGCCGCGGCTGAGCGCGCGGCCCGGGTTCTTCAGCGTGGGCGGCGTCTGGTACGCGCGCCGCAGGTCCCCCTGGGCGCGGATGAAGGCGTCCAGGTTCTCCGGCTGGAGGACGCGCAGCTCGACGGGGCCCTTGTCCTCGAAGGCGACGTCCACCGCCACCGGCTCCTGGCTGCCGTAGGCGCGCGGCACGGTGATGTAGAGCGGCTTGGCCAGGGCCATGCCGGAGAGCATGAGCGCGGACAGCGCCGCGAGTCGGATGACGCACTTCATGACCCGAAACCTCCAGGAACCAGCGAATCCCCCTGCACGGTGCCGCGCAGGCCCAGGTACGGCAGCGACTCCAGGTCGCGCCGCGCCGCTTCGAGCTCCGGGGGCGGCGCGCTCGGCATCGGCGCGCTGCGGCTGACCCGGAACTCGGACAGGTAACCGTCCATCGTGAGGCCGCTGAGCAGCCGGCCCGTGTTCACCCCGAAGGCCACCGAGGTGGGCGCGCGCAGCCCCGCCACCACCGGGCCCGCCGCGTTGAGCATGTTGGGCTGCTGGCCCTCGCACGCCTTGCGCAGGCGCTCCAGCTCCGCCGGCGTGGACGCCAGCACCACGTGATTGCAGTGGGTGCCGCGCACCAGCCGGTTGTGCCCGCCGGAGAAGAGGCGCTCCAGCGCGGGCGCGTCATCGGTGCGGCCCCACAGCACGGCCAGCTCCATGGGCAGCGACGCGTCACCGCGCGGCGTCCACACCAGCGCTACCTGCCGCGTGCGCGTGGGCCCCTTGCCGCCGCCCTGCCGCCAGTACGCCTTGAGCGTCGCCGCATCCAGCGACTCCGGCAGCTTGAGCTGGAAGGCCAGCAGCACCGGCGTGTCCTCCGGCACCAGCTTGAGCAGGTCGTCGGACAGCGGCGCGGCGTCCAGGCGCGCGGGGCCGTCCATCAGCTCGCCCGCGATGCCCCGGCCCACCAGCCGCCCCGCCTCCACGCCGAACTGGAGCCGCGTGCCCGGGGCCAGCCCCATCACGCTCGACAGGAGCTGCACCTCGCGGCCATTGGCCTCCGCGTCGTAGCCCAGCTCGATGTCCACGCCGTCCTTCGCCTTTAGCTTCGGCAGCTCCGCGCACAGGCCGTGGAGCACCGCCACCGGGTGGCGCGCGAGCACCAGCCGGTCCTCGAGCCGGCCCGCCCACAGCGTCTGCTCCGCGACCAGCCAGCGCTTGAGCTCATACGTGGCCGCGCGCTCGCCGCCGGGGCAGTGCTGCGCCGTCATGCCGCCGCGACCGGCCACGCCGTCCAGCGCCTCGTACGCCGACGCCGCGGCGCGGCCCGGCCTGGGCAGGATGAAGGCCGGCGTGCTCGCCCGCGCGTCACCGCCGAACCACGTCACGCGAAAGGGCGCGTCCAGCAGCTGGCCCGCGAAGAGGTCCAGCACCGCGCCCTTGAAGCCCGCCCGGAGGTCCTCGCCGGTGGAGCCGAAGAAGGCGGCCCACGGCCCGACGAAGCCCTGTCCCAGCGGCTTCTGGAGCTGCTCGCGCAGCCACGCGTTCCCCGCCAGCGCGTCCCGCACCTTGCCCGGGTGGTGCACATCCACCCAGAGGGCCGAGGGCGCGGCGGTGCCGGGCACCTCCAGCGCCGTCATCGCGGGCTCGGGCAGGCCCTCCACGCCGGCACCCGCGCTGGGAGGCCCCTGGCGCTCGCCGAGCAGGTTCGTCACGGTGCCGCCCCCGTCATGCGTCTGGCCGCTGCGGCGGCCCAGCACGAAGGCTCCCACCACGGCGCCTCCCACGAGGACGGAGACCAGGCCAATGAGCAGCGCCCTGGGCGGGCCACTCCTGGGAGACGTCATGACATCCACTCCTTGAAACGGAAGAAGCCGAGGAAGGAAGCGTTCTGCGGCACCGGGCGCCACTCCAGCGGCGCCTCGGTGGCCAGGTTGTGGAGGACGCCAGTGCGCACCGCGGCGCCCTTCTCTCCCGGGTGGTACACGACGCGCGAAGGCGCGTGGGCCCGGTCCTCCGGGCGCACCACCAGCATCAGGTGGAAGATGGGGCCGGCGTCCTGCTCCTGGCGGAACGCGAGCACGTCACCGGTGCGCAGCGACTCGCGCGTGGCGTCGTCGCGGCCCAGGAGCTGGAAGCTCTGCTGGAGGAGCACCTCCGCGTCCGCGAAGTCCGACGGCTGGCCCCGGCCATCACGCCACAGCGGCGTGGACAGGCGCTCGGGGGCCACCTGCTTGTACGCGGCCCGGAAGGCGAAGCGGATGAGGCCCGCGCAGTCGCGCTGGTCCGGGTGCCACGCGGCGTCCTGCTGACGCACCTGCGCCAGCGCGACTCGCGCCACCAGACGCCGGAGCAGCACCTCGCGCGACTCGGGCGTGGGCGCCTCCGCCGCGGTCCGCGCCTGGGACGGCGCGGACGCGGGGGGCCGCGCGTCGGCGGACGCGTGGAGGAGCAGGAGCAAGGGCAGGACGCGCATGGAGGAAGGAGCCGCGGAGGACGGCGGCGTCAGTACCCGCCACCATCCCCATTCGTCTGGAGCTCCTTGAGGGCCTCGTCCAGGTTCTTCGGCCAGGCGGCGTGCTGGGGACGCGGGTCCTGGGACGGCACGTACACCTCGGCCTGTCCGTTCCCCAGCATGTTCACCCAGGCCAGCACGCGGGTGGTGCCCGGCGTGGCCAGGGGGACGCGCACCATGCGGCGCACCTCGTTGGGCGTCCCGTCGAAGAGGGCCAGGTTGAGCGTGGCCACGGTGTGGGCCTTGTCGCCGCTGGGCCAGTAGTTGGTGGCCACCAGGTACACGCCCTTGGGCGGCGCGCGGTGGATGTAGAGATAGGGGCCGTAGGCGGGCTGGTCGAAGTCACCGCCCTGCGAGTTGAGGAAGAAGGTGCCGCCCGAGGGGCTCGCCGTGTCCGCCCAGTAGACGTGCGCCATCTTCCGCAGGTCGAGCACGTCCCCCTGGGTGCTGGCGTCGGTGGGCTCGTAGATGTGCAGGTCGGTGTAGACGCCGTCGGTGTCGCTGGTGAGGACCACCTTGAAGGGCACCGGCGGAATCTGGGCGTAGCTGGTGGCCTGCGCGCGCGCGGTGCCGGCCTGATTGGTGGCCATCACCGTGACGACGTTCTTTCCGCTGGCCGCGGGGAACTTGCGGCTGAAGCGCCCGTTGTACGTGCGCATCAGGTAGCGGTCGCCGTTGATGGACACCACCACCGGGTCGATGGTGGCGTCGCTGATGGTGCCCTCGATGAGCATCATCCGGTCCACCGTCCAGCCCCCCGATGGCGCGGACAGGCGGACCACGGGCATCGTCTTGCCCTTGCCGATGGGCACGCCCTGCTGACGGGGATTGGCTTGGGCCGCGGGCGACTGCGCCAGCAGCACGGCGAGGAGGACAGGCAGCATCACGCGTCCTTGAGCAAAGGAGGTCCGCGAGCGTTCGCGGGCGGACAGACTGCGGCAGCACTGCCCTCCTTTTCAAGTCGCCTGCCACCCTCCTGGACGCACAAACCCCGATGATTCGGTCAATACGTGCGGGTGGAAAGCCACGCCTGGCCGCCCACCCGTGGTGTGCCAGCCACAATCCTTTGATTCCCAACATCTGAGAGGCGCCACACGCGGTGGGGGAGCAGACCCACCGCGTGCCGGCACCTCTTTCAGGGCGCCGTCGGGCTCTGCGCCTCTGCCGCGACCGGCGCGTCCTGCTTCTCCTCGCCGTCACCGCTGCTTGCGGGCTTGCCCGTGCCCGGAGTCCCCGGAGCTCCCGGCGGCGGCGCCCGCTTGGCGGCGGTGGCGGCCTGGCGCACCGCCTCGCGGGCCCGCTGGGCCACCTTCGGCGTGGGCGCGAGGATCATGAACATCAGACGCCCTTCCATCCGGGGCATCTGCTCCACGACGGCCACGTCCTTCAGGTCCTTGGCCACGTCGTCGAGGATGGCCGTCCCCTGCTCCCTGTGCGTGATTTCACGCCCGCGGAACTGGATGACGACCTTCGCCTTGTTCCCGTCCTCGATGAACCGGCGGGTATTGCGGACCTTGAACTCGTAGTCGTGCTCTTCCGTCTTCGGACGGAGCTTCACTTCCTTGAGCAGGACCGTGACCTGGGCACGCTTCGCTTCCGAGGCCTTCTTCTTCTCCTCGTACTTGAACTTGCCGTAGTCCATGATCTTGCAGACCGGTGGACTGGCCATGGGGCTGATCTCGACGAGGTCGAGCCCCTCGGTCCGGGCGCGTTCCAGGGCCGCCTCGAGGGGCATCACCCCGAGCTGGCTGCCGTCAGGACCGACGACGCGGACCTCACGGGCACGGATACGGCGGTTGGTTCTCTGGTCGCGGCTCCCGCCGCGGCTGCTTCTCTGTTCGCGAATGATGGTGACTCTCCTCCGAATTGGGTTTCAGGCCCGCCCACCCAAAGGTGTGACAGGCAGGTCCGCGACTACAAGGGACCGTACACACATGTGAAGCGCCCCACCCTGCTTGGGACTCACGTCTGGCAGTGTAACCCGCGGACACAGGAGTGCATCCCAGTGCCCGCTCGTCCGGTAGGAAGGGGAGCCGTGGGTGGACTTTCCTCTTTGGACGGCGGTAACGCCAGAGATAACGCCAGGGCCATCCACCTGCCGTGGAACCATGCCCCCAATGTACCCCTGGGGGGCCACCCCGGGGCGGTCCCCATGTCCGGCCCCGGGGGTGGGGAATTGCCGGGTGGAAAACACACGGGCCCGGCGAGAACGTCCGGTGCTCCCAGGCCAGGACACGGAGTCAGGGCGGCAGGTCCACGCCCCGCTCCGTCCGCCCACTTCCAGGGCCATTCCTGGATCGGCCGGGCTCTCCGCAGGCCCCTTGCCCCGCCGTCCATGGCTCCAGCGTTTGCGCGCCGCGCTCCCCGTGCGCCGATGCTCGCGCGGACCGTCGTGGGTGTGCGAAACCCGGGGCATGAAGCGACACGCCCCGGCCACGGAACGCAACCGCGAGCCCCTGCTCGCCGTCCTTCGCGAGGTCCTCCCCGCCTCCGGCACCGTGCTGGAGGTCGCCAGCGGCACCGGCCAGCACGCGGTCTGGTTCGCCCGCGCGCTGCCACACCTCATGTGGCAGCCCACCGACATGGACGCCGACGCGCTGGAGAGCATCGAGGCATGGCGCGAGGCCGAAGCCCTGCCCAACCTGCTGCCCCCGCGCAGGCTCGACGCGAGCGCGGAACCCTGGCCGGAGTTGAGCGCGGACGTCCTCCTCAACGTGAACATGATTCACATCAGCCCCTGGGCGGCCTGCCAGGGGCTGATGCGCGGCGCCGGCCGGGTGCTCCCCCCTGGCGGACTGCTCGTCATGTACGGCCCCTACTTCGTCGAGGGCCGGGAGACCGCTCCCAGCAACCTCGAGTTCGACGCGTCCCTCCGCGCCCGGAACCCGGCATGGGGCGTGAGGACGCTGGAGGCCGTCACCACCGAGGCCGCGCTCCACGGCCTGGAGCGCGAGCGCGTGGTGGACATGCCCAGCAACAACCTCACCGTGGTCTTCCGGAAAGCCCGCCCCCCGGTGCCCTCGCGCTGAAAGCCCGCCAACACCCTGCGGGTGGAATGGGGACCGCCACACACGCCCGAGGTGCCCATCCGCTTCACGCCCCCACGGCGCGCCACTACCCCCACGGGTGGGCGCGACGTGGAGGGGGGCACCATGGCGGATGCTGGAGCGAAGGACCGCGCGCCGGAAGCGGCGCTGTTCGCCTCCGTCCTTCGCACCCACGCGGCACCCGGCCAAAGCCCGCGGCGTGTCGTGGGGTTGGTGCTCTTCGTCCTCATGCTTCACGCCGCCGCGCTCCTCGGCGTGGCGTCGCTCTGGCATGGCGTGCCGCGCCGCATGGAGGGCGAGGCCACGCAAGGTGAGGTCCTCGTGCTCCGGCTGACGGCCCCACCCGCCTCGCCACCGGCTGGCGCCTCCACCGTGTCCCCGCCCTCGCCACCGAGACCTCGCGCCGCGCGCAGGACCAGGCCGCTGCGCGCGCCGAAGCCCGTTCGCGAGCCTACGCCCTCCCCACGCCGCGGCCCTTCCGAGCCCGCGGCGTCCGAGCCCGCGGCGTCCGAGCCGCTGTCCGTCGCGCCGCCGGCCAGCATCGCGACAGGCCGCCAGGGGAGCCTCGCCAGCCGCGCCGTGGATGGCGTCACGCAGCGCTCGCTGGGGCCTGGGGTCGCCGGCCTGCTCATCGAAGCGCCGCCCGTGCCGCCCCCCGATACCCGGGCCGAGGAGGAGCGGCGCGACTTCGAGCAGATGTTCCGCGACCGCTTCGAGGACCTCCCCTACCCCCATCAGGCCCGGATGGCGGGCATCGAGGGCCAGCTCGTGCTGCGCATCTCCGTGGGCGTACAGGGCCAGCTGGTGGGGCTGAGCGTGGTGGGGCACTGCCCCCACCCGGTGCTGTGCGAGGCCGCGCAAGACACGGTACGGCGCGCCGCGCCCTTCCCACCGCCGCCTCCAGCGCTCGGCGGCAAGCTCACCATCGAGTTGCCGTTCAACTACCACCTGGAATGAGCGACGCCCCGCGGGCCCCCCCGCGCGCCCCCGTGGGGAGAGGAAGGAGCCGGGCGGGGGCCCCGCCGCCGCCCCGGCATGACCCGAGGCATGCGCAGCGTGACGCCCGGCCGGAAACGCTCGCCCGGAGGCATGCATAGGTTGACCCCGCCATGCCAAACGTGCCGCCATTGATGTGGCTGGCCTTCTGGGCCGCGGTGCTGGTGCTGCTCGCGGTGGACCTGCTCGCCCATCGCGGTCGGCACGGCCAGTCCCACCGCTCCGCCCTCGTCTGGAGCGGCATCTGGATTACCACGGGCCTGCTCTTCGACGTCCTCGTCTGGCACGTGCTGGGGCCCCGGGCCGGCCAGGAATACCTGGCGGCATACTTCATCGAGAAGAGCCTCAGCCTCGACAACGTCTTCGTCTTCCTCGTCATCTTCCGCGGCCTGGCCGTCCCCGCGCGCCTGCAGCACCACGTGCTGTTCCTGGGCATCTTCGGGGCGCTCGTCTTCCGCGCCCTCTTCATCTTCCTGGGCGCGGCGGCGATGGAGCGCTGGGGCTGGGTGTCCTACGTCTTCGGCGCCATCCTGCTCGCCACCGCCTGGCGCGTGCTGCGCGAGGACCCCGCCCAGCAGTCCGACAACAAGGCGGTCCGCTGGCTCGCCAGACGCCTGCCGGTGACGCCCGAGCTGCACGGCAAGTCCTTCATCGTCCGGCTCGCGAACGGACGGCGCGTGGCCACGCCGCTGCTGCTGGCCCTGCTGGGGCTGGAGCTGACGGACATCGTCTTCGCGGTGGACTCGGTGCCCGCGGCCTTCGCCATCACCCACCAGACCTTCGTGCTCTACAGCGCCAACGCCTTCGCCATCCTGGGGCTGCGCGCGCTCTACCTGGTGCTCTCGGGCGCCGTGGGAAAGATGCGCTACCTGCACTACGGCCTAGCAGGCGTGCTGGCGTTCGCCGGACTGAAGATGGTCCTGGAGCCGTGGCTCCACATCCCGCCCATCGCGTCCGTGCTCGTCATCGTCGCGCTCATCACCGCGGCGGTGTGGGCCAGCCAGCGGGCACGGCGACGGGAGGCGCGCGGCGGAGATGTCCCGGCCCGCCGCCCCCGGGAACGGGAGGCGTGAGCCGGGAGTCTCCGGGAACTTCGAAACAGCTCAGTCCAGGTCCGCGGCCTGACCGTCGGCGCCCGCGCCGCCCAGCACGAAGCCGTCGAAGGCCACGTTGGCCACCAGCTCCACGCGGTCCTTGTGCTTCTTCAGCAGCTCCACGTTGGCGGCGGCCGCCTTCTTGGACGCCTCGGACAGCGGCTCGGAGTCGTCGTTGGCGCTGCTCTCCTCAATCGAGTCCAGCGTCTCCTGGAGCTGCGCCCGGGACTCCTCCAGCTGCGCGCGCTCCTCATCGCTGAGCGAGCCGTCCGCCAGGCGCTTGTCCACCTCGGCCAGCTGCGTGGCCATCATCTTCCGGCCCTGCTCGGCCATGGCGCGAATCTGGTCCGTGCTGTCGGCCACCATGGAGGCGTAGACGGTGGTGGTGATGTTCTGGAACTCGGCGGGCGACATGCCCTGCTCCTTGAGCGCGGCGATGTACGCCGTCCGCACGTCCACCATCAGCGTCATGAACATGTTCGCGGCGTCCACGGCCGCGTTGAAGCCGGGCTTCTCGGCGCCGTCGCCCTGGTGCTTCGCCTCGAACTCCTGCGACTTCGCCTCGAAGGCCTTGAAGGCCGGCAGCGCGGCCTCGCGCACCGACAGGTAGGCCAGCAGCCGCTTCTCTTCCAGCGGCAGCACCTGCCCCTCCGGCGGCGGCGTGAAGGGGCTGCCCGCGTTGAGCTGCTGCAGCTCATCCTCCTGCGCCTTGATCTTCTGTACGGCTTCGATGCTGCCGCCAAACTTGTTCTTGGCCCAGATGCCACCCGCCAGCATCAAGCCGATGCCCGCCAGGATGAAGACACCGCAGCCGATGCCCAGTCCGATGAGGACCTTCTTCATGAAACCCTCCAGGGAAAACGTGTCACCGCGGACCCAGTGCTAGCCGGGCTGGCCCCCTGGAGCAAGAGCCACGGTGCCCCGCGAAGCAGGCGGCGTCCCACGAGGCAGGCGAACCGTGAAGGTCGTTCCGTTGCGAGCGGTGGAGTGAACTCGGACGACACCGCCGTGCGCATCGACAATGTGTTTCACGATGAAGAGGCCGAGCCCGAGCCCACCGCGCGAGCCCTTGCGCTCGGGGCGCTTCATGGGCTCGAACAGGCGGAGACGCTGTTCCGGGTCGATGGGTTCTCCCGGGTTGTGGACGGACAGCACCACGCTGTCACGCAGCCCGCGCGTGCGCACCCGCACCACGCAGCGCTCCGGGCTGTAGCTGAGCGCGTTGTTGACCAGGTTGGTGATGACCTGTGCCAGCCGGTCCGCGTCCCACAGGCCGTGGCCATCCCCACGGCACTCGTGCACCAACCTCCGCTCCGGCCGCGCGAGCCGGACCTCGTCCACCACGTGCCGCGTCAGCTCGTGCAGGTTCACCCACCGGGGCGCCAGGGGGATGCCGCCCCCCAGGCGCGCCTGGGTGAAGTCGAGCAAGTCCCGCAGCATGCGCGTGGCGCGCTCGGCGCTGGAGAGGATGCGGCCGAGCCCCTTGCGCTGCCGCTCGTCCAGGCCCTCCCGCCTCAACATCGCGGCGGCGGACATGTGGATGGCGGACAGCGGATTGCGCAGGTCGTGGCTGACGATGCCGATGAGGAGCTGCTCGAACTCGGCTCGCCGCCGGGCTTCCCGCTCCGTGGCCCGCTGCTCGGTGATGTCCTGCATGGCGCCCACCATCCGCACCACGCGGCCCTCCGCGTCGCGCACCACCTGCCCCCGGTCCGCGATGACGGCCCAGGTGCCATCGCCCCGAAGGAAGCGGTACTCGTCCATCCAGTGCCCCGCCCCCTCGTCGAAGACGTGTTTCATGTCGCGGGCCACCCGCCCCCGGTCGTCCGGGTGGATGCGCGTGGTCCACCCGTTGATGTCGAGCGCGGTGGCCCCCGGGGGCAATCGGAACTGCGTGGCGGCCAGCTCGCTCCACTCGATGGCGCCCGTGGTGAGGTCCCAGTCGTAGATGACGTCACTGGTCGCCAGCGTGGCCAGCCGGTAGCGCATCTCCGACTGACGCAGCACCTCCTCGGCGACGCGGCGCTCGCTGATGTCCAGCGACACACCCGCCACGCTCACGACCTTGCCATCCGGACCGATGACGGGAGACACGCCCGTCATGAACCAGGCGCCGTTCATCTCCACCTCCAGGGTGAAGGACTGGCCCTGCTGCGCGCGTCTCGTGGCGGCGAGCAGGTCCGGGCGGTCCCGGTACACGTCGGAGGCGGAGCAGCCCACGTACTGCCCGCGCTCCAGGCCCAGCGCGCGCAGCCGCTCGCCCTCGAAGAGGGTGATGACCCCCTGCGCATCCGTGGCCCAGAGGATGACGGGCAACTGGGCGACGATGCGGCGCAGGTGCTCACGGGCCTCGTCGCGCTCCCGCTCGAGCCGCTTCGCCTCGGTGAAGTCCGTGGAGAAGCCACACACCCCCATGACTTGGCCCTGCGCGTCCGGCAGGGGGAACTTGAGGGTCTGGAAGACGCGCATCCCGTCAGGGAGGGACACGTACTCGTCGGTGGTGAGCTGCTCGCCGGTGGCCAGCACCCGCTGGTCATTCTCCGTGAGGACCCTGGCGGCCTCCTCTCCGAACACGTCGAAGTCCGTGCGGCCCACCACGTCGCGCCAGAGCAGGCCGGTCGCCTTCTCGAAGCCGTGGTTCACGTAGAGATACCGGCCGTCCGTGTCCTTGGCGTAGACGACCGTCGGCGCGTGGTCGAGCAGCCCGTTCAGCCATGCGCCCGAGGCGCGCGCGGTGCGCTCGTCCTCCAGCGAGGACTGTCCCACCGCCCCTTCGAGGTTCGCCTCCACCACCTGGCTCAGGGCGCGGAGCTCCGGCAGTTCGGGCGCCCAGCCCGCCGCCTCCAGGCTGTCGAGGATGGCGCTGCGCAGCACGCCATACTTGAGCACCAGCGTCCCGTGGCTGAAGCCGGCCAGGTAGCACGCGCGCCCATGCTCACGCCCCAGGGCGCGCGCCCTCGCCAGGCGGACCTCCGTAGGGGAGGTCCGCAGCAGCGCCCCCAGCTCGTCGATGAGCTGCCGGAGCCCCGCCGGGTTCGCGCTCGTCAGCGGCGCGAGCGCCCCGAGCGCGGAGCCCACCCCCGCCACCCAGCGACGGGCGATGTCCTCACGGAGGACATCCAGCAGGTCCGGCAGCGTGCG
>Ga0182745_1001056_pt1 | contig 27368 bp, 28 predicted proteins | sample eDN3rd30CKraftBY_FD_128523 | JGI IMG/M metagenome (GOLD analysis project Ga0182745, IMG submission 128523) | Enriched backyard soil microbial communities from Emeryville, California, USA - eDNA 3rd pass 30_C Kraft BY (version 2) (version 2) | ecosystem: Environmental > Terrestrial > Soil >... | reverse complement strand
TCAAAGAGGCCGGTCCGTCGATGCCGGTCGAGGTCCTCGGCCTCGGCGGGGTGCCGATGGCGGGCGACACGCTGACCGTCGTCGAGAATGAGGCGCGCGCCCGCGAGGTCGCGGCCTATCGTCAGGAACAGGCGCTCAAGAAGCGGACGGCGCAGGCGCCGGTCAGCCTCGAGGGCATGTTCTCGGCGCTCGCCGACAAGGCCAAGGTCATCGAATATCCGGTGGTCATCAAGGCCGACGTCCAGGGCTCGGTCGAAGCGATCGTCAACGCCTTGAACCACCTGTCGACCGACGAGATCCGCGTCCGCGTGCTCCAGTCGGGCGCCGGTGCGATCACCGAAAGCGACGTGACGCTGGCGGCGGCTTCGCGCGCGCCGATCATCGGCTTCAACGTCCGCCCGAACGCGAAGGCGCGCGAGATCGCGAACCGTGAGAAGGTCCGCTTCCTCTACTATGACGTCATCTATCATCTGACCGACGCCATCGCGAAGGAGATGGCGGGCGAGCTGGGGCCGGAACGCGTCGAAACCGTCGTCGGCCGCGCCGAGGTCAAGGAAGTCTTCCCGGCCGGCAAGCGCGACAAGGCCGCGGGCCTGCTGGTGCTCGAGGGGTCGATCCGCAAGGGGCTCCACGCGCGCCTCACCCGCGACGACGTCATCGTCTCGGCAACGACGATCGCGTCGCTGCGCCGCTTCAAGGACGACGTCGCCGAGGTGCGCGCCGGCCTCGAATGCGGCGTCGTGCTGGCGGACACCAACGACATCAAGGCGGGCGACCACCTCGAAGTCTTCGAAGTCGAACTGCGCGAACGCACGCTGTAACGGGAGGGCCGGATCATGGCTGAGAGTTTTTTCAGCCGGTTTCCGGCCCCGCCCTGCGCCCGATTGCTCGGGTGGGAGCTGATCGCCGAATATCCCGGCGAAGGCCGGATCGAGATCGCCTTTCACCCGACCGCTGAGATGCTCAATCCGCGCGGAACGGTGCAGGGCGGCTTCGTCGCGGCGATGCTCGACGACACGATGGGACCGGCGCTGGTCAGCCTGACCGGCGGCGCCGAGGTTCCGGCATCGATCGACCTCAACGTCAGCTTCCTGAAGCCGGTCATGCCCGGCCGGGTGATCGGCAAGGGGCGCGTCGTCGGTCGCGGGCGTTCGGTGGCCTTTCTGGAGGCCGAGCTGTTCGACGAGGCCGGCGAGCTTCTCGCGCGTGCGACGTCGAGCGCGCGCATCATGGAATTGAACCGAAATGCGTCATAACGAAACCCCGTCCGGCCCCTCGGTCCGCGTCCTGCGCGTCGGCGAGCAGGTGCGCCATGTGCTGAGCGAAATCCTCGCGCGCGGCGACGTCCACGACGATGTGCTCGCGAGCCATCCGGTCAGCGTGACCGAGGTCCGCATGTCGCCCGACCTGCGTCACGCGACGGTTTTCGTGAAGCCGCTGCTCGGCCGCGACGAGGAAGCGGTGATCAAGGCGCTGCGCACCAACACCGCCTACCTCCAGCGCGAGGTCGCGCACCGCATCCGCATGAAATATGCCGCGAAGCTGAAATTCCTGCCCGACGAAAGCTTCGACGAAGCGAGCCATATCGACAAATTGCTGCGCGATCCGAAGGTGGCGCGCGATCTGGGCGAGTCAGAGGCCGAATAACCACCGTCGCCCCCGCGAAGGCGGGGGCCGCTGGCAATCTTGCTTTGATTGAATCGTCATCCCGGCGAAGGCCGGGATCTCGCCAGTGCGTCAGATCGAGACGGTGAGATCCCGGCCTTCGCCGGGATGACGAGATAAGGAAGACGGTGTTTCAGCCTGAGCCGATCACGATCCAATTTACGATCCCGTGACAAGCCAACAGCGGCCCCCGCTTTCGCGGGGGCGACGGTCATTTTTTGCCCGCCTTGATCCCCACCGCCGCCTCCAGCTCCACCAGCGCCTCCTCCAGATAGTCGATCATCCGCTGCGCATGGGGGACGCTGCGGCGGCAGGCGGTGATGCCGAAGTCGATATTCTTGAAGTTCGACACCTGGGTGATGTTCATCGCCATGCCGTCGACCGGGATGCTCGCGGGATACATGCCGTCGAGCCGCGCGCCGTTCCAGTACATCTGCTCGCGCGGGCCGGGGACGTTCGAGATCGTCACCGAATAGGCGGGGAATTTGTCGGCGGTGCGGGTGAGCGCGGTCAGCATCATCGGGAAGCTGGTGATCGCCGTGTAAAGCTGGATCTGCGACGCGGTCATCGCGCGGAGCTGTGCCTTGGCCGAGTTCATCGATTCCTGGATCGCCGCCATCCGCTCGGTCGGGTCGTCGATGTGGGTCGCGAGATTGGCGGTGACCGAGGCGACCGAATTGCCCGAATCGATGTCGTCCTTGGGTCGGATCGACACCGGCGCCATCGCCTTCAGCGGCTTGTCGGGCAGTTCGTTCAACGACTGCAGATATTTGCGCATCGCCCCCGCGCACATGCCGAGCACCGCATCGTTGATCGTCCCGTCATAGGCCTTGCCCAGCGCGCGGACGCGCTCGAGCGACCAGCTTTGCGCGACGAAGCGGCGCGCGCCGGTGATGTTGCGATTGAAGCTGGTGCGCGGCACCCCGGAGAAGGGGGTGACCAGCCCGTCGCCGCCGACCCCGAACATCGCCGCGAGATACTGGTTGAGCGCCTTCGTCACCCCGACGCTGTTGCCCCATTGCTCCTTCAGGAAATCGCCGATCGCCTTGATGTCGGTGAGGTTCGGGAGCGGCGGCTTCTTCGGGGTCGGGAACTTGCGCTTGTACGCCTCATAGGCCTCGACCGACAGCGGCGAACAGGCGCGCCGTTCCTTGGGATCGGGGGTCAGCATCGAATTGTAGAAATGGATGCTCGCCGCGCCATCCATCAGCGCGTGGTGGACCTTCTTGAAGGTCGCGATCTGCCGGTTGGGCAGGCCCGAGATCAAGGTGATTTCCCACAGGGGCCGGGTGCGGTCGAGCAGCCCCGAATGGAGCCGCGAGGCGAGCTCGAACATCTCGCGATAGCGCCCCGGCTTCGGCAGCGCGGCGGCGCGGACATGGTAATGCATGTCGATGTCGCGGTCGGGCTCGAGCCGGATCGGGCCGTACTGGCCGAGCGGGGTGAGCTTCAGCACCTCGCTAAATGGTCGCCTCAGGCCTTCCGGTTGCCGGAGCAGGGCAAGTTGTTCGTTCAGCCATTCGGTTTCGTCGACATCGTCGGGCAGCGTGTAGAGGTTGATGCCGCCGATATGCATCGGCATCTCGCGGCTTTCGCCCCAGAGGAACATCGCATCGCTCACCGGCATCAGCCGCATCCGCCGCTCTCCCCACTTATGTTGCGACCTTTGCTGCGCAGCATGACAGCGGCGGCGAGCGTGTCAAGCGATGGTCAGGGCGCGCAGAAGGCGATCTCGATCGTTACCGATCCCTGCCGCTCCAGATGATGCGGAACTTGCGGCGGAATCAGCATCGTGTCGCCCGATTTCAGCAGGCGAACGCCGCCTTCCTCATCGTCCCAATGAAAGTGGATCGATCCGGCGAGGACCGACAGCAGGCCCCAGGCGCCGTCCTTGAGGTCGTGCCGGCGCAGCAGCCCGGCGGGAATCGTGTTGGCGCCGAACGGACCGATCCGCCGATACGCGCGGGCGCCGGAGGGAAGCGGCGGCCCGCGCTCGGCGATCGGCACGGTCACGGCCCTAAAAACCCGCGGTCGCCCGGACGATGACGAAAGTGACGCCGAGGAAGGCGAAGCCCGCGGGCACCGCGAGGATCTGCGCCGCGACGGTGTGGCGGTCCATCGGTCCGGTCCAGGTGTCGAGCACGCCGCCCGTCCGGTCGAGCGGCGAATCATGCTCGCGGCCCTTCTGTGCATTGAGCAGCTTCGTCGTGCCGAAGAACATCAGCATATAGAGACCCGAGATGACGAGCATCATCACCGTCGCCGCATCGCGTCCGGTGGCGATGAAGATGCCGAGAAAGAAGATCGCATAGCAGGCGAACATCGCGTGCCAGATCGACCGCGGCAACTGGAAGCCCGCCTGGACCCCGCTCGTTTCATAGGGATCGTTGGAGCGATAGGGCGGCGGCGGCAAGACAGGCAGGTCAGACATCGGGCAACTCCACTTTCTTCGCGAGGGGATCGCCCTGGTCGCGGTGAACCCAGATGCCGGTGAGCAGGCTCTCGGCGATCATCCGCGCCTTGGCGCCGACATGCGGGACGGCCTCGGGGGTCGGGGCGATATCGTGCAGCGTCTGGTAGAAGAGCCGCAGCCACTGCTGGAAATGCTCCTGCCCGATCGTCGGGATCGCCAGATGCTTCATCATCGGATTGCCGGTGAAATTTCCGGCGCTGAGCAGGATCGACTGCCAGAAGCGGTTCATCTGGCCGAGGTGCCTGGGCCAGTCGTCGATGCGCGCGTCAAAGATCGGGCCGAGCATCGCATCCTCGCGCACCGAGGCATAGAAACGGTCGACCAGTTCGGCGATGAAGGCTTCGTCGATGCCCATGGCATAGGCCTCGGCGCGCCGCTCCTCGCGGGCGGCGATGGCGTGGGGATGGGCCTGGACCGTTCTCGTCGTCATATCGTTCCGACTCTATATTGAGTATCTGAAATACATCTTTAAGCGGGTTGCCGCAAAAAGCAATATCTAATATACCACTTTTATGCGGCTCAGTCTCCATAGCGATTATGCCTTGCGCATCCTGATGGCGCTGTCGGCCAGCGGCCGGCAGATGTCGGTCGACGAGATCGCGGGCCAATATGGCATTTCGCGCAACCACCTCGCCAAGGTCGCGCAGCGGCTGCAGGCCTTGGGCTATGTCAGCGCGCAGCGAGGGCGCGGCGGCGGGCTGACGCTGGCGCGCGAACCCGAGACGGTGATCGTCGGCACGGTGGTGCGCGAGTTCGAGAATCTGGAGGGGCTGGTCGAGTGCATGGACCCCGCGACCTCGACCTGTCCGGTATGCGGCGGCTGCGGCCTGCAAGGGGCGCTCGGCGGTGCGCTCGCGGCCTTTCTGGCGCATCTCGACGGTTATACGCTCACCGATCTGGTGCCGCAGCCCGCGCGTTTTCGGGCGCTGCTTGGCGTCGCCTGATTTCGCTCGATTTCCGATTGCGCGCGAGGCCGCCGGAGCGGTATCGCTGCCGCCATGGCCAAGCTCTATTTCTACTATGCCAGCATGAACGCGGGCAAGTCGACGACGCTGTTGCAGGCGGATTTCAACTATCGCGAGCGCGGCATGGAGACGATGCTGTGGACCGCGGCGCTCGACGACCGCTATGGCGCGGGGCAGATCACCAGCCGCATCGGCCTGCTCGCCGAAGCGCATAAATTCGATCCCGACAGCGACCTGTGGGCGGCGGTGCGGGCCGAGAATGCGGAGCGCCCGCTCGCCTGCGTGCTCGTCGACGAGGCGCAATTCCTGTCGCGCGAACAGGTGCTCGCGCTCGCGCGGCTCGCCGACGAGGCGAATATTCCGGTGCTCTGCTATGGCCTGCGCACCGATTTTGCGGCGAATCTGTTTCCCGGTTCGGCGGCGCTGCTCGGCCTTGCCGATGCGCTCGTCGAACTCAAGGCGGTGTGCGAGTGCGGGCGCAAGGCGACGATGAACCTGCGCGTCGACGCGCGCGGCCGCGCGGTGGTCGAGGGCGCGCAGACCGAGATCGGCGGCAACGACCGCTATGTCGCGATGTGCCGGCGCCACTTTATGGAAAAGCGGCGTCTCGCGGCCGAGGCACTTGCCGATGCGTGACGCGCTCTATGTCGAACTTGCGGACGGCGACCTCCGGCTCGTCAAGCTCGCCGAGGTGCATCGCGAGGCGCTGGGCGCGGCGTGCGCGGCCGATGCCGACATCTGGCCGATCTATTCGTCGAGCTTCGATCCCGAGCATTTCGACGCCGCCTTCGATACGCTGCTCGGCAATCCGGTGCGTATGCCCTATGCGGTGTTCGCAGGCGGCCGGCTCGTCGGCATGACCGCGTGGCTTCGCCCCGACTGGTCGGCGCAAACGGTCGAGATCGGCAGCAGCTATATCCATCCCGACGTGCGCGGCACGGGGCTCAACGGGCGCCTGAAGCGACTGATGATCGGCCACGCATTTGCCGTCGGCATCCGCCGCATCGAGTTCCGCATCGACGAGCGCAACAAGCGCAGCCAGGCGGCGGTGGCAAAGCTCGGCTGCACAAAGGAGGGCGTGCTGCGCTCGGAACGGATCACCTGGACGGGCTTCGTCCGCGATACCGGGCTCTGGTCGCTGCTGGCCGGGGAGTGGGGAGGATAGGGTCAGCGCGGGTTCAGACTCGATCTGCTATCGCCCGCAACAGGTCGGGGTTATCTTGTCCGAAGGACTCGACATGAAACAGAAACTCGCGCTCTCCCTGGCCGCCGCCTTGCTTTCCCTTTCGGCAATTGCGGCGGCCGACGAGCCCGCCGCCGCGCCGCGTCCGCTCGACGTCGAAACCGGGATCAGCTTCCCGAGCGACGCGACGATCCGCACCTTTCAGGCCGATGATGAAGACGGCGTCTGGATACAGGACAGCCGCCGCAACTGGTATTACGCCAAATTCTTCGGCCCGTGCCGCAACATCGATTTCGCGCAGGCGATCGGCGTCGATACGCGGGGTTCGTCGCGGCTGGACAAATATGCGACGCTCCTCGTGCGCGGCGATCGCTGCGCGCTCTCCTCCTTCGTGACCTCGGCGGCGCCGCCGACCAAGAAGGAAAAGAAGGCGGCCGAGCAAGCCGCGAAGGCCGCCAAGTCGAATTGACAAGCGCGCCGCGCGTCCGCAGGGGCGCGGGATGAACGGCTGGATCATCCTCGACAAGCCCGTGGGGCTCGGCTCGACCCAGGCGGTCGGCGCGGTGAAGCGCGTCTGCCGCGAGGCGGGGCTCGGCAAGGTCAAGGTCGGTCATGGCGGAACGCTCGACCCGCTCGCGTCGGGGGTGCTGCCGATCGCGCTGGGGGAGGCGACCAAGCTCTGCGGCCGGATGCTCGATGCCAGCAAGACCTATGATTTCACCGTGGCGTTCGGGGTGGAAACCGCCGGGCTGGACGCGGAGGGCGACGTCGTCGCCACCAGCGACGTGCGGCCGACGCTGGCGGAGGTGGAGGCGGTGCTGCCGCGCTTCACCGGCCCGATCGAGCAGGTTCCGCCCGCCTATTCGGCGATCAAGATCGACGGACAGCGGGCCTATGACCGCGCGCGCGCGGGTGAAGATGTGGCGATGAAGGCGCGGGGGGTGACGATCCATTCACTTCGTCACCCCGGACTTGATCCGGGGTCCCGCTCAGCGCCGTCGACAAGCGGGACCCCGGATCAAGTCCGGGGTGACGAGGTGAAAGGCGAGGGGCTTTGTGAAATCACCCTCACCGCCCATGTCTCCAAGGGCACCTATATCCGCAGCCTCGCGCGCGATATCGCCCGCGCGGTCGGCACGGTCGGCCACGTCACCATGCTTCGCCGCATCAAAGCGGGACCGTTCGACCTCTCCCAGGCGATTTCGCTGGACAAATTGAACGCTTTCGGTCAAGGGGCCGCGCAATCAGATGTCATTCTGCCGCTCGAGGCAGGGCTGGTCGACATCCCGGCTCTGAACCTTTCCCCGGAAGCGGCAGGGGCGATCCGTCAGGGTCGCGTCTGGACCGGGGTAAGCACGCACGACGGGCTCTATTGGGGACGCGATGCCGAAAATCGGCCCGTTGCCCTGATCGAGGCTTTGGCGGGAACGCTGAAGGTCGTGCGGGGCTTCAATCTATAGCCATGATGTTCGAGGAATATATCTATGTCGATTACCGCCGAGCGCAAAGCCGAAGTCATCAGCGACAATGCCCGTGCCAAGGGCGACACCGGCTCGCCGGAAGTCCAGGTCGCGATCCTGACCGACCGCATCAACACGCTGACGAGCCACTTCAAGGCGCACCACAAGGACAATCACAGCCGCCGCGGGCTGCTGATGATGGTCAACAAGCGCCGCAGCCTGCTCGACTATCTCCGCAAGAAGGACGAGGGCCGCTATCAGGCACTCATCGCGAAGCTGGGTCTGCGCAAGTAAGAATGCGAGGGCGGCTCCGGGTTCGGGGCCGCTTTCATTTTGGTTCGCGGTAAATTCGCGAGCCGCAAGGGCCGCTCCCGCATCCGGCGGGACCGCCATAGGGCAGACAGACGCCCTACACCGCCCCGGGCCGGACTGCCCGGACATCAGAGGCCCCGCCCGGCATAGGGCCTGGCGGGCGAAGGAAAATCCATGTTTGACGTGAAAAAAGTATCGATCGAGTGGGGCGGTGAGACGCTCACTCTCGAAACGGGCAAGGTTGCCCGCCAGGCCGACGGCGCCGTGATGGCGACGCTGGGCGAAACGGTCGTTCTGTGCGCCGTGACCGCCGCCAAGTCGGTGAAGGATGGGCAGGACTTCTTCCCGCTCACCGTCCATTATCAGGAAAAATATTCTGCCGCCGGGCGCATCCCGGGCGGCTTCTTCAAGCGCGAACGCGGCGCGACCGAGAAGGAAACGCTGGTTTCCCGCCTGATCGACCGCCCGATCCGCCCGCTCTTCCCCGAGGGTTTCTACAACGAGATCAACGCCATCGCTCAGGTGCTGAGCTATGACGGCCACAACGAGCCCGACATCCTCGCGATGGTCGCGGCGTCGGCCGCGCTCACCATTTCGGGCGTGCCCTTCATGGGCCCGATCGGCGCCGCGCGCGTCGGCTACCTCAACGGCGAATATATCCTCAACCCGACCGACGAGCAGGTCGCCGAGGGCGACCTCGACCTGGTCGTCGCCGCCACTTACGACGCGGTGATGATGGTCGAATCCGAAGCGAATGAGCTGTCGGAAGAGGTCATGCTGGGCGCCGTGCTGTTCGCGCACGACGCGTGCAAGGAAGTCGTCAAGGCGATCGTCAAGCTCGCCGAACAGGCCGCCAAGGACCCTTGGGAAATGGCCGCGTCGGACGACAATGCCGCCATCAAGGACAAGCTTAAGAAGCTGATCGGCAAGGACATCGCCGCCGCCTACAAGCTGACCGACAAGTCGGCCCGCTCGAACGCGCTCAACGAAGCGCGCGCGAAGGCGAAGGAACAGTTCGTCGCCGACGGCCTTGACCCGCAGAGCGTCATGGCCGGCATCAAGCTGGTCAAGAAGCTGGAAGCCGAAATCGTCCGCACCGCCATCCTCAAGGACGGCAAGCGCATCGACGGTCGCACGACGACGCAGATTCGTCCGATCGTCGCCGAAACGCACTTCCTGCCGCGCGCGCACGGTTCGGCGCTGTTCACTCGCGGCGAGACGCAGACGATCGCGACCTGCACGCTCGGCACCAAGGAAAGCGAACAGATGGTCGACGGCCTCAACGGCCTGTCGTATCAGAATTTCATGCTCCACTATAACTTCCCGCCCTATTCGGTCGGCGAAGTCGGCCGCTTCGGCGCGCCGGGCCGCCGCGAAGTCGGTCATGGCAAGCTCGCGTGGCGCGCGCTGCACCCCGTGCTGCCGACGAAGGACGAATTCCCCTACACGATCCGCCTGACCAGCGACATCACCGAGTCGAACGGCTCGTCGTCGATGGCGTCGGTGTGCGGCGGCTCGCTGTCGATGATGGACGCGGGCGTGCCGATCAAGCGCCCCGTCTCGGGCATCGCGATGGGCCTGATCCTCGAAGGCAAGGATTATGCGATCCTGTCCGACATCCTGGGCGACGAGGATCATCTCGGCGACATGGACTTCAAGGTCGCGGGGACGTCCGAAGGCATCACCACGATGCAGATGGACATCAAGATCGCGGGCATCACGAAGGAAATCTTCGAGGCCGCGCTGACCCAGGCCAAGGAAGGCCGCGCGCACATCCTCGGCGAGATGGCCAAGGCGCTCGGCGAAACCCGCACCGAACTGTCGGATTATGCCCCGCGCATCGAAACGATGCAGATCGACAAGGCGAAGATCCGCGATGTCATCGGCACCGGCGGCAAGGTGATCCGCGAAATCGTCGCGACCACCGGCGCCAAGGTCGACATCGACGACGAGGGCCTGATCAAGATTTCGTCGAGCGACCTCAGCCAGATCGAGGCGGCGCGCAAATGGATCGCCGGCATCGTCGAGGAAGCCGAAGTCGGCAAGATCTATGACGGCAAGGTCGTCAATCTCGTCGATTTCGGGGCGTTCGTGAATTTCATGGGCGGCAAGGACGGTCTCGTCCACGTCAGCGAAATCGCCAACGAGCGCGTCGAAAAAGTGTCCGACGTCCTGAGCGAAGGCCAGGAAGTCAAGGTCAAGGTGCTCGAGATCGACCCGCGCGGCAAGGTTCGCCTGTCGATGCGCGTCGTCGATCAGGAAACCGGCGCCGAACTCGAAGACACCCGCCCGCCGCGCGAACCGCGCGGTGATCGAGGTCCGCGCCGGGACGGCGGCGACCGTGGCCGGGGCGGTCGCGACCGTGGCCCGCGCCGCGAGGGCGGTGATCGTGGTGATCGCGGTCCGCGCCGCGAGCGCAACGACGGTCCCGAAGATCAGGGCCATGTGCCCGACTTCCTGAAGGACTAAGGACCTTCACCGATCGGAAAAAGGAAGGGGCCGCGAAAGCGGCCCCTTTTTCGTGGCAATGCCGGGCGATCCGGCACTCGGCAGAATAAGAGCTTAGGGCGGCAAGCCCTAACCCGACCCACCCTCCCGTTCGTGTCGAGCGAAGTCGAGACACCCATCGACATGGTGCTACGCCGATGGGTGTCTCGACTTCGCTCGACACGAACGGAATTGGGATGATGCCAATCTAACGCGCGGCCCTCTAGGTGCAATAAACCTCGCGCATGGCGTCGATCAGCACGACGAGCTGCTGCGCGACGGGCAGCGCGCGCGGCTCCTCGGCGACGTCGGTCGCCTTGGCCAGATTGCCCCCGACCTGCTTCAACTCCTTGCACTCGCTCTTCTTGGCGCTGCGGGTCGTGCTGTTGTCCTTAAGGTGGCTGAACAGGCTGCGATAAACGTGGCACACGCCGATCAACTGCTGTCCCCAATAGGGGAATTGAAATCCCTGGCCGACCACCGTTCCGGTCACCCCGTCGCACGCACTGCCGAGCTGCGCGGGGTTCACGGCCCCGATCGCCGCGACGATCCGCTCGCCGCGGTCGGCCCAATTATGCCACCCCGCGGCCTTGTCTGCCGCCGCCGCTGGCATCGCCGCCCCCGCCAGCATCAGCAGCACCGCCGCCCGCAAGGCCGTATTTCCAGTCCGAACCATCCTATCAAACTCCCCTGAAGAAAGGCCCGCCCTGCCACCGCCCGGCCGCGCGGCATTGTAGATTTCCGACATCGGGCCGGGGCACGTGGTGTGGTGCCACACACAAGCGGCGGCTTGGCGCGGCCGCCGACAGCGGCTAGCCTTGCCGCGACCAGAGATCGCCCAGAGGAAGCCCATGATGTTCGCAACCCTGTTCCTGTTCCTCTCCGCCGCGGCGCAGGCGGTTCCGCCGCAGGCGACGCAATTGCCGCCGCCGCCGCCTGCGGTGCCCGCACCCGTCACCGCGCCGGTAGAGGTCGACACGCGGCCCTATGTCGAACTCGTCACCGACGCGGGAACGATGGTGGCGCGGCTGGAGACGAAGCGTGCGCCCATTACGACCGCGAATTTCCTGCGCTATGTCGACAGCAAGCGGATGGCGACCTTCAAATTCTATCGCACGACGCGAAGCTGGGGGGAGGGGAATGCGCTGGTCCAGGGCGGCAATCGCGGCGATGCGCGGCTGAACTATCCGCCGATCGCGCACGAGCCGACCACCGCCACCGGCCTCACCCATTGCAAGGGCGCGCTCGCGATGGCGCGGCTCGCGCCGGGCGATGCGACGAGCGATTTCTTCATCCTCCTCTCCGACATCCCGGGCTTCGACGCCGATCCCGCGGCGAGCGGCGACAATGCCGGCTTCGCGGTGTTCGGCGAGCTGGTTTCGGGGCTCGACGTCGCGGAGAAAATCTACGCCGCGCCGGTCTCGCCGACCAAGGGCGAGGGGGTGATGGTCGGTCAGATGCTCGATCCCGAGTATAAGATCCTCTCGGCGCGCCGCATCCCCGCGCCCGCCGACGCGCCGAAGGGCTGCGTGGTGAAGGGCGCGTAACGGCCTTCCCGACCGCCCGCCCGAAGTCGACGAAGCGCATGATCATTTATTTTGCGTTCATCCGCGCTGTGGCTATACCGCGCCCATGACTCAGCGCATCTCCCTTCGCGCCGCCGCGCGCCTCGCCGCCGCCGCCCTCGTGATTTCGCCGCTGCTGGCGGCCTGCGCCGGGGGCTCGGGCGTGAAGAAGGACACGCGCTACGTCGCGCGCGACGTGAACACCCTCTATCGCGCCGCGCAGGATCGCCTCGACCGCAAACAATATAAGCTCGCGGCCGCGCTGTTCGACGAGGTCGAGCGCCAGCATCCCTATTCGCCCTGGGCGCGCCGCGCGCAGCTGATGAGCAGCTTTTCCTATTATATGGACCGCGAATATACCCCCGCGATCGAGGCGGCGCAGCGCTTCCTCTCGATCCATCCGGGCAACAAGGACGCGCCCTATGCCTATTATCTGATCGCGCTCAGCTATTATGAGCAGATCAGCGACGTCACTCGCGACCAGAAGATCACCCAGCAGGCGCAGAACGCGCTCGGCGAGGTGATCCGCCGCTATCCCGACAGCCGCTACGCCGCCGACGCGCGGCTGAAGGTCGATCTGGTGCAGGACCATCTCGCGGGCAAGGAGATGGAAATCGGCCGCTTCTACGAGCGCAGCTCGAACTGGCTCGCGGCGTCGATCCGCTTCCGCGAAGTGACCCGAAAATTCCAGACGACGAGCCACACGCCCGAAGCGCTCTATCGCCTGACCGAATGCTATCTCGCGCTCGGCATTCCCGAGGAAGCGAAGAAATCGGCCGCGGTGCTGGGCGCCAACTATCCCGGCAGCAAATGGTACGACCGCGCCTACAAGCTGATGCAGAAGCACGCGCCGAGCGCGTGAGGCGACAAGGCTGGAGTTTTTTGGCTCACGCAAAGGCGCAAAGGCGCGAAGAATTTTCCCTGCGCGCATCGGAACGGTCATAATCTCACACAAAGACACAAAGAGGGAAGGTCGTCCCGTTCTGTCGCTTTTCCAGCGCGAAGCGCTTTTTTTGATAATGCCGCCTACGGCGGCGAGGAACGCTTGCGACAGGACGCGCCCTCTTTGTGTCTTTGTGTGAGATTATTTTCTTCGCGCCTTCGCGCCTTTGCGTGAACCCGAATAGCCCACCCTGGCAATCCGGCCTCACTCCCGAATAGATTCGCATTTTGTTCTGCGTTAAGAGCAGCCCATGCTGACGGCGCTGTCCATCGCGAACATCGTTCTGATCGAACGGCTCGACCTCGATTTCGAGGCCGGGCTTGGTGTGCTCACCGGCGAGACGGGGGCGGGCAAGTCGATCCTGCTCGACGCGCTGGGGCTGGTACTCGGAATGCGCGCCGACAGCGCGCTGGTCCGGCAAGGCACCGACAAAGCGCAGGTGACCGCCAGCTTCACGCCGCCCGCGCCCGATACGCCGCTCGCCGCGCTGCTCGCCGGCAATGAGATCGCGCTGGAGCCGGGCGAGCCGCTGCTGATCCGCCGCGCGCTCAAGGCCGACGGCGGCAGCCGCGCTTTCCTGAACGATCAGCCCTGCTCGGCGGCGCTGCTGCGCGAGGTCGGCGGCTATCTGGTCGAAATCCACGGCCAGCATGACGATCGCGGCCTGCTCGCGCCCGCCGGGCACCGCGCGCTGCTCGACGCCTATGCGCGCGCCGACACGGCGGGGGTCGCGGCCGCCCACGCCGCATGGCGCGCCGCCGAGGCGCGGCTGGACGCGGCGAAGGCGGCGATTTCGGAGGCCGAGCGCGATCGCGAATGGCTCGAGCATTGCGTCGCGGAACTGCGCGCGCTTGACCCGCGGCCGGGCGAGGATGCCGAACTCGCCGAGGCGCGCGCGACGATGCAGAAGGGGGAACGGATCGCCGGCGACCTCGGCACGATCCTCGAGGCGTTCGACGGCAGCGCGGGCGGCCCGGCGCTGCTGCGCGGCGCGGCGCGGCGGCTCGACCGCCTCGCGGGCGACCATCCGCTGCTCGCCGAGGCGCTCGCCAGCCTCGACCGCGCGATCATCGACGCCGACGAGGCCGAGACGAAATTGCATGAGGCGGCGCGCGCGCTCGAATATGATCCCGACCGGCTCGAAGCTGCCGAGACGCGGTTGTTCGAACTCCGCGCGATGGCGCGCAAGCACGGGGTTCAGCCCGACGAACTCGCCGAGCTGACGGGCGAGCTCGCGGCGCGGCTCGACGCGATCGAGGGCGGCAGTGCCGGGCTGGCGAAGCTCGAAGCCGCGGTTGCGGAGACCGCTGCCGCCTATACCCACGCCGCGACTTCGCTCTCCGACCTGCGCACCAAGGCTGCTGCGCGGCTCGACGCGGCGGTCGCAGGCGAGTTGGTGCCGCTGAAACTCGACGCGGCGCGCTTCCAGACCCGCATCGACCGCCTCCCCGCCGAACGCTGGGGCGCCGACGGGATGGATCGCGTCGAATATCTCATCGCCACCAACCCCGGCGCCCCCTTCGCGCCGCTGGCGAAGATCGCATCGGGCGGCGAACTTTCGCGCTTCATCCTCGCGCTCAAGGTCGCGCTCGCCGAAGAGGGCGGCGCCGACACGATCATCTTCGATGAGATCGACCGCGGCGTCGGCGGCGCGGTCGCCAGCGCGATCGGCGAGCGATTGGCCAGACTCGCGGGCGCGGGCAAGCAATTGCTCGCGGTCACCCATTCGCCGCAGGTCGCCGCCAAGGGCGCCTCGCATTTCGTCATCGCCAAGTCGAGCGAAGGCACGGTGACCCGCACCGGCGTCCGCGTCCTCGATCCCCCCGGCCGCCGCGAAGAAATCGCGCGCATGTTGTCGGGTGCGGAGGTAACCGAAGAGGCGCGGGCGCAGGCGGAACGGTTGTTGGAGATGGTGTGAAATCGGTTGCGGAAGCAATCCCCTCCTCTTCAGAGGAGGGGCAGCGAGACTTAGGCGCTTGCGCCTTAGTCGCAGCGGGGTGGTGCTCCGCATCGGCACGTCGCTCAAAACCGGCGTCCACCACCCCAACCCCTCCTCTGAAGAGGAGGGGCTTATAATGGTCGGCCGTCGCATCATGCTCGAACGCGCTACCCAAATGCGACGGGCACCCACCGAAGCGGAAAAGCGATTGTGGCGCCACCTGTCCGGCGCAAAACTGGGCGGATTGAAATTCCGTCGGCAAGCGGTGATCGGAAACCGGATTGCCGATTTCTTCTGTCCGGCAAAGGGCCTCATCGTCGAAATCGACGGCAACACGCATGATCGCCAACGGGATATCGCGCTCGACCGTCAAATGGCGGCGCAATATGGCTATCGAACCCTCCGCGTGACCAACGAGGATGTACTCGGCAATATGGACGGCGTTTTGCAGCACATCGACCATATCGCGCACCGCATGTCCGACCGATGGCCCCACCCTAATCCCTTCCCTGAAGGGGAGGGGCTTTGACCGCTTCCTACCCCCTCGATCGCCCCGTCTGGTCGATGCTCACCGGGCGGCAGGCGCATCTGGCCGAGGGCGATGCGCGCGCGGTGCGGATCGATCGCGGCTATGGGCCGTTCGGCGCCGCCGCCGACCGGAGCGACACGGCGCAGGCGGCGCTCGCCGCGCTGGTTCCGGCCGATAGCGAGCTCTGGATCGTCGAGGGCGAGCGCTGGCCCGTGCCGCCCGGCACGCGCGAGGTGAAGCGGGCGGTGCTCGCGCAGATGGTCGCCGAAGGCTCGCCACCCGAGGCACGGCCGGGCGAACCCGCGATCGTCGCGCTCGGCGAGGCCGACGCGGGCGAAATGGCGGCGCTCGCGGGCCACGCTCAGCCCGGCCCATGGAGCACCACGACACATCGGTACGGTCCTTTCTTCGGGATTCGCGAGGACGGCCGCCTGCTCGCGATGGCGGGGCAGAGAATGCTGATGCCGGGCATGGCCGAGGTCAGCGGCGTCGCCACGTGGGAAGATTGCCGCGGCCGCGGGCTGGCGCGCGCGTTGATCGGCCATGTCATGCGCGCGATGGCCGCGCGCGGCGAAACGCCCTTCCTCCACAGCTATGCCGACAATGCGGGGGCGATCGCGCTCTACGAATCGCTCGGCTTTCGTATCCGGCGCGAGGTGCATGTGCTGGCGATTGCGGCGAATTGAGGCTCGCGCCGGGCGCCCACCGGTGGCACAAGCGCGCGCATGACTGAGATTGAATCGCTTTCCGAGGCCGAGGCCGCCAACGAACTGATGCGGCTCGCCAAGCAGATCGCCCACCACAACAAGCGCTACCATGCCGAGGATGCGCCCGAAATTTCGGACGCCGATTACGACGCGCTCGTCCGCCGCAACAATGCGATCGAGGCGGCCTTTCCGAACCTGATCCGCGCCGACAGTCCGAACCGGCTGGTCGGTGCGGCGGTCGAGGCGTCGCCGCTCGCCAAGGTCGCCCATGCGGTGCGGATGATGAGCCTCGACAACGCCTTCGCGGCCGAGGATGTCGAGGAATTCGCCGCGCGCGTGCGGCGCTTCCTCAATCTGCCGGCCGATGCCGTGGTCGCGATGACCGCCGAGGACAAGATCGACGGCCTTTCCTGCTCGCTGCGCTACGAAAAGGGCAGGCTGGTGCAGGCCGCGACGCGCGGCGACGGGACGGTGGGCGAGGACGTTACCGCCAATGTGCGGCATATCGCGGATATTCCGCAGACCCTTTCTCCCCTCCCGCTTGCGGGAGGGGCCGGGGGAGGGCCTGTTTCGGATCGCGCGGATGCCGACATACCCTCCCCAAACCCCTCCCGCGAGCGGGAGGGGCTTAACGGCATCCCCGACGTCTTCGAGATCCGCGGCGAAGTCTATATGTCGAAATCGGATTTTTCGGCGCTCAACGAACGGTTGATGGAGGAGGGCCGGGCGCTCGCCGAACAGCGCGAACAGGTGTTCGATCCCGCCACCGTCCGCCAGTTCGCCAACCCGCGCAACGCCGCGGCGGGATCGCTGCGCCAGAAGGACGCGAGTGTCACCGCGTCGCGCCCGCTGCGCTTCCTCGCGCATGGCTGGGGCGAGGTGAGCGCGCTTCCCGCCGATACCCAGTTCGGCGTGATGCAGGCGCTCGCGGGCTGGGGCGTTCCGGTGTCGCCGCTGCTGGCGCGCTGCGACAGCGTTGCCGACCTGCTCGCCCATTATGCCGAGATCGAGCGGCGGCGCGCCGACATGCCCTATGACATCGACGGCGTCGTCTACAAGGTCGACCGGCTTGACTGGCAGGCGCGGCTCGGCTTCGTCGCCAAGGCGCCGCGCTGGGCGATCGCGCATAAATTCCCCGCCGAGCGGGCGCAGACGACCCTCGAAGCCATCGACATCCAGGTCGGCCGCACCGGCAAGCTGACCCCGGTCGGGCGCCTGACCCCCGTCACCGTCGGCGGCGTCGTCGTCTCGAACGTCACGCTCCACAACCGCGACGAGATCGGCCGCCTCGGCGTCCGCCCCGGCGACCGCGTCGTCGTCCAGCGCGCGGGCGACGTGATCCCGCAGGTCGTCGACAATCTGACCCGCGACGAAGACCGCCCCGCCTATGCCTTCCCCGACCATTGCCCGGTGTGCGGCAGCGAGGCGGTCGCCGAGGAGGGCGAGGTCGACGTGCGCTGCACCGGCGGGCTCATCTGCAACGCCCAGAAGTTCGAGCGCCTGCGCCACTTCGTCAGCCGCGGCGCGCTCGACATCGAGGGGCTGGGCGAAAAGAGCATCGCGGAGTTTCTGGAGCTCGGCTGGCTCGACAAAGGGCCCGCCGACATCTTCCGCCTGAAGAATCACCGCGACGCGCTGCTCGGGCGCGAAGGGTGGAAGGAAAAGTCGGTCGACAATCTTTTCGCCGCGATCGAGGCGAAGCGCGCGCCCGACGCGGCGCGGCTGCTGTTCGGGCTCGGTATCCGCCATGTCGGCGCGGTGACCGCGCGCGACCTGCTGAAGGGGCTCGGCGACCTGTCGCGGCTCCCCGGCAAGGCAGCGGAAATCCACGCCTATCTCGACGAGCATCCGCAGGGCGAGGCGGAATCGGCCGGCAAATATATGACGCGCAAGGTCGAGGCGATCAAAGCGATCCTCGAGGTGCGCGCCGACGGCATCGGCGCCGCGGTGGGTGAGGCGCTCGGCGATTTCTTCCACGAACCGCACAACCGCGCGCTGTGGGACGACCTGCTCTCCGAGGTGTCGCCGCCGCCCTATGTGGTCGAAACGCGCGACAGCGAGGTCTCGGGGATGACCGTCGTCTTCACCGGCAAGCTGGAGACGATGAGCCGCGACGAGGCGAAGGCGCAGGCCGAAGCGCTCGGCGCCAAGGCCGCGGGCAGCGTGAGCGCGAAGACGGACCTCGTCGTCGCGGGGCCGGGCGCGGGATCGAAGCTCAAGCAGGCGAGCGCGCTCGGCATCCGCGTGATCGACGAAGCCGAATGGGCGGCGATCGTCGCGGCGGCGGGGTAAAGGATCGATTGCTTTTCTTCGTCACCCCGGACTTGATCCGGGGTCCATTCAGTGCTCGCTGTCACTGACGACGGGCCGAATGGATGCTGAATCAAGTTCAGCATGACGAAATGGAAGAGGTGAGCGGTACGAATGGCTAAACGCGATTATCTGGACACGCTGATGCGCGATCTCGAATCGCATACCGAGGTGCGGCGTTTCGGCAGCGGCTGGTTGTCGGGCTTCTTCGGCCTGCTTTTCGCGATCAGCGGCTTCTTCATGGTGATCGCGCTGCGCTTTCCCGACTGGTTCGCGACCCCCGAGCTGGCGATCGTCAAGAATTGGACCGGCTTTCGCGGCGCGGTCCATCTGGTCCTGCTCGCGGGCTACGGCCTGTCGCTGCTCAGCCTGCTGCTCCGCCCGCGCAAGGTGCTGGGCCTGACCGCGCTGATGGTCGGGCTCGCCGCGGCGCTGCTCGGCGGCGCGAACGTCCAGCCGCAGGAGACGCGCGACTGGGGCATTTTCTTCGGGCTCGATTTCTTCGCGGTGAACCTGCTCGTCACCGGCTTCATGTTCGCGCCGCTCGAACGCGCCTTCCCGCATCGCCGCGCGCAGCGGCTGTTTCGCACCGAATGGCGCGAGGATCTCTTCTATTTCCTCGTCAGCACGATGTTCGTGCAGATATTGAGCTTTCTCGCGCTCGCACCGCAGCAGTTCGTCAACGCGCATACGAGCAACTGGGACGCCTTCCGCGCCGCTGTCGCCTCGCTGCCGTGGATCGTGCAGTTCCTGATCGTCCTGGTCGCGTCGGACGTCGCGCAATATTGGTATCACCGGCTGTTCCACAAAATACCGTTCCTGTGGGGTTTTCACGCGGTCCATCACAGCGCGAAATCGATGGACTGGCTCGCGGGGTCGCGGATGCATCTGGTCGAGGTCGTCCTGCTGCGGTCGGTGACCTCGTTGCCGCTGTTCACGCTCGGCTTCAGCCCGTCGGTGATGCAGGCCTATATCGGCTTCATCTACGTCTGGTCGTCGCTGCTCCACGCCAATGTCGGCGGCGATTTCAACCGGCTCGGCCACTGGATCGCCACCCCGCGCTTCCATCACTGGCATCACGGGCTGGAGCGCGAGGCGTTCGACGTCAATTTCGCGATCCACTTCCCGTGGATCGACAAATTGTTCGGCACTTTCCACCTGCCCAGGGACCGCTGGCCCGAAAACTACGGCATCCCCGAGGATGTGCCGAAGGCCTATTGGAACCAGTTCCTCTATCCCTGGACGCGCACCGGCAAGAAGACCGACGAGGCGGCGGCGGAGTAATGTTTCGTCATTGCGAGCGGAGCGAAGCTCATTGGACATTATGTCCGCTTGCCTCGCCGCTCTTCCCGCCATAAGGCCGCCGCCGTGGGCATCCTCGCCGCCTTTCGCCGTCCGGGCATCCTGCTGCTTCTGCCGCTGCTGCTCGCGCTTGCCGCGCGGGTATTCGTCGCGCCGGGTTGGATGATCGACAGCGCGGGCGGCACGATCACGGTGCGCGTCTGTTCGGACCCCGCCAATCCCGGCGGCACGATGACCATCGCGCTCGAAAAGACCGGCGATCATAAAGCCGGTGGGGGGCAACAGCATTGTCCGTGGGGCGCGCTCGCCGTGGCCCCGATCACGCCCGCCGCTCCGGCGCTGCCCGCAAAGCTCGCCGCGGCCGAACCCGCGCCCGTCGCGCTCCCGTCGCTCGGTTTCGCACCGGGCATCGCCTCGCCGCTCCCGCCGAGCACCGGCCCCCCTTCCTTCGCCTGATCCAGCCTGACTGCCGCCCGCGCCGAAGCGCGGTGCGGCCCCATGCCTGTATCCGGGGAAGATTTTCCAATGTCTACTATTGCCTATCGCGCGGCGCCCTTGCTGGCGCTCGCTATCTGTCTTGCCGCTTCGCCTGCCCTTGCCGACGAGGCCGATTCGACCATCATCGTCACCGCGCCGGCCGCGACCGACGCTGCCGAGGACCGCGCCGCGCGCACGCCCGGCGGCGCCGACGTGGTCTCCTATCGTGATTATGCCGACAAGAGCGTCGTCTCGCTGCGCGACACGCTCGCTTTCTCGCCCGGCGTCTATCTTCAGCCGCGTTTCGGACAGGAGGTGCGGATTTCGATCCGTGGTTCGGGCCTGTCGCGCGGCTATCATATGCGCGGGCTGACGCTGCTCCAGGACGGAGTGCCGATCAACCTCGCCGACGACAATGGCGATTTCCAGGAACTGGAGCCGATCTTCTTCGACCATCTGGAGGTCTATCGCGGCGCCAACGCGCTGCGCTTCGGCTCGGGCACGCTCGGCGGCGCGATCAACGGCGTGACGCCGACCGGGCGCACCGCCGAGGGCGTTTACCTCCGCGCCGACGCGGGCAGCTTCGACATGCTGCGCGGCCTCGTCTCGGCGGGCGTCGCGGACGAGCGCGTCGATGCGTGGGGCGCGGTCAGCGCCGACACGTCGGACGGCGACCGCGACCATGCAAAGCGGCGCAGCCTGCGCTTCCACGGCAATGTGGGGCTGGCGCTGACCGACAACATCACGACGCGGCTTTATGCGAGCTACAATGATATCGAGCAGGAACTGCCGGGCGCGCTGACCCGCGCCGAGGCGCTCACGACGCCGCGCATCGCCAACGCCGGCAGCGTCGCGGGCGATCAGGCGCGTGACATCGAATCGCTGCGGCTCCAGAACCGCACCAGCGTCGATTTCGGCGCCGCGACGCTCGACCTCGGCGTCTTCGTCAACGCCAAGACGCTGCACCATCCCATCTATCAGCTCGTCGACCAGAAGAGCGTCGATCGCGGCACCTTCTTCCGCCTCGACTATGCCGCGGGACCGGTCGAGGCGACGCTCGGCGGCGAGCTGCGCGTCGGCGACGTCCATTCGCGGCGCTTCGTCAATGTGGCGGGGCGGCGCGGCGCGAAGACCTTCGATGCGCAGCAGGATGCGCGCACCGCGACGCTCTATGGCGAGGTGCGGTTGAAGCCGGTCGAAAGTCTCTCGCTGATCGCCGGCGGCATTTACGCCGACGGGATGCGGCGCCAGCACGAGGCGTTCAACAACGGCCCGGTCGACAACTTTGGCCGCGCCGATTTCGACGCCTTCTCGCCCAAATTCGGCCTGCTGTTCGAGCCCGCGCGGGGCGTGCAATTCTATGGCAACTACAGCCGTTCGGTCGAGTTTCCGGGCTTCATCGAACTGGCGCAGGTGTCGGCCTTCGTCCCGCTCGATGCGCAGCGCGCATGGACGGCCGAGGTCGGCACGCGCGGCCGCACGGGGATGCTGAGTTGGGACCTCTCGCTCTATCGCGCCGACATCAAGGGCGAGTTGCTGCAATATAGTGTGACCGCGGACATTCCCGCTTCGACCTTCAACGCAGGCAGGACGCGGCACGAGGGGATCGAGGCGGCGCTGGAGATCGCGCCGGCGAACTGGCTCCGGTTGCGGCAGGTCTACACCTACAGCAACTTTCGATTCCGCGATGACGTCCAGTTCGGCGACAATCGCCTGCCGGTGGTGCCGCGCCACGTCTATCGCGCCGAGGCGCGCATCGGCACCGATACGCTGCATGTCGCGCCGAACGTCGAATGGGTGCCGCAGGGGCCGTTCGCCGATTACCGCAACCGCGTCCGTACCCCCGGCTATGCGCTGATCGGCGTCACCGGCGGCGCGCGCATCGCCGAAGGCATCGACGCCTTCGTCGATGTCCGCAACATCGCCGGCAAGAAGGCGATCGGCGACATCAGCGCCGCGATCGACGTCACCGACGCCTCGGCGATCTATTATCCGGTGGAGCGCCGGTCGGTGTCGATGGGACTGCGCGCGCGCTTCTGATCCGCGCTTAGCGTCACCCGGCCGCGGCCGCCGCCTGCGCCTCGGCGCGCGCGGGGGTCGCGCCGGGGATTACCGCCTCCATATCCCTGTTCTCGGGCAGGATCGGCCAGAGCAATTGCTGCCCCAGCGTCGCGGGCGGCAGATTCTCGACGCCATAGCTTGCGGGAAAATGACGGGTGATCTTCGCGGTGCCGAACAGCACGTCCCAGAAGAACAGGAGATTGCCGAAATTGCCCTTGTAATGGACCGCCGGATCGTCGGCGTGACGTCCGTGATGCGCATGGTGCGTCGCCGGGGTGCTGATCGTCCGTTCGACCACCCACATGACGGGGGCCAGCGCCTTGATGCGATAGAGCGGCGCGTCCCACGCGACATCGCTGTGCGCGCCGATGATCACCAGCATCTTCACGATCAGGTAGAAGGCATAGAACCAGCCGAGCCCGAGATAGACGAGCGCGCCCGCCAGCCAGATGCTCGGCATCATCGCATAATAGAGGAGGTTGTTCCGGTAGACGAGCCGCACGCTCATATAGCGGGCATTATGGTGCGCGCGGTGGAGGTTGTAGAGCCAGGCAGTGCTGTGCGACGCGCGGTGCCACCAATATTGCATCATATCCTCGAAGACGAGGAACAGCGCGAGCGCGGCATACCAGGGGCTGTGCGCGAGCGTACCCTCATATTCGGGGAAGAAACGGTAGCCGAGTGCCCCGACCGCGAGCAGGATCGCCGGCTGGGTCAGGATCGTCAGCGTGAAGGTGCTGACGATCTCGACGATGCCGTCGTGCCGCGACTGTTCGGTCTTCGCGAAAAACCGCGTGCGCGCAACTTCGACGAGGCAGAAGCCCAGATAGATGAGCGCGACGATCAGGCTCGATTGCGCATTGGTGAGGTGCATCCCGATTCTCCCGTTTGGCTTTAGTGGCCTTAGGCCTTGCCTTTCCGCCGCCTTTGCCACACAGCGATCGACAGAAATGCAAAGATCTTATCATTTCGATCTGGCCGAGCGGACGCGGCTGTCGCCCGCCGAACGCGACCGGCTGGTCGCCATGGCCCCGGCGCGGCGCTTCGCCGACGGTCAGTTCGTGCAGCAGCAGGGCGATCCCGGCGACGCCTTCTGGGCGGTGGTCGAGGGGCATGTCCTCGTCGGCCGCTATGCCGAGGACGGCGGCTTCACCGCCTTTGCCGTGCTCGGGCCGGGCGACCTGTTCGGCGAGCTCGCCTTCTTCACCGGCGTGCCGCGACAGGCCGACGCGCTCGCCAGCGGCCCGGCGCGGCTCGTCGCGATCGACCGCCCGCTGCTCCGCCGTCTGATGGCGGCCGACGTCGGCTGGGCCGAACTGCTGCTGCGCAGCCTCGGCCGCCAGCTCGCCGGGGCGCTCGACATCATCGACGCCGAGCGGCGGCTCGGCAGCGCCGACCGGCTGCTGCGGCTGCTCCGCATGATGGCGGTCGACGCCGACGCCGAAGCTGACGGGGGGACCAGCGTGCGCGCGACGCAGCAGCAACTCGCCGACCTGCTCGGCGTGTCGCGCGTCACGCTGGGCGCCGCGCTCCGCGACCTGACCGCGCGCGGGCTGGTCGCAACCGGCTATGGGCGGATTCGACTGGTGCCGGGTTCGGATCGACGATAAAGTTTCACCTGAAACCATTTCATGCTAGGCATGACGATATGAAGAACCCCGATACGCATGTTCATGACACGCCGCCGCCGGGCGCCGCGGCCGACTGGACGATATCGCAGGACTGGGACGCCTTTACCGCCGATGAGCATGCGATGTGGGATCGGCTGTTCGCGCGCCAGTCGGACATGCTGCCCGGCCGCGCGTCGGAGGCGTTCCTGCGCGGGATCGACGTGCTGCGGCTCGAAAAGCCCGGCATTCCCGACTATCGCGAGCTCAACGTGCGGCTGATGGCGGCGACGGGGTGGCAGGTCGTCGCGGTGCCGGGGCTGGTGCCCGACGACGTTTTCTTCGACCATCTCGCGAACCGGCGCTTTCCCGCGGGCAATTTCATCCGCACGCCCGAACAGCTCGATTATCTGCAGGAACCCGACGTCTTCCACGACGTCTTCGGCCACGTCCCGATGCTCGCCGACCCGGTGTTCGCCGACTATATGGTCGCCTATGGCGAGGGGGGCCTCCGCAGCCTCAAGTTCGATGCGCTGAAGCAGCTTGCGCGCCTCTATTGGTACACGGTCGAATTCGGCCTGATCCGCGAAGCGGGCGGGCTTCGCATCTATGGCGCGGGGATCGTCTCCTCCTTTGCCGAAAGCGTCTTCGCGCTCGATTCGGACAGCCCGAACCGCATCGGCTTCGACCTCGCGCGCGTGATGCGCACCGATTACCGGATCGACGATTTCCAGCAGAATTATTTCGTCGTCGACAGCCTCGGCCAATTGCTCGACGTGACGGTGAACACCGATTTCGCGCCACTCTATGCCGCCAACGCCGCGCTGCCGCCGATCCCCATCGCCGATATCTTGCCCGGCGACGCGGTGATCACGCGCGGCACGCAGGACTATGCGGCGGCGAAAGCCTGAGCGATTTCCTCTCCCGCAAGCGGGAGGGGCAGCGAGAGTTGCGAGCTTGCTCGCTACTCGCAGCGGGGTGGGCACCAAGCCGCCGCCGCTGCTGGCCCACCCCGTTGCGACTAAGACCGGCTACGCCGGCCCAAGTCTCACAGCCCCTCCCGCTTGCGGGAGGGGGATCAGCGCTACCAGCTCCCGAACGTCGCGTCCGACGGGCTCGCGCGATGCAGCGCGCGCTCCTTGCGCCGCCAGCCGTAGCGGCGCCGCTTGACGAGCAGCAGGCATGGCCATTCGGCGCTGCCGCCGCGCGCGGCAAGGCGAAAGCCCTGGGCGCGATAGGCGGCGAGCACCGGCTCCATCTGCCGCGCGATCAGCCCGGCGAGGATCGCGTGGCCGCCGGGCGCGGTGATGCTGGCGATATCGGGGGCGAGGGTGATCAGCGGCCCCGCTAGGATGTTTGCGACGACCAGATCATAAGGCGCCCGGTGGCGGATCGTCGGATGGTCGGTCCCCGGCGCGACCGCCAGCGCCAGTCGCCCGCCGCCGCGGCCGAGCGGCACGCCGTTGATCGCGGCATTATCGCGCGTCACGACGATGCTCGCGGGGTCGATGTCCGACGCGATCACCCGCGCGCGGGGCCACAGCGCCATCGCGGCGAAAGCGAGGAGGCCGGTGCCGGTGCCGATGTCGGCGATGTTGCGCGGGCTCGTGCCTGCCCGCGCCAGCCGGTCGAGCATGGCGAGGCAGCCCGCGGTCGTGTCGTGCCCGCCGGTGCCGAACGCCTGACTCGCGTCGATCAGAAAGGCGGTGCTGCCCGCCGGCACGCGGTCGGCATAGCTGCTGGTATGGACGAAGAAGCGGCCCGCCTGCACCGGCTCGAGCCCCTGCTGCGACAGCGTGACCCAATCCTGCTCGACCAGTTCCTCGACGACGGGCTTCCTGCCCTTTGCGCTCGGGATCAGCCCTTGCAGCAGCTTGAGGAGCGCCGCCCCCGGCCGCGCGTCGACATAGGCGTCGAGCTGCCAGCGCCCGCTATCCTCCTCGATCTCGCGGGTAACGACGACGGGCTCCTCGGCCAGCGCGTCGAGTGCGGGAATTTCGCCCGACAGCGCCTCGGCCTCGGCGCGGGTGCAGGGGAGGGAGACGATCCAGCTCATGATCTAGCGCACATGGCTCGCGCCGTTCGCATCGAGCACCGCGCCGGTCATCGACGCCGGGGCTTCGAGTGCACACCACCGGGCCATCTCGCCGATCTCCTGCGGGTCGGCGACACGGCCGAGGGGGATTTCGGCGAGCAGCCCGGCGCCTGCGGGACCTTCGAGATGCTCTGCGGCCATGTCGGTCATCGTGAAGCCGGGGCAGATCGCGAAAGCGAGGATATCCTCCTGAGCGTAGCCGCGCGCGATCGTCTTGGTCATCGCGACCATGCCCGCTTTCGATGCGGCATAATGCCAATGCGCCGGGCTGTCGCCGCGATGCGCGGCGCGACTGGCGATATTGACGATCCGGCCGCCGGATTTCCTGGCCTGCCAATGGCGAATGGCGCTGCGGCAAAGCAACGCGCTCGCGGTCAGGTTGATCTGCATCGTCCGGTGCCAGCTCGCGAGCCAGTCGGCGTCGGCCGCGTCGATCGGGTTACTCTCGAAGATGCCGGCATTATTGATCAGCACGTCGATGCGGCCGTCCAGCCGATCGAGACTCGCCTGCCACAGCCGCGCCGGAACGGCGGGATCGGAGAGGTCGCCGTCGGTGCTCGACAGCGCCGCGACCGTGGTTGCGTCGCCACCGAGCGCCTCGGCGATCGCGGCGCCGATGCCTCGGCTGGCGCCGGTGATGAGGATATGGGCTCGCATCGCCCCGCCTTAGGGCAGGGGGATGGCGCTTGCCAAGCGGATCACGCCACCCGGCGGCTGAACTCGCTCGCGGCCTTTTCGAGCGACTGGAGCCGGTCGCCCATCTTGGCGAATTCGCTGCTCAGCGTGCTGATCTCGCCCGCGACCATGCCCGAATCGTTGCGGATGCTGGCGATCGTCGACGACATCGAGTCGGCGGCGAGCGCGGTCTCGTCGACCGCGGCGGTGATCGAGGTGACCGTCTGCGCCTGCGCGTCCATCGCGTCGCGGATGCGCTGGGCCGAGGTCTGGACCTCGACGATCGTCGCCTGGATCGACTGGTTCGCCGACACCGATCCGCGCGTCGCCTGCTGGATCGCGGTGATCTTGCCCGCGATGTCGTCGGTCGCGCGCGCGGTTTCGTTGGCGAGGCTCTTCACCTCCTGCGCCACGACCGCGAAGCCGCGACCCGATTCGCCGGCGCGTGCCGCCTCGATCGTCGCGTTGAGCGCGAGAAGGTTGGTCTGGCCGGCGATCTCGCGGATCAGGCCCAGGATCGATTCGATCGATTCGGCGTGATGCGACAGCGCTTCGGACATGGCGACGGCCTCGCCCGCCTGCTCGGAGGCGCGGACGGCGACGTCGGCGGAGG
>Ga0182745_1001055_pt1 | contig 27371 bp, 24 predicted proteins | sample eDN3rd30CKraftBY_FD_128523 | JGI IMG/M metagenome (GOLD analysis project Ga0182745, IMG submission 128523) | Enriched backyard soil microbial communities from Emeryville, California, USA - eDNA 3rd pass 30_C Kraft BY (version 2) (version 2) | ecosystem: Environmental > Terrestrial > Soil >... | reverse complement strand
TCCCGGACGTCTCGACCGCGTACGTCGACCCGTTCCGCACGGAGCGCACGCTCATCCTGATCTTCGACATCTTCAACCCGCGCAACGGCGAGATCTACCACCGGGACCCGCGCCAGGTCGCGAAGAAGGCGGAGAAGTACCTCGCGTCGACGGGCGTCGCGGACACCGCGTTCTTCGCCCCCGAGGCGGAGTTCTTCATCTTCGACGACGTCCGCTACGAGGTGAAGCAGAACAAGTCCTACTACGAGGTCGACTCGTCCGAGGCGGCGTGGAACTCGGGCCGTGTCGAAGAGGGTGGCAACCTCGCGAACAAGACCCCCTTCAAGGGCGGCTACTTCCCGGTCACGCCGGTCGACCAGCACGCGGACATGCGCGATGACATCGTCCTCAAGCTGATCCAGGTGGGTCTCGAGGTCGAGCGCTCGCACCACGAGGTCGGCACGGCCGGTCAGGGCGAGATCAACTACAAGTTCGACACGCTCGTCTCGTCCGCGGACGACATTCTGAAGTTCAAGTACATCGTCAAGAACACGGCGCTCGAGTGGGGCAAGGTCGCGACCTTCATGCCGAAGCCGCTGTCCGGCGACAACGGCTCGGGCATGCACACGCACCAGTCGCTGTGGAACGACGGCAAGCCGCTGTTCTACGACGAGGCCGGCTATGGCGGACTCTCCGACATCGCGCGCTGGTACATCGGCGGCATCCTCAAGCACGCGCCGTCGCTCGCCGCGTTCACGAACCCGACCGTCAACTCGTACCACCGGCTCATCCCCGGCTTCGAGGCGCCCGTCAACCTCGTCTACTCGGCCGGCAACCGCTCCGCGTCGATCCGCATCCCGATCACCGGCACGAACCCGAAGGCGAAGCGCATCGAGTTCCGCGCGCCCGACTCCTCGGGCAACCCGTACCTCGCGTTCGCCGCGCAGCTCCTCGCCGGGATCGACGGCGTGCTCAACAAGATCGAGCCGCACGAGCCGATCGACAAGGACCTGTACGAGCTGCCGCCCGAGGAGGCGAAGAACATCCCGCAGCTGCCGGGCTCGCTCGACGCCGCGCTCGACGCGCTCGAGGCCGACCACGAGTACCTGCTCGCCGGCGGGGTCTTCACGCAGGACCTCATCGACACCTGGATCGAGTACAAGCGCGAGAAGGAGCTGCTCGCCTTCGCGCAGCGCCCCCACCCGTACGAGTACGAGCTCTACTTCGGCGTCTGAGCACCGGAAGCCTCAGCAACTGACGACGAAAGCCGCGGTCTTCGCCTCCCAGAGGGCGGAGACCGCGGCTCTCGTCGTTGTGTGGGCGGCGCGCCGGAGGCGGCCGCAGGCCGCTGCGGTGCGCGAATCTAGTCGCTCGCGTCCCAAGCCTCGCGGATGTACTCGCGCACCATCGCCTCGGTCACGTCGCCGAGATCGCGGTCGACGTTGATCTCGACGTCCTCCGGTCCGGACGCACCCCGATCCTTCGCCATCCTGACCGCATCATCGGCGATCATCTTCGCGGCCGACTCCATGGCATCCATGAGCGGACTCTACGCCGAGAGTCGGCGTTCAGGAACCTCTACAATTGCCCCATCGCGTGTCGGTTCCGTACTAGCGCTGGCGGAACGTATTCGAACGACCATTCCAGGGCGAAGGGGTTTCCGGAATGGGCAAGTTCATCTATGGCGCGACCTCGGTCGATGTCGCGATCGACGACCGCACCCTCGCGCATCTGCGGGTCGCGATCACCACGAAGCTGCGGCGCAACGAGTCGTTCATGTTCGACGTGGAGGTCGGCGGTGGGCATGGGCGCCGGTCGTTCTGGATCCATCCGGCGGTGCCGATCCAGTTCCACTTCGCCACGCCGACGACCAACCTCAATCGCGCGTGGATCGAGCAGATGATCCTCATCGCAAGCGGGGCGAGCGGGCTGGAGATCCCACCGGAGCCGGGCGCCGACGACCGGGCTGCGTGAGGCGCTACCGCGCGTGCGCCGCGGCGATCGCCTCGTCGAGCGAGCCGAATCGCGCGCAGCCGAACGCGCCGCGCAACCACACCGTCTCGAAGCTTCCGGCCTGATCCTCGATGTAGGCGACCAGGTGCTCGATGTCGCCGAGCGGCCGAGCGGGATCGCACAGACGCCAGCGTCCCGGCTCCAGCTCCGTCAACTCCAGCACACGGGCCGTGGCTTCGATCGTCATCTCGATTCCTCTCCGTGGGGCACACGACCAGACGAGCGTGCACTCATGACTCGGTCTGGGCGCCCGTCATGCTCTGCCCGGAGTGACGGGCGCCCAGGCCGTCCGCGGCTTCCCGGGGCGTTCGCCCGGTTTCTCGCGACCGGGACCGAGGGGTGTGGTCCCGTGGCTTGATGACGATCACGGTAGAGACCCTCGCCGGCGCCCGCACAGGGCTTGACACCACCCCCGAACAAGGGGTACCGCGACTCAGGAGTGGATCGTCGCCCGGAGCCGATCGATGCGCGCCTGTAGCTGCGCGACCGTCGCCCGAGAGACCTCCGGGCCCCCGCAGGCGCGACGCAGCTCCGCGTGGATGTGCCCGTAGGGCTGACCCGTCCGCTTCGCATGCAGGCCGACGAGCGAATGCAGCAGGCTGCGCTGCTCGGCGAGGGTCCGGTACAGCGCCTGCGGGCGATCCGCGGGACGCGCCTCGGCCCGGCGGCTCTGCCGGGACTGCCGGTGCCGGAGCGCCTCGCGCAGCTCCTCCGGGGAGAGCACCGCCGGTACCGAGAGGAAGTCGAGCTCGTCGTCGCTCCCGGTGAACGCGGCGAAGCCGAACTCGTCCCCGTCGTAGACGATGCGGCCGAAGTCGGCGGTCGAGGCGAGCGCCTGCCACTCGAACTCGTCGATGAGGCCCTCGGAGGCGCGATCTTCCGCGTTCGCGGCCTCCAGCAGGGCGTCCTCCAACCCATCGGCGTCCCGAGGCGCGCCGAGGACGTGGTCGCGCTCGCGTTCGATCTCGGTCGCGAGCCCGAGCAGCTGCGGCACGGACGGCAGGAAGATCGACGCGGTCTCGCCGCGCCTGCGGGCGCGCACGAAGCGCCCGACAGCCTGGGCGAAGTACAGGGGCGTCGCCGCGCTCGTCGCGTAGACGCCGACGGACAGGCGAGGGACGTCGACGCCCTCGGACACCATGCGCACGGCCACGAGCCAGCGCTGCTCCCCCGTCGCGAACTCCTCGATCCGCGCCGACGCCGATGGGTCGTCCGAGAGGACGACGATCGGCGCGGTCCCCGTGATCGCCGTGAGGATCTCGGCATACGCCCGCGCGGCACGGTGATCCGTCGCGATGACGAGCCCGCCGGCGTCCGGGATCGAGTGCCGGACGAACTCGAGGCGCCGGTTCGCCGCCTGGAGCACGGCGCGGATCCAGTCGCCTCCGGGGTCGAGGGCCGTCCGCCACGCCTGCGAGGTGACGTCGCGGGTGTCCTGCTGTCCGAGCCGCGCCTCCATCTCGTCGCCGGCGCGCGTGCGCCAGCGCATGCCGCCCTCGTAGGCGAGGAAGACCACGGGCCGCACGACGCCGTCCTGCAGCGCGCGTCCGTAGCCGTAGCGGTAGTCCGTGAGGCTCATCCGAGACCCGTCGGCGGCCGGTTCGTAGTCGACGAACGGGATCTGCGCATCATCGCTGCGGAACGGCGTCCCGGTGAGGGACAGACGGCGCTCCGCGGGCGCGAACGCGTCACGAACCGCGTCACCCCAGCTCAGCGCGTCGCCGCCGTGGTGCACCTCGTCGAGGATGACGAGCGAACGGCCGGACTCGGTGATCCGGCGGTGCAGCGCGGCATCGGCCGCGACCTGCGCGTAGGTCACCGCCATGCCGTGGAAGCGGCGGCCGCCCCAGCCCTCGCCGTTGCGATACATGGGGTCCAGGCGCACCCCGCCGCGCGCGCCGGCGTCGGCCCACTGCCGCTTGAGATGCTCGGTCGGCGCGACGACCGTGATCCGGTCGACCGTGCCCCGATCGAGCAGCTCGGCGGCTAGCCGGAGGGCGAACGTCGTCTTCCCGGCGCCCGGCGTCGCCGCGGCGAGGAAGTCCCGAGGCCCCGCGCCGTCGCCCCGCCGGAAGTACTCGGCGAGCGCCTCCTCCTGCCATGCCCGCAGCCGATCCGCGGTGCCCCACGGCGCGCGCTCGGGATAGGCCGGCGTCAGGCCGCGGTCGGGAATCATGCTCATCCGATCGTACTTGTGCCCGCCGACACCCCTGAAAAGGGCGACGCTCAGCGGGACTCGTAGAAGAGGCGCTCGAAGACCTGGCGCGCGATCCGGGTGACCCGCAGGTAGTCCTCCTCGAGCTGCGACGCCGAGCCGGGCGGATAGCCGAGCAGGCGCGCGACACCCTCGAGGTCGCGCCGGTCCGTCGGCAGCAGGTCGGTCGTGCGATTGAGCCAGAGCGTCATGGCCGACCGGGCGCGCGAGGCCAGCAGCCAGGCGTCGCGGAGCCGCGCGGCGTCCGAGGCCGCGATGAGACCGGCCTCCTCGGCGGCCTGCAGCGCACCGAGCGTCGACGTCGTCTGCAGGCCGGGCACCCGCGCCGCGTGGCGCAGCTGGATGAGCTGCACGAGCCACTCGACGTCCGAGATCGACCCGCGGCCGAGCTTGAGATGCCGCTTCGGGTCGGCGCCCTGCGGGAGGCGCTCCGCCTCGACGCGCGCCTTGATCCGCTTGATCTCGCGGATGTCGTTCTCCGCGGGAGCCTCGGGGTAGCGGACGGAGGCGATGAGCTCGGTGAACTCGGTGAGGACGTCGACGTCGCCGACCACCACGCGGGCGCGCAGCAGGGCCTGCGCCTCCCAGGACACCGACCAGCGCGCGTAGTACGCGCGATAGGACTCGACGCTGCGCACGATCGCGCCGTTCTTGCCCTCCGGCCGGAGGTTGATGTCGAGCTCGAGCGGGAGGCGGACGTCCTCGGTCAGCCGATTGAGCTCGCGCACGATCCGCTCCGCGCGTGGCTGCGCCTCCTCGCCCGCACCGACGTCGCGGTAGACGTACATGACGTCGGCGTCCGAGCCGAGGCCGAGCTCGCGCCCGCCGTAGCGACCCATCGCGACGATGCCGAACTCGATGCCGTCCCCGAAGCGATGCGCGATCGCGAGCATCCCGCTCAGCACCGTCGTGTTGATGTCCGCGAGGGCCGGCCCGAGCTCCTGGACGTCGAGGAGGCCGAGCATCGAGCCGATCGCGAGACGCAGCATCTCGCGCCGGCGCAGTTGCAGGAGCGCGCGAGCCGCGGAGGCCTCGTCGTCGCGGTAGCGCGCGCTGATCGCCTCCTGCTCCTCGAGCAGCGCGGCGATCGGACGCGGGCGCAGGTCCTCGTCCGCCTCGAGCCAGGCGGCCGCCTCGGGGATCCGCTCGAAGAGGGTCTGGACGAAGCGCGCCCCGCTGAGCACCTCGGTGAGCCGCTGCGCGACACCGGACGAGTCGCGCAGGAGGCGCAGGAACCAGTACGCCTCGCCGAGCTCCTCGGAGATCCGGCGGAACGCGAGCAGCCCGCCGTCGGGGTCGGCGCCGTCCGCGAGCCAACGCAGCAAGACCGGCAGCAGCGTGCGCTGGATCTGCGCGCGCCGGCTGAGACCGGTCGTGAGCGCGGCGATGTGCGCGAGCGCGCCCTTCGGGTCGTGGAACCCGATCGCGGCGAGACGCGCGATCGCCTGCTCGCTCGTGAGGGCGAGGTCGCTGTCGGGCAGGGACGCGACGGCGGACAGCAGGGGGCGGTAGAACAGCCGCTCGTGGAGCGTGCGCACCCGCGCCTTGACGCCCTGCCAGCGCTCGCGCATCTCGGTGGCGTTCGCCGCGAGCCCGGTCGCCCGCGCGAGGACGCGCAGACCGTCCTCGTCGGTCGGCATCAGGTGGGTGCGCCGCAGCTGCCGGAGCTGCAGACGGTGCTCCAGCAGCCGCAGGAACCGGTACTGCTCGGCGAACTCCGCCGCCTCGACGCGGCCGATGTAGCCGCGCTCGACGAGCCGGGTGAGCGCCGGGAGCGTGCCGCGCACGCGGACCTCGTCGTCGCTGAGGCCGTGGACGAGCTGGAGCAGCTGGACGGTGAACTCGATGTCGCGCAGTCCCCCGGGCCCGAGCTTCAGCTGCACGTCGACCTGGTCCGCCGGGATGTGGTCCGTCACACGTCCCCGCATGCGCTGCACCGACTCGACGAACCGCGACCGGCCAGCCGACGCCCAGACGAGCGGCGCGATCGCGGCCACGTAGCGCTCCCCCAGGTCGAGGTCGCCCGCCAGCGGGCTCGCCTTGAGGAGCGCCTGGAACTCCCAGTCCTTCGCCCAGCGCTCGTAGTACGCGACGTGCGACTCGAGCGTGCGCACGAGTGCGCCGTCCTTGCCCTCGGGTCGGAGATTCGCGTCGACCTCCCAGAGCCCCGGTTCGACCGCGAGCTCCATGATGCCGCGCATCGTCAGCATCGCGAGCCGGGTCGCGATCTCGACCGCTCGCTCCTCCGCGATCTCGGCGTCGCCCTCCCCGACGAAGATGACGTCGACGTCGCTGAGATAGTTGAGCTCGCGCCCGCCCGACTTACCCATCCCGATGATCGCGAGGCGGGTCGCCGCCACATCCGCGGCCGGGAAGGGGGCGTCCCGGCGCGCGATCGCGAGCGACGCCTCGAGCGCCGCGCCCGCGAGGTCGGAGAGCGCGGCCGCGACCTGCTCGACCGCCGCCTCGCCGGCGGGCTGGGCGAGGTCCCAGGCCGCGAGTCGGGCCAGATGGCGCCGGTATCCGACGCGAAGCGCGACGCGTGCGCGCTCGCCACTCAGCTCGCCGATCCCGGCGAGGAGGTCGGCGAGGACGGCGCTCGCCTCTGGCGGCGCCGTGATCGGCACGATCAGGCTCGCGAGCTCCTCGGGGTGGCGGTGGAAGAACGCCGCGATCCCCTCGGACGCGCCGAGCAGCCGCACCAGGTGCAGCGCTGCCTCCTCGTCGTCGAGGACCCGCTCGGTCGCCGCCGCATCGCGTTCTGTCAGCCGCAGCAGCCGCGCGAGCGCGGCGTCCGGGTCCGCCGCCTCGGAGAAGAAGCCGATGCAGTCCGGTCGCCTCAGGCTCTGGAGGCGCTCGCTCGCCCCGCCGAGGTCCGCGAATCCGATGCGGGCGAGCTCGGTCAGCGAGGTCGGGCGCTGGTCGGCCCCCGGACGCCTCGGCGCGTTCACGTCGCTCGAGTCGCCTAGAGGATCGAGAGGTTGCGCTCGAGCTCGAACGGCGTGACCTGCGAACGGTACGCCGCCCACTCCTGGCGCTTGTTGAGCAGGACGTAGTTGTAGACCTGCTCGCCGAGCGTCTCGGCGACGAGCTCAGAGGCCTCCATGAGAGAGACGGCCTGGTCGAGGCTCGACGGGAGCTGCTCGTAGCCGAGGGCGCGCCGCTCGGCCTCCGTGAGCTCCCACGGGTTCATCTCCGCCTCGGCGGGCAGCTCGTAGCCCTCCTCGATGCCCTTGAGGCCCGCGGCGAGGAGCAGCGAGTAGGCGAGGTACGGGTTCGCGGCGGAGTCGATCGCGCGGTACTCGATGCGCGCGGCCTGACCCTTGTTCGGCTTGTAGAGCGGGACTCGCACGAGCGCGGCACGGTTGTTGTGCCCCCACGTGACGTAGCCGGGCGCCTCGTCCCCGCCCCAGAGGCGCTTGTATGAGTTGACGAACTGGTTGGTGACCGCGGTGATCTCCGGCGCGTGCCGCAGCAGGCCGGCGATGAACTGCCGACCGACGGCCGAGAGCTGGTAGTGACCGGCCGGGTCGTAGAACGCGTTCGCGTCGCCCTCGAAGAGGCTCATGTGCGTGTGCATGCCGCTGCCGGGCTGGTCGGTGAACGGCTTCGGCATGAACGTCGCGTAGACGCCCTGCTCGATCGCGACCTCCTTGATGACGGTGCGGAACGTCATGATGTTGTCCGCGGTCGTCAGCGCGTCCGCGTACCGGAGGTCGATCTCGTTCTGCCCCGGGCCCGCCTCGTGGTGGCTGAACTCGACGGAGATGCCGATGTCCTCGAGCATCCGCACGGAGCGGCGACGGAAGTCGTGCGCGGTGCCGCCGGGGACGTTGTCGAAGAAGCCGGCGGTGTCGACCGGGACCGGATAGCCGTCGGGGCCGAGGTTCGGGCTCTTGAGCAGATAGAACTCGACCTCGGGATGCGTGTAGAACGAGAACCCGCGATCGGCCGCCTTGGCGAGCGCGCGCTTGAGCACGTGCCGCGGGTCGGAGGCCGATGCCTGCCCGTCCGGCGTCATGACGTCGCAGAACATGCGCGCGGTCGGGTCGACCTCGCCGCGCCACGGCAGGATCTGGAACGTCGTGGGGTCGGGGAACGCGAGCATGTCGGCCTCGTAGGCGCGCGTGAAGCCCTCGATCGCGGAGCCGTCGAAGCCGAGGCCCTCGGCGAACGCGCCCTCGATCTCCGCCGGCGCGACCGCGACCGACTTGAGCGTCCCGACCACATCCGTGAACCAGAGGCGGATGAACTTGACGCCTCGCTCCTCGATGGTCCTGAGGACGAAGTCGCGCTGCTTATCCACTGAGCTCACGGTCCTAGGCTATCGCGACCGTTTCGCGGGGAGACCGGCATTAGCCCGCTAAATTCGACTCGTGACTCGACTGCGTCTGGCCCTCGCCCAGACCAACCCCGTCGTCGGCGACATCGCCGGCAACTCCACGCAGATCCTGGACGCGGCGAGGCACGCGCTGGCGGCCGGCGCGGACCTCCTCGCGACGGGCGAGATGGCGCTCACCGGCTATCCGATCGAAGACCTCGCCGCCCAGCCGTCCTTTCTGCGCGACGCGACGGCCGGCGTCGTCGCCCTCGCGCAGCGCCTCGAGGCCGAGGGTCTCGGCGGGCTCCCCGTCGTCGTCGGCCACCCCGATGGCCCGCACGACCCGAGCACGCTCGGGGCGCGAAACGCCCCGACGGCGATCGCGCAGAACTGCGCCTCGGTGCTGCTCGGCGGCCGGGTCGCCGCCCGCTACGTCAAGCACCACCTGCCGAACTACGGGGTCTTCGACGAGTACCGCAACTTCATCCCCGGGGACGACTCCCTCGTCATCTCGGTCCCTGAGCGAGCCGAAGGCGAGTCGAAGGGCGCCGGCGCCCGCATCGCCGTCATCATCTGCGAGGACATGTGGCTCGACGACGGGCCGGTCGCGCGCGTGCGGGATGCCGGCGCCGATGTGCTCCTGGTGCTCAACGCCTCCCCGTTCGAGCGCGACAAGGACGAGGTGCGACTCCCCCTCGCGACCCGGCGCGCCCGGGAGTCCGACGCGACCGTCGCCTACGTCAACCTCGTCGGCGGGCAGGACGATCTCGTGTTCGACGGCGACTCGTTCGTCGTCGCGCCCGACGGCCGGCTCCTCGCCCGCGCCCCGCAGTTCGTCGAGCACCTGCTTGTCGTCGACATTCCGCTCGGCAACGCTTCGACTCGGCCTCCGGCCTCGCGCAGCGACCCGCAAAGCACGCCAGAACGCGGTTCCCTGAGCGAGCGCAGCGAGTCGAAGGGCGCCCACCAGAACGCCGTCGCCGAGCTCCCCAGCGACGAGGAGCAGATCTGGAACGCCCTCGTCCTCGGCCTGCGCGACTACGTCGAGAAGAACGGCTTCAAGTCCGTCATCCTCGGCCTCTCGGGCGGCATCGACTCGGCCGTCTGCGCGGCGCTCGCCGCCGATGCCATCGGCGCGGACCGGGTCCACGGGGTCTCGATGCCGTCGCGCTGGTCGTCGGAGCACTCGCGTTCGGACGCCGACGACCTCGCGGAGCGGATCGGGCTGCACTACTCGATCGAGCCCATCGCGGAGCTCGTCCAGCCGTTCGAGGACCAGCTCGGGCTCGCCGGCGTCGCGGCGGAGAACGTCCAGGCCCGCGCGCGCGGCGTCATCCTGATGGCGAAGTCGAACCAGGACGGCCACCTCGTGCTGACGACCGGCAACAAGACGGAGCTCGCGGTCGGCTACTCGACGATCTACGGCGACTCGGCCGGCGGCTTCGCCCCGATCAAGGACGTGCCGAAGACGCTCGTCTGGGAGCTCGCCCGCTGGCGGAACGCCCACGCGGCGGCCCTCGGCGCGACGCCCCCTATCCCGGAGAACTCGATCGCCAAGCCGCCGTCCGCCGAGCTGCGGCCCGATCAGGTCGACCAGGACACGCTGCCGCCGTACGAGATCCTCGACGCGATCCTCGACGGCTACGTCGGGCAGCGGCTCGGGCGCAGCGACATCGTCGCGCTCGGATTCGATGCCGCGACCGTCGACTTCGTCGCGAACCTCGTCGACCGCGCCGAGTGGAAGCGCCGGCAGGGCGCGATCGGGCCGAAGATCAGCGGCATGGCGTTCGGTCGCGATCGCCGCCTGCCGATCACCGTCCGCCGGACCCGCTGACCTCCGCTCCTTGAAGGAACGGAGCGAGTCGAAGGGCCACCGCCGGGCATAGGCTCGAGGCATGGCAGACGCGAGCGATGCGCCGAAGCGCGTCCGCACCCGACACTTCCGGCAGGCGAAGGAACAGGGCATCCGGATCACCGGGCTCACCTCCTACGACGCCAACTCGGCCTCGATCTTCGACGAGGCGGGCATCGACTTCCTGCTCGTCGGCGACTCGGCCGGCCAGACGGTCCTCGGCTACGACACGACGCTGCCCGTCACCGTCGACGAGCTCATCCCGCTGACCCGCGCCGTGGCGCACGCCGCGCAGCGCGCGCTCGTCGTCGCCGACATGCCGTTCGGCTCATACGAGTCCGGTCCGGATCACGCCCTCGAGACGGCGTTCCGCTTCATGAAGGAGACGGGCGCGCACGCCGTCAAGCTCGAGGGCGGCGTGCGCTCAGCGGAGCAGATCCGGCGGATCGTGTCGGCCGGGATCCCGGTCATGGCCCACATCGGATTCACGCCGCAGTCGGAGCACGGACTCGGCGGGCACGTCATCCAGGGGCGCGGCGAGGAGGCCGAGCGCCTGCTCGCCGACGCCCACGCCGTCGAGGCGGCCGGCGCGTTCGCGGTCGTCCTCGAGATGGTGCCGTCCGCGGTCGCCGCACGGGTCACGGCGGAGCTCTCGATCCCGACCATCTCGGTCGGCGCCGGCCCCGACTGCGACGGCCAGCTCATGGTGTGGACCGACTGGGCGGGGCTCACCAAGGGCCGCGTGCCGAAGTTCGTCAAGCAGTACGCAGACCTCCGCGGCGTGCTGCTCGGCGCGGCCAAGCAGTACGCCGCGGAGGTCGCGTCAGGCGCGTACCCCGCGCCGGAGCACGAGTACCAGGACTAGTTGCTGCTCGCGAACGGGTAGTCGACGTAGCCCTCGGGCCCCACGCCGTAGAAGATGTGCGGGCGCAGCTCGTTGAACTCGATGTCGTGGCGCATCCGGTGGACCAGATCGGGGTTCCCGATGAAGTTCGCACCGATGGCGATGATGTCGGCGACCGGACGACCGATCGACGGCACCACCTCGTCGAGGAGGGGCAGGTCGCTCGCGTCCGTGCGCCGCGGCGTGGTCCAGGGCTTCAGGATGAGCGTGCTCGGCCATGCCGCGCGGATCGACTCGGTCAGCCCGCGCAGGTCGGGGCCCTCGTTGACGTGCAGGTAGGCCATCCCGATCGGGGCGAGCCCCTCGACGAGTGCGAGGTAGAGGTCCTCGAGCTCGCTCTCCTGGATGGTGTGCAGCGGGTTTCCGGGGGAGATCCGCATGCCGACGCGCTCGGCGCCGATCGCGTCGGCAGCCGCCTCGGCCGCGGCGATGGCGAAGCGGATGCGACCCTCGATCGTGATGCCCCAGCGGTCGGTGCGTGTGTTCGCGGAGGTCGAGAGGAACTGGTGGATCAGGTAGCCGTTGGCACCGTGCAGCTCGACCCCGTCGAAGCCAGCCTCGATCGCGTTCCGACTCGCACTCGCGTACTCGCCGATGGCCTGGGCGATCCCGGCCTCGTCGAGCTCGTCGGGCACGACGTAGTCGATCGGGCCGTCATGGGTGTAGATCTTGCCCTCGGCGGCGATCGCCGACGGCGCGACCACGTTCGCGTTGTCCTGGTGGAGGAACGGGCTGCCGATGCGGCCGACGTGCATGAGCTGGGCGAAGATCCGGCCGCCGTTCTCGTGCACGGCGTCGGTCGTGAGGCGCCAGCCCTCGACCTGCTCGGCGTTCCACAGACCGGGAGTGTCCGGGTAGCCTCGGCCGACGTCCGAGGGGGCGATGCCCTCGGTGATGATGAGGCCGGCGCTGGCCCGCTGGCCGTAGTACTCGGCCATCAGGGCGTTGGGCACCGAATCGGTTGCGCGGGTGCGGGTCATCGGCGCCATCGCAATGCGATTACGGAGCGCGATGCCGGCGAGGTCGTAGGGCTCGAATGCGACAGTCACTCGATCGAGAATAGTCGAGCGGAGCTGGACTCCGGTTCAGTCCTCGTCCTGGTCCCAGGCCTCGCTGCGCTGACGGACGATGTCGAGCGCCCGCTCGGCCTCCTCCCGGGTCTTGAACGGCCCGATCCGATCGATCGCGAGCGACTGCGGGCCGATCTCGACCTCACCGGTCCGGTCGTTGTACCAGTACTCGGTCTCCGTCCCGGTCGCCGGGAAGTCCTCGTCTCGATCCTGTTCGCTCATGAAACGAGACTAAGCCCCAGCCTCTAGGCTGGCCAGTATGCCGTGGGACGCAGCAGGTCATCTGGTTCCCGGCGTTCTCTCCCCCACTCGCCCCGTACCGGCGAGCATTCCCCGGCCGGAATACGTCGGGAAGCCGGCCCCGGCGAAGTACACCGGCGGCGACGTCTACACGCCCGAGGAGATCGAGCGGATCCGTGCGGCCGGCAGGATCGCGGCACGAGCCGTCGAGGCGGTCGGCGCCGCGATCCGACCCGGGATCACGACCGACGAGCTCGACGCGATCGCGCATGAGTACGTCGTCGCCCACGGCGCCTACCCGTCGACACTCGGCTACCGGGGATTCCCGAAGTCCTCGTGCACGAGCCTCAACGAGGTCGTCTGCCACGGCATCCCCGATGACACGGTCCTTCGCGACGGCGACCTCATCAACATTGACATCACGGCGTTCAAAGACGGCATGCACGGCGATCTGAACGCGACGTTCGTGGTCGGCGACGCCGCGCAGCCGACGATCGACCTCGTCGAGCGCACCCGCGAGGCGCTGAATCGGGGGATCAAGGTCGTCGCCCCCGGCCGGCAGATCAACCTCATCGGCCGCGCGATCGAGTCCTACGCGAAGCGCTTCGGCTACGGGGTCGTCCGAGAGTTCACCGGGCACGGCGTCGGCCGAGCGTTCCACAGCGGGCTCATCGTCCCCCACTACGACGCCGCACCGCAGCACGCTGAGGAGATGGTGCCCGGCATGGTCTTCACGATCGAGCCCATGCTGACGATCGGCACGCCCGAGGAGCCGGGGACGGTCGCCTGGGACGCGTGGGACGACGACTGGACGATCGTGACCCGCGACCGGCGGCTCACCGCGCAGTTCGAGCACACGCTCGTCGTGACCGAGTCCGGGGCCGAGATCCTGACCCTCCCCTGACAGCGCCCCTTCGACTCGCTACGCTCGCTGAGGGAACGGAGAGACATGACCCACGCACTCGGCATCGACATCGGCGGGACCGGCATCAAGGGCGCGATCGTCGACACTGAGACCGGCGAGCTCGTGACGGAGCGCTTCAAGCTCCTCACCCCGAAGGGCGGCGTCCCGCAGCCGATGATCGACACGGCCGCGGCGCTCGTCAAGGAGATCCCGGGCGCCGACGAGCCGATTCCGGTCGGCATCGCGTTCCCGACGATCGTCAAGAACGGACTGACGCTCTCCGCCGGGAACATCTCGAAGGAGTGGATCGGCCTCGACGGTCGCGCCCTCTTCGCCACGGCGCTCGATCGGCACGTCGATCTCGTCAACGACGCGGATGCCGCCGGCTACGCGGAGCTGCACTACGGCGCGGCGAAGGGCGTTCAGGGCCTCGTGATCCTGACGACGCTCGGGACCGGGATCGGCAGCGCGTTCATCTACAACGGCGTGCTCGTCCCGAACACGGAGTTCGGCTTCCTCGAGCTCGACGGCGAGATCGCCGAGGCGCGCGCCTCCTACCGTGCGAAGGAGGAGGACGATCTCGACTGGAAGCAGTGGGCGAAGCGCCTGCAGCGGTTCTACACCCACCTCGAGCGCGTCTTCTCCCCCGACCTGTTCATCGTCGGCGGCGGGGTGTCGAAGAACTCCGACGACTTCCTGCCCCTGCTGAACCTCTCCACGCCGATCGTCTCCGCGGTCCACCGGAACAACTCGGGCATCCTCGGCGCCGCCGCGATCGCGGCGACCGCGCTCGCCTGATCTGCGTCTCGACCGGGTCCTGGTCAGCGAACTGTGCAATTTCCGACCCGAATCCGCTCGGATGCTGACGATTCAAGGTCGAGATTGCACAGTTGACGAAATCAGAGGCTGAACCTGCAGGATCCCGACGAGGGTGAAACCCGGGCTGGCTATCGAATCCCTGGCCAGAGGCGTTTCAGTGAACGGGCCGGCTGATACGCCGGGTTCTGTTGGGGTCTTGCGACCTTGGACGGCCATCCATCTCGGTCGCACGTTGCCGTGCGACTCCAGCGGCCTACCCGGGGACGGGACGAGCAGCCCCATAGTCCCCTGTCTGGCCTTGCTCCGGGCGAGGCTTGCCTAGCTGACCCGGTCACCCGGGCCACTGGTGGGCTCTTACCCCACCGTTTCACCCTCACCGACTTGCGTCGGCGGTCTGCTCTCTGTTGCGCTGTCTCGCGGATTGCTCCGGGTGGGTGTTACCCACCGCCCTGCTCTACGGGGCCCGGACGTTCCTCGGCGTCCTTGCGGACGACGCGGCCGTCTTGCCGACCCGTTCACCACCGCCAAGGCTACCGGCTGCGCCTGCCGACACGGCAGGATGTTCGCATGGAGTTCGGGGTGCTCGCCGTCGCCGCCGTCCTCATCGTCGTCGCCGTCTCCGCGTTCGCGTCGAAGCTCGGCGTCGCGGCTCCGATCCTGCTCGTCATCATCGGGATCGGCTGCAGCCTCATCCCGGGCGCACCGGAGCTGGAGATCCCACCCGAGTGGATCCTCGCGGTCGTCCTCCCGCCGATCCTCTACGCTGCCGCCGTCAACATGCCGGCGATGGACTTCCGCCGGGACTTCGGCGCGATCGGCGCCCTCTCGGTCCTGCTCGTGATCGTCTCCGCGTTCATCTCCGGCACCGTCATCTGGCTGCTCTTCCCGGACCTAGACTTCGCCGCCGCCGTCGCGGTCGGCGCGGTCATCAGCCCGCCCGACGCGGTCGCGGCCACCTCGATCGGCAAGCGCCTCGGCCTCCCCCAACGCCTCGTGACGATCCTCGAGGGCGAGGGGCTCGTGAACGACGCGACCGCGCTCGTCATGCTCCGCTCATCCGTCGCGGCGATCGCCGGCGCGATCTCCTTCTGGGGCGCAATCGGCGACTTCGCCTATGCCGTCGTCGGCGCGATCGTCATCGGAGGCCTCATCGGCGGCATCTCGGTCTGGGTCCGCTCCCGGCTGCGCCAGCCGGTCCTGACGACCGCCATCTCGTTCGTCGTCCCGTTCCTCGCGTACATCCCGGCGGAGGAGGTCGGCGCCTCCGGTGTCCTCGCCGTCGTCGTCGCGGGCCTGGTGACGGGCCACTTCGGCGTGCGGAAGTTCACCCCACAGGATCGAATAGCCGAGCGCATGAACTGGCGCACCATCCAGCTCCTGCTGGAGAACGGCGTCTTCCTCGCCATGGGCTTCGAGCTCACCGCGATCATCACCGACGTCGTCGACGCGCGGCTCGGCGTGGGCGGCGCCATCGGCATCGGCCTCATCGCGACGGCGGTGCTGCTCGTCGTGCGCGTCGCGTTCGTCGTCCCGCTCATCGGCTGGCTGCGTCTCGGGCAGCGACGAGCAGAACGCCAGACGGCCCGCCTCTCGCACGCGCTCGGCCGCCTGGACAGCGTCGAGCCGAGGCCGGAGCACGTCAACCGCCTCGGCCGAGTGCGCGACGTCCTGCGACGCCAGCACGCGGACGCCTCGTATCTCGCGCGCGAGGGCCTCGGCTGGCGAGGCGGCGCGGTGATCGCCTGGTCGGGCATGCGCGGCGTCGTGACGCTCGCCGCCGCCCAGTCGCTGCCCGCCGACCTGCCGTATCGCTCGCAGCTCGTGCTCGTCGCGTTCACCGTGGCGATCGTCACGCTCGTCGTCCAGGGCGGCACGCTCCCCTACCTCATCCGCTTGCTCGGCATCAGCGGCAGCTCCGAGCAGGAGACGCGCCGCGAGCTCGCGCTGCTCACGGCCGAGATCGGCGAGTCGGTGCGGGAGCTGCTCGACGACCCCGAGCTGCGGCGGGAGAGCGGCGGCGAGTTCGATCCCGAGATCGTCTCGCAGGTCCGCAGCTCCCGGCTCTCGATCGGCGAGTCGCTCGGAGCGGTGGAGGACTGGGAGGCCGGCGCCACCCCGCTGCAGCAGCAGCAGGAGCTGCGGCGGCGAATCTTCCAGGTCGAGCAGGCGGCGCTCCTCGACGCGCGCGCGAGCGGGACCTACTCGTCCCACATCATCCAGGCGGCGCAGCAGATGATCGACAGTCAGGCCGCCGGACTGAGCGACTCCCCCTGACGCGGTTCAGAGATCCGCGCGGGCATCCATCGCACGGTTCGCGAGGCGGTCGGCCCTCGAGTTCTGCTCGCGCGGGATCCACTCGAAGCGCACGGGCGTCCCGGTGAGGACGCCACGCGCCTCGGCGGCGAGCTCGGCCATGTCAGGGTGCTTGATCTTCCAGCGGCCGGACATCTGCTCGACGACGAGCTTGGAGTCCATCCGGACCGTGAGCACCGCATTCGGATCGAGCTCGATCGCCCGCCGGACGCCGGCGATCATCGCCCGGTACTCGGCGACGTTGTTCGATGCGAGCCCGCCGTAGAGGCCGATCTCGGCGAGGATCTCGCCTGTCGCCGCGTCGATGACGACGGCGCCGCTGCCGGACTGCCCGGGGTTCCCGCGCGATCCGCCGTCGGCCTCGACGATGAGCTCGCGCGTCATCGAGCGGCCGTCACAGGCCGGACTCCGCCGTGCGCACGAGGATCGCCTCGCTCGACGGGCAGATGAGCACGTCGTCCGGCGCAGCCGCCTTGACCTTGGCGAGCTCGTCGCCGGTCAGCGCGACGCCCGACGCCTCGGACACGCCGCGACGCAGCAGCGACGCCCCGGAGCCGTAGCGCGCCCGCTGCCGCTCGTAGAGCGCGACGAGCTCCTCCGGGAGCGATGCGACGAGCTCGGCGCGCGCCGCCTCGACGCTCGAGCGCTCCCCCGCGATCCTGGCGAGCGCCTCCCGGAGGACGGCGTCCGCGCCGTCGATTTCCGCGGTGAGCGCCTCGATGCGGGCCTGGAGCGCGGCGACCGCCGCCTCGTGCTCCTCGACCCGCTCCATGACGGCGAGCTCGATCTCCTCGAGGTCGCCCTGCCGCCTCCGGAGCGACTCGATCTCGTGCTCGAAGCCCGACGCGTCCTTGGCCGACGTCGAGCCCATCATCCGCTCGGCGTCCTTCGCGATGCGCGCCTCGACCACCGCGACATCCGACTCGGTCCGTCGCAGCTCGGTGCGGGCGTCCTCGAGCACACCGGAGGTCGAGGCGAGATCGGCTCGCGTGGTCGCGCGATCCGCGTTGAGTGCCTCGAGGGTCGCTCGCTCGGGCAGCTCGCGCTCCTGCTTGGCGAGCTGGACCTCGCGCAAGTCGTACGCCTGCAGCTGCAGCAGCTGCTCCTGCGCCTTCGGATCGGCCTTCATGCGCCATCGCCTCCGCTCAGCACCGCGAAGTCCCACGGATCGGTCCGCAGCTCGCTCACGATGAACTCGATCTCCGGGAGTGCCGCGCGGAGCGCCGTCGCGGCGTTCTCGAGCCACAGCCACTCGCTCGCCCAGTGCGACACGTCGATGAGCGCGGGACCGCCGGTCAGGAGCGCCTGCTCGCGCGCCTCCTGGGCGGGGTGGTGGCGCAGATCCGCGGTCACGTAGACGTCCGCGGCGAGCACCGCCGCCGCGGAGAGATATGCGTCGCCGGCCCCGCCGCAGACCGCGACCCGGCGCACCGGTCGGACGTATGAGCCGCTCACGCGGACGCCGCCCGCGGTCGGCGGGAGCGCGGCCGCGACGAGCGACGCGAAGCGACCGAGGGTGGTCGACTCCGGGAGGTCGCCGACCCGGCCGATCCCGCCGCCGAACGCGTCGGGGTCGATGGGTGCGAGGTGCTGGAGGCCGAGCTTGGCGGCGAGCGCGCCGCTCGTGCCGTCGTCGACGACGTCGGCGTTCGTGTGGGCCGTCAGGAGCGCGCAGTCGGCCTTGATGAGGCGGCTGATGATCGAGCCCTTGTACCGGTCGGCTGCGACGGTCGTGACGCCGCGCAGCAGCAGCGGGTGATGGGTCAGCAGCAGGTCGGCGCCGATCTCGATGGCCTCGTCGACCGTGTCCGCGACCGCGTCGACGGCGAGCAGCACGCGCTCGACCGGAGCCTCGGGATCGCCGCTGACGAGCCCGACCGCATCCCACGCCTCGGCACCGGCGACAGGCCAGAGCGACTCCGCGGCGGCGGCGAGTTCGGCGACGGTCGAGGGCATCGCCTCAGTCTAGGCGGGGCCGCGACGCCGTCGATCGAGGAGCCCGACGAGCACGACCGCCCCGATCAGCAGGGCGAACCCGAACCAGGCGACGGGGTCGAGCCGCTCGTGCAGGAGGAGCACCGCGAGGAGGGTCGCGACCGCCGGCTCGATGAGCGAGACGGTCGTCGCGGTCGAGGCGGTGAGCGAGCGCACGCCGACGCCGAAGAGGACGTAGGCGATCGCGAGCGGGCCGACCGCGAGATACGCGACGAGCCCGATGGAGGGCCAGGAGGTCCACAGCGGGGCGCCCCAGACGAGCGCGATCGGCACGAGCACGACCGCGGCGAGCCCGAACATGGCGCCCATCGCGGGCACCGGCGTATGTCCGGCGCGGATGACCCGCAGCGACGAGTACGCATACACCGCGTAGCCGAGCCCGCCGACGAGGCCGAGCAGGACGCCCGGTCCGACGAGTCCCTCGCCCGCGTCGCCGCCACCGCCGACCAGGAGCGCGATCCCGACGATCGCGAGGACGGTCGCGATCGTCCACACGAGACTCGGCCGCCGGCGTTCGACGATCCACTCGATGATCGCCGCGAAGACGGGTCCGCTGCCGAGCGCGACGACGTTCGCGATCGCGACGCCCGTGAGCTGCATCGCGGGATAGACCGTGAGCGGGTAGCTGACGACTCCGATCGCGCCGACGATGAGCCACCCGCGCGTCCGCCGATCGGCGATCGCCCGCCAGGCGCGCCGCGGCGCGATGAGGAAGAGCAGCACCCCGCCGAACCCCATGCCGGCCGCGCCGATCGCGAGTACGGGCACCTCGACCGGCACGCTCATCGCGGCGAGGCCGATGGTGCCCCAGAGCGCGGCGGCGACCGCGACCGCGGCGACCGCGCGGGTTCTCGCGGCGGCGTTCGTCACGAGCACGAGGTTAGCGGCGGGAACGCCGGACGCCCGCCCACGCGCGGCGGCCGTCGTGGAGAATCGACGGGAGGGAAGGCACCGCATGACGAATCCGGGCAGACACCGCCTGATGCGCACCGGCGCCCTCGTCGCGGCCGCAGCGATCGCGTTCGGCACCGCGACGGTGCTGCCGAGCCTCGCCGACGACTCGACGACCATCACCATCCTGAACATCAACGACTTCCACGGACGCATCGGCCTCGACACCGCCGGCGGCGGCGTCAACACCGTCCGCTTCGCCGGGACCATCGAGGAGCTGCGCGATCAGTACGGCCCCGCTTCGACGCTCCTGCTCTCCGCCGGCGACAACGTCGGCGCATCGCTCTTCGCCTCGGCGATCGCGCAGGACGACCCGACGCTCGCGGTCCTGGCGGCGCTCGGGCTGGATGCGAGCGCGGTCGGCAACCACGAGCTCGATCAGGGCATCGAGGACCTCGTCAATCGGATCGCGCCGACGGGCGGCTTCCCGTATCTCGGCGCGAACGTCTACGAGGCGGGGACCTTCGACCCGGTCCTGCCCGAGTACGCGATCTTCGAGGTCGCCGGACACCGCGTCGGGGTCATCGGCGCGGTGACGCAGGAGACGGGGAGCCTCGTGAACCCCGCGGGCGTCTCCTCGGTCGAGTTCGGAGACCCCGTCGACGCGGTCAACCGCGTCGCGATCCAGCTCTCGAACGGCGAAGAGGCCGATGGCGAGGCCGACGTCCTGATCGCCGAGTACCACGAGGGCGCGCCGGTCGGGGCGGATCAGGGTGGGACGCTCGCGAGCAACGTCGCGCAGAGCCCCGTCTTCGCCAAGATCGTCGAGGACACCGTGCCCCAGGTCGACGTCCTCTTCACGGCTCACACCCATCAGGCCTACGTCTGGCAGGCCCCGGTGCCGGGCGAGCCCGGCGTCACGCGGCCGGTCGTCCAGACCGGGAGCTACGCGCAGCACGTCGGCGTCGTGCGCCTCAGCGTCGATCCGGCGGGGAACGTCACCGCGGCCACGGCCGAGGACGTCGATCCGACCGCCACCCCCACCGACGAGCTCGTCGCGCGATTCCCGAGCGTCGCGGAGGTCGACCGGATCACCGCGGCCGCGCTCGAGAACGCGACGGAGATCGGCGGCCGGCAGGTCGGCTCGATCACGGGCGACGTGACGACCGCGTACGCGGGCGGCTCCTACGGTCCGGGCGGCTACCAGGGCGGAGAACGCGATGACCGCAGTCGCGAGTCGACGCTCGGCGCGCTCGTCGCCGATGCCCTCCACGAGGCGCTCGTCGACCCGGCGCGCGGCGGCGCCGACTTCGCGGCCGTGAATCCGGGAGGCCTGCGAGCCGAGCTGCTCATGCAGTCGGGGGCGCCGGCCGGCACCGTCACATATGCCGAGGCGAACTCGGTCCTGCCCTTCGGGAACGACCTCTGGACGACGACGCTGAGCGGCTCGGGGGTCAAGGCGCTGCTCGAGCAGCAGTGGCAGCGCGACGAGCACGGCGACGTGCCCTCGCGCGCCTACCTCGCGCTCGCGCTGTCGAGCAACGTCTCCTACACCTACGACGAGAGCCGCGCGGAGGGCGACCGGGTGACGTCGATCACGATCGACGACGTGCCGGTCGATCCGGCCGGGTCGTACCGCCTCGGGACCTGGGCGTTCCTCATCTCGGGCGGCGACAACTTCCGGGCGGCGGGCCAGGGCACAGATGCCCGCGACTCGGGCCTCCTCGATCGAGACGCGTGGATCGGCTACCTCCAGGCGCATCCCGACCTCGCACCGAACTTCGCGAAGGCCGGGGTGTCGGTGTCCGGGCTACCCGCCTCGGTCGCACCCGGCGACCGCATGACGTTCTCCATCTCGGACCTGGATCTGACCTCGCTCGGCGCGCCGGCGACGACATCGCTCGACGTCGCCTGGACCGACTCCGCCGCCTTCGCGGCTCCGACGATCGATGCCGGTGACGCGCCGCACTACGCGGTGACTGTGACGGTGCCGGACGACGCCCTCGCCGCGAGCGTGATCGTGGTCACCGCCCACCCGAGCGGCACGACCGCGCGGATCCCGATCGCCGTCGAGGGCGGCGCAGCAGCGCCCCCGCCCGGAGCCTCTACGCTGTCGGGTATGGACTGGATCTGGCTCGCTGCGATCGGGCTCACGGGCGGCATCGTCATCCTCGTCGTGATCGCGACGATCGCGGCATTCGCCGGGCGCCCGCAGCGCTGACCTGCGCCGCGGCGCTCACCACCGGACCACGGTGTAGGGCACCGCGGGGCGAGCCTCGCCCGTCCGCCGAGGAAGCCCAGCTCGAGCACGACGGCCAGGCCGGCGACCCGCCAGCCGGCGCGCTCGATGAGCGTCTGCGCGGCGCCCAGCGTGCCGCCGGTCGCGAGCACGTCGTCGACGACGAGCACGCGGGTGCCGGCCGCGACCTGGTCGACGTGGACCTCCAGCCGATCGGTCCCGTACTCGAGCTCGTACTCCTCGCCATGCGTCTCGCCGGGCAGCTTGCCGCCCTTGCGGATCAGCACGAGGCCCGCGCCGGTACGCGCCGCCGCGGCCGCCGCGAAGGCGAAGCCGCGCGCCTCGATCCCGGCGATGACGTCGTAGTCGCCCGCGAACGGCGCGACAAGGGCGTCGGCGACGCTCGCGAGCGCATCGCGGTCGGCGAGGACCGGCGTGAGGTCCTTGAACTCGATGCCCGGGCGCGGAAAGTCGCGGATGGTCCGGGTCAGGGACTCGATGTACTGGGCGGCGGTCGGCACGGCGTCAGGGCAATCGTGTCAGGGCGATCGTGTCAGGGCGCGGGGGTCGGCGTGGGCGTGGGCGTCGCGTCGAGGAGCGTCGACTGACCGCCCGAGGCGAACAGGCCGGGGAACGCATCGCCGAGCGCGAGCAGGATCGACTGGACGGCGATCGCGAGCAGCAGCAGGCCGAAGATGCGAGTGAGAATGCTCATCCCGGTCTGCTTGAGCAGCTTGGCGACCCAGGGGCCGACGAAGTAGATGATCGCGACGAGTGCGCCGACGACGATGCAGATGACGCTGCCGACCACATAGTCGAGTACGTCGCTGTAGCTGTGCGCGAACGTGATCGCGAGCGCGATCGCGCCCGGCCCCGCGAGCACCGGGATCGCGAGGGGTACGACGACGGGTGACTCGCCCGGCTTGACGGAGACCGGGCCGCCGGGCTTTGCGACGAGCATCGCCCAGCCGATCGTCGCCACGAGCGCGTTGCCCGCGATCTTGAACGCCGTGATGTCGATCCCGAACCACTGCAGGATGATGTTCCCGGCGATGAGCGAAATGACGAGCACCGCTGCGACAGCGATGCCGACGAGCACCGCGGTGCGCCGCTGCTGCACCGCCGTCTGGCTGCTCGTCAGCGAGAGGAAGATCGGCAGCGTCCCGATCGGGTTCGTGATCGTGAAGAGGGCGATTGCGGAGGTGATGAGCGTGGGCGCCGCGATCGCCGGATCCATGCAGCGAGCCTAGCGGGATGGATACAGTGGCCGCATGACGCTCGGGCCCACCACGCAACCCCGGTGGGCCTGGCTGATATGGGTCCCCGTCGGCGTCGTGCTGGCCGCGATCGGTGCGGTGCTCCTGATCCGGCCCTTCGCGTCGGTCAACTGGCTCGTGCTGCTGATCGGGCTCGGACTGCTGGTCGCCGGAGCGATCGAGGTCGTGTGGGCGATCGTGCGGCGCTCAGATCCCGGAGCCTGGCGCTGGGCCTCGAGCGCGGTCGGCGTGCTCGCGCTCGTGCTCGGCGTGCTCGTCCTCGCCTGGCCCGGCGTCACCGTCGGCATCCTCGTCATCCTGGTCGCGATCCTGCTCGCGGCATCCGGCGTGCGGGACCTCGTCATCGCGTTCCGCCCCGGCCGACGACAGCGCTGGACCAATGTGCTCTTCGGCCTCGCGAGCATCATCGCCGCGGTCACGATCCTCGCCTGGCCCGATGTCACGGTCATGGCGATGGGCGTGCTCTTCGGCCTCTGGCTCATCGCGGCGGGCGTCCGGCTCGCGGTCACGGCACTCGTCGAACGGTTCCGCCGGAAGGCCCCCCGTCCTCGACGCGAGCGACCGGTGGTTCGCGGCGTGCTCGCCGTGCTGGCGTTCGCCGCCGCGCTCGTCATCGCGTTCGTCGGGGTCCGCCTCTCCTCGACTGAGATCCCCGACGCGTTCTACACGCCCCCGGCCGATCTGCCCGCGCAGCCCGGCGTCCTGCTCGCGTCGGAAACGTTCACGCGCAGCGTCCCCGAGGGGGCGCAGGCCTGGCGGATCCTCTACACGACGACCGGCACCGGCGAGGCGCCTGCGGTCGCCTCCGCGCTCGTCGTCGTCCCCGACTCGGCCGGCCCGCACCCGGTCATCGGCTGGACGCACGGCACGACGGGCGTCGCGACGGGCTGTGCGCCATCGCTGCTGCCCGAGCCGTTCATCTCGGGCGCGATGCCCGATCTCCACCAGGCGCTCGCCGCCGGCTGGGCGGTCGTCGCGACCGACTACATCGGGCTCGGGACGGCGGGCGACCACGCGTACGTCGTCGGCGAGCCCGCCGGGCACGCCGAGCTCGATGCGCTCCGCGCGGCCCGGCAGCTCGACGGCGCGGACCTCGCCGACGAGACCGTGCTGTGGGGGCATTCGCAGGGCGGGCACGCAGCGCTGTGGACCGCGGGCCTCGCAGCCGACTACGCGCCGGAGCTCGACATCGTCGGGGTGGCCGCGATGGCGCCGGCGGCCAACCTGCCTGCACTCCTCGAGTCCTTCGCCGGGAGCTCGCTCTCGCTGCTCTTCGGCGCGTTCGTGCTCAAGGGCTACGAGGCCGCCTACGACGACGTGCACGCCGCCGACTACGTGAAGCCCTCTGCCCGCATCGTCGTCGACGAGATCGCACGGCGCTGTCTCGTCGATCCCGCGACACTCGTCTCGGTCATCCAGGCGGGGTTCTCCGGGGGGCCGGTGTGGTCGCGCGATCCGTCGACCGGGCCGCTCGATGCCCGCGCCGACGAGAATGTGCCGCGGCTCCCGATCCGGTTCCCGCTGCTGCTCGCGCAGGGGCTCGCCGACCCCCTCATCCAGCCGCAGGCGCAGCAGGCGTACGTCGACGAGCTGTGTGCGAGCGGCCAGGCGCTCGAGTACCGGACCTATGAGGGCCGCGATCACATGGGCGTCGTGACGGGCGACTCACCGCTCCTCGGCGAGCTCATGGCCTGGACCACCGACCGCTTCGCGGGCAAGCCGGCCGGCGACACCTGCTGAGCAAGCTGTTACCGTGCTCGCATGACCCACGACGGCAAGTCCTACATCAAGATCCACCACGGCGGGCAGGAGTACCGGCTTCAGGACAATCACGAGGGTCGACGCATCGTCGAGCAGATCGACGAGGCCACGAAGCGCGGCGGGCGCGTCACCTTCACCCACGAGGCCGGCGAGGCGAGCATCGACTTCGGCGAGACCGGCCCCGCCCACATCCAGTACGACCACGCCGGCGACGCGTAGCGCTGATCCCGTGGGGCGGACGGGACTTGAACCCGTGACCGATGGATTATGAGTCCACTGCTCTGACCAGCTGAGCTACCGCCCCCGACTCGACGATGGTACCGGCGGGGCCGGTACATCGTCGGTGACGAGGTGCGGGTTCTGCTTGGCGAGGAGGAAGACCCCGATGACCGCGACGACGCCGGTCGCGAGCATGACGAGTGTCGCCCAGCCCGGGGCGCCCGACGTCTCACCGAGGACGAGCGCGCCGATCGAGACCGCGACGATCGGGTCGATGACGGTGAGTCCTGCCACGACGAGGTCCGGCGGGCCGTACATGTGCGCGTTCTGCACGAACCAGCCGCCGAGGGCGGTCGCCACGATGAGCGCGACGATGCACCCGATCGTCAGCCACTCCTCCGTGCCGAACTGCCACCCGGAGTCGATGAGCGTCTGGATGCGCCCGATGACGACCTTCGCGAGGGTCGCGAGGAAGCCGAAGAGCGTGCCCGCGGCAACGATGTAGAAGAGCGGCTTCGGGCTCTTCCGGAAGAACGCGTAGAGGACGCCCCAGATCGCGAGCAGCGCGGCCAGCGCGATCAGCACCGTCAGCAGCTCGCTCGTCGTGACCGGACGAAGGTGTGCGAACATCGCCGCGATCGTGACGAACAGGCCGATGCCGCCGACGCACAGCACGATCGCGGTGATCGCCCTGGCCGTGAGCCGGGTGCGCGTGAGGCGCGAGTTGACGATCGCGGTGATGACGAGCGCGATCGCGCCGAGCGGCTGGACGACGCTGAGCGGCGCGAACCAGAGCGCCACGAGCTGCAGCACGATCGCGAGGCCCAGCAGGACCGTGCCGATCAGCCAGGCAGGCCGCTTGAGCAGCCCCTTGATGTGGCCGATCGTGAAGCCCTGCTTCGCGCCGGCATTCTCTCGCTCGTCGACGACGGCGACGCCGCGATGCTGGAACTGCGTCCCGAGGGACAGTGCGACGCCGCTCAGGAGCGCCAGGAGGATCCCGATCCAGGTGTGTCCGCCGAAGACCGAGGCGAGGTCAGTTGCTGGCACCTTTTGAGGGTAGTCGAAGGGTCGCGCATAGGCTTGTAACCACCATGGCCGTGCTTCCGATCGTCATCACCGGCGACCCAGTCCTCCACACGCGCGCACTGCCGGTCGGCGAGATCGACGACCGCATTCGCACCCTCGTCGCCGACATGTTCGAGACGATGCACGCCGCACCCGGCGTCGGGCTCGCCGCCCCCCAGGTCGGCGAGGGCATCCGCCTCTTCGTCTGGCACTGGGAGGAGGACGACGACACCGTGCACCAGGGCGTCGCGATCAACCCCGAGCTCTGGATCACCCCGACCGCGATCGGTCCTGCCTCGGACGACGACGAGTCGGAGGGCTGCCTCTCGCTGCCGGGCGAGCGCTTCCCGCTGCGCCGCGCCGAGGCCGCCATCCTCCACGCGCGCGGCCTCGACGGCGTGCCGTACACGATCGAGGCCGAGGGCTGGCTCGCCCGCATCTTCCAGCACGAGTACGACCACTTGAACGGCGTGCTCTACGCGGATCGGCTCGAGCACGCGCATTCGAAGAACGCCATCAAGGCGGTCAAGCGCGAGGGCTGGGGCAGGCCCGGACTGAGCTGGCTGCCCGGTGTCGACAAGCTCGAGGGTTAGCCGAGCCAGCCGAGCGCTCTGAGCCCGGCCGCGGCGGCCGCCGCCGCGATCACGACGATGATGAACGGGACGCGCAGCGCGAGCAGCCCGCCCGCGAGCACGAGCGCTGGCAGCCGTGCGTCGATGACGAGGTCGGTGCCGTGCGTGAACGTCTGCGTCGCGACGAGCGCGGCGAGCAGTCCGACCGTCATGAGGTCCGCGGTTCGCGCGACACGCGGTCGCTCGAGGACGCTCGCCGGGACGAAGAACCCGGACAGCTTGAGCGCGTAGGCCGCAGCGCACGCGATGAGGATCATGAGCCAGGTGTTCATGCGGCCGCCTTGGGCTTCCGCGGGCCGAATGCGTTCGTCAGGCCCACGATGATCGCCACGCCGGCCGCCGCGAGCACAGGGATCCCTGGCGGGGTCCACGGCACGACGACCGCCGCGACCACTGCCGCGGCGATGGCCACCGCGATCGGCTGCAGGCCCCGGAGTCGCGGCCAGAGCAGACCCAGGAATGCCGCAGCCGCCGCCGCGTCGAGGCCCCACGCGCGCACGTCGCCGAGCAGATCGCCGACAAGCGCGCCGATGAGCGTCGTGACGTTCCAGCCGACGTAGATGACCACGCCGGTCACCCAGAATCCGGCGCGCCGGGAGCTCGGCGTCGGCTGCGCCGTCGAGACGGCCGCGGTCTCGTCGATCGTCCAGTGGGCGGCG
>Ga0182745_1001054_pt1 | contig 27443 bp, 23 predicted proteins | sample eDN3rd30CKraftBY_FD_128523 | JGI IMG/M metagenome (GOLD analysis project Ga0182745, IMG submission 128523) | Enriched backyard soil microbial communities from Emeryville, California, USA - eDNA 3rd pass 30_C Kraft BY (version 2) (version 2) | ecosystem: Environmental > Terrestrial > Soil >... | reverse complement strand
TACTTCTCGTTCATGACGTTCCTCATCGCCGTCCCGACCGGCGTGAAGTTCTTCAACTGGATCGGCACGATGTGGAAGGGTCACCTGACGTTCGAATCGCCGATGCTGTTCTCGGTCGGCTTCGTCATCACGTTCCTCTTCGGTGGCCTGACCGGCGTCATCCTGGCCAGCCCGCCGCTGGACTTCCACCTGCACGATTCGTACTTCGTGGTCGCGCACTTCCACTACGTGCTCTTCGGCACCATCGTGTTCGCCACCTACGCGGGCATCTACTTCTGGTTCCCGAAGATGACCGGCCGCATGCTCGACGAGCGCCTGGGACGGTGGCACTTCTGGCTGACCTTCATCGGCTTCCACACCACCTTCCTGGTGCAGCACTGGCTCGGTAACGAGGGCATGCCCCGTCGCTACGCCGACTACCTGCCGACCGACGGCTTCACCACGCTGAACAGCATCTCGTCGGTGGGCGCGTTCATCCTCGGTGCGTCGACGCTGCCGTTCCTGTGGAACGTGTTCAAGAGCTACCGATACGGCCAGGTCGTCACGGTCGACGACCCGTGGGGTTACGGCAACTCGCTCGAGTGGGCCACCTCGTGCCCGCCGCCGCGGCACAACTTCACCGAGCTGCCGCGCATCCGGTCGGAACGTCCGGCGTTCGAGCTGCACTACCCGCACATGGTCGAGCGGATGCGGGCCGAGGCCCACGTCGGCCCGGGCAGCCACAAGCACAACGTGGCCGTGCACGAGGGTGCAGACAGGGAAGCCCTGAAGTAAGTCGGTTACCCGACGCGACGCAAGGCCCCGCCCGAGCATCGGGCGGGGCCTTGTGCGTGACCGGGTGCACCACCCCCCAACCCCTGTGGCAGCCGTTCCGATTGGCAGAATGGAAGGGCCCGTGCCGCGAGAAGAACGAAGGATCGGAGACGTAGTGGCGTCTGACACCACCGTGCTGGTGACCGTGACAGGACCGGACCATCCAGGTGTGACCGGCGTGCTCTTCGCGGCGCTCTCCCGCCACGACGTGGACCTGCTCGACGTCGAGCAGGTCGTCATCCGCGGCCGGCTGACACTCGGTGTCCTGGTTGCGTGCCCGAACGACCCCGAGGCCCTCCAGGACGAGATCGAGGCGGCGATGGCCACGGTCGGGATGCACGCGGACGTGCAGATCGGCGTCGAACGCGGCCTCGAGCACTCGGTCTCGACGCACGCCGTCGTCGTACTCGGCAGCCCCGTCAGCGCCCGCGCGATGCGCTCGGTCGGCCGGGAACTGGCCCGTCAGGGCGCCAACATCGACTCCATCCGCGGCATCGCGGACTACCCCCTGACCGGCCTCGAACTCATGGTGACCGCGGCCGACACCGGCGCCGATGCCGACGCGCAGCTCCGGGCCGGTCTCGCCGAGGTCGCTGCCGGCCTCGAGATCGACATCGCCGTCGAGCGCGGCGGCCTGGCCCGGCGTTCCAAGCGCCTGATCGTGTTCGACGTCGACTCGACCCTCGTGCAGGGCGAGGTCATCGAGATGCTCGCCGCTCACGCCGGTGTCGAGGACAAGGTCCGCGCCGTCACCGAAGCCGCGATGCGCGGCGAGATCGACTTCACCGAATCGCTGAACCAGCGCGTCGCCACCCTGGCGGGCCTGCCCGCGACCGTGATCGACGAGGTCGCCGAGAGCCTGGAGCTGACCCCCGGCGCCCGCACCACCATCCGCACGCTGCGCCGCCTCGGCTTCCGCTGCGGCGTCGTCTCCGGCGGCTTCCGTCAGGTCATCGAAGGTCTCGCGCACGAACTCGAACTCGACTTCGTGCGCGCCAACACCCTCGAGATCGTCGACGGCAAGCTCACCGGCCGGGTCGTCGGCGACGTCGTCGACCGCGCCGCCAAGGCCCGCGCGCTGCGCGAGTTCGCCGACGAGGTCGGGGTGCCGATCGAGCAGACCGTCGCGGTCGGCGACGGCGCCAACGACATCGACATGCTCAGTGCCGCCGGTCTCGGCATCGCGTTCAACGCCAAGCCGGCACTGCGGGAGGTCGCCGACACCGCGCTGTCGTACCCGTACCTGGACGCGGTGCTGTTCGTGCTCGGCGTCACCCGCGACGAGGTCGAGGCCGCAGACCGGGTGGACGGCACGCTGCGGCGCGTGCCGCTCGACAGCGGTGCCTGACAGCGGTGCCTGAAACCGACGCCGGGTTCGGTGCCCGTCACCGGGTGCTCACCCGCGGATACGGGCATCGGCCCGACCCCGACGACCCGGCCGCGGTGCTCGCGATGCCGATCGTGCTGCACATCCCCAAGCAGAACACGCCGCGGCGCAGCGCGCTGCTCGAGGCCGCGGCTATGGCGACGATCGCCCTGTGCCTGGACCCGCGCGTCGGACCGGACGCGGACGGACAACCCGGCCCGTGGCAGGACGCCTACCTCGCCTGGAACGACGCCCGGATCCGGAAGGTCAGCCGACGCGCCCGGGGCGCGCAGTGGCTCGCCGCGCAGGACGTCGACGGGATCACCGTCGACCACGACGGCGCACAGGCCCGCGCACTCGTACCGGGCCCGGTCGGCGACCTGGACCCGCGCATCTCACGGTTGCAGATCGGCGGCACCGACCTGCCGCACGACGATCCCGGCGACCCGGATCCCGGCATTCCCGTGTTGTGGATCGACGCCGGCCTCGACATGACCGTGGGCAAGGCTGCGGCGCAGGTCGGGCACGCGGTGATGCTGCTCGCCGGGGCGCTCGACGAGGACGCGGTGCGGGCGTGGGCCGCGGACGGCTACCGCTGCGCCGTGCGTGACGCGGACCCCGAACGGTGGAAGGAACTGCGCACCCGCGCCGAGGAAGGCCGGGGTCCGGTCGCCGCGGTCCGCGACGCCGGCTTCACGGAGGTCGCGCCCGGTTCGATGACGGTGATCGCGGTCGCCGGCTGACACCCGCCGGCCTCAGCCGTCCTTCCGGAACACCAGCACGGTCGGTCCCGTCATCTCCCACTCGGAGCCGACGGATCGAGGCGACACGTCGGCCGGTGCACCGTCGGGTGCGCTCGAGTCGAACACGCACACCACCCGACCCCGATACCACTCGGGTCCGGCGAGCACGAGCCTCGCCGGACCGGCGGCATGCAGCACGATCAGGCCGCTGCTGTCCGCGAGCGGTACGCCGGCCCGCGTGACCGTGCCCAGTTGCGACCCGTCCACCCACGCCTGCAGTGTGCGCCGGTCGTCGTCGTGCCAGCCGGTCTTGTCGAGTTCGATGCCGTCACCGCCGAACCACACCAGGTCGGGATAGCCGACGGTGCGGGCGCGGCCGTCGAAGAAGCGGCGCTGACGCAGCACCGGCACGACCTTCCGCAACTGCAGCAGCTGGTGCACGAATGCGATCCGGGTGGTGTCGGCCGACGACCAGTCCAGCGGCCACGCATCGGTGACCGGGGTGTCCGCCGGGACGCAATAGGCGTTGTTGTTGCCGCCCTGGCTGTTCCCGAATTCATCGCCGGCCAGCAGCATCGGGGTGCCGGTGGACAGCAGCAGCGTGGCCAGCAGCGCCCGCACGTGCCGGTCGCGGGCGGCGACGATCTCCGGGTCGTCCGTCGGCCCCTCCACACCGTGGTTGACGGACTCGTTGTGGTCGGCGCCGTCCCGTCCGTCCTCGCCGTTGGCCTCGTTGTGCTTGCGTTCGTAGGCGACCAGATCGGCTACGGGAAACCCGTCGTGAGCGGCGACGAAATTGATCGACATCCACGGCTGCCGCACGGTCCGGTCGTAGAGGTCCTCGGAACCGGCGAGACGCGAGGCGATCTCGCGGATCCCGGACCGTCCCGTCCAGAACCGGCGGACCGTGTCGCGGTACCGGTCGTTCCACTCCGACCACTGCGCGCCGAACTCGCCGAGCCGGTAGCCGTGCGCGGTCGCGTCCCACGGTTCCGCGATCAGCTTCAGATCCGTCAGCACCGGATCGGTGGTGATCGCGGTGAGCAGCGCGGCCCGCGAGTCGAACGTGCCGCCGCGCGGGCGGCCCAGCGCGCTGGCCAGGTCGAACCGGAACCCGTCGACCCCCATCTCGGTGGCCCAGTAGCGCAGGCTGTCGCACACCATCCGTACCGCGATCGGCGAGTTGGCATCGACGGTGTTGCCGCAGCCGGTCAGGTCGATGTCGAGCCCTTGTTCGTCGAGCAGGTAGTAGCCGCGCGCGTCGAGTCCGCGCCAGGACAGGCTCGGCCCGGCCACCGACCATTCGCACGTGTGGTTGTAGACGACGTCGAGGATCACCTCGATCCCGGCGGCGTGCAGCGCGGCCACCATGGACCGGAACTCGTCGATCTCCGCGCCGGGCACGCTCGCGTACCCGGGGTGCGGCGCGAAATAGGCGGCGGTCGAATAGCCCCAGTGGTTGCGCATCCCGCGTGCCCGCACCGGAGGCTCGGTGAGGAACGCGTGCACCGGAAGCAGTTCGACGGCGGTCACCCCGAGCCCGACGAGATGCTCGAGGACGGCCGGTGCGGTCAGCCCGAGGTAGGTGCCGCGGTGTTGGGGCGGCACCCCGGGATGCCGTGCCGTGTAGGACCCGACGTGCAGTTCGTAGAGCACCGTCTGTTCCCACGCGGTGCCGGGGCGGTTGTGCCGGAACGTTCCGGCCGGCCCGGTGACCACCGAGAACGGGGTGTGGCCGAGGGAATCGACGGTCGACGGTGCGCCGAACGGATCGTCGTCGTAGGCGAGCAGACGCCGCGGATCACCGATGTCCCCGGTCAGGCGGCGGGCCCACGGGTCGAGCAGCAGCTTGTGCGGGTTGGTGCGCAGCCCGGTGCGGGGCTGCCACGGGCCGTGCGCCCGGTAGCCGTAGCGCTGCCCGGGTCCGATCCCGGGCACCGTGCCGTGCCAGATTCCGAAGGTCCGGTCCGGCAGGTCGATCCGCTGTTCCCGCCCGTCGTCGTCGATCAGGCAGACCTGCACGCGGTCGCTGTGGGGGGCGTGCACCGAGAAGTGGGTGCCCGCGTGGGGGTCGTCGGCGTCCAGGGCGGTCGCGCCGAGCGGGAACGGACTGCGGTCGGCGCGCGCCACCGGCGGCGCGGTGGGATCGGAGGGGGAGAGCGACACGAAACGATCCTGCCGGTGAATCGGCCGCCGGGGTAGTCCAAGATGGACGGCGTGGCACAACCTGATCCCGATCTGCTCATCGAATTCGACGACGTGTTGGTGCGGCGGGGCGGCAACGTCCTGGTCGGACCCGTGACCTGGAAGGTGGAGCTGGACGAACGCTGGGTGGTGCTGGGGCCGAACGGCGCCGGCAAGACCTCGTTGCTGCGGGTCGCGGCCGCGGAGACGTTCCCGACCTCCGGCACGGCGAGTGTGCTGGCCGAGCGGTTCGGGCGCACCGACCTGTCCGAACTGCGACCGCGCATCGGCATGTCGTCGTCGGCGCTGGCCAACCGGGTGCCGGCCGACGAGAAGGTCTCCGATCTGGTGGTTTCCGCCGGGTACGGCGTGCTCGGCCGGTGGCGGGAGAAGTACGACGCGATGGACACCGAGCGGGCAACGGAGATGCTCGAGAGCCTCGGCGCCGAACACCTCGCCGACCGCATGTACGGCACCCTGTCGGAGGGTGAACGCAAGCGGGTCCTCATCGCCCGGGCGTTGATGACCGATCCGGAACTGCTGCTTCTCGACGAGCCCGCCGCGGGCCTGGACCTCGGTGGCCGTGAGGAACTCGTCGCGCGTCTGGCCACGCTCGCCGCGGACCCGGATGCTCCCGCGACGGTGCTGATCACCCATCACGTCGAGGAGATCCCGCCGGGCTTCACCCACGCGATGCTCCTCAAGGAGGGTCAGGTGGTCTCGCAGGGGCTGATCGACGACGTGATCACCGCCGAGAACCTGAGCACGGCGTTCAGCCAGTCGATCACGCTCGATCGAGTCGACGGGCGCTTCTTCGCACGCCGCACCCGGGAACCGGGCCGGCACCGCGTGCACGTCTGATCCCGGATCGGGACCGGCGCCGCAACGCCGGTCCCGATGCGACGCCGATCACCCCGTCACGTATTTTGTACGCATGTCTACCGAACGCTCGGCAGCCCCCTTCGATCCGGCCGCGGTGCCGATCAAGGACGCCTCCACCGTGCTCCTGCTCCGCGATTCCGACCGTGGTGTCGAGGTATTCCTGCAGCGCCGGGTCGTCGGCATGGACTTCGCCGGCGGCATGACGGTGTTCCCGGGCGGCGGCGTCGACCCGTCCGACAGCGACGCATCCGTGCGCTGGGCCGGACCGTCCGTGCAGTGGTGGGCCGAGCGGTTCGGGACCACCGAGGGACGCGCGCAGGCACTGGTGCTGGCCGCGGTCCGCGAGACGTTCGAGGAATGCGGGCTGCTGCTGGCCGGGCCCACCGAGGACACGGTCGTCGCCGACACCGCGCGGTACGCGCAGGAACGACGTCGTCTCGAGGCCCGGGAGCTGTCGTTCGGCGACTTCCTCGCCGCCGAAGGACTGGTGGTGCGCACCGACCTGCTGCGCCCCCGCGCGAACTGGATCACCCCGCTCGGTGAGCGCCGGCGCTACGACACCCACTTCTTCGTCGCGGCCGTGCCCGACGGGCAGCGCGCCGACGGCGACACCAGCGAAGCCGAGGTCGTGCAGTGGCGCACGGCGACCGAAGCGCTCGAGGACTGGAAGTCGGGTGCCTCGATCCTGCTGCCGCCGACCTGGGCGCAGCTCACCGCGCTCACCGCGTACGCCACCGTCGCGGAGGCGCTCGCGGACGAGGTCGTGATCGAGCCGATCCTGCCGATCCTGTCGCGCAACGACGGGCAGATCCACATCTCGTTCGACGGTTGCGAGGGCTACTACACCGGGGGACCGCACCCCTGGGCGGGGCGCACCGACATCTGATCTAGCCTGAGCGGCATGGCTGAATTCGTCACTCTCGAGGTGTCCGACGGCATCGGAACCATCCGGCTCGATCGCCCGCCGATGAACGCGCTGAACCGGCAGGTGCAGGAGGAGATCCGTGCCGCCGCCCGGGAGGCGACGGTACGCAAGGACGTCAAGGCCGTGATCGTCTACGGCGGCGAGAAGGTGTTCGCCGCCGGCGCCGACATCAAGGAACTCGCCGAGATCGGCTTCGTGCAGATGAGCGAGATCATCGGGGACCTGCAGTCGGCGATCGGATCGATCGCCGATATCCCGAAGCCGACGGTCGCGGCGATCACCGGCTACGCGCTCGGCGGTGGCCTGGAACTCGCGCTCGGCGCAGACCGCAGGATCATCGGCGACAACGTCAAGCTCGGGACGCCGGAGATCCTGCTCGGCATCATCCCCGGGGGCGGCGGAACGCAGCGGCTCGCGCGGCTCGTCGGTCCGTCGAAGGCGAAGGACATCGTGTTCACGGGCCGGTTCGTCGGACCGGACGAGGCGCTCGCGATCGGGCTGGTCGACGAGGTCGTCGCACCCGACGACGTGTACAACGCGGCGCGGAAGTGGGCGTCGCAGTTCACCGGCGCGGCCTCGCGCGCGCTCGCGGCGGCGAAGGCTGCGATCGATCAGGGCCTCGACGCGGATCTCGATACCGGGCTGAAGATCGAGCAGCATGTGTTCGCGTCGCTGTTCGCGACGGCCGACCGCACGATCGGGATGGAGTCGTTCATCGCGAACGGCCCGGGCAAGGCCGCGTTCACCGGCGAATAGGCCGCCGAAACTGGAACTTGTTCCACACTTACCGATGGGTAGGATCACACCTATGACTGCAAGCAGGACCGACGGGACCGATCCCGCGCCCAACCCGCACGCCACCGCCGAAGAGGTCGCCGCTGCGCTCGAGGACACCAAACTCGCCCAGGTGCTCTACCACGACTGGGAAGCCGAGACCTACGACGAGAAGTGGTCCATCTCCTACGACGAACGTTGCATCGACTACGCCAAGGGCCGCTTCGACGCGGCGGCGGGTGAGCAGCCCCTCCCGTACGGGAAGGCGCTCGAACTCGGCTGCGGCACCGGCTTCTTCCTGCTCAACCTCATGCAGGCGGGCGTGGCGAAGTCCGGTTCGGTGACGGACCTGTCGCCCGGCATGGTCAAGGTCGCCCTGCGCAACGCCGAGAATCTCGGACTCGACGTCGACGGCCGGGTCGCCGACGCCGAGACCATCCCGTACGAGGACGACACCTTCGATCTCGTCGTGGGTCACGCCGTGCTGCATCACATCCCGGATGTCGAGCAGTCGCTGCGCGAGGTCCTGCGCGTTCTCAAGCCCGGTGGCCGGTTCGTCTTCGCCGGTGAGCCCAGCACGATCGGCAACTTCTACGCGCGGTGGCTCGGTCGCATCACCTGGGAGGCGACCACCAACATCACCAAGCTGCCGTTCCTGAGCGACTGGCGCCGTCCGCAGACCGAACTCGACGAGTCCTCCCGGGCCGCGGCCCTCGAAGCCGTCGTCGACCTGCACACCTTCGATCCGTCCGATCTCGAGAAGATCGCGACCTCGGCCGGTGCCGTCGAGGTGAAGGCGTCGAGCGAGGAGTTCGCCGCGGCGCTGCTCGGCTGGCCCGTGCGCACCTTCGAAGCCGCCGTGCCGGAGGAGAAGCTCGGCTGGGGCTGGGCGAAGTTCGCGTTCGGTGGCTGGAAGACGCTGAGCTGGGTCGACGAGAACGTGCTCAAGCACGTCGTGCCGCGCAGCTTCTTCTACAACGTCATGATCACCGGTGTGAAGCCCGGCAAGTAGTTGGGATACGAGTTCACCCTCGCCGACGTCGCCTATCTGACGTCGGACGAGGCGGCGTCCGCCTTGACCGAGGTGGACGGCCGGGAGCTGTCCGCGCGTACGCGCCTGGCCGACATCGGCTGGGTGCGTACGCGTTTCGGCGACCGTGCCGGTCTGCTCGTCGAGACCGTGCTGGCGCGCCGCAAGGCCGTCGCGAAACTGCCGGAGGCCGGGGGATGGCTGCTCACCGACGACGCGGTGCAGCAGGCCACCCCCGCCGTGGTCGCCGCGCACCGGGCGCGGCGCCTGGCCGGGCGGCGCGTGCACGACGTGACGTGTTCGATCGGCGCGGAACTGGCGTCGCTCGTGAGTGTCGCCGACCTCGTGATCGGCAGTGATCTCGACCCGGTGCGGTTGGCGATGGCCGCGCACAACGTGCCCGGCGCCTCGCTGATCCGGGCCGACGCGCTGCGGCCCGTCACCCGCGGCACCACCGTGATCGCCGATCCCGCACGCCGCGCCGGCGGCCGGCGCACGCACGACCCGGCGGCGCTGCAACCGCCGCTGCCGGACCTGCTCGACGTCTACGCCGGCCGCGACCTGGCCGTCAAGTGCGCCCCCGGACTGGATTTCGACGCACTCGACTGGGCGGGGGAGGTCGAGGTCGTCTCGCTCGACGGCGGTGTCCGCGAGGCATGCCTGTACTCGCCGGGCCTGTCGAGCCCCGGTGTCCGGCGCCGGGCGAGCGTGTTGCGTTCGGACGGAACGGGATTCGAGGTCACCGACGCGATGCCCGACGACATCGACGACCGTCCTCCGGGGCAGTGGATCGTCGATCCCGACGGCGCGATCGTGCGGGCCGGCCTGGTCCGGCACTGGGCGGCGTATCACGGTCTGTGGCAACTGGATCCACGCATCGCCTATCTCACCGGCGACACCCTGCCCGAGGGCGTGCGCGGCTTCCGCATCCTCGACCGGTTCAAGTACACCGAGAAGGCCTTGAAACAGGCGCTCGCGCAGCACGACTGCGGGGTCGCCGAGATCCTCGTCCGCGGCGTCGACGTCGCCCCCGCGGTGCTGCGGCCACGTCTGAAACTCCGGGGTTCGCGGTCGCTGTCGGTGGTGCTGACCCGGATCGGCCGCACCGCGGAGGCTTTCGTGTGCGAGGCGTCGTTCTAGGTGTAGTCGACGACCACCTTTTCGATGGTGCCCTCGAACGGGAACGGTGCGCGGTCGTAGTAGTCGAGCGACACCGGTGATCCGAGACAGGTACCGATGTCGAGACAGTCGTTCGCCGTGAACAGCAACGGCGCGCTGATCGGCACGGTCGTCTCGCCGACCTTCTGCCCGTCGACACACATCCGGACGTTCAGCGGGCCTCCGGGGCGAGCCTCGGCGTACTCGGTGAACACCTCGAGTTTGTGCTCGCCGGGCGCAACCGGTTCCGCCGAGCGCATCTTGGTGCGCATCAGGATGAACAGGTTGTACTCGTAGCAGAGATAGCCGTCGTCCATGAAGCAGGTCAGCCCGCCGCCGTTGCCGCCGAGAGCGTAGACGACGCCGCCGGCCCGCTCGGGGACGGTCAGCTCGACGGCGACGCGGTTGTTCCTGTTTCCCAGTGCGGGAGCACAGAATTCGGGCATACGGGTGACGTCGCCGGTGAACTCCCAGCTGGTGTACGGCGTGGTGATCCGCTGCTCCGGGTGAAGGGCCACCACCCAGAGCCCGCCGCCGATCGGCAGGGCGTTGTTCTTGGCCGCCTCGATCGCGAACAACTCCCGCAGCTGGGCCAGCTTCTCGGGATACTGCTCGGCGAGGTCACGGTTCTGGGTCCAGTCCTCCTCGAGGTTGTAGAGCTCCCAGGTGTCGTCGTCGGGGTTCCAGTCGCGGATGCCACCGGGCATGCCCTGCAGCCACGGTGCCCGGGGCCCGAACGCGGACGCCATCCAGCCGTCGTGGTAGATCGCGCGGCTGCCCATGATCTCGAAGTACTGGGTGAGCTTGCCTGCCTTCGCGTCCCGGTCGACGAAGGTCTCCGCGAAGCTGGCGCCGTCGATGGGGTCCTGCGGAATCCCGTTCACCGAGCGGGGCGGGGTGATTCCGAGCAGGTCGTAGAAGGTCGGCACCAGATCGTTGCAGTGCAGGAACTGGGTTCGTGGGGTCCGGTCCGGGGTGATCTTCGCAGGCCACCGCGCCACCATGGGATTGCGGGTTCCTCCGAGATGCGACGCGAGGAGTTTCATGCCCTTGTAGGGCGTGCTGCCCGCCCACGCCCATCCCGCGTGGTACATGTTGTCCGTCTTCGGGGAGCCGAGGACGTCGAGTCCGCCGAGTTCCTCGAGGGCGGCGATGTGCTGCGCCGGGGTCGTCGGAATCCCGTTCTGCGCCAACAGTTCGCTGATGGTCCCTTCCTGGCCCTCACCGGACGAGCCGTTGTCGCCCCAGATGTAGAGGACCAGGGTGTTGTCGCGGTAGCCGAGCCGGTCCAGCTCGTCGAACAACCGCCCGACCTGCACATCGCAATGTTCGGCGTATCCGGCCGCCACCTCCATGAGGCGACGCTGGAACGGCTTCTCCTCCTCGGGGATGTCGTCCCATGCCGCCATGGTGGGATCACGGTCGGTGAGTTCGGCCTCCGGTGGGATCCAGCCCTTCTCCTTGGCCCGGGCGAACACGCGCTCGCGGTAGGCGTCCCAGCCGTCGTCGAACTTGCCCGCATACCGGTCGGCCCAGTCCTTCATGATGTGGTGCGGGCCGTGCAGGCAGCCGCTGGCCCAGTACATGAAGAAGGGCCTGTCGGCGTCGAGTGCCTTGTGGCGGCGCAACCAGCCGATGGCGTCGTCCGCGAGGTCCTCACTGAGGTGGTAGCCCTCCTCGGGGGTCTTCGGCGGCAGGACGACGGTGGTGTTGCGGACCAGGTTCGGCTCGTACTGCGATGCCTCGCCGGCGAGGAAGCCGTAGAAGTAGTCGAAACCGACGCCGGTGGGCCAGTTGTCGTAGGGCCCGGCGGCCGTGGTCTCCTCGGCCGGGGTGTTGTGCCACTTGCCGAACGCCGCGGTGGTGTACCCGTAGTGCCGCAGGACCTCGGCTCCCGTCGCACTCGACTTCGGGATGTGGCCGGAGTACCCGTCCCAGTCGTTGGCCAGCTCGGCGATCTGCCCGTTTCCGACGCGATGGTGGTTGCGGCCGGTCAGCAGTGACGCGCGGGTCGGCGAACACATCGCCGTGGTGTGGAAGCGGTTGTAGCTGATGCCCTCGTCGAGCATGCGATCGAGGGTGGGGGTGTTCACCTCGCCACCGAAACCGGTCGGCAGACCCGGACCGGCGTCGTCGATGAGAACGACGAGGATGTTCGGGGCGACGGCGGGCAGGCGGCGCTGGTGCGGCCGCGGGCTGTACACCGACTCCTGCATGGTGCGGCCCGCGACGCTCCCCGACGGAGTCGGGGGGAACGGCAGGCTGTCCCCGCCGGGTATCGGTTCCGCCCGGAGTTCCTTGCTCATGACCGTGTGCCCCCTTCTCCGCCCACCCTTTCCAGTACAACACCGGTTCGTCGACGCGGAGGCGGGTTTACAGGATGAAGGTCACTGTCGGAGGATGCACCGGAAGCCGATGTGGCAGGTCGACGTCTCCTCGGTTTCACCCTGCCGGGCAGCGGGTCGGTAGCGCAGGCAGTAGTTCGGCGCGCACAGGTGCGAGCCGCCCTTGATCACGCGGCGCGCATACGGTTCGTTCGGATCGTGGTCCACCGCAATGTCGACGCGGGGATCGGCCGGAATGCAGCACGACGACGCCGGGGCGACATTCTTGCCGCTCGCCGAGTGGTCGGCGGAGAAGTGGTCACTCGTCCACTCCCACACGTTGCCGGCCATGTCACTGAGCCGATACCCGTTGGGCCGGAAATGCCCGACGGGGGAGGTGCCGGCGAACCCGTCCTTCAACAGGTTCTGCCACGGGAACTCACCCTGCCAGACGTTTCCGCCGGGTCTGCCGCCCGGCTCGTGCTCGTCACCCCACACGAATACCTTGCGGTCCAGGCCGCCGCGCGCGGCGAACTCCCACTCCGCCTCGGTCGGCAGTTCCTTGCCGGCCCACTCGGCGTATGCCCGGGCGTCGAACCACGACACGTGCGTGACCGGATGCCGTTCCCGGCCCCCGACATTGCTGTCGGGACCCTCGGGGTGACGCCAGTCGGCGCCGGGCGTGAAGGACCACCAGCGGGTGTAGTCGTCGAGGGGAACAGGGCCCCGGGGCGGCGTGAACACCAGTGACCCGGGAACGAGCAGTGCCGGGTCCGCCCCGGGGTACCGGTCCGGGTCGGGCGCGACCTCCGCGGTCGTGACATATCCGGTCGCTTTCACGAAGCGGCGGAACTCGGCGACCGTCACCGGGTGCTCGTCCATCCAGAACCCGCCGACCGTCACCTGGTGGACCGGTCGTTCCTCGGGATAGAAGTCCTCCGAGCCCATCCAGAACGTGTCTCCCGGAATGAAGACCATGTTCTTCGGCACTGCGTTCTTCGGTAGCGCCCTTGTCATGGGGATCAGCGTCGCACGGTCCGTGCGCCCGTCGGTGGGATTCCCGACTAGCGCGCCGCCATGGCAGAAATGCGGATATCGCGGGTGCGCTCCTGGTGAGCGGTCATCAGGGCGCGCGCCCGCTCGCCGTCCCCCGCGACGATCGCGTCGAGGATGTGGCGGTGCTCCGTCTCGATCGCGTCGAGATTGTCGGGAGCCGCGGACGCCTCGGCGTCGTAGACGGCCAGTTGCGCGTCCAGGCGTTCCATCAGCTCGGCGATGGTCGGGTTGTGGGCGGCGGAGCGCAGCGCGGCGTGCCAGTCGTTGTGCAGGCGGAGTGCGCTCTTCGGATCCGGCGCCGCGACGGCGCGCTCGAACAGGCTCGTCAGCCGGGCCAGATCGATCTCGGATCGTCTGGTCGCCGCGGCGAACGCGGCAGCGGATTCCAGCGCGATCCGGGCGTCGCAGATCGCGAGTACCTCCTCCTCGGTGCGCTCACGCACCATGTAGCCGCGGGTGACCTTGATCACCAGACCGTCGAACTCGAGTCGCTGCAACGCTTCCCGCACGGGTGTCCGCGACAGCCCCATCTCCGCGCCGACGCCGGCCGGCACCAGCATGGAGCCGGGCGCATATTCGCCGTTCGTAATGCGTTCGCGCAGTTGTGCGTACGGCGATCTGTCGACGTCCAACGGTCGGTTCCCTCCTCGAGACGCGCAGAAAAGTGGACGAACCAACCCATACCAGGACAGCGCGCGGATGGGAAGGGTTTGAATCCATGTGTATACAGTTGTCGTCGTTTGTTGTCGTTTGTATTTATAGTGCTCCTCGCACTGCTGTCCGCGAGGAGAACGATGAACACGACCACCCCCACACCGACGGCGACCGGCGATGTCTGATCTCACGGTCTCCGCAGCACCGGCTACCCCTGCGCCCACCGCCGAGCCGCCGCGCACCCGCCGCGTCATCCGGACGCCGCGGGCGACCGCGCTGCTGCCGTGGGTCGTTCCGGCCCTCGTGCTGCTCGGCTGGCAGTGGGCCTCGTCCACCGGACTGATCTCCGCGTCGATCCTGCCGCCCCCGAGCAAGGTGCTCGACACCGCCCGGAACCTCTGGGCCGCGGGAGAACTGCAGACCCACTTGCTGGTGAGTGTGCGACGCATCGTCATCGGCTTCACCATCGGCGCCGGGATCGGTCTCGTCCTCGGCTTCGCCGTCGGCCTCTCGCGCATCGCCGAAGGACTCGTCGACCGGACCCTGCAGATGCTGCGTGCGCTGCCGCATCTCGCCCTCGTCCCGCTGCTCATCGCGGCGTTCGGCATCGGCGAGCTGCCGAAGGTCCTGCTCGTGACCCTCGGCGTCATCTTCCCCGTCTACCTCAACACCGTCGCGGGTATCCGCACCGTCGATCCGAAGCTCGTGCAGCTCGGCCGCTCGTACGGACTCGGGCGCGGCGAGCTGATCCGGCAGGTCATCGTCCCCGGCGCGATGCCGATGATCCTGACCGGCATCCGCTACGCGCTCGGCGTGGCCTGGCTGACGCTCGTGATCGCCGAAACCATCGCGACCAGCGAGGGCATCGGCTTCCTCGCCCAGAACGGCCGCGACCTGCTCCGCAACGACCGGATCGTCCTCGCGATCGTGCTCTACGCGCTCGCCGGCCTCCTGGCCGATCAGCTCATCCGGCTGGTCGAGGCGCGAGTCCTCCGCTGGAACCCCAACTACCGGAAGGGAACTCGCTGATGTCCCGTGACGACCTCGTCGGACTCGACCTGCTCGGCGTCGGACACCGTTACCAGGACAAGCGCATCCTGAACAACATCGACCTGTCGATCGCGCCGGGCGAGTTCGTGACGTTTCTCGGACCGAGCGGCGTGGGCAAGTCCACCCTGCTCCGGATCCTCGCCGGGCTCGAGCAGCCGACCGAGGGCCGCGTCGAGCCGACCGTCGACCGGCCCGTCGTCTCGCGCATGATGTTCCAGGAGGACCGGCTCCTGCCCTGGCGCAACGTCCTCGACAACGTCCAGCTCGGCACCAAGGGACGACGCGACGAAGCGGCCGCGCTGCTCCGCGAGGTCGGACTCGCCGGCCGCGAGAACGCCTGGCCGTCCGAGCTGTCCGGCGGCCAGCGTCAGCGCGTCGCACTCGCCCGCGCCCTGCTGCACCACCCCGACGTGCTGCTCCTCGACGAACCGTTCGGCGCTCTCGACGCGATCACCCGGGTGACGATGCAGCAGCTGCTCGAACGCATGCTCGCCGAGCGGCCCCGCACCGTCCTGCTCGTCACCCACGACGTCGAGGAAGCGTTGATCCTCTCCGACCGGGTGCTGCTGCTCACCGAATCCGGGATCACCCGTGAACTCCGGATCGACCAGGCCCGCCCCCGGCACCGCGGCGACGCCCGGCTCGCGGCCTGGAAGGAGGAGTTCCTCGACGGGCTCCTCGAGGCCGACCGCGCCCTGCATTCCTGACACTGCCCACCGATCCACCGCTCCACCCGTAGGAAGGTTTCACCCCCGCTATGTCACCCCTGACCTCTTCGTCGCTGAGCCGACGCGGCTTCCTCAAGGCCACCGGCGCCGGTGTCCTCGGCCTGACCGCCCTGTCCCTCGCCGGGTGCAGCACCGACGCCGCAGCAGACGAAGACGGCCCGCTCACCCAGGTCCGGTACGCGCTGATCGGCGACGGCAACGCCGAACCGGGCACCGTGCTGCGCAACAGCCTCGGTGGGTTCGACGTCGCCGCCGGCCTCGGCGTGCCCGTGGAATGGCCTACCGGATTCCCGGCGTCCCTCCCGGTGATGGAGGCGATCAAGTCCGGCAGCGTCGACTTCTCCTTCGCCACCGCGACCGCCGTCATCTACGCGATCGGCGGCGGCGTTCCCATCGTCCCGCTGGTGGCCTACCCGCTGCCGAGCAACGAGGTGGACGTCCTGGTCCCGCAGGGCTCCACCATCCGGTCCGCCGCAGATCTGAAGGGCCGCAAGGTCGCCGACCATCGCGGCACGACCGGCACGTACAGCCTGGTCAAGTACCTCGAGACCGCGGGCCTGACGCTCGACGACATCGAGTACGTCAACCTCACCGCCGCGGACGCCGAGGCCGCGTTCGCGCAGGGCAAGGTGGACGCCTGGATCACGTGGCAGCCGATGGCCGAGCTGGCCAAGCGCAAGCACAACGCCGCGACCCTGCCCGACGTGAAGACCTACGACTACGCGTTCTTCGTCGCGAGCGAATCCTTCGCGAACAACCACCCCGAGGTCGCGGCGAAGCTGGTGCGCAACGTCCGCGACGCACAGCGCTGGATCGAGGCCAACCCCGCCGCGGCCGTCGACGAGTTCACCCGGCTCGGCGGCTTCGGCGGCAACGCGATGGAAGCCGAGGTGTGTGATCTTCGGCGATAGTTGGCACGGTTCTGAGCGGTGAGAACGGCATGGTCCCCGGGGCGCAGCGGCGGGCAAATGATCAGATCCACCTCTCGTACCGGTCGGCGGGCATCAGCTTCGGGAAGAACTCCTTTCGTAGGTCGCGGGTCAGCGCGATGTAGTTCCCGCCGTCGGTGCGTGCAGCAGTTGCAAGGCTCTGGAACGTGCCCCGCAGCGGATCGAATGCAAACGATTCGGAGGCATCTCGCACCGCGTACATCGCGATGACCGGCGCCGGAGCCGGACCGTTCTCAGGGATTGTGGTGTCGATGGTGGGGTCGTCCTGGAACGCCTGCCACAGCTGCTCAGGTTCGTCGCGGCCGAACGGGGGCGGCAACGTCCGGTTGCCGTCCTCGAGCACGTCGAGTGCCGGCGCGATCCAATCCCTGTCGGCGATGCCGGCGATGGTGAAGGCTCGTCGGACAGCCCAGACGGTAATGCGCCGAAGTTTCGGCTCGCGAGCCCTCGCGATCGCGTCCGCAAGCGCGCGATCGACACCGGCGAGGTCGATCGCGTGGGGGCACCGGCTCAGTTTCTCGGACGGCGGTCTCCCACCCCATCGGATGGCCTCCTGCTTCGCCGCCTCGGCCATCTTCTCGTAGCCGACCCTCAGGTAGATGGTTGCGTCGGCGGCCGGATCGGGGTCCCACCACTGGCGGGTCGGATGTTCGGCGATTTCCTGATCCCAGGCACTGTCCGTCTTGTGAAGCCGAACCATCCCGTGGGGCCGATTCACCCGCCATACCTGCACCAGGTACTCCTCGGTGGGCTCGTCGACCTCGAGAGCCCAGTGCGTGTCCCGACCGCGACCGGACACCCGGAACCGATACGACCCGCGGCCGATGGCCAGCCGGTCGAAGTCGGGTAGCTTCTCCCCACCCAGGGTGATCACGTGGAATGCCTTGGTCACCTTCACCGTGGCTTCCTCGACGACCTCCCACGCGCACCGGTCGGCGTGGAAAGCCGGCTCGTTGTCGCAGACCTCGACGGTCAACGACACGGGACCGTAGGCGATGCCGGTCATGACCGTGACGAAGTTCTGCCCGACCTCGATGACGCTGCCGGTCTCCGACGGTTCGTAGGTTTCCGCGGTCACAGATCCCAGGACGAACTGATGATGGTCCGCGACGGCCACGCCGGATTGGTTCATCAAGGCACGGTAGCGCACGAGGCTGCACCCTCTCCGACGCCAAACGGGTGAGCAGCCGCCCTGATCGGTTCCATCTCGGGTAGGAGCGGCAAGCGGCAGCTACTGACCGAACGTAGAGCGCAGACGTGCGTTGATGAGCTCGTTCACGCGCTTGCGCATCCGGATGATCACCTCGTTGTCCGGTATCGGGTCGTCGACCGTCAGTATCCAGCACAAGGTGGTGTCGCTGCGCCGGGATCCGGAGAGCTCGAACCGGATCCGTGCGTCGCGGCGCCACGGCCAGATCGAGGTCCACACGACCAGATCCGGCTCGATCGTCTCGGCGACCTCGGGGCGTTGTTCGTCCTCGTGCAGAATCAACCACGGACGCCTCGGATCCCGGTCGGGGTCGATCAGGGCCTGGTAGACGATGTGCGGCGGGGGCGGCTGGGTGCGCCGCCGGCGCGCGATTTCCGGCATAGCGCACCCTAGCGTTTCTTGGTTTGAGACGGGGTCTGCCCTGGTGGTCGTCGCGGTAGGTTTCTCGGCATGGATACCGTCCGGCACGTGCTGGCCTCACCCCGGGGCCGGCGGTTCGCCGCCTACCTCGGCTATGCGTGCAGCACCGACGAGCGAGCAAGCAACTATCTGGAACCACTCACCCAGGCAGATGCCCTCGACGTCCTGGCCGCCGTCGACGCTCAGGCCGTCGCCCGGCTGCCGGAACTCGACGTACTCGACGCGTTGGGCCGGGCAACGGATTTCGCGCGGTACTGGCAACCCCCGGACGAGGAGGACCTCTGGTTCGCCGATCCGGCTATCGTCACCGCCTCGAGACCAATCGTCGAAGCGGTGCTGACCTGCGACCATGCCCGGTGGTGGAGCACGCCGATGGCTCCGACATGCCAACGAGCAGTGCAGAAGCGCTACACCTCCACCGAGGAATGGTCCGACCGGTTTTGGGCGGGTCAGGACCAGGACGCCGACCTGCCCGCCTGGCGGCGGCACGTCCTCGACGACGAGGAGCGGTTCCGCCGCTTTATGGACGCCGATCCCGAGCGCCAGCTCAGCGGTGAGTGGTGGTCGACCCCGGTCCCGAGCAGAGTCCGGGTCACCAGCCGCGTACGGGAGAATCTGGGTGCGGTGGAATTGCTGCTCGCCGAAGACGACAACTCCGACGGTCGGCACGCCCGAGTGTGGCCGGTGCACGTCGACGACGCGGCGCGAACCTACGAGATCACCGGCCCCGACGCCTGGACCCAGCTCGTCGACGCGTATCCCCTCGCAGTGGCGGCGTCGCGGCGCTCCGACTGGTACGAGACCACCGGCAAACATCTGCAGTGGTACCTGCCGGACTGGGCAGCGGTGAGCGCCGACCACGACGCGGTGCACCTGACCGTCCTCGGGTATCTCACCACCCCCGGGCTGGCGCTCCCGCTATCCGCCCACACCGGGGTCAGTGTCCTGGCCGGATGGGATCCCGACGCCACCTTCTGGCTCGACCCGCGCCTGGTTAAAGTCGATGGCCGACCCGTCGAATGGCACCGCACAGGCGACACACCCTGGATGCCGAGATCAGCAACATGAACACCACGCCGGCCCCTGCGAATCCGACGCCATGATGGTCGATTGGCTTTGATCAGCCTGCTCGTTGCCGTGCGTGCTGCTGGGCACTTCGCTCCGCTCCGAAATTCCTCGATCGTTCAATGCTTTTCGAGTCCGTCCTGAGCGGAGAACACGGACTCGGTCGCCCCTCCTTCACTGGGACTGGTCAGGTTCCCTCGAGCGGACGCGAACCGGCCCGGTGTTGGGCTACTCCCAATACGGCGGCTCACGTGCAGGATCGTCGAGTACTGCGTCGATTCGCTGGTCGGCCACAATGCGGTCGATTGCGTCCGCACTGGCGCCGATCGTGGCGAAGTGCGGATCGACATCGTTGGTGATGCACCAGGCACGGTCTGCCGGCCAGATGAAGGCGGGATCAGGCGAGTCGCCATACGGCCACCGCGCAGGGTCGTCGCTATTCCAGTGTGCGTAGTCCGCCAGCGTCCCGCGGAACAACCAGTAGACGCGATTGGGGATCGCAAAGTTGGGCGCCGAGTTGATGGTGGTGGTGCCCCACCCTTCCCACAGGCAGAAGTAGCACTCGTCTGGTGTGGTCGTGTATCGAGACAAAACCTCTACTACCACGCCGATCTGATCCTTCTCCGACAATGCGTTCTGATCGAAATCGACGTCACTCGTCTTCTGTCCAGGAAAGCTCGGATCGGGAATGAACCTCACCCGCGCATAGCTCGAATATCCGACTGGGCCGCGACCTGCCAATCGGTACCACGGAAGTCTCTGCTCGACGAGCCACTCGGCGGCCGATGCATCGTTGCACAGTTCGAAGCTCACCCGGCGATTATCTCTGTGGTCGGACCCGTGCTGGACCCCGCGATCCCGACGACGGTGTCGCCCACGCCCATCGCCGGAGACCCGCAATTGCCAGACACGACCCGAACCGTCATCCTTGCGGGTAAGTGCAGGTGACAGCGATTTCGTTCTGAGGGATCGTTGTCAATCTACGCGGCGAACCTGTCAATCTTCGCTGCATCTCAACAACAACCTACAAAAGATGTAGGTTCCACTGCTCGGTATCACTTCTCGGTGCATCCGACCTGCGTGTTCTCAACATCGTGTCAGTGCCTGATCCTCACGAATTTGTCGGAATCCTCAGCTCAGTCGCAATCCTGTTAGCGGATCGTCAAGCGGTCTTGATCGGACCTAGTCGGGGTGCGCACCCACCTAGGCTCGAGGTATGGCTCACCGAGGTGTGTTCGATCCGACCGACCGCGATCTGTTCAACGAGCAGCGACAACGCTTCGACTGGAGCCTTTTGCAAAACGGCAACGTGTACCGGTATGACCACACATTCCAACTCGACAGCGCTTGCACTCGCCTGGCGGATCTCGGGTACCTCGTACACCGCATCGACGCCGATCCGTGGACGTCCGTCGAGGACATGCACACCGCCTTCGCGGAGACGATGTCCTTTCCCTCCTACTATGGCCGCAACCTCGACGCCCTCAATGACGTGCTATCCGACGTCGCCAGGTTCGACTACGGCAGCGATCCCGCCTGCTCGGGCACCGTCCTCGCGATCGCCGGATATGACACCCTCGCCGAAATGGACCGGCGCACCGCCGGCGTAGTGCTCGACATCTTCGCGGTTCAAGCACGCTTAGCCGCGCTCTACGCGCACCCGATGCTGTGCCTCGTCGAATCCACTTTCACTGACTATCCTGCAGTCGGTGGCCGCCCGGTCTCTTTCGGCAGCGTCTGGGATGTCGAGCCGGACCCGCCGGCGCCGTTCCACGACGGGGATCTTGTCGAGAATGTCTTGCAGATCTATGCGGACGAGGCAGGGGCTGACAAGTACGTCGCCGAACTGCACCAAGTCCTTGCCGACACCCTCACAGTCCTCGGCCGCTGGCAGATCCTTGATCCCGCGCTGGCCTCCGAGCGCACCGCAGCGTTTCACGCTGAGCATCGACAGGAACCACCTCCGCCGGGAACCCGACTGTGGGAGATCTTCATTGGCCTCCGTGGCACCGGGGACCACACCATCCTCGGCGACCAACTCGTGCACGTCCTCTCCGACGCCGGACTGCATGTCGACCAACTGATATCCAGGTTCTACCCGGCCGGAACCGAGGATCGCGCGCACGCTCTACGTAACTATCCCGACCTCGACAACCCCGACGATCGATAGTCCGACCTTCACCGGACAGGCCCCGCTAGCGGTCTCTTACCTTCAGGACGGCGTTCGTGAAGAACTCGGTGAACTCCCGTTCGAACTCCTTGCCGTCCATGCCCAAGACAGCAACCGTGTACCCGTCGACCGATGCATAGCCGTAGAAGAGGTCGTTATTGGACCACTCCGGATTGTCTGGATCAGAGACCTCGTAGAGGATGACAGCGTCCTCGGTGGCGATCGCCGGGGGCAGGTCCAGTCGCGCAGTGGTGATGGTTCGCGAGTTCATCCTGTACGTCGAACACGATCCCGTGTGAGCATCGGCGACCTGCGCGATATCGAGTGGAACCTCACTGACCAGCGCGAGATAGGAACTTTCGTTGTCGAGGTATGCGCCCATCATCGATGTCGTATCGACATTGCTCAACGTCAGCCGGGCTTCGTCGGCGTAGCTCGACTGCTCGCCACACTCGACGGGTTCGTACGTGATGTCGATCGGCAACCCGACGTCACTCGGCGTATCCAGCAGCAGGTTCATCACCAACTGTTCCGGCTCGGTGAACCGGGCGGTCTGCGTGCCGACGGGCAGGTCCTCGGCCGTGAGCAGGAGACTGTCGCGGGATGCTGGCTCTTGCGGCTCCTCGTCGCTTACCCCGCATGCTGTTGAAACCAGCAGTAGCCCAACGATTCCGGTTTTCTTCAGGAGCGCACGATACATTCCGGGAACGCTACCGGCACCGAGCGGTTTCGGTACCCTCGCGCATGCGGTCGTTCGTGTCCTCGAGATCCCGAAGTTACGCACACAGGAGCAGTCGATCCGGCACATGCCGGCGCATGGTCTTCCCGTCCACCCCGCACAACCACATCGGCTGGGCTGAGATCCGCACCACCTCCGGTGCATAGTCCGCCAGCCACAATCGGTCCGGCTCAAGTCGGCTCTCGTAGAGGACATGAGCACGATTGGGTGCCGACCAGAACATCCCGGAATCGTGCCGACGACGGGGATGGCTACGGACTTTCCGTATAGGCAGTCCCCGGCTCCTCCGATGGCGATCTACCGCAGCGAGGGTCGTCGCGACAAGAACACCTGAGTCCCGCCCGTACCTGACCTCAACCTCGCTGGTCCGGGGCACTTTCGCGGTATCCGTCCAGGACGGTGCCGACCGACACGAAACTCGGAAACCGACACGCTACCGCCACGAAATCTGGAAACCGACACCGAATCGTGGAACTGTCAACGGCGGCCGAAAACCAGGCCAGAAACGACGGATGAAAACCAGGCCACCCAACCACGATCGGATGGGTGATCTCGATGGAAGACTGGGCTCTGATCCGGCACCTGCATCACAGCGAGAAGTTGTCGCAGCGTGCCATCGCGAAACGGTTGGGCATCGCCCGCGACACAGTCGCAAACGCGCTGGCCAGCGACACACCACCGAAGTACCAGCGACCCGCGGTGACCTCGGCGATCTCCGAGGCCGAACCGAGAATCCGGGCATTGCTCATGGCGTATCCGACGATGCCGGCGACGGTCATCGCCGAACGCGTCGGCTGGAGTGGATCGATCACCTGGCTGCGTGAGCGGGTCCGGTTGCTGCGCCCCGAATACGCGCCGGTCGATCCGGCGGATCGCCTCGACCACCAACCGGGCAGGGCAGTCCAGTGCGACCTGTGGTTCCCACCCGTGAAGATTCCGCTCGGGTTCGGCCAGTTCGGGACGCCGCCGGTGCTGGTGATGGTCGCCGCGTTCTCACGATTCATCACCGCGATGATGCTGCCGTCCCGCACGACGATGGACCTGGTCGCCGGGATGTGGACGCTGCTGGCGTCCCGGTTCGGTGCGGTGCCGCACCAACTGTGGTGGGACAACGAAGCCGGGATCGGACGCCGAGGCCGGCTGACCGACCCGGTCACCGCATTCATCGGCACCTTGTCGACGACGCTGATCCAACTCAAGCCCTACGACCCGGAATCGAAAGGTATCGTCGAACGCGCCAACGGCTATCTCGAAACCTCGTTCCTGTCCGGGCGCACGTTCACCTCGCCGGCAGACTTCAACACTCAACTCACCGACTGGTTACCGATGGCCAACGGCCGGACCGTGCGCCGGATCGACGGCCGCCCCGACGAACTCGTCGCCGTCGACACCGCCGCAATGCTGGCCCTGCCACCGGTCCCACCCAGCACGGACACCGTCATCGAGTTGCGGCTGCCCCGGGACTACTACGTGCGCGTGGGCGGCAACGACTACTCGGTCGACCCGTCGGCGATCGGGCATCTCGTGCAGGTCACCACCGGACTCGACGCCGTCACCGTCACCGGCGCCGGTCGACCGCTCGCCGACCATCAACGCCTGTGGGCCAGCGGTCTGACCGTGACCGACCCGCGGCATGTCGAGACCGCTGCCCGGCTCCGGCGCCAGTTCCAGCAGGCGTCCTCCGATATCTCCGAGAGCGGGCATCCGATGCGCGACCTCGCCGACTACGACCGTGTCTTCGGCGTCGACTTCGACACCACCGCAATCGATTCCGATCTCGGATCCTCCACCGGGGAGGTAGCGTGATGACCGTCGAGGACCCGGTCAAGCAGATCGAACACTACGCGCACGCGCTCAAAGCACCCCGGATCCGCGACGCCGCGGCCCGACTGGCCGCCCAGGCCCGCGAGGGCGGCTGGAGTCACGAGGAATACCTCGCCGCGGTGCTCTCCCGAGAGGTCTCGGCCCGCGAATCGTCCGGCGCTCAGATCCGTATCCGATCGGCGGGGTTCCCGACCCGTAAATCGTTGGAGGAATTCAACTTCGATCACCAGCCCGCACTCAACCGGGAAACGATCGCGCATCTGGGAACCGGCATGTTCTTGACCCAGGCACGCAACGTGGTGCTGCTCGGCCCGCCGGGCACCGGCAAGACACACCTGGCGATCGGACTCGGCGTCAAAGCCGCCGGGCACGGCCATCGGGTCGCGTTCGCCACCGCCGTCGACTGGGTCACCCGACTGACGACTGCGCACGCCGCCGGGCGCCTGCAGGCCGAGCTGACCAGGCTGCGCCGCTACGGACTGCTCATCGTCGACGAGGTCGGCTACATCCCGTTCGGGCAGGACGCCGCGAACCTGTTCTTCCAGTTGGTGTCGAGCCGCTACGAACATGCCTCCCTGATTCTGACCTCGAACCTGCCGTTCGCCCGGTGGGGCGACGTGTTCGGCGACCAGGTCGTTGCCGCCGCGATGATCGACCGCGTCGTGCACCATGCCGAGGTCTTGACCCTGAAAGGTTCGAGCTACCGACTCAAGGACAGCGGAGTCGACACGTTACCGTCCGCCCGGGCCGAGAACGCGGCACAATAGCCATCACCATGTGGCCGGATTTTCGACCGTCGCCACCGGCCTACTTTTCGACCGTCCCCGACAGGAACCTACAAAAGTGTAGGTTCTCGCCGAACTTGTCAGTGGTGCAACGCGTGGACCTGCGACGTTCCCAGTTCGTGTCAGTCCGAGATTCTCAGGATCGTGTCAGAACATCGAGTCCGCTCGGACCGCGGTCTACGGATCGGAACCGAGACTTCCCCAGTCGGGGGTGTCCAGCAGAACCACGTGGCGGCGTTGTTCCACAAGCCCCTACCGGTGAGCAGGCGCTCAGGGCGCCCGGGTCGCGAAATCCTCTCGTCCGATCTGACACTTGCCGAAGACAGTGGAAGGAGCAACTCACTCGATGCCTTCGCGTCCACGTCGTGGAGCGTACGTGAAGGCTTTTCGTTCGTGTTCGGTTGCTCCGCCCCACACGCCATGGTGCTCGCCGGTGGCCAGTGCGTGGTGCAGGCATTCGTGGCGCACCGGGCACGGTCGGCAGATGAGCTTGGCGGTGTGTTCACGTCGTGCGCGTTGCCCACGAGTTTCGTCATCGGGCGCGAAGAACGGAGCAGACCCGAAGAATCTGCATGCGGCAGCGTCCCACCAGTGCTCCGATGTTGTGGTCGTCGACCGCGCGGCGTCGATGCGGTGGTGTAGCAGGGGCATGGTCGAGGTCCGGTTCGTCACTGCGGTGTTTCGGGCGTGTAGGGGACGGTGGTGGCGCGGTTCTCGTCGATGTCCAGGGCCCGGCCGGCTTGCGGGAACGCGCGCTGGGCGCAGTCGGTTCGGTCGCAGACCTTGCAGCCGGCGCCGATCGGAACGGTCGTGGCGACATCGTCGAGGTTCAATCCTCGGGAATAGACGAGCTTGTGGGCGTGGGTCAGATCGCAGCCCAGGCCGATGGCGAAGCTGCGTGGCTGCGACAGATGCCCTCCGGTCGAGTGTTCGTCTGTGGTGCGTGCGATCCAGAGGTACTTTCGACCGTCGGGCATCTGCGCGACCTGGGTGCGGATTTTTCCTGGTGTGGCGAAGGTGTCGTGGACGATCCACAGTGGGCAGCTTCCGCCAACCCGGGAGAAGTGGAATGCTGTGGCGGACTGGCGTTTCGATATGTTTCCGGCCTTGTCCGTGCGAACGAAGAAGAACGGAACTCCGCGTTGTCCGGGACGTTGGAGGGTGGACAGGCGGTGGCAGACGGTTTCGAATCCGACCTCGAATGCGTTCCCGATCAGATCGATGTCGTAGTGCAGGCTTTCGGCCGTGCGCAGGAACTGCGTGTAGGGCAGGAGGAGTGCTCCGGCGAAATAGTTGGCCAGGCCGATTCGGGCGAGCGCTTTCGACTCGGGCGGCAGATCGGAGGCCGCAGTGACGAGCGCGTCGATCATTTTCTTCTGGGTGAGGAACGCCAACTGGGTGGCCAGGTGGAAGGCGCGCTGGCCGTGGGTGAGTCGACGGGCCAGAGCGAGGGTCCTCGTGGTCGCGTCGTAGCTGCGTTTCGGGCCGGGTGTGCCCGGAGCGTCGGTGCGGATCCGCACGGTGACGGAATGTTCGTCGCGAAGCAGACGCGCGAGTTGCAGGTCGAGACCACCGAGGGACAGCTCCCGAGAGACGAACATCTCCTCGGCGGCATCGTCGAGTTCGGCGATGTGATTGCGGTGGTCGTAGAAGAAATCCCGCACGTCCTCGTAGGGCATGGCGGGTTGCGATTCGGCGGTGGTGCCGTCGTGTGTCGGTGACAGTCGTTCGACCTGTTCGGTGGCGCCACGCAGCCGCCGGTGCATGGCGACCAGAACCTGAGCCGCCGTCGGATGGCGGGTGACCAGCTCGTCGATCTCGGTCGCGCCGGTATCGACGGCGTCGGCATGGTCGGCGAAGACGTCCTGCAGATCGGCGATCAGGCGGGCGTCGCTGTCGACGGCAAAGAAACCCATATCGAGGTCGAAGGTCGAGTTCAGACGCAGCAGGACGGGGACGGTGAGCGGTCGCTGGTCGTTCTCGAGTTGGTTGACGTAGCTGGTGGACAATTGCAGCATCCGCGCCAGGGCTGTCTGGGTCAGTCCCCGTTCCTCACGCAGCCGGCGCAGTCGGGCGCCCGCGTACAGCTTCTGCATGGGCCGAACCTAACAGGAACGGTTTTCGCAACTTACGCAGATTCGGTGGTCGGCTTACACACAAATACTCCTGTGCAAGGTATTTCCACTCCGCTGCGGTGTGCATAGCGTGCGAATCGACAGCTGAGATCCTGTGGAAGGTCGTGTAGTGAAAACCCATCTCGTCCGTACCCATCGCTCTGCCGAAGAGTTCCCGAAGCACGAACACCTCGCCTGGAAGATCGCCGAGGTCGCCACCGATCCGGTCGAGGTCCCTGCCGACACCGCCGAGATGATCGTCAACCGCATCATCGACAACGCGGCGGTCGCGGCGGCGTCGGTGACGCGTCGTCCGGTGGCCAATGCGCGTGCCCAGGCGCTGACCCACCCGTACAGCCCCGGTTCCACGGTCTTCGGTGTCGGTGGCACGTTCTCTCCCGAGTGGGCAGCATGGGCCGACGGCGTCGCGGTGCGTGAACTCGACTTCCACGACACCTTCCTCGCGGCAGAGTACTCGC
>Ga0182745_1001052_pt1 | contig 27478 bp, 17 predicted proteins | sample eDN3rd30CKraftBY_FD_128523 | JGI IMG/M metagenome (GOLD analysis project Ga0182745, IMG submission 128523) | Enriched backyard soil microbial communities from Emeryville, California, USA - eDNA 3rd pass 30_C Kraft BY (version 2) (version 2) | ecosystem: Environmental > Terrestrial > Soil >... | reverse complement strand
CGCATTGCGGAGCTGAAAAAGCGGAAGTGTGCGGGTTCTCCAACAGTCAATCCGAATTCCGCCGAATCGACATCGATGGCGGTTCCTTCTTCCATCCCCCGCGGCACCACACACAGCGCATTCAAGGGTCGCGGGACGCCAGGGATGGCCAGTCCAGATGTTTCAACACCCACATAGTAGGACCGGGCTGTGCCTCCGCGAATGCGAACGCCTCCATGATCTTTCGCCCAGCCATAATAAGCGGCTCCGCGAGCCACGGCATGGTCCAGATCGCGTTCTCCCGCCAGTGGCCTGGGAGGAGCGGAAGGAAACCAACTCTGCATGACCTGCAACAACCTGTCTCCAATCGCCGGTGACTTGAACACTCCGCCGTTCAGCAAAATGTCCGTTGGAATGGCCGGTTCTCCAGCGGTGGACTGTTGCCGCAGAAACTGGGCAATGTGCCGGGTGATTCCTGTTTCCACTTCAAATGGCAAGCCAATCTGCTGAAAGCCCGAAGCCCGCTGTTTTTTGACAACGGTGTGCAGATCACATGCCGGCAGGAATCCATCCAGCAGCAGTTCCTGTGTCGATTTTCGATCAAGTTCGACGGTGATTGTGCCTCCCACCAGCTTGCGACCGCGCCCCAGAACAGCCACGGGATGCGTGCTTGCTCCCCCGTCACTCAATAGCGATTCCTTGGCGGTCCGGCAGGCGTGCCATAACGAAACCGATTGCCACGGGTCCAGCTGGGTCCCTTTCTCGGCAAAGAGAGAGGCAGCAGTGTGAGCCAGGGTGAGATCCATATTGTCTCCTCCCACCAGGAGATGGTTCCCCACGGCCACGCGGCGAAGTTGTAACTCCCCTTCTTCTTCCGCCACCGTGACCAGTGTCAGGTCTGTCGTCCCTCCGCCGACATCCACAACCAGTAACGTGTCACCTACCGTCACAAGTTTGCGCCAGCGTTCTCCCGCCTGTGCCAACCAGGCATAAATGGCAGCCTGCGGTTCTTCCAGCAACACAAAATGATCGGGAAGTCCCGCTGCCAGCGCAGCGGCATGAGTCAACTCACGGGCACTGGCATCGAATGAAGCGGGAACAGTCAGGACCACTTGCTGCTGAGAAAGGGGGGCCTTCGGAAACTGTTGAGCCCAGGCGGCGACCAGGTGTTCCAGATATCGTTGTGAGGCCAGAACAGGAGAGACCTTGGGAACATCATCCTGAGCATTCCAGGGGAGAATCGGCTGATGCCGGTCCACACGATGATGGGCCAGCCAGGACTTCGCCCCGCTGACGGTTCGATCGGGATTCTCGGCAGACTGCCGACGAGCCCATTCCCCCACGACGTAATCACGTTTTTTCGACCAGGGAAGATCAAAGCTCGGATCAGCCTTGTCAGACAGAAACAGAAAACTGGGAAGATGGTCTTGCGTCTCCAGCGTCCCCGCAGCGACCAGTTGCGGAATGGGCAATAAGCAGATTTCTGGAAACTCCGCATCTGCAGCAGCATACGCCACGACGCTGTTCGTCGTTCCCAGATCAATTCCGACAACATATTGGGCAGACATGATGAACAAGAGCTTTCAACGAACAAAATACAACAGCAGCCATGATGAAACGGGGGCTTGCTGTCACTTTCCGGCCAGTTCCACTTCCGCGGGAGCCAGAATCTGACTGGCGGCGGGAACGCCGATCCATTTAGGCAGATCACAGCGTTCCACGCGCCAGCCGGCATGCACCAGCGTTCCGGTCACTGGACGAGCTTCCACCACCTGACCAATCAACCGGAGACGGGCTGCGTCCTCGTCTCCACTCACGGTGACGGCCGAACCTTCCGGAGTGCTCATGACGGGAACAATGGAAAACATCCGTTGCAGGACATCGCGACAACCGCGATGAACCTCACGCGCCGCACTTCCCACCTGCTGATCGGAATAGGATTCGATCTCTTCCTGCAGAAAATCGATCAAACGGGCTTCCCGCTGCAAGGCCTCCAGTAATGTCAGTGCATCACTGCGGGTGGATGGAATCGGCGCAGCGGATTGAGAAGCCGCCGGTGTGGAGACGGGCGTTGAGGCAACAGGTTCTGTCTCCGGATTCAGATCGATTTCAGAATCTGGCGGGAATGCTTCCACTTTGCGGATCTGCTCCGCCCGCGCAGCATTGAAGAGCACATCGAAAAACACTTTGAATGCCAGCCAGACACGCCCCATTACCACGAATTCCTTATCATCTGTTGTGCACTGTTTTCTGCCTTTGGGTCGCGATTTATTTGTACGGCTCCAGCATTTCATAAATTGAAATTGCGGGATACGAGCCCAGTGCCCTGTCAAGGCTTGGATTTGGGGTACGTGATCGCGAAACGTCCTCTGTGATTGGACGTTACGTTAAGACCTTCCCTGAATTTCAGAATAGACAAAGCACTCGATGAGAGCAACTTATCCAGCGCTTGAGATGGCTTTGCATCTTATCGAAATGAAAGCAGCATTTCATCGTCTGCCAGCAGGAGACAGGACTTTTGTTTTCGAAAATACATCAGTTCCATTCGGGATGATCGCATCGCACGGAGAGAATTCTCCGGGCACGAAATGTCTGGGCCAGAAGTTCATCCCAGAGCAGATATGGGTTGTCGTGAAAGATGAAGCTTGGATCAGCAGGGATCGTCAACCAGTCTCCGCGTTCCAGTTCATCTTCCAACTGGCCGGGTCCCCATCCCGCACAGCCGCAATAGACCCGATATTTAAGCCGCTTTTCCTGGCAGTCGCATTGACAGACAATGTCTTCGAAGACTTCCGCACTGCTTCCCATATAGATGCCCGGGCCGACAGCATCTTCTTCGGGGTCGAGTTCTGCCGAGTTATGAACGACAAACAGGGCGGCTGGCTCAACGGGTCCTCCCATATAAACCAGATCTTCATTCTCGGGCAAATCCAGATGCCCGGTCAGCGCGCGGGCAATCGTAATGGAAGAGGGGCGATTAATCACCAATCCCATGGCGCCGTCCGGGCTGTCTTCGACGATCAGCACAGCCGACTTAAAGAAATTGACATCGCGCAGCTGGCAGCCGGCGATCAAAATCTGACCTCGAAGCGACTCACTCATATTGGGCGATTCAAAACAACGCTGCAGATGAACGTCTTGCTGGAAACGGAACTGTTCCAGTTTCGATGGTGTAGCACGGACTCGCACCCAAACCAGATATTGTCAGGATCTAGCTGGATCTGAACGAAATTATACCCAAAAAAAACTCTCGGAATAGTCCATGTTTGAACACCCTTTCAAAATTGCTCCGATCCTCAGCGGGCTTCGTCCTCTAAGTGGAAGTCTTCGATTTTCTTATGCAGCGTGTTCCGGTTGATCCCCAGCCGCGTGGCTGTTTTGGTTTGAATTCCCTGGCAACTCCGCAGGACCTGCAGGATCACTTCGCGTTCGACCATGCCGACGACTGCTTCATGGTGTTTGCCTTCTTCCGCCAGTTCGCTCAGACCACGGGCGACCAGTTCTGTACACAGGGTCTGCAGTTCGGTCTGTTCCACTCTTCCCAGTCGGATCGGGGCTTCCCCACGAACATGTGACGGCAGCAAATCCGATGTCAGCATGTCCCCTTCCGCCAGGACGATGGCACGTTCGATATAGTTTTGCAGTTCCCGGACATTGCCTGGCCAGAGATAAGACTTGAAGTAGGCCATGGCATCCGTCGCGACAGTCAGCCGGGGCCGCTGATTCTGAACTGCATAGCGGTCTACAAAGTACTCGATCAGTTCGGGGATGTCGTCGCGACGCTCGCGCAGCGGAGGGACATAAATCGGCAGCACATTCAAACGGTAATACAAGTCTTCACGAAAAGTCTTGTGTTCCACCATTTCTATCAGATCGCGATTCGTCGCGGCGATAATACGACAATCGACGCTGATCGTACGGATGTCGCCAACACGTTCAAACTGATGTTCCTGCAGTACTCGTAGCAGTTTGACCTGCAATGTCTGATTGATGGAATTGATTTCATCAAGAAAGATTGTTCCACCATGTGCTGCTTCGAATCGCCCCGTGCGATTTTCAATGGCATTGGTGAAGGCCCCTTTGACGTGACCGAAGAGTTCACTTTCCAGCAGACTTTCGCTGAGCGCACCACAGTTGACCCGCACGAACGGCCCGCTGGCCCGTGGACTCAGTTCATGAACCGCCCGGGCCACAAGTTCTTTGCCTGATCCGGTCTCTCCCAGCAATAGCACCGTGGCGGAACTGCCGGCCACTTTTCGGACCAGTCGAAACAAGCCGCGCATGACATCGCTGGAGCCGATAAAGCCTGCGAAAGGAGAGGCGTCGGATGCCGAAGGCAATGCGGAAGTCATGGAAATCACAGATGTGCTGGGCAACGATGCAAATCAATCAATGAAGCATACCCGTAATTTCTAAAATTCGAAAGAAAAGGCAAAAGCCGTGGGGCTGCTTCCTTGAACCTTAGAGTCTGTCCGGAAAGGTGCTTTGTCAGGCGAGATCGAGCGATTTGCGTTCTGACAAGGAAGCCGAAGCAGGCGAATCCCCAAGATTCGTCGATGCAGGCTGACGAAGTTCAGAACGCAAAAGAGCCGATCGCAGCACAAATTGACCTTTCCGGACAGACTCTTACAGCGACTCTGCGACATCTGTGCGGTAAGCGGTTAGACCGGGAATCAGTCCGACCAGGATCGCCATCAGAATCAGGCCAGGAATAACGGCCAGCTCCAGCGGATCAAAGGCAATGGGATCAATCAGCAATCCGCTTCGGGCTTCGATGATGGGGGAGGCGAAATAGACCAGCCCATGCCCCAGCAGAATGCCCCCCAGTCCACCCAGAACACAGAGCAGGACCGATTCCAGCATGATGATTGAGAGTACCGTTTGTCGCCGTGCTCCCAGTGCCCGCATGATGGCGATTTCTTTTTTCCGGTCGGACATCGAGTTATAGATACTCACAAAAATTCCAATCCCGGACACGGCGATAATCAACGCGGTGAGATAGAGAAACGCATAGCGGACATTCCCGACCAGGTTTGTCAGCAGCCGATCCATCACCTGCACGGTATTGGCTCCTTGTGCCTGGAACCCGTCTTTCAACTTGTTCTGCAGCAGGTTTGTGGCATTGGCAGCCTGGTAGCCTTCTCCCTTCATCACGATCAGTACGCTGGTGACTTCTTTTTGAATGTCTGGCGTATCGTGATGATGGTGGTGATGGGCATGGTCTCCCGCTTCTTCATGTTGATGCCGGGCGATTTCTTCGAGATCTTTTTTGTAGAACTCGCGGACTTCGGCTTCGGTTTCTCCATAGAACTTGGCTTCCCGGGTAATGGCTTCGTCCACGGGCTTGTCGTGACCGGCCAGGGCGAAGAAGCCGTCGATATGCACAAAGGCAGTGCGGTCGTTGGGAGTTCCAGTAGGAGCGATCACCCCCCGCACGGTGAAGAGTTCATCATGGACATGGTCTGCTTGACCAGCATGCACCATTTTGAACTGGCTGCCCACTTTCCATCCATTTTTGCGGGCGACTTGTGAACCGATGACAGCATCCCAGGTGCCGCGCAGTCCATCCCCCTGAATCAGAAAGCTCTTGTCCGGAACATAGTCGACCAGAAAGTACTGTGGTGTTGTCCCGACGATCGGAAAATTGCCCACTTCCGTGGTGTCGCCAATATTCACGGGAATTGCCCGCTCGACATACGGAAGTTCGCTGAGTTCCTTGTAGAACCGCCAGGGAAGATTCTCGATGGGATTGTCGATGTGGTAAATGGTACTGAGGACCAGTTGCAGGTCGCTGCCTTTGGCTCCCACAACCAGGTCGTACCCGCTGCCGGACTGTTTGAAAATATTGGTCACCACTCCATTCAGGATGATGACGGCAATCATCAGGGCAATCCCCAGTGCCACGCTCAGGCCGGTCAGGAACGAAGGCAACCAGCGCTGCTGAATACTTTTGAAGGCGATGGTGAGCAGATTCATCGAGCCCCCCCCGCACGGTTGAAGTCCTGAAGATTTTCAACACGTTCAAACTGTGCAGAAACTTCCGGGGAATGGGTCACCAGCAGCAGGGAAATATTGTGTTCCCGGCAGCCTTCGCGAAGCAGAGAAAGAATATTGGATTGATTGGCCAGATCGACGCTGGCGGTTGGTTCATCGGCCAGCATCAGACGGGGACGATTGGCCAATGCCCGAGCAACGGAAACGCGTTGTTGTTCACCCACGGAGAGTTGATTGGGACGATGCTGCAACCGTTTTCCCAGTCCCACTCGTTCCAGAAGTTGCCGGGCGAAAACGCGGTCCGGCCGTCCGGAAAAAGACATGCCCAACAGGACGTTTTCCAGAGCTGTGAATGCAGGCAGGAGATGGAACGTCTGGAAGACAATTCCAATTCGTTCGGCGCGGAAGCGATCCCGAGCCGGTTCGATCAGCCGGGTCAGATTGATGCCATCGACAATGACATGACCTTCATCCGGTGCTGTAATTCCTGCGATGACATTCAGCAGGGTGGTTTTTCCTCCCCCGCTTTGCCCCAGGAGCACTGCTTGTTCTCCCTGGGAAATGGCGAACTCCGCGATATCCAGAATCGGGAGCAATCCCCCGCCTGGCTCACGATAACTTTTTCGGATCTGTTTCAATTCGAGCGACATCGTTCGAGCACCTTAGCATGGGGGGTGCTGTCGATGCAATCGGATTGCAGACAGTTTCAGCAGAACACTTTCCGGTGAGCCCGGTGCATCTGGCTGAGAATGTCATTTTGGGTCGCACTGCTCTGCCGGCAGTGCGAATGCGGGGGGACATGACAGAGGAAAACACACACAACAACGAACGGCACCGCTCCCAGAGAGCGGTGGCACGCACGAACCCGATCACACGCGCACCTGGCGTTTCCAGGCAGGAGTGGAGCAACGATTGGCGTGGCCGCGCCATGCGAATTGGGCGAGAAAGGCTTTTGCTGTTGGTCGAACGCATTCACCCCGCATCGACCGCGCTCCGTGACGAGTTGCGTTTCACCAGTCGAAACGCGTGCTGTGCGGGTACAGGCGAGAACAAACTTGCTCTGGCGGAGGATCATGCTGCGGAGCGTAATTGCAGCTCTTCGGCTTTGACGGAGACAATCGCGATGCCCATTTTATCGGCGAGGCGAATGACTTCTTCTTCGTCCAGCAAAATCGTCATCCCGGATTCGAGGGCCAGGACGCGGGCGCCTGCTTCACGCATGGTTTGAATGGTTTGCACGCCGACGGTGGGAACATCGAAACGCATGTCCTGCGAAGGTTTGGCGACTTTGACGACGGTCATGCCACCACGCCGGCAAAGCGTTCCAGCCCGGCGAATACATTCGTCCGTCCCTTCAATCGCCTCCACGGCGATCACGGCGGTGTCGTTGACGACAATGGTCTGACCGATATCCAGGCGTCCCATTTCCTTCGCCATTTCCCAGCCGAAACGAATATCTTTCCACTGTGCAGCATTGGGGTGACGTCGTGTTAAAAATCCATGTTTCACAAGAATCTCCGGGCAAAAATCGAGTGCAGAGCGGAAATGGACGCCATCCCGCTCGAATTCACGAATCACCGCGAGCAATAATGTGTCATCCTTTTTGTTTTCTGTGCAGTACCGCACCCACATGTTGAACGTGCGCCAGTCCGGCAGCATTTTCCAGAACAAGAAGGGATCGAAGAGCACCCGCTTTTCAATCTTGCCTGCCATTACGGCGTTGAGCACATCACGGCGTTTGAAATGGCGAATGGCTTTGCCAATCCGACCCAGGGGGATGGGCCGGTAATGGTCGCAGATCTCCATCAACTCCGGAGATGCCATTCCTTCAATGCCCTGGCATTGCACGGAAAAGCCCATCCGCTGGGCAGCCTGGGCGAAGACGACGGGAAATCGTCCCCATCCTGCCAGCAAGCCGACACGGTCACCGGGGCGAGGGTGAATTGGAATTAATCGTTCTCGGTAGGAATCCGACATGGCAAAATCATATGACCTGACTTCAGGCGGCCGAGCGGCCACGGAAAGGTTCTGAAAGGAGGGCGAGTTGGGATTGGAGTTCCGCGAGTTGTTCGGTGAGTTGCTGCACCTGTTTGCGGATTTCTGGAACCTTGCGGATATTGAGGTGATTCTTCAGGGCATCTTTTTCGGGAATGGCGGGAATGGCATGATAAACACCGGCGTCGGGAATATCTCCCATCACTCCGGCTTTGCCTCCCAGTTTGACCTGTGTGCCGATGTAACAATGATCGGCAATGCCGACCTGTCCACCCATTTGTACGTAGTCGCCGGTGACGACCGAACCGGCCAGCCCCACTTGTGAAGCGAAGACATTGTGCTTCCCCACACGGCAGTTATGGGCGATCATGACCAGATTATCGATCTTTGTCCCTTGCCCGATGATGGTGGCTTCAATCATGCCCCGATCGATCGTGCTGTTGGCTCCCACTTCCACGTCGTCTTCCAGGATGACCGTTCCAGTGTGCGGAATCCTGTCGAAACTTCCATTGATAAAGCGGTAACCAAATCCATCGGCACCGATCACGGAGTTGGCCTGTATAATCACTCGATTTTTCAGAATGACGTCCGGATATAAAACGGTATGAGCATCAATCCGGCAATCATCGCCCAGCTGGCAGCCATCGCCAATCACCACGCCGGGACCAATTTGACACCGATGCCCCATCACGACTTCCGCGCCGATCATAGTCCCGATGCCCACGTGACAATCATCCCCGAAACGAGCAGTGGGGTCGACGATGGCCTGGGGGGAAATCTCCCCGGCCGGGCGAGCGCGTTGCGGCCGAAACATCAGCATCGCAGCAATAAACGCCCATTGTGGATCTTTGACGATGATTAACGGAACAGATGACTCTTGCAGTAGTTCTGCCAATTCTGCAGTCACAAACAGCGCACCGGCCTGACTGCGTCGGATCTGCGGCAGCTGTTTCCGAGTTTCCGCATAAGTCACGTGATGACTTGTTGCCACTGGCAGGGGAGCAACGTCCACCAGACGCGTTTCCCCCGGACCCTGCACTGTGCCGTCAACACAGATGGCCAAGTCCTGAACTGTAAAGGACATACGGTGCATCCTTGCAAAGCTGAAATTCCATCATGGAACACGTGTGATCGGCTTTTCTATGACAAACCGTCTCTTTTCGCAATGTCTATTTTGTCGCAGCCGCCATTGATTGGTGATCTGGGGCATGATCCATCTTTTTAAATCAGGGATGGACTGACCGTAAGATCTGACAAAACAAGACGTTTCGCGACGACATTCCCTGAAATCAGGCCGCGACACAGCCCATGCAGAATTTGCCGGTGCCAATTTACCGTTTTCGTTTCAAATTTCGACTCTTTAAAGGGAATTGGAGGTACGTTTCAGTGTCCATCACGAATTTGTCTTTTTCAGCCTTTTGAAGACTGATGCACACTTCTCTTTCTGATGTCAGGGTTCGAACCGGATTTTCTCCGCTGTCCACTCCATCGCGGCTGACAGAATGTCATCTGCGGGTCCGCACGATTGCGGACGTTGATGAATGGTTCTGTCAGGCGTGGCGTGATCTGGAAAAAGATTCACTCAGCGGGAATCCATTCTGTTCCCCCGAATATGTTCTGCCTGCCGTTCGCCACCTTTCGGAAGTTGCTCGTCCCTATTTTCTGACAGTGGAATCTCGGGGTGAAATGCTATGGCTGGGGGTTTTCGAAAGTGTGGCTGGCTCGCGTCGTCTCCCGGTGCCTCACCTCCGTGCCTGGCAGACCCCGCATACTTATCTCGATGCCCCTCTGATACGAAGAGGTCATGCTCAAGATGCGTGCGAGGTGTTCTGGGATTTTTTGTCGAAAGGTCGGCATGACTGGCATGCTGTCGAATTTCCACGTTCCCCCGAACGTGATCCGGTGACACAAGCGCTTGATGAGACCGCTCAATCCGCTGCGATCTCCTGCCTGAAGGGGACATACTGGGAACGGGCCAGTCTCATCACCAGTGAATGCCAGACAGAAACTCTTTTGTCCAGCACCAGTATCAAACGCTTAAGAAGTTTACGCCGAGGTTGGCGAGAACTCGAAAAGCTGGGCGATGTTCGATTCGAATTTCAGCGAGATCCGCAACAGATTTCTGAGTGTGCAGAGGAATTCATGCGACTGGAAAGCCTGGGCTGGAAGGCGGAGCGCGGTACGGCCCTGGCATCGCAAGTCGAACATCAGCAGTTTTTCAGAGAGATGATCTCCCGATTCAATCAGCAACATTCCGTCATCTTTTCCAGATTGCTGATAAATGGGGAAGCCATCGCCAGTGTGGCACATTTACTGGCAGGCGAAACAGCCTATGCATTCAAGCTGGGTTGGAATCCCAAGTGTGAGCGGGGCTGTCCCGGGTTTCAGTTGAAGGTGCAGACAGCCATGCACGCCGGGATGCAACTTCCGGAATTGCGCATGATCGACAGCTGTTCAAGTCCCGGATCATTTATCGAACGGGTCTGGCCGCACCGTCGAGGTTTTTGTCATCGGATGTATCTGACGAGTCCCGTCGGCAGCCTGGCCACCGCCATGATCAGCGGGCTGCGCTGGTTTCGAAATAATGCCGTGGCCGTTTCCAGGCATCTGTTTCAGTCTGACTCCAAAGGGCACTAGTGCTTTGTCAATTTAAAAAATTCGGGTAGGGCTTAACGCAAAGTCCGACAACGGAGGACGTTTCGCGATCATGCACCCCAAATCCAAGCCCTGTCAGGGCGCCAGCATAGGGCCAAATCTCAGGCCGAAGAAAGATTCTATGGTCCGGACATCACTCAATGATGCGACTGCCAGAACTCCATCGGCATCCGGGGAGATGCTCCGTTTGCATCGACATTGCGTGCCGCTGGATGGAGTACGGGGAATCGCGGTCCTGCTGGTTCTCTGCTATGACTGCCTCAAGCTTGCCCCGGCGGGCGACCCATTGACGCTGGGAATTCGTCGGCTGGCAGCCAGTGGCTGGGTGGGAGTCGATCTCTTCTTCGTTCTCTCCGGGTATCTGATCACCGGGGTTCTGCTGGACACACGGGGGCGTGCGGGATACTGGAAGAGTTTTTTTCTGCGACGCTCGGTCCGAATTTTTCCCCTCTATTATGTGACCCTGTTTGCCGTATTTTGTGTCGTTCCCTGCGCGCTCTGGATCTGGGGAGTGTCCGCAGCAACGACTGCCTCGTTCGCCATTGCTCGTGCGGATCAAGGGTGGTACTGGTTCTATCTGCAGAACTGGCTTTTTGCCTGGCAGCAAGCGTGGCCGACGGGCATCCCTCTTAAACATTTCTGGTCATTGGCCATCGAAGAACAGTTTTATCTGGTCTGGCCGCTCGTGGTGGCATGTTTATCCCGTCGGCAACTAGGTTGGGTCTGTCTGGGTCTCAGCTTATTTTCGGTGAGTGCCCGTGTCTGCCTGTTGAACCTGGGAGTCACACCCATGGTCGTCTTCGTGATGACCATCACCCGGTTGGACGGATTGTGCTGCGGGGCTTTGCTGGCCATTGCCCTGCGCGATCCGGAATGGCAACGGCGATTGAGCCGATGGTTTTTCCCTGGAGTGGTCGCGGCGGCGGGAGGACTGGCGTGCCTGGATCAGTTCTGGCCGATCCTGCGCAGCGAAACCTATGCAGCCTATTCTCTGGGACACTTCCTGCTGGCAACAACATTTGTTCTGCTGGTTGGTGCCGCTCAGACCCTCCCGGAACGGCATCCTTTTGCGCGGGTTCTTTCCCTGCGTTTCCTGGTGCTGTTTGGAAAATATAGTTATGCCATTTATGTCTTCCATAAATTTGTCTATCTGGGAGTGATTCAACTGGACTGGTCGGCGCTCCCGGAATCGATTCGGGGTTGGGCAATTTTTGCGAGTGCGGTGGGTGGTTCACTGCTGGCTGCTCAGCTCAGTTGGGTCTGGCTGGAACGTCCCTGCCTGTCGTTAAAGAGATATTTTCCTCGTCCGGATGCGGTTCCGGCGAGGACCGCTGATCCTTTTCCCGAAAAGGGGTCGCAGCGAAATTCTGTCTCCCCAGAGTCGATGGTGAACGTTTCCGTCTGAGTATCGAGTTTCCTCGTAATCCCCTGCAGCATAAGGTGTTTGCTTCCCCTTCCAGTCTTTTTTCAGCCATGTCATCTCCAAAGACCTGCGCCATGTGCACAAATCGGCTAAAGTGTGCAGTTGAACTTGAGATTTCACGGATTGGAGGTAGATGGATTGAAGCTGCAACGCAAAATTCTCCGTAAAGGGGTCGAACGCCTTATTTCGCGGATTGGTGTGGATGGTCTCTTCCGGGAATTTGGTGATGATCTTCCGCTGCGATCAGAGTTATTCAATGTCGATCAGTTAGAACGGCATGCGGCAGCACTGTCTGATTGGCATCAGATTGCGCCTGCGTCTGGACTGGATCGATTGCTGGCTCGCCTGGCCGAGAATGAACTGACGCTGCTGGGGGCCTATGAAGTGGCCACCGATGCGCTCGAGCGCAATCAGCGCATTACTCCCGCCGGTGAATGGCTCATTGACAACTTTTATTTGATCGAAGAACAAATTCGAACGGCACGGCGTCATCTCCCCAAACCATACAGCCGAAGCCTTCCCCGGCTGGCAAATGGCCCTTCTGCCGGGTATCCGCGGATTTACGACCTGGCACTGGAGTTGATCTCTCATGTCGACGGCCGGGTGAACACAGAGACGCTAAAAAGCTTTGTCAATGCTTACCAGTTGTCCAGTCCGTTGTTGCTGGGCGAACTCTGGGCCATGCCCATCATGATGCGGCAGGCCCTGATCGAAAATCTGCGGCGTGTCGCAGCACGTATTGCGAAAGGGACGCTGGATCGAACCAGAGCCAATTACTGGGCAGACCGGTTCATTCAATGTGCCGAAGAGACACCTGACAAACTCATTCTGGCCGTGGCCGACATGGCACGTCCAGAGCCTGTTCTCACCAGTGCTTTTGTGGCGGAGATTGCCCGGCGTCTGCGAGGCCAAAGCCCAACCCTGGCGATCGTTGTCACCTGGATTGAACAGCGCCTGGGAGAACACGGACAAAGCATCGAACAAATGGTGCAGATCGAAAGCCAGCAACAGGCGATCGACCAGGTTTCGATTGGAAACAGCATCGGAAGTCTGCGGGAACTGGAAGCCACCGACTGGACCGATTTTGTCGAATCTTTGAGCGTTGTCGAACAGACATTACTCAAAGATCCTGCTCAGATTTATTATTACATGGACTTTGGGACCCGCGATCAGTATCGGCATGTCATTGAAGAAGTGGCGCTGCGCAGCTCCCTGACGGAGCATGCCGTGGCAGAGTTGGCGATACGCCTGGCCATGGAGCATCAAGAGACAGACGGTTCGGACAGCAAGACAGCCCATGTGGGCTATTTTCTCATCGGCAACGGGCGTCCTCTTCTGGAGAGCGCAGCCCGCATGCGGCCACACTTCAAGTCCCGGATCGGTCGATTTGCACTGACGATTCCGCTCACGCTTTACCTTGGCGCACTCTTTGTCTTGACCGCGGCTGTGACTGCCGGCGTGCTCTGGCAGGCCGGCAGTACAGGATGGACCGAATGGGTTCTGGGGGCTGCACTTTTCCTGGGAACAATGCATCTGAGTGTCGGACTGGTGAACTGGCTGGTCACCCTATGCGTGAAGCCGAATCGTCTGCCCCGTATGGATTTCTCCAAGGGGATTCCTCAGAAATTCCACTCGCTGGTCATTGTGCCATCGATGTTGACCAGTTCTCAAGGCGTGGACGAATTGCTCGAGGGGCTGGAAGTTCGATTCCTGGCGAATCGGGATGAAAATCTATCGTTCGGACTGCTCACCGATTTTGGTGATGCTCCGCAAGAACACCAACCCGAAGACCAGGCACTCCTGCTGCAGGCACAAGGGGGCATTGAGTCTCTGAATGCGATGTACGGAGACGATGCCGGCGATCGTTTCTTTCTGTTTCATCGTCCCCGTCTCTGGAATCCGTACGAAGGAGTCTGGATGGGACGGGAACGCAAGCGGGGAAAACTGAGCGACTTGAATGCATTGCTACGAGGTGGCTCACGATCCGCATTTTCACTGATTGTCGGAGAGACGGAGAGACTGGCGGACGTCAAATACGTCATCACCTTAGATACAGACACCTTGCTTCCTCGCGAAACGGCGTGGCAACTCGTGGCCACCATGGCCCATCCATTGAACCGGGCTCACATTGATCCCAGACTCAATATTGTGACTGAAGGGTATGGTATTCTGCAGCCCGGCGTCGCCACCAGCCTGGAACCTGCCGGCCAGTCCTGGTTCGCCCGCCTGAATTCCGGGGAATCAGGAATTGACCCCTATACGCGTACGATTTCCAATGTTTATCAAGACCTCTTTCATGAAGGAGCCTTTATTGGAAAAGGAATTTATGATATCGACACCTTCTCCGCCACATTGGAGCATCGTTTTTTAGATAACCAGATCTTAAGTCATGATCTGCTCGAAGGCTGTTATGCCCGTTCGGGGCTGGCGAGCGATATCCCCGTCTATGAAAGCTATCCTGCCCGTTACAGTTCCGATGTGAAAAGAAGACATCGCTGGATGCGCGGGGACTGGCAGATCTCCTCCTGGATTCTGCCAGTCGTCAAAGGGGCCGACGGGCATTGGCAACGAAACCCGTTGAGCCTGCTCTCCCGTTGGAAAATCTTCGACAACCTACGAAGAAGTTTGACGTCTGCGGCCTTGTTGACGTTCTTAATCACGGGATGGTTGATGTCATCATCGGCCTGGCTATGCACGGCCGTCGTCGTCGGGATCATCTTCGTTCCCGCCTTGTGCATCTCGCTGGTGAACACCTTTCGAAAAGCCTCTGACGTCCCCTGGTTATTACATTTACGTGGAGTCGCACAATCTCTCAGCTTGAGTGTCGCACAATCCCTTTTAACGCTCAGCTTCTTACCCTATGAAACCTATGTTTGTCTGGATGCCATTCTTCGTACGTGGATCAGAATGCTGATCACACATCGGCACTTGCTGCAGTGGACAACATCCAGTGACGCCGAGCGGACAGCAAAAAACAGCCTGGCCAGTTTTCTGCAAACCATGTGGATTGCACCCGCAACCGCATTGGTCGCATCTGCTTTGTTATTTATGTTTCAACAAAGCTCTCTGGTTGCAGCGGCCCCCATGCTGGCGCTCTGGCTGGTGGCCCCCCTGATTGCCTGGAGAATCAGTCAGCCTGCGATTCAGCACGAAGTGCAACTCACCCGGCAACAGGAACTCTTCTTGCACGGAATGGTTCGCAAGACCTGGCGTTTTTTTGAAACATTTGTCGGGGCGGAAGATCACTGGTTGCCTCCAGATAATTTCCAGGAAGTTCCAGTGCCCGTGGTGGCGCACCGCACTTCGCCCACAAATATCGGTGTCTCGTTACTTTCTTCCCTGGCCGCCTATGACTTCGGACTCATCTCTTCGGGGCGGTTCATTGAACGGACCAGCAATACATTCACGACGTTATCACAACTCGAACGGTTTCGTGGACATTTTCTGAACTGGTATGACACGCAGACCCTGCAACCACTCATTCCGCGATATGTCTCTTCAGTCGATAGTGGAAACCTTGTGGGGCATCTACTGACGTTACGAAGTGGCCTGCTGGAGCTACCGTTTCATCCCTTGGTCTCCGCCCGACTTTGGGATTCTTTCGCCCAGGTTCGCGAAATTTTCCAGGACGGAATTAATCACGGACGTCTTACCACTCAGATGCTGAAACCCTCTTTGTTCGGTATTAAAACATTAATGAAATATTTACCGGAAAAAGGCAGCCGGATTTATGTCTCTGAAAGCTTGTCCGAGTCTCGGGATCAGCTGCGCAATCTCTTACTGGTGTTAACCGAACTTGCCATCGATCCACCAAGAGAACAGGAGTTGGAAGAACTCATGTTGCTTCATGATCTCAAATCGCAGGTCCAGGATCATCTGCAGGATTTGACACACATCGTCCCTTGGCTGGAACATGCCGTACTTCCCATTCATCTGTGGAAACATCATCTGCTGAAACCGGAGCAGCGCACCCGGGAGTTGAAGGAATTTTTAATCACCCTGGATGGCATGACCACGCTCCAGGAGATTGCGGATGCGGAACTGCATTTGTCGGGACTGAATGCTTTGATTGAGCAGACCTCCAGTACAGAGCAGGATGCGGCATCGGAATTATCGCATTGGCTTATTCAGCTGCGGACTTCCATTTGCGAGGGAAGCCGAAACGCCCAGTCAAGATTAGACCTGATCGATTCACTGGCGCAGAACTGCGGTGAATTTGCCGAAGTCGATTATGATTTTCTGTATAACCCATCCCGGAGGCTATTAACAATTGGATATAACGTCAGCGAACGCCGGGCAGACACAGCATGCTATGATCTGCTGGCATCCGAAGCGCGACTGGCCAGCTTTATCGGAATCTCTCAGGGAAAACTGGAGCAGGAGCACTGGTTTGCCCTGGGGCGCCTGCTGACTACATCGAACGGTCGTCCGATTCTGCTGTCCTGGAGCGGATCGATGTTCGAATATCTCATGCCGTTACTGGTCATGCCCAATTATTCCAACACACTGCTGGACCAGACCTATCAGGCCGTTGTTGCCCGTCAGATCGAATATGGTCGGCAACGGGGAATTCCCTGGGGGATTTCGGAGTCGGGTTATCACCTGACGGATGCCCATTTCAATTATCAATATCGGGCGTTTGGAGTCCCTGGCCTGGGATTTAAGCGCGGACTGGTGGACGACCTGGTGATTGCCCCCTATGCCACCGCGATGGCATTAATGGTGGCTCCGGATAAAGCCTGTGCGAATCTGCAATTGATGGCCGAACAAGGTTTCTCGGGAATTTATGGATTTTATGAAGCCATTGATTATACGCGGTCGCGCGTGGTTCGCGAACAACCGTATGCGATTGTGCGATCTTATATGGCACATCACCAGGGGATGAGTTTTCTTTCACTTGCCTATTTATTATTAAACAAGCCGATGCAGCGGCGTTTTGAAGCTGACCCGCAATTTCAGGCTACAGAACTGATCCTGCAGGAACGTATTCCAAAGGTCATCCCGTTTTACCCTCACTCCAGCGAAGTCGCTGGAGCCCGGAAATCCACCGCCGATCAGGAAACATTACTCCGCATCTTTAAGACAGCACAGACTCCATCCCCGGAAGCACATTTGCTTTCAAATGGCCGTTACCACGTCATGGTGACGAACTCAGGAGGAGGTTACAGCTCCTGGAAAGGGCTCGCCATCACTCGTTGGAGAGAGGATGCGACGCGCGATCAGGCCGGCGCTTTCTGCTACATTCGTGACATGCAGAACGGCGAGTTCTGGTCCACCACATACCAGCCAACATGCCGACCAGCAAAGAGATACGAGGCCATCTTCTCTCAGGCTCGGGCAGAATTCCGCCGCCGGGACGGCGATATTCGTATTCATACGGAGATCGCCGTTTCACCTGAAGATGACATCGAAATCCGCCGCACCACCATTACGAACAGGTCCCGCACGCCGCGAACCATTGAGTTGACCAGCTATGCTGAAGTCGTTCTGGCATCACCCGCTGCAGATGCTGCACATCCAGCCTTTTCGAATTTATTTGTGCAGACGGAGATTTTGAAAGCCCGGCAGGCAATCTTATGTACCCGTCGACCAAGGTCCGAGCACGAACATCCCCCCTGGATGCTGCATTTAATGGCGGTGGTGGGTGCACAAACCGGTGAAACATCTTACGAAACGGATCGCCTAAAGTTTGTTGGCCGATCGCGCACAGTGACTGCACCGGCCGCCATGTCTTCGACAGCACCCTTATCAAATAGCAGCGGCTCCGTGTTGGATCCAATTGTTGCGATACGTATGCAAGTCACATTGCAACCGGATGAAAAACTCAGCGTGGATGTGATCACCGGCGCGACGGAAACTCGTGATGCCGCCATTAATTTAATTGATAAATATCGTGACCGGAATCTTGCGGATCGTGTCTTTGATATGGCCTGGACGCATGCGCAGGTGATCTTGCGGCAACTCAATGCCAGCGAGGCGGATGCTCAACTCTATGGTCGGTTGGCGAGTTCCATTCTCTATGCCAATGCCGCTCATCGTGCATCACCACATCTTCTCAGCAAGAACCATCGCGGGCAATCCGGACTTTGGGGACATGGCATTTCGGGCGATCTGCCAATTGTCCTGCTGCGACTGAGCAGTTCAGATAAGATCGAACTTCTACAGCAGCTTGTGCAGGCACATGCCTATTGGAGGCTCAAGGGGTTGAGCGTCGATCTGGTGATCTGGAATGAGGAACAGGATGGATATCGCCAATCGTTGCAGGACTTGATCATCGGCCTGATTTCTTCGGGAACAGAGGCGGAAACGCTGGATCATCCCGGCGGGATTTTCATCCGCCGAGTCGAACAAATTTCGGAAGAAGACCGCATTCTGCTCCAGACAGTTGCTCGAGTCGTGATTTCAGATACCGAGGGAAGTCTGTCCGAGCAACTGGAACGGCGACCGCGCGGGAAGCTGAAAATTCCCGAAATTCCGCATCTCTCCCGGCGTCGCGATCGAAAAGTTCATCATGAGAAACAATATCGGGAGCTCGTTTTTTTCAACGGACTCGGGGGCTTTACTCCAGACGGACACGAATATGTCATCCAACTGGGCCCCGGCGAAGCAACTCCAGCCCCCTGGGTCAATGTTATCGCGAATCCAATGTTCGGGACGGTGGTCTCAGAAAGCGGAGAGAGTTACAGCTGGGCGGAAAATGCACACGAATTTCGTATTACTCCCTGGGACAACGACCCAGTGAGTAATATGGGCGGCGAAGCATTTTATCTTCGTGATGAAGAAACCGGTCAATTCTGGTCACCCGTTCCGCGATTGACAGAACGGCACGCCCCTTATCTCTGCCGTCATGGATTTGGCTATACTGTTTTCGAAGCAACCGAGTTTGGAATCTTTTCCGAACTCTGGATTTATGTTGCCCGGGATGCTTCGGTAAAATTTGCGACACTTAAAATCAGGAATGTTTCTGGGCGAACACGTAAATTATCCGCCACAGCCTACTGTGAATGGGTGCTGGGCGAGCTGCGCGCAAAAGGGTTAATGCATATCGTCACCGAAATCGACCCGGAAACCCAGGCCCTGCTGGCCCGAAATCCTTATAGCTTTGAATTTGCGGATCGCATTGCTTTTCTGGATGTCAGCGACCCGTCCCGGACGTTCACCGGTGACCGGACAGAATTCCTCGGACGCAACAGATCGACCGCCAGACCGGCTGCCATGGAGCGCATCCGCCTGTCAGGCAACGTCGGGGCGGGGCTGGACCCTTGCGGAGCAGTGCAAACAACCTTTGAACTCGCCGATGGCCGCGAACGTGAAATCGTCTTTACGCTGGGAGTCGGACGCAGTATCCAGGAAGTCCGCGAACTGGTGCATCGTTTCCGCGGTCCGATCGCCGCCCGGCAGGCACTGGAAGAGGTCTGGGCCTATTGGAATCGAACACTCGGAGCAGTGCATGTCGAAACACCTGATCCGGCTGTGAATATTCTGGCCAATGGCTGGCTGCTCTATCAGACACTCTCCTGTCGATATTGGGCGAGGAGCGGATTTTATCAGTCCGGCGGGGCATTCGGATTTCGCGATCAGTTACAGGACGTGGCAGCACTTCTGCATGCGCAACCGCACCTCATCCGGGAACATGTGCTGCGTTGTGCAAGACATCAGTTTGTGGAAGGAGACGTCCAACACTGGTGGCACCCGCCGCAAGGACGTGGAGTTCGCACCCATTTTTCCGATGATTTACTCTGGTTGCCGCTGATTGTGTGTCGATACGTGCTGGCCACGGGAGACCGGGGAGTTCTGGATGAAGTCGTGCCTTTCCTGGAAGGACGAGAACTTCAACCACATGAAGAAGCTTATTATGACTTACCCAGCACTTCGTCCGAATCGGCGACACTCTATGAACATTGCGTCCGCTCGATTCGCCGCAGTTTTTCTTTTGGTGTGCACGGGCTGCCGCTGATGGGCTGCGGCGATTGGAACGACGGCATGAACCTGGTTGGTCAACATGGACAGGGCGAAAGTGTCTGGCTGGCATTCTTCTTCTATGAAAACCTGAACCTGTTCGCGGCTCTAGCCCGTCAGCGGGGTGAAACAGACTTCGCCGATCGATGCGAATTTGAAGCAGCACAACTTCGTAAAAACATCGAAGAGCATGCCTGGGATGGAGAATGGTATTTGCGGGCCTATTTCGATAATGGCGACGTCCTGGGTGCGGCCAGTAATAGGGAGTGCCAGATCGATTCCATTGCGCAAAGCTGGTCTGTTCTATCCGGGGCGGGTGATCCTGCACGCACTCGCTCTGCGATGAATGCCGTTGATCAACGACTCGTACGGCGCGATGCCGCACTCATTCAATTGTTCGATCCCCCATTTGATAAATCACCATTGGAACCCGGATATATCAAAGGATACGTCCCCGGAGTGCGCGAAAACGGAGGACAGTATACACACGCCGCGATCTGGACCGTGATGGCTTTCGCCGAACTGGGAGACCACCACCGGGCCTGGGAACTCTTTCAGTTGATCAATCCAATTCATCATGGATCAACACCGTCACAGATTGCAAAATACAAGGTAGAACCGTATGTCGTGGCGGCCGATGTTTATGCCGTGTCCCCGCATACCGGCCGGGGTGGATGGACCTGGTATACCGGCTCTGCCAGTTGGATGTACCGGCTGATTGTAGAGTCTTTGCTGGGGCTGCGACTGGAAGTGGACAAACTGATGCTGACCCCCTGTCTGCCGGCCGACTGGAAGTCATTCAAACTTCATTATCGATATCGGGAAACATTCTTTCATATCACAGTCCTGCAACCCGCCCCTGCTCGTACAGTGAAGTCGGTCACTGTCGATGGAGTCCGCCTGGAGGACAAGTCAATTCCACTTTACGACGATCGGCAGGACCACCATATTGAAGTGGAATTAGGAGAACACTGACAAAAACGCACTAGCAACCTGTTAAAAACACGAACGTCTGGTGGCACAGACATTTCCGTCTGTGCCTCTTTCGACAGGCTGTTAATTTTTAGAATAAACGAAGCAGTAGGATTTCTTAATCTCCGTTCACGATTCGTGCTGACGGTTTGCCCGGAAGCCCGATTGTTGTAATAACTGGTCCCGTCTGGCGATTTCCAGATCGGCGTCAACCATCTCAAAAACCAGCTCTTCAAACGAAATGCGAGGTTCCCAGCCTAAATCACGTCGTGCTTTGGCTGGATTCCCCATTAGCGATTCCACTTCGGCGGGCCGGAAATAGCGGGGATCGATGGAGACCATACAATTGCCGGTCTTTGCGTCAATTCCTTTCTCGTCGATCCCCGATCCTTGCCATGTCAGCTCGATCTCCAGACGGCGCGCCGCCAATTCCACGAACTCACGCACGGAATGCTGGACGCCTGTTGCGATGACATAGTCTTGTGGCGATTCCTGCTGCAGCATCAACCATTGCATCTCCACATAATCACGGGCATGCCCCCAGTCCCGCAGAGCATTCAGGTTTCCCAGGTAAAGTGATTTCTGCATCCCTAGTTTAATCCGTGCGAATGCACGAGTAATTTTACGGGTTACGAATGTTTCACCCCGCAGCGGAGATTCGTGATTAAAAAGAATGCCATTGCAGGCAAACAGTCCATAGGCTTCCCGGTAATTTCTAATCATCCAGTAGGCATACAGCTTCGCGATCCCATAAGGAGACCGGGGATAAAACGGAGTCTCTTCATCCTGCGGAGACTGAGTTGCCATTCCGTATAATTCAGATGTCGACGCTTGATAAATTCGAGTCTGATTTTCTAAGCCCAGAATCCGAATGGCCTCCAAAAGCCGGAGTGTTCCCAGAGCATCAACGTTGGCCGTATATTCCGGGCTTTCGAAAGAGACCGCCACGTGACTCTGAGCGCCGAGATTATAAATTTCATCCGGACGGACCTGCTGGACAATACGGATGAGGTTCGAAGCATCCGTTAAATCACCATAATGCAATGTCAACCGGCAATCCGGTTCGTGCGGGTCCTGATAAAGATGATCGATCCGCGCCGTGTTAAAAGAGGATGCGCGGCGTTTGATACCATGAACATGGTATCCCTTGTTGATCAGGAATTCCGCCAGATAGGCCCCATCCTGCCCGGTGATTCCGGTAATTAATGCTTGCTTTTGCATGAATTCTGTTCTTTCTCTCGAAAATCACGGACAACAATCAACCAGGATGTCGAGTTGTGGAACGATGGTCCCGCACGCATTCATGCTGTAATCGCTCTTCTCCACCCGGGAGGAGAATGTCCCCGTCATCCGGCTCGCCCCGGACTCATTCACACGGTATTCAGACATGAAGAATTACAAGGAATTTATTAAATCTCAACAGAAACGCCTGTCACGCTCCTCTAGCGTTTCACGATAAACTTGCTGTGTTTCCATGAACATTCTGGATGCAACAAAACGTTTCGAAAACCGAAGCTTCGCAGCATCTCCCATCGCGCTCAGCAAGTCACGGTCGACATTACAGAGAATTTCCGCAATTCCGTTGCTGGATAGATCTTCAAACACGATACCGGTAACGCCGTGCTCAACCACTTCGGGTAATGCACCCCGACTGCTGCAAATGACCGCCTTTCCAGCTCGAGCTGCCTCAGCCGCGACGAGACCGAATCCTTCCCAGCGGGAAGGAACAATGAGTGCATCGCAAAAATCCAGCAGGAATGTGACCTGACCTGGTGTGGCCCATCCCAGATTCGCTGTCTGTGGAACGAACTTGAGGCTTGCATTCTCAAGGACGCCTCCCCCCGCAGCGATGAGAAACAGGCTTTTTCCCTCAAGTCGCCGAAATGCATTCACTAAAAGGTCAATTCCCTTCTGGTGGTCATACCGACCGACGAATAGATAAATGAGATCACCTCGAGATTTTGCAGCCTGAACATTTGGCGGCAAGGCTATCGGTTCGGCCGAAGGGGCTTTTTCTGGAAGTGCGTTGAGAACGAGACGACACTTTCGCCGTGAAATTCCCGCTACAACCGCAGCTCGGCGTTCATTTTCCGAGATGCAGATAATTCGCTCGCAGTTCCACGACAAAACCCGCTCAACTTGTGCATAAGCTTTCTGATGCAGCCATGATTTCTCCATCAAGAACGACCAACCGTGTGACGAGTAAACAATTGCGGGTCGTTGACGGCGTCCGGGGAAACGGCGAAGGACATTTGGTAATCGGCAGATCAGTCCGGGAAAACTGCTGTGCAAATGGACGAGATCCGGCTCGAACTCACGAACGGATGATCGAACGGCCTGCAGGAGAGACGACAGCCCGGAAATGTTGCGTCCATGGTAATCATAAAGAATGCGACTGCACTTGTGCCTCTCCGAAAGCGACGATGCATGCTGCCGGCACATGACAATGCAACAGTCTGCACAGTCGTCGGTGCGGGTCTGCTCTGTGAGCAACGCATCCAGATAAGTGGCAATACCACCCTGAATATATTCCGTAATGTGTAAAACTCGCGGCACGTTGTGAGGATTTCTTCCTGATCGCTGTCATAATTAAAGAGCAGATAGACCATGGCGGGACGCCTGGCAGGGCTATCGTAACTCGGATCTTCGTTGAAGCTGGACAACTGAACCGTATTGTTGCTGCAAATACACAGATGGAATCAACTCCCCTTTTACGTTCGCCTCGAGAAAAATTCTGTCGATTCGCGAATAGAACCCTGGATCGATGGCGTTCACGGTCCGGACTTCGGCCCCTTCAATGTCCAGCTTCAGCACATCAATCACGTTGTGACGGGAAAGGACTTCTTCCAGGACATCGTTAACGTTCCTGCATTTCACCTGGATCGTTTCTTCCATTGGAAGTCCAATTCCACCATAGCGGCCGGTCGGTTCAATTCCGAAGGAGACAGTCCCCTCCATGTCTGAAACGGCATCGGTCGAAAGAGAATATCGATCTTCCAGCCCCTGCAGATTCGATTTTAGTTTTTCAACATTGGCGTGATTCGGTTCGAAGAGATAACAGTGTGAAGTCGAATTTCGTGACAAAAAATAGAGAGCGCTAATCCCGATATTCGATCCGACATCGACAACAATTCGCAAACGTTCATCACAGGGATAATCACGACGGCAGAAGATTTCGTTAACGGTCAGAATATCATCCCGCACAAAGAGCGTGGGACGGACAACTCCCGTGGGGGTTCGAACGGCAATCTGGCAGGGATACTCGCCGTAACTAGTCAGATACCGGCGAGTGCTGTTCACAAAGTCCGGATAGAGCTTCCACATATTAAACAGTGCGATATAATGCTGCCGACCCTTTGCAGCTCGAACAATCTGCTTGACACTTCGATTTCCGAACGAAAACATGGAATCTGTATCCGTAAAATCATATGAACAGGAAAAGGTCGAGACAATCAAGATGGCAGCAAGTAATTCACATTAGCAGCCTGTTGAAAAATGCACAGACAGAAATGTCTGTGCCACCGGGAGCTTCTGGATCATTAGGAAAGGTGGGCCGGATATTTCTGTCTGGCCGAGAGTTCATGTTTTTCAACAGGCTGTTAGCCGCTGGGTGTCATGCATTTGATGATAGGCGATACCAAGGACAAGCCAGTTCGTAGGAAAAAAAAGTTCAGGAAATGAGACTGCCCAGAAGAAGGCGAGTGCCACAAGGGCCGTCTTGATGCCAACATTCAACGCGGTTGATGAAAGTATCCGAAGTGGATAAAAAACAAAGAGGGCAAATAGCAGCAATCCGACAAGCCCCATATCGAGTAGCACTCTGGAAAAACTTGGAAGATACGTGGTCCCAAACCCCACTCCAAAGAGTTTGCACATCAGAGGAAGGTCCCAGAAGTAAGAATACGCGTATTGCATATAGCCGATACGAGTGTTGCCAGAAATATTTTCTCCTATGAACTTCTCCGCAAACATACCTGCAAAAACGTCAGGGTATGAGATTGCGACAAACAATCCAAGTAGTGTCGCGAATGTAAATATCATAAAATCGACAACCAATAAATGCTTACGGTAGAACAGCGTTGTGACGCTGACAATGACGAACCCGAGATACGCCGTCGTCGAAAATGTAAGCAGAAGCGATACTGCCAGAACAAAATATAGCTTCCATCTGCCTGTGCTAAGTGCAATCGCCAAGTAAGGCAGTGCTGTCGCCGCATAAAATCCGGGCTCTCGTGTAAACCCCTTCAGTCGCATGGCTGCCAAAGGCCCCAATGATATCTGTTGTGCAACACTTCCGGCATACTCTTCACCTCGATATTCGTACGTTCTATTCGCCAAAAATGTAAACGGTTCCTGATACAGGATAAAGTAAATCCATTCAATAATGGCATACACTGCCAACAGCCATCCTCCTGCCGCAATATACTTTAGCCAGGAGTCGCAAAACTGGTCTTGAAGAAATATAAAAAGTGCAAGACACGGAATGAGATATGCAGTTTGAGTGAACAGTGATGTTCGGTAGCCCATCTCCTGGGTCGTTGGGTCTATGGCACGCAAATTGTGAAGAAGAATTCCGGAATTTGCACCGATCCCAATTTGGCTGAAAATCAGAAAAAACGTCCAGAAAAAAACTGCGACGATCAACGTACTCCATGCTCTGCGGGATGAAATTGCCCAGATCGCTACCATCGGGGAGAGGACGGCCGCTGGGGTGGTGCCCTGAATCGCGGGAACAACCAAAAACGATGACATCGGGATCACCAACGCCCACGCGGCAAAAAAGACCTCTGCCAGTGAAAGCTCTTCGCGATGCGATACAAACGGACGACGCTCGAAAGTGTTTGCTGACATAAAGGTTCGCATTATAACTGACATGTATTTAACTGGATTATTAATTTTGATGCGTAACGCCAAAATCAATTTAAGTTATTCACCTCTTGCAATAACTTGGGATAGAGCTGCTTTGACCGCATCAGCCGAGCGATCCCAGCTATATAATTTTGAGCGTGCTTTCACAATTGCACTTTGTTTTGCTCTTATCGTTGAATCCTGATATCGGTCAATTGCGACTTCTATGGCATGTGCTATTGAATCCACATTTCCTGGATCGAAGTATTCGGCAACGTCGCCTCCGACCTCAGGGAAGGCAGTTCGATCTGAACAGATAACGGGGCATCCTGCCGCGAATGATTCGATCAGGGGGAGTCCAAACCCTTCATAGAATGATGGATTGATATAACAAATCGCCTTGTCGTACAGATTCGCCAATTTCGCGTCGCCGACTCGCCCTAAGAAATGGATATCGAATTGACCAGAATTTACTAACAGGTTCTTGCCAAAGACTGCTGGCGATTCACCACCTACAATAAAAAGCTTTGCCGTCTTCGTTCCTCCAGATGCATAAAGCCGCTTCCAAGCATCTATTAGTCCGGAAATGTTTTTGCGGGGACTCAATGATCCGACCGCCAATAAATATGGCCCGGCGTATTCAATGGGCACATTTGAAGATTGGTGCGGATCTTCCTGGCGGTCAGCAAGAAATGCTGTAGATACTCCATTCGGGATAACGACGATTTTTTCCGGATTGATCCCTGTAACATCGACCAGGCGACATTTGGAAAACTCCGAAACAGTAAGTACCATTGCCGCATTTCGAGCTAACCGGGGGAGAAGGTATTGATACAGGCAGCGAAAAGATGCAGTAAACCCCTCTGGTACGTCAAACACCGCCATGTCATGAACGGTGATCACATGGTTTCTGCACCGGATGGGGCCGGAGTTGCATGGCGACCAGAGGACATTACGTCGAGCAGATCTCGGAAGGACGATCTGTTCCCAGACATGACCCCTTATTCCGGAGCCCCATTGTGAAGGTGGAATGATTTCGGTAACAGTGTCACAGAGACGGTTGCAGATTTCAGCGGCATATCGTTGAACGCCTGTCATTGACTGGCGGCGAAAGCGGGCGTTAACAATCATGGCGTCGCACCGAGGATTAGACGACATTGACAGAGAATCCAGACGTTTTTGGGGTCAGTTTGACCAACGACTCGTACTTTCGAATTTAAGCGGGATATCGGGTTTTGAACGATCGTTAGGGAAGTCCAGCCCATTGATCGGGTAACTTGGGCTTTGGTCGAAGTCGTCATTGCGGACTTGTGACATGGCGATCCATGTCAATTCAAGCACTGTTGGAATTCCATTTGGCGCAATTTGTGAGTAATTGTTTGCGTGAACATGTACCAGACAGTAAGAGACCGTGGATCGACGCAGGAAATCGAGGATCCTGTCGAAAAATAGATCTGTATCATGGAATTCGATTACAAATCCTGCAATCCTGTCAGGATAATTGAGGAGCTGGTCCAGAACCCGGTATTCTGATCCTTCGATATCCATTTTTATGAAAACACGATCATTTCGATTCGCGTTCATAATTGAGTCAATGTCTTCATCGCCGTTCTCGCGATATCCGATCCGCCGTTGGTAATGTATTGCCGTCTG
>Ga0182745_1001051_pt1 | contig 27484 bp, 22 predicted proteins | sample eDN3rd30CKraftBY_FD_128523 | JGI IMG/M metagenome (GOLD analysis project Ga0182745, IMG submission 128523) | Enriched backyard soil microbial communities from Emeryville, California, USA - eDNA 3rd pass 30_C Kraft BY (version 2) (version 2) | ecosystem: Environmental > Terrestrial > Soil >... | reverse complement strand
GGCAACCTTGCCAATTCCCGACATCCAAGGCAAAAGGGCTTCGCTGGCCCCGTGGCTCAACTGGATAGAGCAGCCCCCTCCTAAGGGGCAGGTTACAGGTTCAAATCCTGTCGGGGTCACCATGAAATCAAGCGGTTAGACAGAATTTCCTGCAAGATGTGTCGGTTGAGTGTCGAGAATGGCCGTCGGACGGGATACGTATCAACCGCCTGTCGAATCGCGATTATAAATTTGGAGTAGGTGGCGAAAACCGCGCTCCGCGATGCGGAGATCGTAGATCAAACTCGCGTTCAGGGCATAATGAGATGACTCCTCCCGAGGTGGTGAAATCAGTCCCGGCTTCATCCCGTAGTAATCGCATTCCTCATGGGTAGATCTTCGGGCGGGACCAACCATAGACAGTTCTCCCCGAAGCAAATTCCATAGAAGTGGCATACCCTCAAGTCCGGTCCGCCGTAGCAGATAGGCGAGTTGCGGGCTATGCGCAGAGAGTTCGGAGACGTTGAAGAAGAGGCAATTGATCACTTGACCCCCCTATGGCCCCAAAACCGTCGACTGTGAAAAGGCTTCACTCCCATGACTAGGAAGGGCAGGCTAAGAGCCGCTATGGCGATGACATTAGGAAATGCCGCAATCGCGGCTAACCGTTCGATCAAGGATTTGTAGCGAAGATAGGTATTTCGAGGGGTGCGTTCGTGGTCAAGCTCGCGGGAAATTCGCCCAGCGCCGTAGAGGTAGATCGACCCAGCGTGAGCAAGTTTCAGGGTCAAGAGTTCTAGTTCATCAGCATGAGAAAGCCACTCTTCGAGCATATCATCGGCATGGTCGTCATCGATCCGTCGAGACGCCCTAGTCAGCAAGTAAGTAGCAAGTCTCGGGACGAGAGTTCGCGCATCTTGCCCGAGGATCGCACCCGCGATGGCAAGGACTAACCATGCAGTTCATGCTGGGATCGATGCTATCATGCGGGAACTCCAAGCAGATGGGGAGACGCGTTGATTTTGCTTTGCTCGGCGGCGACTCTCGACTGTCCGACAGGGGAGATTTGGTAGTATTTCCGGCGGGGCCGTCCGAGCGCGGATGCGTCCTCAGTTTCCCATTCGCTCGACAACAGGCCCGCCTTCTCGAAGCGGATTAGCATCGGGTAGAGCGTGCCGGAAACGACCGACAGTGCAAGGGAAATTTCCGCCCCGGAAAAACTGGCTGTAGGCTGGGCTGCCAGCGCTGTCAGCACCTGTAATCCCACTGTAGAAAGTTTCACTGTCGACTCCTTCTATCAAGCCTGCATTGCCATCATAGCATGTCTACATAGGGCAATATAGCATTAATACATAGCTGGGCCCACTCTTCCGCATTTCAAGGATCGTTATTGCAGTTGACGACTCATCCGAGATTGGAACATTCCAGGAACATGCTTCCTGATCCTGTTCACGTTGAATGTCTGGTCTGCCGCCGTTTCGGTTGATACCCGTAATCAGCGCCAACGGCACGAATACGTCAGTATCCTGTCGGCGCATGATGGTGAAACCGCAGCATGCGTTGGAACGCTTGCGCCCTGAATGCTTTCCCAGCCAGGTTCCCCCGAGGCAATCGGCATTGCCAGCGCCTGCAACCCGGCGTTAAGGTGTCCACTTAACCTTCTTTCCGTGCTATTCATGGGAAGGATGACCGGGTCATGGGCCAGTCGACGGAGACAGTGCTTCCGCGCAAGCGGGATGCAGACACCAAGCTTGCTCAGAGCCGTTTGAGCGTGCTGGAACTGGCGAAGGAGCTTGGCAATGTCGCCGAAGCTTGTCGCCAGCGCGGGCTTGATCGGACCAGCTTCTATGAATGGAAGCGGCGGTTCCAGACGCAAGGGTTCGAAGGTCTGAAGGACCTTCCGCCCATCCACAAGTCGCACCCTCAGACCACGCCGCCAGAAACGGTCGACCGGATCAAAGATCTGGCGCTGGCGCATCCCGCCTATGGCTGTAACCGCCACGAGGCCATGCTGGCTACTGGAGGGTATCCGGGTTTCGGCGATCACCATCCAGAAGATTCTGAACGATCACGGTCTGGGCACGAAGGTCGAGCGCTGGCTGGCGCTGGAGGCGAGGAACGCCGAGCGTGTGATCCAGATCACGCCCGAGCAGGCCGCCTTCCTCGAGAAGCTAAACCCCTGCTTTCGCGAGCGTCATGTCGAGAGTTCGGCGCCTGGAGATCTGCTGTCGGCCGATACGTTCTTCGTGGGTAGCCTCAAGGGGGTGGGCAAGGTCTATATGCATGCGGTCGTCGATACCTACGGCTCCTACGCCTTCGGCTTTCTCCACGTCTCGAAGCAGCCCGAGGCCGCGGTGGCGGTGCTGCACAACGAGGTGCTGCCCTTCTATCGCCAGCTCGACCTGCCGGTGAAAGCGGTGCTGACCGACAATGGCCGGGAATTCTGCGGCACCGAGAACCATCCCTACGAACTCTACCTTGATCTCAACGGCATCGAGCACCGCCGGACCAAGGTCCGGACACCGAAGACCAACGGCTTTGTCGAGAGGTTCAACGGCACCGTCCTGGACGAGTTCTTCCGCGGGACGATGCGTGAAAAATTCTACGACAGTGTCGAGACCCTGCAGGCCGATCTCGATGCCTGGTTAGTCCACTACAACACCGAACGACCCCATCTCGGCTATCGCAACATGGGGCGGCGGCCTGTCGAGACCGTCATGTCATTCGTAAGCCAAGAAGGTTAAGTGGACAGTTAAGGGTCAGCCCATCCAAGATCCGCCATTTAAAAGTAATGCCCGGGATGTCGGCTGCGGGGAGCCGTTCCTCCAACTTCTTGGTGCGCGCGCGATCGCATGCTTGAGTTGGTGCCGGCAGGCTAGTACTGATGAAGCGGAAAAATATACCCAGACTTTACTTGTCAAAGTCTGCCGAGTGAGATTTTCAGGGGCATGATGACCAGATTTAATATCGAAAAGGGCCGAATTTTCCACTATCAATTCCTTCATGTGGGGAAGTGTGGTGGGGAAACCATTATCAAATCGCTACGTGATCAGCGCTTAAAGTGTACGGCATTTCATGTTGGAACTTCACCCCAAGATATCCGGGAGGTGATCTTGCGAGAGAGAGACAGAGACGCCTATGTGGTTCCTCTTCGCGACCCTTTCCGCCGCTTTGTCTCAGCATTCGAATGGGACCTTTATAGTAAGGTTCTGACAAAGCCAGGCAAGAGGACCAAAAATGGTGTATGGCAGCGCATTTTTCAAATGTTCAGAACTGCGAACGATGTCGCCGAAGCGCTGAGCGACAGTGACTCAGTCAGGCGCGAAACGGCGGAACTCGCTGTGCATTCCAGCAGCCTTCATATGCAAATGGATCTTGGATGGTATCTGCCACCAGACTTGGCGCATAGACTGCCATTGGATAGGACGATTTTCTTGCGAACTTCGTACCTCGATGGCGATATTCCCGCATTTTTGAAAACTCTCGGCCTAACTATGAATGGCCCTGTTCCCTGTACGAAATCAGACTATAAGAAATTTATTCCACGTGGCAGACTTACGACGTCCTTGAGTGCCTTGGCCAAAGACAATCTTTACCACGCGAAGCGGGAAACTTTTGAAACGCTCGATGTTCTTCGATCAAGATTCCCGGAATGTCAAGGGCTGTAATATCGCGAGCACGTTAAGCCATGATCTTGTTTGTCACCGACCAGACCATCTTGCATGAGCAGACTGGGCATCGGCCGTTCTATTTACTTTCCTGTAAATCATTCGCCAATTTGTCCGCGAACCAGAGGTTCCGCAGGGGGTTAATGCCCCATGACTGCATATAGAAGTGTGAAATATGGTCTGACACCGCCGTTCCATCACTCACGATAAGCTGAGCTGCTAGAGTACCACCAGGGCGCAACGCCCGCGCATACGCAAGACTGTCGCGTAAGTAATCGGTATCGCTGTCGTTAAGGTTATCAACCGGTCCATATTCTCCGGTTTGCGCTCGCTGGCACTTCTCGCTGATCGGTTGGCCTCCTCGGACATAGGGGAGGAAGGCTACGTCCGCTTTCGGCTCTTTCTTGAGGCAGGCATTCGTATAGGCTAGGGTATTTGTGATGAAGCCGAAGCTGGGACCTGGGCTGATCCCGTTCAGCCCACGAGTTGCGTTCCAGAGATGCTTGGTGCGGTCCCGAAACAGCTTCTCATTCTCGAGAACAAGCGCGTAAGGATAATCGATTACAACTTCGGACAGAAGCACAGGATTAGGATGGTTAGACTGCAAGTTACCGAAGGCAATCATCACATCAGCAAGATCGACGCTGGCGCTCTTGTTACCCTTGGCTTGGCGCGACGGTAGATTACGAATCTGCCAATTGGGCAGATTAACAACAAGCCGCAATAGAGGAGGTTTGTTATCGACATTGGCAGTCGCCGCCAAGTCTCGAATAGTCTGGAGATAGAATTGCACGGTACGTACTACGGCGTCGCTTTCGAGTCCCTTTTCAAGCCATTCGCAGCTTCCTCGCTTGCTTGATCCTTCGATCAAACGCAGGAAAGGACCGTCCACATTTAGGGCAAATATCGAGATGCCGGCGGACCTCAAGCGCGTCAGTGTTTCGTTGAACTCGCGCTCCGCGGCGCGCCGGCCGCGCTCCTCGGGCGCCAAACTGGGATCGCAGACCTCGCCTGCCAACCCTGCTCCCGCCTCATAGCTAACTTGCAGATCTAATTCGTGCTGGAGACGGGCAAGATCGCGAAGGTCGGTATCGCGGAGATAGGTTGCGTCTGGACGCATGGGGCGCATCCCAGTTTCGTCGGAGCGTTGGCGCAGTTCAGTTCTTGCAAGAAAAGTTCCGTTTAGCAGAACTTCCTGGACACCGGCATCCTGTAAATTGCGCCATATCGGCGCGGTATTCGGTGCAAAAAGCGTTCGGTTATCAAGTGCTCGCGGGCTAGGACCGAAAACAACTGCAATCTCCGCATGTAGCGGGTTCGCTCCTATGCAGAGGAGCAGAAGCAACACAACTTTCATTAATGTCGTCATCGAAGAACCCTCGCAGCTGCGATCGAGAGGTTAACACAAAATTCGATCGAAGGCAGTCGCCTCGGACACGTATTGTCGAACCTTCCGGCTGGGAGTGCACCAACTCACGCTTGCACCTGGTCTTGTTTTAGACCCCCAAAACCACTGACGACCTGTAGAACGGCAATGCGCAAAGATCCTTGCGCATTGCCCGTCATCATGCAGGCAAATTTTCTCTATGACAATGCCGCGTCAGAACGGTGAGATATAGATCATCATACTTGGTGCTTGGCTCCAGCATCGCCTTCTCTGCCCACTCGTTCCAAGCATTTATGAACAACTCTTGTCGATAGGATCGACCAAGGGCACCCTCCCGCAGCAACCTGAGCCACAAATTGAAAGATGCGGGATTGGCACCATAGGCGATATGCGCTTTATTTCCCCGCCTTGCAGTGTTGTCCCACGATGGCATCACCCCCCGTATAGTCTTGCTGGGAAGGGACTTGATGTATCCTTCTGAGATCGATCTTTGCACGACCTTGGTATAGTCGTAGACCAACCCCGAAAATTTGCCGTTAACGCGCGCGCCAAAGGCGTTTTTCTTCGGGCCACCATATAAATAGTCATCACCCTTAACCAAACCGTGTGGGGGCATCTCTATCCAAAAATCGAAACAGTTCTCTTGTGCACCTCGATCTTCATCTAGATGAAAAAGAACAGCGCCTATCTCGACCTCGCCCACTCCATTGCGCCGCCAAGCCTCGCGGAGCTTTTCGACCGATTTTTCGGGGGTTGGCAAGTCGCTGGGTCGGTAGATGACAAACCGAGGACGCACCCCGTCGGGGCGTTGATATCGGGGATCTAGCATGTAAGGGGCGCAGTCATCGGCAAAGGCAGCCTCAAACCCCTCAGGATAGCTTTGCTCGACGAGGATGGTTCCGGACATGCCATCCCAATTCCGTCGCCAGCTTTCGTTCGCCCAGCAAAGATAAAATGGGAAGTCGATATCGGGGTTCTTGAGCAAATTGTCCAGCGGTTGCTCCAACACTCTCCGGCCATCAAACCAGTAGTGGTATACACAAAATGCATTGACGCCAGCTTTTCGGGCGAGTTCGGCTTGACTGCCCATTACTTGGGGTAAGCGAAGGTCGTAAAATCCCAAGTCGAGGGGATATACCGGTTGCGCATGACCATCAAATTGCGGCTTGGCCCCTACGACGTTCCTCCATTCGGTGAATCCCTTTCCCCACCAAGCGTTGTTTTCTTCCGTGGGGTGAAATTGCGGCAGGTAGAACGCACTAACAAAACGCGGCGAAATCAGAGCAGCATCTTTTGCTCTGGATGACTGTAGCTCGGACGTTTGAACAACCTTGTTGCCAAAGGCGTTGCATAGCGGCCCTAGCGCTCGCTCGAAGCCATGGGCCACGGTACCATCTACTTGCGCAAGTTCAGGATCAAAGTCAGCGGAGCCTAGTTGAAGCGACTTGATCATCGCCACCATCTCGGGCTTTAGCCAATACATGGAGCCTGCGGGGAAGCCGCAATTTGAGCGATCTATTTCAATTTCGACGCGGTGAAGAATCCGTCTGGTCACCTCGAAGTTGGATCCCCACCACTTTTCGTCATTGTAGTACTGCCCATCTGAAACCCAAATGGACGCGCGATCGTCACCAAGAAACTTGTCTAACCAATCTTTGACCTTAGGCGCGGACAGCAAGCCTGCGATAAGATGAGTTCTCCAGGTATCGCCATCAAGGCGATGTGGAGACTTCTTGGTGTGAATCTTGCATACTGCTTGATACTCAGATAGCAGTCCGGAATTTACGAGGTTTACAAACGGCAATATGTCGCGCCCGCGATTTTCCGTTTGCACAACAATGGCGTTGGGAAATGCCTGAGACACGAGGCGCTCGCAGTCCTCTGTCACCTTGCCTCGGTATGTGAGAGTGACAAACAAGTCGAACTTGATAGGAAGGCTTCTCAGAATCTTTTCGAATTCGGGCCAAAGCTCGGCGTAGTAGATATGCACGACGATGGCATACGGACTCGTCGGATCCTGCTTGAGCGCACTCATATTGACAGAACGCTCTGGAGGAAGCACCTCTACCTCAGGAAGCTCCTTGCATATTCTGTTTTCGTGCCTTCCCGCTTTCGCATAGTGTAAAAGAGGGGAAATGCCGGCTTTGCGGACATCTGGGTTGTACTTGAGGTATGCGAAGGGGGAGAAGTCGGGGTTTGGCCTGAAGCCACTCCCTTCGCCATAGACTGCATAATGGCGCAGAGGAAATTTTTTGAACAAAGGGTGAAGGCGCGGATGTGCGCCTAGGTAGAAGTTCCGATCAAAAAGTCCCTCAGAATTGACCGCGCCGACAAGTTCTCGTTCCGACTTCCGCAGGTTGAATATTCGAAGAAATCGAAGAGCTCTAGAGATTTCAGTGCGGGTTTTCCCAATTTTTTTTCCAGACATTCTTTCAGCTTCCTGCCTCAGTTTCTGTCGATAAGGTGTCGCGATAGGTTCACCCAGAACGCCGGGGTTAATGCATCTCGAAACATCAGATTATCGGCCTTCGGGAAAGCGCTGATACTTAGATCCTCATCCCCTTCGGATTCACCCAAGTTGAATTTTTCGTTCAGAGGCAGGAAAGTGCTTCTCAGTCTGTCATACTCTGCCTTCGTAAAAATCGTGGTCTTCTTGTTTGCACCACCCAGATCATCTAGAGTCTCTCGTGCGACCTCCACAAGCCAAGGCTGAAAGGGTCTCGAACCCAGCACGTGAGCTGCTGCCCATGTTGCAAGCGGATCGGGGGAGACATTACTGTGTCCTGCCGGGAGAGTCCGAAGCGCGCCCCAGTGTTCTTCCAAGCCACATTCGGCCATTATACGGCCGATAATCCCTTGGCTTGCCCCGACGCTCTGTTCGTATGAGAAAAATACCACTTCGCTCTTCGAGAACCCTGTTTCGAAATAGCTTCTGAGGTCGCTATAGTCCAGATACAGTCCAGTTGCAGTTTTTGAGGTTAGCGAACTCTCAAGGAAATTCGTCCAATTAAGATTAATGCTACTTTTCACAACCTGCAGATATATTGACTGGATGAACGAGATTTGGTTGCGGAGGCAGCAGACTACCTTCACCTCGTCAAAATCCGAGATAAGATCGCGCAACTCGCGCAAGTCCACTCTCGAATTTGGATTCCCGCGCGATAGCTCTTCCGTGCTGATCAGGACCGTTCTGTCAGATCTTGCATGTTCTTTCGCGAGCCGCTTCCAAGCGTCTTTTGAACTTACATCAAGGTGGTAGAATTCGGGTAGCTTGATCCAGTCCATGACTAAACCATGCTGCCCGTTCGCCCTTCCGATTTTAGGGAAAATGAGGCCTACTCGCTCGAGAAGTTCTCTATTCAGGGCGAAAGTGTCCTGGACCGTGGTTGTGCCGGTTTTATGTGTGCCGACATGAAGGACAATCTTGGACATCTCTGCTCTTCGTTTCTCGAACTTTGCGACGGTCCTACCATAGCCCCGCCTGCTTGCACAACTGGACGCCTCCGGAAACCTCTCGCCTGCGTCCCGAGGCGGTGTTTCGCGTGTGGCGACCATCGAAAGGCATGTCGCGCGTGCATCAGGGCCTCTGGAGCCTCTTCTTCCTCCCGCCCCTTGCCAACCCCATATGCCGATCTCAAACCCGCGGCTCGCCGGCCTCTGCCGGGGTCGTCATGCGGGCGCGGTCCTGTCGCCAGAGGTCGGGGGTGGTGCCCTCGGTCTCGCGGAAGACGCGGATCAGGTGCGAGGCGTCGCAAAAACCCGTCTCCTCGGCGATGCGGGTGACGGTGCGGTCGCTGCGCGCGAGCAACATCCTCGCCTGCGCCAGACGGATACGGACCGAGGCATCGGCGGGAGGAATGCCGAGGTCCGCGTTGAAATGCCGCTCAAGCTTGCGTCGTCCGACGCCCAGATCGCGCGCGATCCGGGTGATCGGCAAGGGCGCGTGCAGGTTCTGCTGCATGGCGAGCAGGGCGCGCCGCACCAGCGGGTCATGGGCGTTCAGCTCCAGCGGCAGGCCGGGCTGCGGCTGCTCGCCCGGCATCGGCTCGTCGATCATCAGGATCGACAGGCTCTTGCGGGCGGCGGCGCGGCCCAGATGCCGGTCGACGAGGAAGGCGGCCAGATGTGCCGCGCTGACCCCGCCCGAGCAACTGAGCCGGTCGCGGTCCACGACGAAGATCTGGTCCGAAACCGGCTGCATCTTCTCGAACTCGGCAAGGAAGTCCTGATGGTGAAACCAGCTCACGCAGCAGCGATAGCCATCCATCAGCCCGACACGGGCAAGGGCGAAGACGCCCGTGCAGAGCCCTCCCAGAGCGACGCGCTGCCCCGCTGCGCGCTGGAGGAACCGCGAAACTTCGGGGGAAAGGCCCGGCCCACCCTCGATCAGACCGCCGACAGTGATGATGTAGTCGAAGCGGGCGGGATCGCCCAGCCGCTCGTCAGGCTCGATCCGAACCCCGCAGGAGGACTGGATCGGGGCCATATCGGCCGAAAGCACCGCCCAGCGGCACCGGATCGGGCGCGAGCCGTCGCCGTCATCGGCCGCAAGCCTCAGCACATCGACGAAATTGGCGAAGGCCGAGAGGGTGAAGCGCGGCGCCAGCACGAAACCGATGCGGAGGCGCTGGCCCCCGGCATGGGCGGAACTGGCGGTATGGTCGGCAGCATTGGGCATGGATGACGCGAATCGACGATGGCTCATGTCGCCATGATGACATCAAGCCGCCGCCGATCCAGATGCAGATGGCGTTATTGCGAGAGATGTCGGGTCGCCTCGGCGGCCTCGGGCATGTCGTCGGCATCCTCGGCGGCCTCGACCAGTTCGCGGGCTTCCTCCTCGTCCTCGTCCTCGAGGGCGGGGGGATCCTCGCCCGCGAGGAAGTTCCCGAATTTCTCGAGGCCGGGGATATGGTCCGCCAAGACCCGCATCACCACCAGCAGCGGCACGGCCACGATCATCCCGAGGACCGACCAGAGCCACGCCCAGAGCGCCACGGTCAGGAAGACGACGACCGTGTTCAACTGCAACTTGCGCGAGACGAAATAGGGGGTGATCAGCTGGCCCTCGATCGCGGTGAGGCTGAGGTAGCTCAGCCCGACCATCAGCGGCGTGAAGAGGTCGTCGAAGACGAAGAGGCCGACCAGCGCCGCGATGATGATGCCAAAGACCGAGCCGAGATAGGGGATGAAATTCAGCAGGAACGCTACCAGCCCGAAGAGCACCGGCGAGGGCATGCCCCAGGCCCACATCATCAGCCCGATCGCCACGCCGAGGCAGGCATTGATCAGCGTGATCGCTCCCAGATAGGCGCCCAGCCGGTCCTCGATCTCGCGCAGCGCCAGATAGGCCGCGCGCTTGTCGCGCATCCGGTCGAAGCTCTGCACGATCTTGAGATAGAGCAGATCGCCCGATGAGATCATGAAGAAGAGCAAAAAGACGGTGAAGATCGCCTGTCCGATCATGGCCGGGCCAAGATCCATGAGGCTTCCGAGCGTCGATGAGGTCGGGGCCGCGACCTCGACCTCGATATGCTGGTCGGGGGGCTGGGGGGTGCCGGGCGCGGGAACGCTGGTGACCGTGCCCGTCACCGTGCCCATCAGGTTCGGGTCGGGGACCGGCGCCGGCTCAACCGCCTGACCGGGCCGGGTCTGGCCCTCTTCTTCCTTGGCCGGTTTACCGCCGCCGCCGGCAATCTCGTCGATCTTCTTCGCGGCGCGCTCAAGCCCCGCGAAATTCCGGCGGATCTCGGTCATCCGGGTCTCGAGCCGGGCGCCGATCTGGGGTGCATTGTCGATCAGCCGGCCGACGGGGCCGGACACGGCCAGCCCGATGCCCAGCAGGCAGACGACCAATCCCAGCGAGATCACCGTCGCCGTGAAGGTCGGGCCGAGCCGCCAGCGTTCGAGAAGGCGGCGGAACGGGACGAAGACGAAGAACAGCAGGAAGGCAAGCGTCACCGGCATCAGGAAATCGCGGGCCTGCGCGATGAAGCCGAAGATCAGGACCAGAAAGATGCCGATGACCGCCCAGCGGGGCACCTTCTGCCGCGAGGCGTCGTCGCCATGCGGCAGGCTGGGAAACTTGTGGCTGGAGAAGTCGGGAGGCGTCAATGATCTGTTCCCCGCATGGACATGTCGCGCCCGTCGAAAACGCGAACCCCGCGGGCAGGTTCCTGCACGCGGGGCCGGTAGTCGTTCAATCTCGACGCGGGATCAGAGCGGATGGTCGCCCGTGGCGTCGATGATGCGGGTGGGCAAGCCCAGATCGCCCAGCAATTCGAGGAAGGGCCGCGCGGGCAGATCCTCGACATTGACCATCTTCTTCACGTCCCAGGTGCCGCGGGCGACAAGGATCGCGGCCGCAACCGGGGGCACGCCAGCGGTATAGCTGATGCCCTGGCTGCCGACTTCCTCATAGGCTTCCTTGTGGTCGGCGACGTTATAGATGAAGACCTCGCCCGGCTTGCCGTCCTGGGTGCCCTTGACCAGATCGCCGATGCAGGTCTTGCCCTCGTAGTCGGGGGCGAGGCTGGCCGGGTCGGGCAGCACGGCCTTGACCAGCTTCAGCGGCACGACCTCCTGTCCCTCGGCGGTCTTGACCGGCTTCTCGCTCAGCAGGCCAAGGTTCTGCAGGACGGTGAAGACGTTGATGTAGTGATCGCCGAAGCCCATCCAGAAGCGGACATCCGCATCCTTGTAGCGGACCGAGAGGCTGTGGACCTCGTCATGGCCCGAGAGATAGGCCGTGCTTTTGCCGACAACGGGCAGATCCCATTCGCGGCCGACCTCGAACATGCGGTTCTGCTTCCACTCGCCACCCTGCCAGGAATAGACGGTGCCTGTGAACTCGCGGAAGTTGATCTCGGGGTCGAAATTGGTCGCGAACCAGCGGCCGTGGCTGCCGGCGTTGATATCGACGATGTCGATCGACTCGACCTTGTCGAAATATTCGTCCTCGGCCAGCCGGGCATAGGCGTTGACCACGCCCGGATCGAAGCCGACGCCGAGGATCGCGGTGACGCCGGCGGCCTCGCAGGCCTCGCGGCGCTTCCATTCGTAGTTGCCATACCAAGGCGGCGTCTCGCAGACCTTGGCCGGATCCTCGTGGATCGCGGTGTCGAGATAGGCCGCGCCCGTCTCGATGCAGCCTTGCAGGACGGTCATGTTGACGAAGGCCGAGCCGACATTGATGACGATCTTCGCATCGACCTTGCGGATCAGGGCCGCGACCGCGTCGCTGTCCATGGCGTCGATGGGATGGGCGGTGAATTCGACCGAATGGCCTTTCTCACGAATGCTCGTGATGATCTGCTCTGCCTTCGCGACAGTGCGGCTGGCGATGTGCAATGTGCCAAATTCCTTGGCATTCTGCGCCACCTTATGCGCGACCACCTGGGCGACGCCGCCGGCGCCGATGATGAGCACGTTTTTGGCCAATTCGATCTCCTTTTCTTGGCAGGGAATATGTCGTCGGGGGCTCTCTGGCTTGTTTTCAGGACAGGCTGGATTTGTAATCGTCGTAGGTGAACCGGCGAACTTCGCGGACCGTTCCGTCCTCGTCCCTGATCGCGATCGAGGGCATGGGAACGCCGTTGAACCAGTTCTTCTTGACCATGGTATAGCCGGCGGCATCGCTGATGCTGACGCGGTCACCGACCTTCAGGGGCGCGGGAAAGCGGCCCTCGCCGAAGATGTCGCCGGCAAGGCAGGTCTTGCCCGCGATCTGGAAGGGATGGTCGCCATCCTGCGGCAGCTTCGCGGTCTCGCGATAGATCAGCAGGTCGAGCATATGGGCCTCGATGCTGGAATCCACGATTGCCACGTCCTTGCCGTGGTGGATCACGTCGAGGACGGAGACTTCCAGCGAGGTGGACTTCGTGATGCTGGCCTCGCCCGGCTCAAGGAAAAGCTGGACGCCGAAACGCTCCTGGAACGCCTTCAGCCGCGCGGCCAGCCGGTCGAGCGGATAGCCGTCGCCGGTGAAATGGATGCCGCCGCCAAGGCTGACCCAGTCGAGCTTTTCGAGGAAGGCGCCGAACTCGGCCTCGATCCGCGAAAGCTGGGCGTCGAACAGGTCGAAATCGCCGTTTTCGCAATTGTAATGGATCATCACGCCCGAGATGCGGTCGAGCGCCGCCTCAAGGCGCGGCAGATCCCATTCGCCGAGGCGCGAGAAGGGCCGCGCCGGATCGGCAAGGTCGAAGCCGCTGGTCGAGAAGCGCGGGTTCAGGCGCAGGCCCATCTTGATGCCGCGTTCGCCCGCCTTGTCGCTGTAGCGGTCAAGCTGGCCGAGGCTGTTGAAGATGATCTTGTCGGCATAACCCAGCGCCTCGTCGATCTCGTGATCGGCCCAGGCGACGGAATAGGCATGGGTTTCCTTGCCGAATTCCTCATGCCCCAACCGCAACTCGAAGAGCGAAGAGGAAGTGGTCCCGTCCATGAACGGGCGCATGAAGTCGAAGGCAGACCAGGTCGCGAAGCATTTCAGCGCCAGCAGGCATTTCGCGCCGGACTGCTCGCGCAGATACTGGATGCGCTCCATGTTGACCCTGAGCTTCGCAAGGTCGATCAGGTAATAAGGCGTCTGCAGATCGGACATGGCGCGTACCCCTGTGACGAAGCCGGTCGAATGAAGTGGCTCATTTAGGGCCACTTCCGCCGTTTCGCAAGGAATGGTGACGACGCGGTAACACGAGGGGGGGGCTTCGCCCGCGCCGGTCTCAGTCGTCGACGATGGAGAGCAGCTTCGGCAGAGCCGGGCAGGGCAGGAGTTGGTTCCGGGCCACATCCGCCAAGGTGTGATTGTGCAGGAAAACATAGACATGCGCCGAGAGGCTTTCCCACAGCCGGTTCGAGAGCGTCTGCGCGCGTGAGCCGGAGATGCCGCCCGAGGCCCCCGCGCCGACATGGAGCGCGCTGACCGTCTCGTCCACGGCTTCGAGGATGTCGGCGACGCGGATCGTCTCGGGGGTCTTGGCCAGCCGGTAGCCGCCGCCGGGACCGCGAACCGAGTCGACCAGCCCCGCGCGGCGCAGGCGGACGAAGAGTTGCTCGAGATAGGGCAGCGAGATGTCCTGGCGTTTCGAGATCTCGGCAAGCGAGGTCAGGTCGTCGCCCTTGGCGATCGCCAGATCCACCAGAGCGACCATTGCGTAGCGTCCCTTGGTCGAGAGTTTCATCGTGGCCTCCTGTGCCATTGCATTGACGCAGCGCGATCTTTAGAGCTAACCCGCCCTCGCTCTCACCGATTGCGTCTTGCCTATGCCCGGTGCGCTTCCCAGATTTAGACGATCTAGAGCCGCGCCGTCACTGGGTCAAGGAACCCGAGCCCCAAAGGAAACCCATGCCCGAACTGATTTTTCCCGGTCCCGAAGGTCGTCTTGAGGGGCGCTATCACGCGCAACCCGCTGCGGACGCGCCCATCGCCATCGTGCTGCATCCGCATCCGCAATATGGCGGGACGATGAACAACCGGGTCGTCTATAACCTGCATTATGCATTCCACCGCATGGGCTTCACCGTCATGCGGTTCAATTTCCGTGGCGTCGGCCGCAGCCAGGGCGAGTTCGACCAGGGCATCGGCGAGTTGAGCGATGCCGCCGCGGCGCTTGACTATCTGCAGGCGATGAACCCCAACAGCAAGCATTGCTGGGTCGCAGGCTTCAGCTTTGGCGCCTGGATCGGGATGCAACTCTTGATGCGCCGGCCCGAGATCACCGGCTTCATCTCGGTCGCGCCGCCGGCGAACATGTATGACTTCAGCTTCCTCGCGCCTTGCCCGTCCTCGGGGCTGATCATCAACGGCACCTCGGACCGCGTCGCGCCGCCCAAGGACACGCACAGCCTTGTCGGCAAGCTGCGTGAACAGAAGGGCATCACCATCACCCACGAGGAGATCGAGGGCGCGGACCACTTCTTCCGCGATGACGAGGTGCATATGAAGCCGATGATCGACAAGGTGCAGACCTATGTGCGCCGCAGGTTGACGGAAAACACGCGCTGAGCCTTTCGCGCGCCCCGGTCGGTCCGGGGCGCGCGTGCTGCATTTCGGCTGGTCATCCACCAGTATTCCGGGCTATTGGCGGGGCGAAACGAAAGGAGCCTCGCATGAGCGACCTGACCGCCCGTTTCAGATTCCTGAACGAAGCCGACCGGCTGAAGTCCGTCGACCGGGCGAATGTGCTGATGGACCTTTCGCGCGCCGAGAACAGCGCCGAGCATAGCTGGCACGTCGCGCTCTATGCGCTGGTCTTTGGCGCCAGCGACCGCGCCATCGCCATGATCCTGCTGCATGATCTGGTCGAGATCGATTGCGGCGACCATCCCATCCATCTGGAACACGACCTTGCCGCCGTAGCCGCCGCCGAGCTGGCCGCCGCGCAAAGGCTGTTCGGCATCCTGCCCGAGGGCAATGCGCTGCTGGCGCTGTGGCAGGAATTCGAGGCCGGGCTTTCCGCCGATGCGCGGCAGGCGAAGCGGATGGATCACGTCCAGCCGCTGTTCCAGGTGCTTTGCGCGCCCGAGCCGCTGGCCGATCATCTGGCGATCGTCGAGGGCAACATGACCAGCGGCCGCGCCGCCCGCCTCTGGGCCGAATGGCCCGAGGCCATGGCGGCGGCGCGGGCCCTCAGCGAGGGTCGCGCCATGCCCGAGGGGCTGGCGGGACGGCTGGCCTTTCTGGCCGAGGCCGACCGGTTGAAATCGGTCTATCGCGCCAGCCTGCTTTGCGATGCCTCGCGGCGCGAGAACAGCGCCGAGCATAGCTGGCATCTGGCGCTTTACGCGCTGGTGATGGCGCCATTTGCCGGGCCGGGGGTGGATATCGGCCGCGTCATCCGCATGTTGATCCTGCATGATCTGGTCGAGATCGACACCGGCGACGTGCCGATCCATTCGCAGAACGGCGCCGCCCATCACAGCGCCGCGCAGATGGCGGCCGAGGATGCGGCGGCCGACCGGCTGTTCGGGATGTTGCCTGCGGGGCAGGGGGTCGAGATGCGCGCGCTCTGGGCCGAGTTCGAGGCCAACGAGACGCCGGACGCGGTCTTTGCCAAGTCCCTCGACCGGGCGCAGCCGGTGATGCAGAACATCGCCTCGGGCGGGGGAAGCTGGGCCGAATACGAAGTGACCTATGAGCAGCTGGTCGAACGCGTCGGCATCCGCATCCAGCGCGGCGCGCCGATGCTCTGGGAATGGCTCAGCGAAAGCTCGCGCGTGTATTTCACCGGTTAGCCCGTTGGCTACGGGCGCGCGGGCCATACGGGAACCCGGCGGTATGCAATCGCATACCGGCCTTTTCTTCACCGGGGATAGCGGCTATAGCGCGCTCAGCCGAATCCTAACCAAAGGGACCACCCATGTCGAAGATCAAGGTAGCGAATCCTGTCGTCGAGCTCGACGGCGACGAGATGACCCGGATCATCTGGGATTTCATCAAGCAGAAGCTGATCCTGCCCTATCTGGACATCGACCTGAAATATTACGACCTCGGCATCGAGGAGCGTGACCGCACGGACGACCAGATCACCATCGACGCCGCCAATGCGATCAAGCAATATGGCGCCGGCGTGAAATGCGCGACCATCACCCCGGACGAGCAGCGGGTCGAGGAATTCGGCCTGAAAAAGATGTGGAAGTCGCCGAACGGCACCATCCGCAACATTCTGGGCGGCGTCATCTTCCGCGAGCCGATCATCTGCAAGAACGTGCCGCGTCTGGTTCCGCACTGGACGAAGCCGGTCATCGTCGGCCGTCACGCCTTTGGCGACCAGTACAAGGCCACCGATTTCCGCTTCCCCGGCAAGGGCCGCCTGACGATCAAGTTCGTCGGCGAGGATGGCGAGACGATCGAGCATGAAGTGTTCCAGGCGCCTTCGGCTGGCGTCGCCATGGCGATGTACAACCTCGACGATTCGATCCGTGACTTTGCCCGCGCTTCGATGAACTATGGTCTGCAGCGCGGCTATCCGGTCTATCTCTCGACCAAGAACACCATCCTGAAGGCCTATGACGGCCGCTTCAAGGATCTGTTCCAGGAAGTCTACGAGCAGGAGTTCGAGGACAAGTTCAAGAAGGCCGGCATTCACTATGAACACCGCCTGATCGACGACATGGTGGCCTCGAACCTGAAATGGTCGGGCGGCTATGTCTGGGCCTGCAAGAACTATGACGGCGACGTGCAGTCGGACACCGTCGCGCAGGGCTTCGGCTCGCTCGGGCTGATGACCTCGGTTCTGATGACGCCCGACGGGAAGACCGTCGAGGCCGAAGCGGCGCATGGCACCGTGACCCGCCACTATCGCGAGCATCAGAAGGGCAACCAGACCTCGACCAACTCGATCGCGTCGATCTTTGCCTGGACCGGCGGCCTGAAGCACCGCGCGAAACTCGACGGCAACGAGGCGCTGCTGAAATTCGCCGAGACGCTGGAAAAGGTCACCGTGCAGGCGGTCGAGGACGGGTTCATGACCAAGGACCTCGCCCTGCTGGTCGGTCCCGACCAGAAATGGCTGAGCACGATGGGCTACCTCGAGAAGGTGGACGAATATCTGAACAAGGCTCTGGCGGGCTGATCGCCGGATTTTTTGGATGAGTTGGAAGGCCGGGGATGAACCCCGGCCTTTTTCATGCGCCCGGATTGCGGGCGCCGCTGGGGTCGCGACGTCGCTTTCGGGTATTTGGGAAACGGTGAATTGCAGGGCTTCGGGCTTGGAGATGCGCGAGGCGGCTTAACAGTCCGGCGGGAATGCAGTAAGGGACGCGCAGCAAAACCCGGAGTGCCCGCCATGAAAGCTGCCGTCATCACCTTTCCCGGATCGAATTGCGACCGCGACCTTGCCGTTGCGCTGACGCAGGCCGGCGCGGAGGTGGCGCGGGTCTGGCACAAGGACGAGGCTCTGCCCGCAGGCACCGATCTGGTGGCCGTGCCGGGCGGCTTCTCGTTCGGCGACTATCTGCGCTGCGGCGCGATTGCCGCGCATTCGCCCATCGCGGCTGCGATCCGCGACCATGCCGCTCGGGGTGGCTATGTCCTTGGGATCTGCAATGGTTTTCAGGTCCTGACCGAGCTGGGCCTGCTGCCGGGTGCGCTGATGCGCAATGGTGGGCTGAAGTTCATCTGCCGCGAGGTCGAGCTGAGCGTGACCACCAGCGCCAGCCCCTATACCACCGGCTATGCGGCGGGCGAGCGGATCCGCGTTCCCGTCGCCCATCACGATGGCAATTATCAGATCGACCCCGAGGGGCTGGCCGAGTTGAAGGACCAGGACCGCATCGCCTTCACCTATGCGCCGGGGATCAACGGTTCGGTCGAGGATATTGCCGGGGTTCTTTCGGCGAATCGGCGGGTGCTGGGCATGATGCCGCATCCCGAGCGGGCGGCCGATCCCGCCCATGGCGGCCTTGACGGGGCTCGACTTTTCGCCGCGCTGACAAAAGACGTCGCGACGGTCTGACTTGAGAGACTGACTATCCCGCACTAGATTGGCTTGTCCCCATGCGGGGCATGCCGGAGGTTCATGCAGGAAGACGACCTTACCACCGGGCTTTCCACCGGATTGACCGACGGCGGCAGAACGCCAGCCGGTAGATGGGGGCTGCGCGGTGTCCTGGCTGCCCTGATGATCCTTGCCGTCGGAACGATCTGGATGACGAACAGCTGGCTCAGCGCCCGCTTTTCGGAAAACACCCGGGTCCGCACCGAGCTGCGCTCGGCGCTTTATACCGGCAACCTGCTTTCGGAATTGCAGCGCACCTCGGTCGTGCCGCAGCTGCTGGCGCGCGACCCGGCGCTGATCTCGGCGCTGAGCGGCAATGATTTCTCGACCACCTCTGCGCGACTGATCCTGGCGCAGAAGGAGATCGGGGCCTCCTCGATCCGGCTTCTCGATGCATCGGGGCGCACGGTCGGCTCGACCGACCGCAACCTGATCGGTACGAATTACGTGCAGGAGCCGTTCTACGTCGAATCCCTGCGCTCGAAGGACACGGTCTTTACCGTCTCGCCCTCGCCGCAGGGGGCATATGAGTTCGCCTATTCCCGCGCCGTGGTGTCGGAGGGGCGGACGCTGGGTGTGGTTGTGGTCGGCGCCGATCTGACGCGGCTGGTGCGGTCCTGGGCCGGGATCTCGGACGCGATTGCCGTGACAGACAGTTCGGGCCAGATCATCCTGTCGACCGAGCCGCGCTGGCGTGGGTTGACGCTGCCGGAGGCGCTGGCGGTGCGCTCGGCCCCTTCGGCCATCGCGCGCGCCTTCCAGGTGACGGCGGACTGGACCTCGCCCCCCGTCGATGCCTATGTCCAGGGGAAGGCGGTGATGCAGGCCGAGACGCGGATCCCCTTCCGCGGCTGGAAGATGATCGCCTTCACCACCTACGATTCCGTGCGGGAGCGGGTGAACGCGGTCCTGGCCATGGTCATCATGGGCTTTGCCATTCTGCTGGCCGCGGTCTTCTATCTGCTGTCGCGCCGGGCGCGGGTCGAATCCGCTGCCTATATGCGGGAATCGGCGGATCTGCGCGCCCTGAACCTGCGCCTGACGCGCGAGATCGCCGAGCGCGAGCGGGTGCAGAAGGAATTGCGCGTCGCCGAGCAGACGATGCAGCAATCCTCGAAGCTGGCCGCGCTTGGCGAGATGTCGGCGGGCGTCAGCCATGAGTTGAACCAACCGCTGGCGGCGATGAAGACCTATCTGGCCGGGGCGCGGCTTCTGTTGCAGCGCGGGCGCGGCGAGGAGGCGCTGTCGAGTTTCCAGCGCATCGACGACCTTGTCGAGCGGATGGGAGCGATTACCCGGCAGCTCAAGTCCTATGCCCGCAAGGGCGGCGAGGCCTTCGAGCCGGTCGATCTGCGCGCCGCGCTGTCGAGCGCGCTGGTGATGATGGAGCCGCAATTGCGCAACCGGACCATCCGGCTGCAACGCAATATTCCCCGTTATCCGGTGATGGTGCTGTGCGACCGAATCCGGCTGGAGCAGGTGATAATCAACCTCTTGCGCAACGCGATCGACGCGATCAAGCCGGTCCGCGATCCGACGATCGTGATCACCGTAAGCTCCGGTTCTCACGCATTCTTGTCCGTTCGCGACAACGGACCTGGCGTTTCCGATCTGGAAAAACTCTTCGAACCCTTCTTTACCACCAAGAAACCCGGCGAAGGCACGGGACTGGGCCTGGCGATATCCTCGGGGATCGCCGCCGATTTCGGAGGTCGTCTGACGGCGCATAATGCCGAGGACGGAGGGGCCGTATTCGAACTTGAGCTGCCGTTGCATGAACCCGGCCGCAGGCGCGGGACGCAACTGGCAGCGGAATGACATAGAAAGGTGATGTGCCAATGAGCCGCACGATGAAGATTGCAGTTGTCGACGATGAACCGGATATGCGCGAGTCGATCCGGCAATGGCTGGCACTTTCGGGTTTCGAGGCCGAGACCTTCGCCAGCGCCGATGACGCGCTGAAGGTGATCGCCCCCGACTGGCCGGGGATCATCATTTCGGACATTCGGATGCCGGGAACCGACGGCATGGCCTTCCTCAAACGCCTGATGGGCATTGATTCCGGCCTGCCGGTCATCATGATCACCGGTCATGGCGACGTGCCGATGGCCGTCGAGGCAATGCGGATCGGGGCCATGGACTTCATGGAGAAGCCCTTCAACCCCGAGCGCTTGACCGAGCTGGTCAAGAAGGCCGCGCAAGCCCGTCGCATGACGCTGGACAACCGCGCGCTGCGCCGCGACCTCAGCGAAGGCCAGCAGGTCATGTCGAAGCTGATCGGCGCAAGCCCGGTCATGGACCGCCTGCGCGAGGACATCCTGGATCTGGGTCAGGCCGACGGCCATGTGCTGATCGACGGCGAGACCGGAACCGGCAAGACACTGGTGGCCCACGCGCTGCATGCGGTCGGCCCGCGCGCGTCGAAGAAATTCGTCCCGATCTCCTGCGCGGCCTATAACGATGAGGTTCTGGCCTCGAAGCTGTTCGGCCCGGTCGAGAACGGCCTGCCTGCGGTCGAGGAAGCCCGCGGCGGCACGCTTTGCCTCGAGGATATCGAGGCGCTGTCCGATCCGCTGCAAGCCCGGCTGCTGGCCTTCATCGCCGAGCAGGGCGTGCCGGCCGAAACTCGCATCATCGCCATTTCCAACGCACGCGGCGAGGGTCGCCGGGCCGAGGATTCGCTGCGTCCCGATCTGTTCTATCGCTTGACCGCGCTGAAGATCACTCTGCCGCCGCTGCGCTCGCGCGGAGAGGACATCCTGTCGCTCTTCACCCGCATGACCGAACAGTTCTCGGAGGAATATGGCTGCGAGCCGCCGCAGGTTACCGCGCAGGAGGCCGCGCAGCTTTTGCAGGCCCCTTGGCCCGGCAACGTCCGGCAGCTGATCAACGTCGCCGAGCGTGCGGTGCTGCAGAACCGCCGCGGCTCCGGCTCGATCGCATCGCTGCTGATGGCCGATGGCGAGGAGACGCAGGAAGCCACGACGACCGAGGGCAAGCCGCTGAAGGAATATGTCGAAAGCTTCGAGAAGATGCTGATCGACAATACGATGCGCCGCCATAAGGGCAGCATCGCGGCAGTCATGGACGAGCTTTGCCTGCCGCGCCGGACCCTGAACGAGAAGATGGCGAAATACGGCCTGAGCCGCAGCGATTATCTGTAGCTTGGCCAAATCAGCGGGTCGCGGGGCGAAAAACCCATTGTAACGGCGCGTCCTTCCCCGCTATCTTGCCAACAAGGGGTGTAATCGCAACTCTCGGTTGTTCGCCCCCACCAGTTTCGCAGCGCGTGTGCCAGCCGCGACCAATTTGCTCCGTTGGCACGATGTGCGGGAAAAATAGCGCCCATGCCCCTTTCGGGGCCTCTGGGCCTCCGTAATCGCCGTCCCTACTGTCTTGCGACAGAAGGGACGAAGAAAGGTAACAGACGCGATGGATCGCGCAGCGCAGCTTGATCGTGAACGGTGCCGGGGCCGAGGCCCTGACGCCGCGATTGCTGCTGCTCGCCCGGGCCATGGTGTTCTCCCATTGCGCGGCCGACCGGACCTGCCCCGTTTGAGCGGGTCCGGCCGGCCGCCCGAAAGTCAAAAACATGTCAAAGAAAATGCTGATCGACGCCACGCATGCCGAGGAAACTCGGGTCGTGGTGGTGGATGGAACCAAGGTCGAGGAGTTTGACTTCGAGACAGTCAACAAGCGGCAGCTTGCTGGCAACATCTATCTGGCCAAGGTAACGCGGGTCGAACCCTCGTTGCAGGCGGCCTTCGTGGATTACGGCGGAAACCGTCACGGTTTCCTCGCCTTCGCGGAAATCCACCCCGATTATTACCAGATCCCCGCAGCCGACCGTAAGGCGCTGCTGGAGGAGGAGCGTCAGGCCGCCGCGGCCGAGAGCGAAGAATCCGAGAAGCCCAAGCGCAACTCGCGCCGCCGGCGCAGCCCCAAGCCCGCGACGGCCGAGGCTGGTGACGTTGTCGTCTCGGAAGAGATCGCCGGAATGGGCGTCCTCGATCCCGCGGAAGGGAACGAGGATGCCTCGGCCCGGATCGAGCTTGCCGAGGATGCCGCAGCGCCGGTTGTTCCGGTCGAGGCAACCGCTGAGGATGACGCGAGCCACGAGCATCACGATCACGAGGAGGACGGGATTGAATCCGTCGCCGAGGAGGACGTGGCCGAAGAGATCTCGCTGCCGAGAAAGCCGCGCGCGCGCCGCTACAAGATCCAGGAAGTGATCAAGGTCCGGCAGATCATGCTGGTCCAGGTCGTCAAGGAAGAGCGTGGCAACAAGGGCGCGGCGCTGACCACCTATCTGTCGCTGGCGGGCCGCTATTGCGTCCTGATGCCCAACACGGCGCGGGGTGGCGGCATCAGCCGCAAGATCACCAATGCCGCGGACCGCAAGAAGCTGAAGGACATCGCGTCCGAGCTGGAGGTGCCGGAAGGCGCGGGCCTCATCATCCGCACCGCTGGCAGCCAGCGCACCCGGACCGAGATCCGCCGCGACTATGAATACCTGATGCGCCTGTGGGAGCAGATCCGCGAACTGACCTTCAAGTCGATCGCGCCCGCGCCGGTCTATGAGGAAGGCGATCTGATCAAGCGGACCATCCGCGACATCTACTCGAAAGAGATCGACGAGGTTCTGGTCGAGGGCGACCGCGGCTATCGCACCGCCAAGGACTTCATGAAGATGATCATGCCGTCGCACGGCAAGAACGTGAAGCACTACACCGACCAGATGCCGCTGTTCGCGCGCTATCAGGTCGAGAGCTATCTTGGCGGGATGTTCAACCCGGTCGTCCAGCTGAAATCGGGCGGCTATATCGTCATCGGCGTGACCGAGGCGCTGGTCGCCATCGACGTGAACTCGGGCCGGGCCACCAAGGAAGGCTCGATCGAGGATACGGCGCTGAAGACGAACCTGGAAGCGGCCGAGGAGATCGCCCGCCAGCTTCGCCTGCGCGACCTTGCCGGTCTGATCGTGATCGACTTCATCGACATGGAGGAGCGCCGGAACAACGCCGCCGTCGAGAAGCGCTTCAAGGACAAGCTGAAAACCGACCGCGCCCGCATTCAGGTCGGCCGCATCTCGGGCTTCGGCCTGCTGGAGATGTCGCGCCAGCGCCTGCGTCCGGGGATGCTGGAATCGACCACGCAGCCTTGCGCGCATTGCCACGGCACCGGCCTGATCCGTTCGGATGACAGCCTCGCGCTGACCATCCTGCGCGCGATCGAGGAAGAGGGCACCCGCAAGCGCTCGCGCGAGGTTCTGGTCAAGGCTCCGATCGCCGTCGCCAACTTCCTGATGAACGCCAAGCGCGAGCATATCGCGAATATCGAGGCGCGCTATGGCATGTCCGTGCGCGTCGAGGCGGATCCGACGCTGATCTCGCCCGATTACGCCATCGAGAAGTTCAAGACCGCCATCCGCAATGTCCCCGAGGTCGCCTCGCCCGTCGTGTCGGTCGATGCCCGGCTGATGGCGCAGATCGATGACGAGGATCTCTCGGATGACCTCGCCGAGGAAGAGGACGTCGCGGAGGAGGCCGGTGCCGAGGAAGCGCGGAACGAGGCCGGCCATTCCGATGGTGGCGAGAACGGGGAGGGGGGCAACAAGTCCCGCCGTCGCCGTCGTCGCCGTCGCCGGGGCGGCAAGTCGGGCGATGCCGACGCCGCGCAGGGCGAGGAACTGGCCGAAGGCGATGCCGAAGGTGACAGCGAGGATGCAGGCGAGCCGACCCTCGAGGTTGTCGAGGTCATCGCCGAGGTCGTTGCCGAGGAGCCGGTCGAAGTCGCCGAGGTGATCGCGGAGCCGGTGGAGGAGGCGCCCGTCGCCGAAGTCGCGCCGAAGAAGCCCCGCGCCAGCCGCAGCCGCGCGCGCCGCAAGCCCGAGGCCGCACCGGCCGAAGCGCCTGCCGGGGAAACGGCGGAGGCATCCCCCGTCGCGGAAGTGGCCGAGGAGCCTGCCGCCGCACCTGCCGAGCCGGTCGCGGACAAGGTGCCCGCCGCCGAAACTGTGCAGGAGGCGGATGCGATCCCGGAGGTCGCCGCCGAGCCCAAGCCGGAGCCCGCTCCGCAGCCGGCGAACGATCCTGCCCCCCGCTCCGAGCCGGCGATGACCGAGGAGGAGTCGCGTCCCAAGCGGCGCGGCTGGTGGTCCCTCGGCTGAGATTTCGGCAGGCATGACATAAGTTTGAGAGGCGCGGGACTTCCCCGCGCCTTTTTCATCGCGCAATCTGCGCGGCATGTTGGGAATCGAAATCGCAGACGCCGCCTTCCTGCCTGCCGCGACGGTCGCGCTGCTGGCGGGAATCCTGTCCTTCCTGTCGCCTTGCGTGCTGCCGATCGTGCCGCCCTATCTGGCCTATATGACCGGGGTGAGCGTCGGCGGGCTGAAATCGCGTGAGCGCAGCGCGGTCGTCCCGGCGCTGTTCTTCGTCCTCGGCCTCTCGACCGTGTTCCTGCTGATGGGCATGGCGGCTTCGGCCTTCGGGCGGCTGTTCCTGCAATGGCAGGACTGGCTGGCCCGTGGGGCAGGGGGGGTGGTCATCATCCTTGGCCTGCATTTCCTGCATGTCATCCGCATCCCGATTCTCGATACCGAGGCGCGGCTGGACACCGGGGATCGCGGCGGCTCGACCTTCGGCGCCTATGTCCTTGGCCTGGCCTTCGCCTTCGGCTGGACGCCCTGCATCGGGCCGCAGCTGGGAATGATCCTGTCGCTTGCCGCAACCGGGGGCGAGGCGGGGCGGGGCGCATCGCTGCTTGCGATCTATGCGCTGGGGCTTGGCATACCGTTCCTGCTTTCGGCGATCTTCATCAACCGGGCCATGGGCGTGATGAACCGCATCAAGCCGCATCTGAAGCTGATCGAGCGGGTGATGGGCGTGCTGCTGGTCGTGGTCGGGCTTGCCCTGCTGACCGGGGCCTTTCCGGTCTTTGCCTATTGGCTGCTCGAAACTTTCCCCTGGCTCGCTTTGCTGGGATAGGCGCTTGCCATCGCCCCGCATTCGCGGCCAGCTATGCCGGCTGAGGATGGAGGAGCGGCATGGACCTGACAATGAACACGGCAGAGCTGGACGCGTTTCTCGCACGCGACTTTCCCCAGATCGCGGGGCAGGTGCGGGTCGAGGAACTGACCGATACCGGCCTGCGCTGCCGTCTTGTCGTGGATGACCGGCATTTGCGGCCGGGCGCCACGGTCAGCGGCCCGTCCATGTTCGCCCTTGCCGACGTTTCCGCCTATCTCGCCATCCTCGCCCGGATCGGAGAGGTGGCGCTGGCTGTCACCACCAATGCCTCGATCGACTTCCTGCGCAAGCCCGAGGCGGGGAGGGACGTGATGGCCGATTGCCGCATCCTGAAGCTTGGCAAGGTGCTGGCGGTGGCCGAGATCCACATGCATTCAGATGGCAACCCGGATCTGGTCGCGCGCTGCTCGCTCACCTACTCGATTCCGCCGAAAAGGCCGTGAAATCGGGGTTTGCGATAAGGTATTTAGATACCTATTTTGTAAGTTACTGATATTGATTAGATAATTCGCGTCGAACGCACTTGATTCGAAATCCGCTTTCGCCGATATACCCGCATCTCGAATTACACCCCCAAAGGGACGACCATGAAAACCTATACCGCGAAACCGGCGGAGATCGAGAAGAAGTGGATCCTGATCGACGCAGAGGGCGTCGTTCTGGGCCGTCTTGCGACGATCGTTGCCATGCGCCTGCGTGGCAAGCACAAGCCGACCTTCACCCCCCACATGGACATGGGCGACAACGTCATCATCATCAACGCCGACAAGGTGCAGATGACCGGCGACAAGCGCGATGCCAAGAAATACTACTGGCACACCGGCCACCCGGGCGGCATCAAGCACCGCACCGCGCGTCAGGTGCTGGAAGGCGCTCATCCCGAGCGCGTCGTGATCAAGGCCGTCGAGCGCATGATCTCGCGCAACAAGCTGGGCCGTCAGCAGATGACCAATCTGCGCGTCTACGCCGGTGCCGAGCACCCGCATGAAGCTCAGCAGCCCGAAGTTCTGGACGTCAAGTCCATGAACGCCAAGAACACCCGGAGCGCATGATCATGGCCGAAGACATCAAAACCCTGGACGATCTGAAATCGGTCGCCACCGTGGCGGTCGCCGAGGCCCCCGTCCGTGAAGCTCAGCGTGATGCGCAGGGCCGTGCCTATGCCACCGGCAAACGCAAAGATGCGGTCGCCCGCGTCTGGGTCAAGCCGGGTTCGGGCAAGGTCGTCGTCAACGGCAAGGACATCGCGACCTATTTCGCGCGTCCGGTGCTGCAGATGATCCTGCGCCAGCCCTTCGAGGTCGCCGGCGTCGTCGATCAGTATGACGTCTATGCCACCGTTGCCGGTGGTGGTCTGTCGGGCCAGGCCGGTGCGGTGAAGCACGGCATCTCGAAAGCCCTGCAACTGCACGAGCCGTCGCTGCGCGCCGCGCTGAAAGCTGCCGGCTTCCTGACCCGCGACTCGCGCGTCGTCGAACGGAAGAAATACGGCAAGGCGAAAGCCCGTCGCTCGTTCCAGTTCTCGAAGCGCTGATCCGGCTCTTCATCGAAACAAGAAAACGCGGTCCCTCGGGGCCGCGTTTTTTATTTCGCGATTCCGTCTGGCGCGAGAGCGGGTGAATCGGATTCGCGCCGTGGATCCGATTCTGAATGCCCTAGTGGTTTTTGCGGCCAGAACCCCTATATATAGTTCGTGGGCTGCATTCATTTGCTGAGATGGAGCCTTTTCTTCCCAGGCCTTTGCACGACGATTTCACAAAGCCCGAATTACCCGTCCGAATTCAGGACATAAAAATGACATAAAATCATTGGCTTGCCGTTTTTTCTTCCGAACCTTCGATTTTTGTCCTTGCAACCCCCAGCGCCGGCCCCTAAATACCGCCTCACCGAAACGGCGAGACGCTGAGACGGGACGGAGCG
>Ga0182745_1001050_pt1 | contig 27529 bp, 29 predicted proteins | sample eDN3rd30CKraftBY_FD_128523 | JGI IMG/M metagenome (GOLD analysis project Ga0182745, IMG submission 128523) | Enriched backyard soil microbial communities from Emeryville, California, USA - eDNA 3rd pass 30_C Kraft BY (version 2) (version 2) | ecosystem: Environmental > Terrestrial > Soil >... | reverse complement strand
GTTCGGCGTGTAGACCAACGCGCCGCCCGCGGTGATCGTGACCGCGCCGTTCATGGGCGTGGTCGACGAGTCGAACGCGATCGGGTCGCCGTCCGGGTCGCTGTCGTTCGCGAGGAGGCCGGCGGCTGCGTCGATGACGAGCGTCTGCCCCTCCTGCACGGTGTACGCGTCGGCCGCGGCGATGGGCGCCTGGTTCGTCGTCGTCACGGTGAACGTCACGTCGACGAAGTCGCTGACGTGACCCGCCGGGTCGAGCAGCCGGTAGTGGAAGCTCGTCTGCCCGAGGAATCCGGCGGCGGGGGTGAAGGTGAACGCGCCCGTCGTGGCGTCGAGGTCGAGCACGCCGTCGAGCGATCCGGTGAACGCCATCACCGAGAGCGTCGTCGAGTCCGGGTCGCTGTCGTTCGCGAGGAGGCCGCTCGCCGCGTCGACGACGAGGACGGCGCCCTGCTTGACGCTGTACGCGTCGGCGACGGCGACCGGCGCGATGAGGTCCTGGAGCGTGGTGATCGTGACGAGCCCGGCGTCCGTGCCGCCCTTGCCGTCGCTGACGGTGTAGGGGATCTGGACGGTGCCGGTCCACTGCGCCGAGGGGGGCTGCCAGTCGAAGTCGCCATAGACGTTCCCGCTGAAGGTGCCGATCGCGGGCGGCGTCCAGCTGACGCTGAGCGTGTCGCCGTCGATGTCGGTGTCGTTCGCGAGGACGTTGCCGATCTGGTGGGTGCCGAGCGGCTTGAAGTAGACGTCGTCGACGGCGACCGGTGCCGTGTTGACGACGTTGCCGATCGCGATCGTCACGGTCGCGTACTCGCTGTAGAGGCCGTCGGCGTCGCGCACCCGGTAGGTGAACGAGTCGTAGCCCTGGTAGTTCGATGCGGGCTGGTACTTGAACGTGCCGGCTGCCGGGTCGACGGCGTAGATCGTGCCGTGCGATGGAGTGGTGAAGCCGTCGATGAGGATCCACGACTCCGCGTCGGTGTCGTTCGCCTTGACCTGGAAGATGGTCTGTGCGTTCTTCGCGATCGCGAAGAAGTCGTCGACGGCGACGGGTGCCGTGTTCATCGGCGCGTCCTCGGGTGCCTCGGGTGCCTCGGGGGAGAAGTCCTCGGGCGCCTCCTCGGCGGCGAGCACGATCTCCGGCTCGCCGCCTTCGGCGTCGTCGGCGTGCGCGGCGCTGGTGCCGGCGAGGATGGCGACGCCGAGCGCGAGCGCGGCGGCGGTGGTCGCGGCGAGGCCGCGCATGGCGAGCGCGCAGCCGCGCTCGCGTTCGGTGTCGTTCTTCTTCGAGAACGCGATGGGAGCAAGCATCGTGAGTTTCCTTCGGTTGGGTGGAGCTGGGGGTCATGGGCGCCGTTCTGGCGCGGTACCACGTTCCCGCGGGCGCCCCGCTCCCCGGATGGGGAGCACCTGCTCAACTCGCGAGTGACGGATTACTCATCCGTGCGCGACTACCTATCCGGCGGTTCGCTAGCATTCGTGTCGGGCCGGGGGGAAGGAACGCGATGGCCGTGCTGACGCAGGCTGCCGACGAGTGGCCGCTCGTCGCCCGCGAGGCCGCGCTGTCGGCCCTCGACGCGGTCACGCGGGGCGATGCGACGGTCGCGACCATCCACGGCGCCCCGGGCACCGGCAAGTCGAGGCTCGCCGCCGAGTTCGCGCTGCGTGCCGAGGCCGCGGGCCTCGGCGTGGTCCGCTCGTTCGGGAACCCGTTGCTCACGGCGGTCCCGCTCGGTGCGCTGCTGCCCGATCGCATCGCGCTCGACATCGGCGGCGGCGACCCCGGCGCGCTGGTGCCGATCGTCGAGGCCCGGCTCCTCGAGTTCGCCGGGGACCGGTCGGTGGTGGCCGTCGTCGACGACATCCAGCACCTCGATCCCACCTCGCTCGGCGTCCTGAGTCGGCTCGTCGCGGCCGGCCGGATCCGGCTCGTCGCCGTGATCGCGAGCGGCGAGCCGCTGCCGGACGAGGTCACCGCGCTGTGGACGACCACGCGGTTCGTCCGCGTCGAGCTGGAGCCGATGACCTACGACGAGGTGCACGAGCTGCTGGAGGCCGTCTTCGGGGAGCGCGTCGCGCCGCGCTCCGCCGTGCACCTCGCCGACGTCGCGGCGGGACACCTGCTCTTCCTGCGCGAGATCACGCTCGACACGCTCCGGCGCGGCACGCTCGCCCGCACCGACGGCGGCAGCTGGCGGCTCGCCGACCATCCGGGCGCCCCGCCGCTGCTGCGCGACCTGCTGCGCGCCCGCCACCGGCGGATGACGCCCCCGCAGCGGGACGTCGCGGAGCGGCTCGCCGTCTGCGGCGAGATCCCCGTCCGGCAGCTCCGCGTGCCGGGGGCGCTGGAGGCGCTGGAGGAGCTCGAGCACGCCGGCATCGTGGCGATGTCCGGCCGGGTCGACCTGCTCGCCAGAATCGCCCACCCGCTCATGGCCGAGGCGATCGCCGATTCGGTCTCCAGCCTTCGACGGCTCGCCCTGCTGACCGAGCAGGCGGAGATCGCGGAGGACTCGGGCAGCGGCGGTGAGAGCCGTGCCGTGACCTGGCGGCTCGAGGCGGGGCTGCCGATCGACCCGGAGCACGTCCGGTCGGCCGCGGCGCTCGCATATCAGTCGGGCGATCTGCTCACGGCGAGGACGCTCACGCAGGCGGCGCTGCGCACCCGCGACGATCCGGCGATCCTGCTGCTGCACGGGCAGGTGCTGTCGCGGATGGGGCGGGCGAACGAGGCGCTGGCCGCCTTCGCCACCGCGATGCGGCTCGCCGATGACCTCCTCGCGCCGGCGCTCGCGGCGGAGATCGCGCTCGCCCGTTCGACCCTGCTCGACGGACACTCCGAGGCGCTCTCGGAGATCGACGAGGCGATCCGGCGCTTCGGCCTCCTGCCCCGCCTCGGGCTCGTCCGGGCGAGGATCCTGCTGCGCGAGGAACGCGCCGCGGAAGCCCTCGCATGCCTCGACGCGCTGGAGATCGCCGACGACGAGGTCCTCGAGGCCGAGGCGTCGTCGGCTCGCGCTCGGGCGCTGGCCTCGCTCGGCCGGATCGACGAGGCGCTCGCCGCCGCGCGTGCGGCGGTCGCGGTCGCCGAGTCGCTCGGCGCCGACGCGCCGCCGGGGGTCACCATCCACGAGACGCACCTGGATCTCGCGGAGGTGCTCCTGCAGACGCTCGATCTGGTGCCGGCGCGAGAGTCGGCGATGATCGCGCTGCGCGGCACGTTCGGCGCGGACGACGAGATCTTCGCCCGCGCCGTCGAGCTCACGCTCGGTCGGATCGCGTACTTCGAGGGCGACCTGGACGCGGCCGAGCGCTGGTTCAACGACACCAGGGCCGGTGCGCTCCTGCTCGGTCCCGAGATCTTCGTCCCGGCCGCGACGAGCGGGCTGTCGATGGTCGCAGCCTGCCGCGGTGCCTTCGACGATGCGAGACGTCACCTCGAGTGGATCCGCGGTGCCGACGACCGGACGAATGCCCCCGCGATCGCCCCGTTGTGGCTCGCGGGCTGCGCGGGCGAGCCGGACCGTGCGGTCGCGGGGCTCGCGGAGGAGGCGCAGCGGCTGCGAGGGCAGGGGCACGAGACCTTCGCGACGGGCGTGCTCGGCATGCTCATCGAGCTGGATCGCGCCGAGGCAGCCGTGCCGCTCAGCGGACGGATCGCCGCGGACTCGCCGAGCCGCTACGCGGCGCTCACGGCGGACCACGCGCTCGCGGTCGCCGAGGGCGACGGCACGCGGCTGGAAGAGCTCGCCGACGAGTGGGAGCGGCTCGGTTCGCGACGGTTCGCGGCGACCGCGTTCGCCGCCGCGGCGAGGGCGCGGCGTGCGGCGGGCGACGCCCGCGGTGCAGCGGCGGCCCAGGCTCGGGTCGAGGAGCTGGCCGCTCGCTGCGGGGGCCTCATGACGCCCGTGCTGTGGTTCGCCGACGAGCTGTCGCCGCTCACCCGGCGCGAGCGGGAGATCGCGGCGCTCGCCGCGGGGGGTCTCAGCAGCAAGGAGATCGCGGTCAGGCTGTTCCTCTCGTCCCGGACCGTCGACAATCACCTGCAGTCGGTGTACGGCAAGCTCGGCATCCGCGGTCGCGCGGAGCTCGCTGCGGCGATCTGACGCTCAGGCGTCGATGGGGCGAGCGGCGACGACCTGCTCGCGGATGAGCTCGATCCGCTCGTGGACGGCGGCGACGCCGACGTCGGAGACCCCGAGATCCCGAAGCGTCATGACGAGGTGCTCGAGCAGCGCGTCGAACGCCTCGTCCGTGATGTCGAGTCCCGCGTGCGCGGTGTGGAGATCCCGCCCGGAGAACAGGTCCGGGCCACCGAGCGCGGCGGCGAGGAACGCGTGCTGGTGGCTCGCGAGCCGCTCCATGTCGATGCCCTCGAAATAGTGGCCGAGCAGCGAGTCGGCGGTGACGCGGTCGTACAGTACCCGTACGGCCGCCTTCATCCCCGCGTGACCGCCGACCTCGTCATACGAGCCCGTCATGCGAACGACGCTACGGCCGTGCGCCGCGCCGCGGTAGGTGCCCGATTACTCAATTCCAAGCCGCTCGCAGAGGATCGCGCGTCGACGATCCCCGAGTCGGGTGAGGATGACGGTCAGCTCCCGCGGCGCCGTCTCGCCGGCCCGCAGCTTGAGCAGCTTCCGGAACGCCTCCGGCTCGATGTCGACCCCGCGCTTCTTGATCTCGACCGAGCTCGCTCCGCGCTCGGCGAGCGCGCGCCGGACGGCCTTCGCGTCGAGCGGCAGGACGTCGAGCACCCGGAACGAGCGACCGAACGCGGTGTCGGGCGGCGCATCGAGCGTCACGTAGGCGATGGTCGAGTGGAGCATCCGCGCGTCGGGCGAGAGCCGTCTCGCGAGGTCGCCGATGAGCCGCGCGCGGATGACGGCGCCGTCGGGCTCGACGAGGTACTCGCCGAGCTCGCCGACCGCGACGTCCTCGGAATCGGCCGGCGCCGTGAGCTCGTGCGCGCCGGAGGCGGAGAGCACGAGGGCGGCACGGCCGACCCCGGGCCGGGCGAGGGGACCGGACCACACTGCGACTTCGACGACCTCGCCGCCGTCCGAGACCCACTGCGCCTCCCAGCCGGAGGGGATGAGTCCGCGGTCGATGCCGGGCCCGAGCTTGACCCCGGTCGGCAGCTCGAGGCCGAACGCGAAGCCGAGCGACGGCGACCAGTCGCCCGGATCGCTCAGGCGCCGGGCGCCGTCGCGCCGTGCGGGATCGAGCCAGACGCCGTCGACGCCGGACAGCTCGGCGTCCTCGGCTGAGCTGACCGTCACCTCGACGTCGGGGAACGCCGCGAGGTTGTACGCGGCGATCGCCGCGGTGATCGGATCGCGCTCGACCGCGCGCACCGCGAGGTCGAGACCGGCGAACGCCAGCGCGTCGCCGCCGATGCCGCAGCCGAGGTCCGCGACGGTGCGCAGGCCCGCGTCCCGGTAGCGCGCCGCGTGCCTGGCCGCGACACCGAGCCGCGTCGCCTGCTGCAGCCCGTCCTCGGTGAAGAGCATCCGCGCGGCGAAGTCGCCGAACTTCGCGACCGCCTTCGCGCGCAGCCTCGCCTGGCTCAGTGCGGCTCCGGCGCGCTCGGCCGAGACGCCGGATCGGCGGAGGCGAGTGATGGCGGCGACCGCCTCGCTCGTCGAGGCGATCGGTCCGAGCTCATCGATGAGGCGCAGGGTCGCGGCGTCCAGGAGGACGTCGAGGTCGGGGAGGGTCATGTCATCCGGGGCAGATCACGCGGGGCCGCGGAGTCGGTCGCAGAGCGCGATCAGCTGCGCCAGCTCCTCGTCGTCGAGCCGGTCGCCGAACCGTCTCGCGATCGCCTCGGAGTGCACGACGGCGACCCGCCGGAAGAGATCGAACCCGGCCTGCGTGAGCGTGACGAGGGTCCCGCGACCGTCATCCGGGTCGGGCGTCTTCGTCACGAGCCCGCGCTCGACGAGCCGATCGATCATCCGGGACACGCTCGGCTGGCTGACGAGCAGCAGGGGCGTGAGGTCGCGCGGTCTGGCGGACCGGCCGGGGAGCTTGGAGAGGTTGAAGAGCACGTCGTACTCGACGATCGTGAGCTGCTCCGCCGGGAAGTCCGAGCCGATGTCGCGCAGCACCGCGACCTGCGCGCGAAACAGAGCCTCCCAGGCGTCGACGACCGCACGCTTGGAGGGCATGTCACCAGCCTAGGTGTCGATCATGCGGACGAATAGAACGCCGTCGGCGGGGTCGGGAGGCGCTCGAGCCTGGCATGATCGAGCCGTGGGCGCGATCCGAAAGGGACTGCGTCGGACGTTCTCCCGGATCATGCGGCTGCGCCCGGCGAAGACGGTCGCCAGGGTCGTGCTGCCGCCGACCGAGAGGCTCATCGCCGCCGTGTCCCGCGGCCGACTGCAGCTGAGCTCTGTGCTCGTCCCGTCGTTGACGCTGCGCACGACCGGCGCGAAGTCGGGGCTGCCCCGCGAGACGGCGCTTATGTGCATGCCGCACGGCGATGGCTTCGTCGTCGTCGGGAGCAATTTCGGCGACGACCACCATCCGGCGTGGACCGCGAACCTCCTCGCCCACCCCGAGGCGCTGGTGCGCTATCGCGGCAAGGTCACGCGGATGTCGGCCGAGCTGGTGACCGGCGACGAACGCGAGCGGCTCTGGAGCGAGCTCGAGGAGATGTGGCCCGACTACCGCGCCTACGAGCGCGATTCCGGTCGAGAACTGCGGATCTTCCGACTCAGTCCCGCGCGACATGCGGGGAAATGAGTCGAGGGCCGGTATCCTCCACTGGAAACCGGCCCTCGTCCCGTTGCACCAAGAGTGTCCTGCAATCACATTCCGCCTCGGCCGCCACAGCGAACGGCTTCGGCTGATCACAAAAGTATAACGGAACGGTAACGGTGTCAAGTCGATTCGTCGTGACCGGAGGAAATGCCGGTCTCGGCTACTTCACCGCCGAGCTGCTCGCTCGTACCGGCGCCCGCATCACGATCGCCGCGCGCAATCCGGAACGCGCGAGGCTGGCCTGCGCGTCGATCCGCGAGCAGGTCCCCGGAGCCGAGGTCGACAGCGTTCGGCTCGACCTCGCGGACCTCTCGAGCGTCCGCGACGCGGCCGCCGAGCTCGCGACGCAGCGGATCGACGGGATCGTGCTGAACGCCGGCCTCCTGCCGTGGGATCGGGCGGTGCCGACCGTCGACGGCTTCGAGCCGGTCTTCGGCACGAACCAGCTCGGGCACTTCGCGCTCCTCGCGCAGGTCTTCTCCGCGCTGGCGCCGGACGCGGGGGTCGTGACGCTCGGCAGCATCGCGCATCGGGGCAAACGACTGCGCCTCGATCGATATGCGTCACGCGGCGGGCGGATGCGGGGCGTGTACGGGCACTCGAAGCTCGCGGTCATGACGACCGCGCTCGAGCTCGACCGTCGCGTTCGCGCGGCCGGGCTCGCGATCCGCTCGACGATCGCGCACCCCGGCTATGCCTCCGACGCGAACAGCCCGATCCGGCGCGGGATCACGGCTCGCTCGACGCGGGCGTACGCGCTCGTGGTGCGCCGACTCGCGAACACGAAGGAGGAGGGCGCCGCGGTCAGCGTCCATGCGCTCCTGCAGGGGGCGGCCGGTCAGTGCTACGGGCCCGACGGCCGGCTCTTCGGCCTCCGCGGCAAGCCGAAGGCCGATCGGCTCGCTGGTGCCGTCCTCGATCCCGAGGCCGCGCGGCGCCTCTGGGCACTGTCCGAGGAGCTGACGGGCGTCGAGTTCTCGGTGGGGTGAGCCCTTCGACTCGCTTCGCTCGCTCAGGGCGCAATTCCGCCTCCTGAGCGAGGCCGCAGGCCGAGCCGAAGGATGACCGACTAGAAGATGTCGGGCGACGGCGTCGTGGCGAGCCGGATCGAGACGTCCGCGTGCCGGTCGAACCGGTAGCCGGAGCCGCGGACGGTCCGCACGATGTCCTCGTAGTCGCCGAGCTTGGCGCGCAGCCGGCGGATGTGGACATCGATCGTCCGAGTGTTCGGGATCTCCTCGGCGGGAGCGTCGCGCCAGACGCCGCTGATGATCTCCTGGCGCTCGACCGCCCGGCCCTCGCGCAGGACGAGGAACTGCAGCAGCTCGAACTCCGTGAACGTCAGCGGCGCGCTGTCGCCGTCGAGCACGACACGCTTGCGGGAGATGTCGATGACGACGCCGGTGCGCCGGCGTGGTGCGGGCTCCGCCTCGGCCCGCTGCTTCGCGAGGCCGGGCTCGTGCAGGGCCGCGCGGACCACGTCGATGTCGCGCCCGCCGGCGCCGGCCGGTGCGATCGCGACGGTCGCGTGCGTCTGCGCGCCGGGGACGAGCCGGCCGACGAGCGTGCGCAGCTGCTCGACGAGCTCGGGGAGGGTGATGCCCGCCTCGGCGGCCTTCGCCTCGTCGATGCCGACGTAGAGGGCGAAGCCGCGGGCGTGGGCCGACTGCTGGTCAGTCGAGGTCTGCGTGGAGGTGGTGATGGACATGTCCGTCGAAATCCTTCGGTGCCGGTGCACTGCTGTGCGAGTGAGCTTGGGTGGTCGAGTTCCCTGGTCGCTCATGGCTGGGATCAGCCGAGACGAGCGCGGGACTCGGGAGGAGAGGCGTCGGCTCAAGCACACATTCGACACTGAGCCGACGCCTGCGGCATGCAGGCGGCACCCATCATCGACGTGGTCGACGTAGTGCGGCTGAGAGTCATACCGTCAAGTGTGACGTGATACGGCGCCCTGCGTCAACTCGCCGGCTCAGCCGACGGTGCCGTAGAGGCGGTCGCCGGCGTCGCCGAGCCCGGGGACGATGTACCCCTTCTCGTTCAGCCGCTCGTCGAGCGCGCCGAGCACGACCGTGACGTCGCGGCCGTCGAGCCCCTCCTGGAGGAGCGCGACACCCTCGGGGGCGCCGAGCAGGCAGACCGCGGTGACGTCGCTCGCCCCGCGGTCGAAGAGGTAGTGGATCGCCGCGAGCATCGAGCCGCCGGTCGCCAGCATCGGGTCGAGGACGAAGACCTGCCGTCCGGACAGGTCGTCCGGGAGGCGCGTCGCGTAGGTGGTGGGCTGGAGCGTCTCCTCGTTGCGCACCATGCCGAGGAACCCGACCTCCGCGGTCGGGATGAGCGCGGTCATGCCGTCGAGCATCCCGAGCCCGGCCCGCAGGATGGGGACGACGAGGGGACGCGGTGAGGCGATCTGCACGCCGCGCGTCGGCGCCACCGGCGTCACGATGTCGATCGGCTCGACGCGGACGTCGCGGGTGGCCTCGTAGGCGAGGAGCGTCACGAGCTCGCTGACGAGCGAGCGGAACGTCGAGGACGGCGTCGCGACGTCGCGGAGCACCGTGAGCTTGTGCGTCACGAGGGGGTGGTCGACGACATGCACTCGCATAGGCTCACTGTAATGGACCGCTACCGCGCCTGGATGGCCGATGCGCTCGAGCTCGCGCAGGCCGCGGAGGCGGCTGGGGACGTCCCGGTCGGGGCCGTCGTGATCGGCCCGGACGGGGCGATCATCGGCCGCGGTCGCAATGCCCGCGAGGGGCAGCACGATCCCACCGCGCACGCCGAGATCGTCGCGATCCGCGAGGCGGGTGACGAGCTCGGATCCTGGCGGCTCGACGGCTGCACCCTCGTCGTCACGCTCGAGCCCTGCGTCATGTGCGCGGGGGCGGCGCTGCAGTCGCGGCTCGCCCGCATCGTCTTCGGCGCGTGGGACGAGAAGGCGGGCGCCGTCGGGGGCCGGATCGACGTCGTCCGCGAGGCCGGTCTCCCGCACGCGGTCGAGGTCGTCGCGGGTATCGCGGAAGCGGAGTCCTCTGCCATGCTGAGGCGTTTCTTCGAACGGAGGCGCTGATGCCCAAGAAGACGGTCACGAGCACGGTCAACGCCCGCGTCATCGGGCTCGCGATCGCCGGAGCGGTCGGCGGGTTCCTCTTCGGCTTCGACTCCTCGGTCGTCAACGGTGCCGTCGACGCGATCCAGGAGGACTTCGGGCTCGACCCCACGATCACCGGACTCGCCATCGCGAGCGCACTCGTTGGCTGCGCGGTCGGAGCCGAGCTCGCCGGGCGCCTCGCGGACCGCCTCGGGCGCGTCCCGGTCATGCTCATCGGCGCGATCCTCTTCCTCGTCTCCTCGATCGGCTCGGGACTCGCGTTCGGCGTCTGGGATCTCGTCGCGTGGCGTCTCATCGGCGGTCTCGGCATCGGCATCGCGTCGGTCGTCGCGCCGGCCTACATCGCGGAGATCTCGCCGAGCCGGGTGCGCGGGCGCTTCGCCTCGCTCCAGCAGCTCGCGATCGTCCTCGGCATCTTCGCCGCGCTGCTCTCGGACGCGCTGTTCGCGAACGCGGCCGGGGGCGCCCAGGGGATCCTGTGGTTCGGGCTCGACGCGTGGCGCTGGATGTTCCTCGCGTGCGCCGTCCCGGCGATCGTCTACGGCCTGATCGCGCTCACCCTCCCCGAGTCGCCCCGCTACCTCATCCGGGTCGGCAAGGAGGATCGCGCGCGGGCCGTGCTCGCGACGATCATCCCCGCCGAGGACGTCGACGCATCGGTCGCGGACGTCCACGCCTCGATCGAGCGCGACGCGGGCCAGAAGGGCTCCCTGCGCGGCAAGGCGCTCGGCCTCAAGCCGATCGTCTGGGTCGGCATCCTGCTCTCGGTCTTCCAGCAGTTCGTCGGGATCAACGTCATCTTCTACTACTCGACGACGCTGTGGCGGGCGGTCGGGTTCACCGAGCAGGACTCGCTGACCATCAGCGTCATCACCTCGGTGACGAACATCGTCGTGACGATCATCGCGATCATGCTCGTCGACAAGGTCGGCCGCAGGCCGCTGCTCATCTGGGGTTCGGCAGGCATGACGATCGCGCTCGCGACGATGTCCATCGCGTTCTCCCAGGCGATCCCCGGCGAGGGCGGGCCGACGCTCCCCGACGCGTGGGGACCGATCGCCCTCGTCGCGGCGAACCTCTTCGTCGTCGCCTTCGCGATCTCGTGGGGCCCCATCGTCTGGGTGCTCCTCGGCGAGATCTTCCCCAACCCCATCCGGGCTCGCGCGCTCGGCCTCGCCGCGGCCGCGCAGTGGGCTGCGAACTTCCTCATCACCGTGACGTTCCCGGGGCTCGCCGCGTTCTCCCTGACCTTCGCCTACGGGATGTACGCGGTCTTCGCGATCCTGTCGCTCGTCTTCGTCGTCCTGCGCATCCCCGAGACGAAGGGGACGAAGCTCGACGACGCGGACAAGCTGCAGGCGCCCGCGCGTCGGCGGAAGGCGCCCGTCACCGCGGGCTAGGCGTACTGGCGCCAGAAGACGGCGATGAGCAGGTTGACGACGGCCAGGCCGCCGGCCGTGTGGAACCACGGCCGGATCCGACCGTGCTTCGCCTTCTGGACCTGAGCGGCGATCGTGGCGCCGAGGATGACGAGCCCGATCACGCCGTGCACCGCGAGCTTGATGTGGTCCGTGCCGCCGCCGCCCGAGATGCTCAGCCACGCGAGCAGGCCGCCCGAGACGATCTGGATGATCGCGCCGGCGAGCATCACCTCGGTCGCGAAGCGGTCCTTCGAGCGCATCTGTGCGAAGAACGTGCCGACGATGAGCGCCATGCCGATGAGGTGGAAGGCGACGAGGATCGCGACGAGCGGGGTCATGTCTGCTCCTTTGTGCTGACTGCGTTCGAGAGGACGGGACGGGGTCCTCACGACCGATTGTGTCAGTCGACGGACCTGATCACGATCGTGTCGGTCGGCGGAGCGGGATCGTGCGCGGCGTCCGGGCGCCAGACGTCGGGTTCGAGGTAGATGATCCGAGCCGCCGGGACTGCCTCGCGGATCGCGCGCTCGACGTCGTCGATCTCGGGGGACAGCTCGGCGAGCGTGCGCTCCGCGGGGAACGCGAGCTTCGCGCCGACCATGAGCTCCTCGGGTCCCACGTAGAGCGTCTTGAGGTGGATGATCCGGTCGACCGAGGGGTGCGTCTCGATCGCGCGGCGGATGGCCGTGAGGTCCCTGGTCGTCGCGCCCTCGCCGACGAGGAGGCTGCCCATCTCGATGCCGAGGATCACCGCGACGATGACGAGCAGGGCGCCGATCGCGAAGGTGCCGAGCGCGTCGTAAAGGCCGTCTCCCGTGATCACCGTGAGGCCGACGCCGACCAGCGCGAAGACGAGGCCGACGAGGGCCGCGATGTCCTCGAGCAGGACCACCGGGATCTCGGGCGCCTTCGCATGGCGGACGTAGCCGACCCAGTTCTCCTGACCCTTGTGCTTCCGCGCCTCCCGGACGGCGGTCCGGAGCGAGAAGGACTCGAGGACGATCGCGATCACGAGCACGACGAGCGGGAGCCACCACCAGGCGGGGTCGAGCGCCGGCTCGTCCGGGTGCTCCTGGATGTGTCGGACCTTCTCGACGCCCTCGTAGATGGCGAAGACGCCGCCCACCGAGAACAGGATGATCGCGACGACGAACGCGAAGACGTAGCGGGACCGGCCGTAGCCGAATGGGTGCTCCGCATCGGCCTGCTTCTTGGCCCGTTCCTTGCCGATCAGCAGCAGGATCTGGTTCGAGGTGTCCGCGACCGAGTGGATCGCCTCGGCGAGCATCGACGATGCGCCCGACAGGAAGAACGCGATGAACTTCGTGGCCGCGATGCCGGCGTTCGCGAGCAGGGCCGCCACGATCGCCTTGGTTCCGCCCTCAGCGCTCATGGGAGCGATTCTAGGATGGGCGCATGGCCGAACTCGGTGAGGGACTCCCCGCGGTCGCGTTCATCGGCGCGGGGTCGATGGGGGGCGCGATCCTGCAGGGACTCGTCGCGTCCGGCATGCCGGTCCGGGGCGGCATCCGCGCCGTCAACCGGAGCGAGGAGAAGGCGGCGGCACTCCGCGGTCCCGGGGTCCTCTCGCTCTCGTACGAGACCGAGGACGACGCGACCGAGCGCGTGCTCGCGGGCGCGAAGCTCGTGGTCCTCGGCGTGAAGCCCGCCGGCATCCCCGATCTGCTCGACGAGATCGGGCCGATGCTCGACCCCGACGCGGTCGTCGTCTCGATCGCCGCAGGCGTCACGACCACGCGCATGGAGGCGCTCGTCCCGAACGCCGTCGTGCGGACGATGCCGAACACGCCGTCCACGGTCGGCCGCGGGGTCACCGGCATCGCCGCCGGCTCGCGTGCGACGGCGTCGGTCATCGCCCTCGTCTCGCGGCTCTTCGAGACCGTCGGCACCGTGCTCGTCCTGCCCGAGTCGCAGATCGACGCGCTCTCGGCGATCAGCGGATCCGGACCCGCGTACGTGTATCTCCTCGTCGAGCAGCTCGCGGAGGCGGCCCGTCGGCTCGGCTTCTCCGACGAGGACGCGCTCGCGCTCGCGGCGGGCACGTTCGTCGGCGCCGGGGCGCTCCTCGAGGCTTCGGGGGAGGACCCCGCCGAGCTGCGCCGCCGGGTGACGAGCCCGAAGGGGACGACCGAGCGCGCCATCGCGGTGCTCGCCGAGGCGGACCTGGCCGGTCTCTTCGAGCGGGCGGCCGAGGCCGCGATCGCCCGCGCCCGCGAGCTCGCGGCCGGCTGACCCCTCGCAGGTCTCCATATTCCGATGGAGGTATCGAGGCCTCGCGGCTAAGGTGACTCCATGGCGGACATATTCGATGTGCTCTCGGATCCGACCCGGCGAGACCTGCTCGGCAGGCTGCTCGCGGCGAGCGCCTCGAGCGACGGGGAGCTCTCGGTCGGGACGCTCGTCGAGCAGACGGGACTGAGCCAGCCGACCGTCTCGAAGCACCTCAAGGTGCTGCGCGATCACGGCCTCGTCGCGGTCCGCGAGGAGGCGCAGCACCGGTTCTACCGGATCGATCCGGCGCCGCTCGAGGAGGCCGCGGCCTGGCTCGCGGCGTTCGCGCCGGATCGCGGTCCCGGGATCGACGAGCAGCTCCGAGTCGAGCTGACGCCGCTGATCGCCTGGTCGGGTGCCGGCGCGGGGGAGCAGATCGGTCGTGCCGCCGCGACGACCCTGCATCAGGCGAAGCACGTCCTCCACGCGCTGCAGGAGGCGACGGAGCAGGCGAAGGACCGTCTCGCCGATGTCGCGGACAAGGTGAAGCAGGTGTTGCCCGCCAATACAGGCGAGTAGTACCCTGTATTCACACGAATCACATCGGTAACAGCCCGGGAGGCGATCATGCGCGGCGATCTGTCCAACGTGCGCTTCCTCACCGTCGCCGAGGTGGCCGAGCTCATGCGGGTCTCCGTCATGACGGTCTACCGGATGGTGCAGTCGGGCGAGCTGCCCGCCGTGCGCTTCGGACGCTCGTACCGGATCCCGGAGGCCGCGGTCGTCGACCTCGTGACCATCCCGGCGGCGGCGTCCCGGGGCGTGGGCTAGAATCTCCTAAGTCTTTTCCCCGAGGGTCAGTGAACCCCGTCGGGTTCGCGACATCGACCGGGAGGCTCCTATGGGCTCTGTCATCAAGAAGCGCCGCAAGCGCATGGCCAAGAAGAAGCACCGCAAGCTCCTTCGCAAGACGCGCCACCAGCGTCGCAACAAGAAGTAGGTCTCGGTACGCGCCCTCGGCGCTCCTCGACCCGAGGCACCGTGATCGTCACGCTCATCGGCAAGCCCGGCTGTCATCTCTGCGATGACGCTCGGGAGGTCATCCATGCCGTGATCGGCGAGTTCAGCGGCATCGAGCTCGTCGAGCGCTCCATCCTCGACGACGCGGCGCTGCGCGACGAGTACGCCGAGGAGATCCCGGTCGTGCTGATCGACGGCGCCCGGCACACCTATTGGCGGGTCGACGCGGAGCGGCTCCGCGCGGCCCTGCGCGCCTGAGCGCGGCCGCTCGGCCTACGCGCTCTCGACCTCGGCCGTCTCGACCGTCTCGGTCGGGACCACCGGGATGCCGGCGGTCGCGGCCTTCTCCAGCTTCACGCGCTCGGCCTGGAGCGACTTGATCGTTTCGCCGTCGAGCAGGCCATTGCCCGCCACGAACGGATTCTCCAGGCCCGTCTTCGCCTGTACGGCATCCGCGTAGGCGGCGGCCGCGGCCGCGACCTTCGCGCCCGCGCGCTGCGCCTGCTTGATCGAGACGCCGCTGCCGGCGGCGATCTTCGCGTGCGTCTCGAGCGCCTTGACGAGCGCCTTGTGCGTCCGCTTGATGAGTTTCGACTTCGACGGCGGCTTCGCGGCGGCGGCGGATTCGCCCTTCGACTTCTCCGTGGACTTCGACGACATGGTGCGCATCATGCCGCATGAAAGTGAACGGCGGGCGCGGCTACGGCGTGAGGCGCGTCGGACCGCGGAAGAGGTAGGTCGTCTCGCGGATCGAGGGCAGCCCGAAGAAGAGCATGAGGACGCGCACGAGGCCCATCCCGAACCCGCCGTGCGGCGGGATGCCGTGCTGGAAGAACGCGAGGTAGTCGGCGAGCCCCTCCGGGTCGAGGCCCTTCTCGCGTGCCTGGGCGACGAGCGCATCGAGGCGGTGCTCGCGCTGCGCGCCCGTCGTGATCTCGGTGCCCCGGTAGACGAGGTCGTACGACTTCGTGAGCCCGGTCGCCTCGTCGCGCATGTGGTAGAACGGCCGGATCCCGGCGGGGTAGTCGGTCACGAAGACGAAGTCGGAGCCGAGCTCCTCCTTCGCGTAGGCCGCGATCCGGCGTTCTCCCTCCGGATCCAGGTCGCCGTCCGTGCGCGGGACCTTGTAGCCCCGCGACTCGATGATCGCGTGCGCCTCCGCGAGGGGGATCCGCGGGAACGGGACGGTCGGCACCTCGACGGGGAAGCCGAAGAGCCGCTCGATCTCCTCGCCGTGCTTGGCCGCGACGGCGGCGAGCCCTGCGACGAGCAGCTGCTCCTGCATCGCCATGACGTCCTCGTGCGAGTCGATCCAGGAGATCTCGGCGTCGACCGAGGTGAACTCCGTCGCGTGGCGCGCGGTGAACGAGGGGTCGGCGCGGAAGACCGGCGTGATCGCGAACACCTTGCCGAAGCCGGCGGCCTGCGCCATCTGCTTGTAGTTCTGCGGCGACTGCGCGAGGTAGGCCGTGCCGAGCTCGAAGTAGTCGAGCTCGAAGAGCTCCGCCCGCGACTCCGAGGCCGACGACATGAACGACGGCGTGTGGATCTCGACGAAGTCCCGCTCGATCCACCACGTGCGCCAGGCGTGCTCGAGGGTCGTCTGGACGCGGAAGATGAGCGCGTTGCGCGGCACTCGCAGGTCGAGGAAGCGCCAGTCGAGGCGCTTGTCGATCGAGGAGTCGTCGGCGATGGGCGGCTCGGGGTCCGCCGCCGCGGTCACCTCGATCGACTCGATGAGGACCTCGACGCCGCCGAGCTTGACGCGCTCGTCGTGCTTCAGGAGGCCGGTCACGACGAGGAACGTGCCCTGCGCGAGCGACGAGACCTGCTCCGCGATCGGATCGGCCTCGCCCTCCGCGGCCCTCGGGTGCACGAGCTGGACGGCGCCGGACTCGTCGCGCAGGACGACGAACTGCACCTTCTTCTGGTCGCGGACCGTGTCGACCCAGCCGGCGACCGTGATCGGCCCGTCGGGGGAAGCGGCGAGGTCGGCGGTCAGAATGCGCTGGATCACGGTGCCCGAGTCTAGTTGCGCGGGCTCCGGGCGGCCTCCGGGGCGGGCGGATGGCTGGTGCCGATCGGTTGTATTTATGACGTAATCTTGCGGGGACCTCGACAGTCGGTCTGACAAATCGACCGGCTGACGACAGGACTACAACGACGTAGAGGAGAACAGTGGACATCACGACGCGCGACATGGTGGCCGAGGCCAAGAAGCTTCAGCCGCTGCTCATGAAGAACTCCGAGCTGCACGAGGAGCTCAACGCCCTCTCGCCCGAGGTCGTCGAGGCGATCAACCAGTCCGGCCTCATCGGCATGTGGGTCCCGAAGGCGCTCGGCGGCGCCGAGCTGTCGCCCCGCGAATCGATCGAGGCGGTCGCCGCGCTCGCCTATGCCGACCCGGCGACGTCCTGGGTCACGATGGCGGCGGCGCTCTCGACCGGGACCGGCGGCGCGTACCTCCACGAGGACGCCCTCGAGACCGTCTTCGGCGGCGTCGGCGACCGGTTCCCGGTCATCGCGGGCCAGGGCACGCGCGCCGGCACGGTCCACGAGGTTGAGGGCGGCTATTCGCTCTCGGGCGACTGGTCGTTCGGCTCCGGCATCAAGCACGCCGACTTCATCCACACCGCTGCCGCCGACCCGGACACCGGCAAGGCCTACATCTTCGTCCTCCCGGTCAAGGAGGAGTACCTGGACGACAGCTCGTGGGATGTCATGGGCCTCATCGGCACCGGCTCCATCGACTACAAGCTCCGCGACGTCTTCGTGCCGAAGGCGTTCGGCTACGACATGTTCACCGAGGACGCGCTGCGCGGCGGCGGCATCTTCGCCATCGGCACGATCCAGTTCGCGATCCTCGGCCACACGGGCTTCGCGATCGGCGTCGGTCGCCGTCTCCTCGACGAGCTCGCGAAGCTCGCGCAGGCCGGCAAGGGCCGCCTCGGCCAGATCGGCTCCGACGGCGCCTTCCTCGAGGAGTACGCGCGGATGGAGGCGCGGCTGCGCTCGGCGCAGGCGTGGTGCCTGGAGGTGTGGGCCGACATCGAGGCGAGCCTCGACGCGGGCGCGACCGAGGTGTCGACGCGCCAGAAGACGCTCGCGCGTCTGTCGCTCAACAACATGACGTTCGCCGCCTATGACGTCATGAACTTCGTCATCAAGACGGCGGCGACGCAGACCATCCGCCCCGGCGTGCTCAACCACTTCATCCGGGACATGATGGTCGGCTCGACGCACGTCACGTCCTCGCAGCCGGTCCTCCGGGACACCGGCCGAGAGCTCGCCGGACTCGCGCCGAACGAACACTGGGTGTTCCTCGGACTCGTCCCCGACGAGGCCTGAGCACGCGGGGCGCGACGCGTCCCAACCCCCGCCGCAATGGATTGTATGACCACCTCATTGCGGCTACAGTCGGGGTACCAACGATCTGGTCCGCGCATAACGATGTGCGCGCCCCACGGCCGGTTCGTCCGGGCACGGGGTCGCCTCCGTGCGGACAGAGTGGTCCAAGAGAAAGGCAATCCATGAAGATTCGTAATCGGGTCTCGCTCGCCGGAGCGGGACTGATCAGTGCTACGGCGCTGGTGCTGACCGGCTGCTCCACGCCGGCTCCCGCACCGACGTCGACCGACGGGGGCGAGGCGCCCGCAGCCGGCGCCGACCTCGCGGCGGCGCAGGCCTACCTCGCGCCGTACCAGTCGGACGACAAGTCGCTCGTCATCGACGAGCCGCTCGCCGCGCCGCTTCCGGCGGGCCTCAAGATCGCGTTCCTCGATGTCGGCACCCCGGTCGCCGGCATCATGTGGGACCTGATCCAGCCCGTCGTCGAGATCACCGGCATCACGCTCACCCGTGAGCCGATCGGCGCGACGCCCGAGGCGCAGGACGCCGCGATGGCGACCGTCTTCGAGAAGGGCTACGACGGCATCATCAACGTCACGGCCGAGCCGCAGTTCTACCCGAACCAGGCCGCGAAGTTCGTCGAGGCGGGCATCCCGATCGCGTCGGCGTCGGTCATGCACACCGAGGAGTACGGTCTGCCGATCGGCTTCAACGGCCCCGCGTTCATGGAAGAGGTCGGACGCGCCATGGCGGCGGCCGCGATCGTCCAGACGAACGGCGAGGCGACCGAGTTCGTGATCTACCCGGTCAACGAGTTCGAGTTCACCGGCATCCAGCGCGACGGCTACATGTCGAAGATCAAGGAGCTGTGCGCCACGTGCAACACGCGTGACGTCGGCATCCCGATCGGCGACGTCATCGCGGTCGACAGCTCGCGCATCGTGAGCGACCTCGAGGCGAACCCGCAGACGCAGTACTACATCGCGACGGCGGACGAGATGACGGTCGGCATGCCCGAGCGCCTCTCCCTCGCGGGCGTCGAGACCCAGGGCTTCGGCACCTGGTCGATCCCGCCGAACCTCACGCAGGTCAAGGACGGGCTCGCGAACGCGACGTTCGCCGAGGACTTCGCGCTGTTCATGTGGACGGTCGTCGACCAGCTCTTCCGCGAGATCACGGGCACGCCGTACGAGTGGCCGGACCCCGCGTGGAGCACCGCGCAGATGATGAAGCTCCTCACGGTGGACAACGTCGCGCCGTACGAGGCGCTGCACGGCTACGTCGCCATTCCCGATTACCAGGAGCAGTACGCTGCGAACTGGGGCTTCTAGCACTAGGTAAGCAATCGGCCTGGTCGGCGTCGCGCGAAGCGGCGCCGACCAGGCCACCCCTATGTCAGCAATCACGCACGCACAAGCAGGAGTAAAGGACCGATTGTGATCCCGACGACGTCCGTCCCGACGCAGGACAAGACGCAGGCCGGCTATCAGCACTCCCGTGGTCGGGATGTCGCCCGCTTCTTCGCGTTCGGCAATATGAGCGCGATCTATCTGTTCATCGTCATCTTCGTGATCTTCGCGCTCTGGATCCCGGACAAGTTCCTGCGCCCGCAGATGTGGCTCGCGCTCATCGACCAGCAGGCGATCGGCGGCCTCGCCGTCATCGCCGTCGTCATCCCCATGGTGACCGGCGCGATCAACCTCGCGATCGGTGCGCAGGTCAGCTTCGCCGCGATGCTCACCGCGGTCTTCCTCGGCCCGCTCGGCCTGCCGGTCGGGGTCCAGTTCCCGCTCGTCATCCTGATCGGCGTCGGGGTCGGCGCCATCACCGGCGTGCTTATCGTCTACGCGCGGATCGACTCGATCATCGCGACCCTCGGTGTCAACTCGCTGCTCCTGGGCGCCATCCAGTGGATCTCCGGCGGCGGCCTCCGGGTGCGCTACTCCGACAACGTCCCCGACTACAAGCTGCTGTCGACGACGCAGTGGCTCGGCGTCACGCTCCCGGTCTACGTCCTCATCATCGTCGGGCTCATCGTCTGGTACGTGCTCGAGCGCACGCCGGTCGGGCGCCGGATGTACGCGGTCGGCTTCAACCCGGACGGCGCCCGGCTCTCGGGCATCAACACGAAGAGCATGATCATCTGGTCGCTCGTCGCGGGTGGTGCGATCGCCGGGCTCGCGGGCGCGCTGCTGCAGGCCCGGTACGTCGACGGCGATCCCACCATCGGGGTTTCCTACCTGCTGCCCGCCCTGACCGCGGTCTTCCTCGGCTCGACGCAGTTCCGCGGCGGTCGGTTCAACGTCTGGGGCGCGGTCGTCGCGCTCTACGTCCTCGCGGTCGGCATCAAGGGCCTGCAGCTCGCCGGCGCCCCGTCGTACGTCGATGACTTCTTCTACGGCGCGGCACTGCTCCTCGCGGTCGGGATCGCCCAGATCCCGAACAGCGGCAAGCGCATGTCCGCGATCCGTCGCGCGACTCGGTTCCTGCGGCCGAAGGAGCGGACGGCCGCGCCGGTCGAGTCTGGCGAATCAACCGAATCGAAGTAGTCGCACGAAGGAGTCCGACATGACCCTGGAAGCAACCGGCACCGCCCTCTGGGAGGGCAAGCTCTACTCGGACGGCTGGTCGGACGGCTCGGGCGGCCCGCTCGTCGTGCACGCACCGGCGACGGGCGGCACGGTCGCGACGGTCGCGACCGCGACGCCGGCCGACCTCGACCGGGCGGTCGCGAGCGCGAAGGAGGCGCAGAAGGCCTGGGCGGCGATGCCGTACCTGGCTCGTGCGGGCATCCTGCTCAAGGCCGCAGCGCTGCTCGAGGCGGATCCGGGTCGGCTCGCCCCGATCATCGTGGATGAGACGGGCGCGACGCAGGGCAAGGCCGGTTTCGAGGTGTTCCTCGTGACGACCGAGCTCCAGGAATCGGCAGCGCTCGCCTCGCACCCGAACGGGGAGATCCTCCGCTCGATGAAGCCCCGGCTCTCGCTCTCGCGCCGGGTGCCGATCGGCGTCGTCGGCGTCATCTCGCCCTTCAACTTCCCGGGCATCCTCTCGATGCGCTCGGTCGCGCCGGCGCTCGCGCTCGGCAACGCCGTGATCCTCAAGCCGGACCCCCGGACGCCGATCAGCGGCGGCCTCGCGCTCGCCGCGCTGCTCGCCGAGGCCGGCCTGCCCGAGGGCGTCCTGCACGTGCTCCCCGGCGGCGGCGAGCTCGGCGAGGCGCTCGTGACGCACCCGGACGTGCCCTGCATCACGTTCACCGGCTCGACGGCGGCAGGCCGCCGCGTGGGTGCGGCGGCCGCACCGCTGCTCAAGCGCGTGCACCTCGAGCTCGGCGGCAACAATGCGATGCTCGTGCTGCCCGACGCCGACGTCCAGGCGGCGGCCGGCGTCGCCGCGTGGGGCTCGTATCTCCATCAGGGCCAGATCTGCATGACCACGGGACGACACCTCGTCCACCGCTCGATCGCCGACGAGTATGTCGCGGCGCTCGCGGCGAAGGCGAATGCGCTGTCCGTCGGCGACGGCGCGGACCCGCAGAACGCGATCGGGCCGATCATCGACGCCCGTCAGCTCGAGCATGTCGCCTCGATCGTGACGGACGCCGTCGCGGCGGGTGCGACGCTCGCGGCGGGCGGCACGCACGACGGCCTGTTCTATCGCCCGACCGTGCTCGCCGATGTCGCCGCCGACAACCGCGCGTGGACCGAGGAGATCTTCGGTCCGGTCGCTCCCGTCATGATCTATGACGACATCGACGAGGCGATCGACATCATCAACGCGTCGGAGTACGGGCTCTCCGTCTCGATCCTCACCTCGAACGCCTATGCGGCGTTCGAGCTGTGCGACCGGATCGAGTCGGGCGCGGTGCACATCAACGACGCGACCGTCGACGACGAGGCCCCCATCCCGTTCGGCGGGACCAAGGCGTCCGGCGTCGGCGGGCGCTTCGGCGGACCGCACGCGAACATCGACACCTTCACCGAGACCCAGTGGGTCACGATCCAGGGCGAGATCGAGCGCTACCCGTTCTAGTCGGACCTCGTGTTCACCCGAGCGTTGGCTCGGAGTCGTCGTGCGCCCTCGCGCGATGCCGTAACATTTCGTCATCTTCGGGGTGCAGTGCCCCGCCGATCAGGGAGATGACAGTGGACACGATGGAGATGATGAAGTCCATGTCCATGGACTCCATGCCGATGGGCATGGCCATGGACATGGGTCTGATGCAGGAGTGCATGATGAGCATGAACTCCTGCCAGGTCGCATGCATGATGTGCGCCGGGCAGGACATGGGCATGGACATGGCGGGCATGGACAAGTGCGCCGCGATGTGCATGGACATGGCCGACATGTGCCAGGCCGGCATGGGCATGATGATGCGCCCGATGGGCTACGACATGGACGCGATGAAGGCCATGCTCATGGCCTGCATGGCGATGGGCAAGGCGTGCATGGCCGAGTGCGAGATGCACATGGACATGCACGAGTGCTGCCGCTACGCCGCGATGGCTTGCAAGGACATGATGATGAAGTGCGAGGCCATGATGGCCTCGATGTCGATGGCCTGAGGCCCGACGACCTACTCGCTCAGATCCGCGCGGTGACCCAGCGGTCACCGGCGCTGAGGATCTCGGCGACCGGGTGGTAGGCCACCGGCTCTCCCACTGCAAGGTCCACCTGGGGACCTACCACCCGGAGCACAGTCGACGTCCCGTCGAGGAATGCCAGCTCGACCTGCGTGTCGTCGAGCTCCGCACCGGCCACCCGCGCGACGAGGGCGTCGCGCCAGGCGATCGGATTCGCCGCGGCCATGCAGCGCTGGATCGCCGATACCTCGAACGTCGTCTGACGGTTCATGGGGATCACCTCTTCCAGCTGCGGGACCGATGCGGTCGGTGCACCGAATGTACGTGGGGCGCTCGCGCCGTGTCACGAAGGGGCGTCACAGACCGTCACAGAGATCGCGGGGGAGAATGGACGGGTGCCAGCCGAACTCCTCCACCTCGTCCGTCACGGTGAGGTCGAGAACCCGACCGGCATCCTCTACGGGCGTCTCCCCGGCTACGGGCTCTCCGAGCGCGGCCAGCGGATGGCGGCGCTCGCGGCCGAGGCGCTCGCCGGCCGCGACCTGACGGCCCTCATCGCGAGCCCGCTCCAGCGCACGCGCGAGTCGGCGGCGCCGTGGGCGGCGGCGTCCGGGCTGCCGATCACGACGGACGAGCGGATCATCGAGCCGTGGAACGTCTTCGAGGGCGCGCGCATGCGCGAGGCCGTCCGCAAGCCGAGCAACTGGAAGCACCTGCTGCGCCCGCGCGTCCCGAGCTGGGGCGAGCCGTACGTGCAGGTGCGTGACCGCATGCTCGCCGCGATGGGCGACGCATGGGACGCGGCCGACGGCGGCGAGGTCGTGCTCGTCAGCCACCAGATGCCGATCTGGACGACGACGCTGGGCGTCGCCGGCCGGCCACTGCACCACGACCCGCGGAAGCGACGGACCTCGCTCTCGTCGATCACGACGTTCCGCCGCGACGAGGCCTCGCCGACCGGCTGGGTCGAAGTCGGCTATCAGGAACCCGCGGCAGGATTGCTTGCTGAGGCGATCGACACGGGGGCGGTGTAGTGGTGCGACGGGGATGGCTCGCCGGAGTCGCCGTGCTCGCTGTCGGGTCCGCGATCGTGCTCGCGGGCTGCGCGTCGAGCGACGGGCTCGCGGAGCGCTACGGCACCGGGCAGGGCTATGTCTCCGGCGATGGCGCCTATCTCGAGATCCCGGCCGATCGGCGTGGGGCGCCCGTCGAGTTCTCCGGCCCGACGGTCGACGGCGGGACGTACGGGAGCGCCGACCTCGCCGGCAGCGTCGCGGTCGTCAACTTCTGGTACGCGGGCTGCCCGCCGTGCCGCGTCGAGGCGCCCGACCTCGCGGCCCTGTCGGTCGAGCTCGTCGACGTGCCGTTCGTCGGCGTCAACGTCTTCGACGGCGCCGACGTCGCGCGCACCTTCGACGAGGAGTTCGGCATCGGCTACCCCTCGATCCTCGACATCGCAGCGGGATCGGTGCAGTTCGCGTTCGCCGGCTCCGTCGCGCCGAACGCCGTGCCGACGACGATCGTGCTCGACCGCGAGGGCCGGGTCGCGGCACGGATCTCCGGCCTGCTGCGCGACCCCGACATCCTCCGGACGATGATCGAGACGGTGCAGGCCGAGCCATGACCCTTCGTCTCGCGATGCTCGCTCAGGCCGGCGTCGACCCGGTGGGGGAGAGCATCCTGAGCGGGGGGCTGCTCATCGCGATCCCGCTCGCGCTCCTCGCCGGCCTCGTCTCGTTCGCGTCGCCCTGCGTCCTGCCGCTCGTCCCCGGCTACCTCGGTTACGTCTCCGGCTTCGCGTCCGGGGAGAAGGCCGGCCGGGGCCGGCTCGTGCTCGGCGTGCTGCTCTTCATCCTCGGCTTCGCGGTCGTCTTCGTGACCTTCGGCGTGCTCTTCGGGACGGCCGGCCTCCTGCTGCGACCGTGGCTCGACCTCATCACGCGGATCGCGGGCGCGGTCATCATCGTGATGGGGCTCGTCTTCATCGGGATGTTCGGCGTGATGCAGCGCACGGTCAAGCCGCGCTGGAAGGTCACGACCGGCCTCGTCGGGGCGCCGCTGCTCGGCATCGTCTTCGCGCTCGGCTGGACGCCCTGCCTCGGTCCGACGCTCGTCGCCGTGAACGCGATCGTCCTCGACCAGGGCGACCCGTGGCGGGGCGGGCTCCTCGCCGCCGTCTACGCGATCGGGCTCGGCGTGCCCTTCCTCCTCATCGCGCTCGGGCTCGGCTGGGCGACGACCTCGGTCCGCTGGATCAAGCGCCACATCCGCGCGATCAACATCGTCGGCGGCGCACTCCTCATCCTCATCGGCGTGCTCATGGTCTCCGGACTGTGGCAGGCGATGATGTCGCAGCTCACGGCGGTGATCAATGGCTTCGTCCCCGCGCTCTGACGCCGAGCACGCCGACTACCGGCCCTCCGACCACATCGACGCGATGCCGTCCGCGGACGAGGGCGGCGGCTCGTCTCCTGGCGACGACCGGCTCAGCCAGCCGAAGCTCGGCCCGGTCGGCTGGCTGCGCTTCGTGTGGCGCCAACTCACGTCGATGCGCACGGCGCTCGTCCTGCTCCTGCTGCTCGCGATCGCCGCGATCCCGGGCAGCCTCGTCCCGCAGACCTCGAGCGATCCGAACGGCGTCGCGCAGTGGCGCGCGCAGGACCCCGATGGCGCGCGAGTGCTCGACTTCTTCGGGCTGTTCTCGACGTTCTCCTCGCCGTGGTTCTCAGCGATCTACCTGCTGCTCTTCATCTCGCTCATCGGCTGCGTCATCCCGCGCGCGTGGCACCACGCGAAGGCGATCGTCGCGTCGCCGCCCCGGACGCCGGCACGGCTCGAGCGGCTCGAGGGCCACACGACGAGGACGTTCGAGGGGAACCCAGCGGACGCGCTCGATGCGGCGCGCACGACCCTGCGCCGCCGCGGCTACCGGGTCGCGGACTACGGGTCGCGCGGCGGGGGCGGCGTGGACTCCGTCTCCGCAGAACGCGGGTACCTCCGCGAGACCGGCAACCTCGTCTTCCACGTCGCGCTGATCGGCGTCCTCGCCTCGGTCGGGCTCGGCAGCGGGTTCGGCTACACGGGCCAGCGCGTCATCGCGGAGGGCTACGCGTTCACGAACGTGCTCTCGGGCTACGACTCGTTCAACCCCGGGCGCTTCTTCACGGATGACGCCCTCGCGCCCTACTCGGTCCGGCTCGACTCGCTCGATGTGACGTACGAGGAGCTGAACATCGACTCGTACGGGGCGCCGCTCGACTTCCACGCGACGGTCACCGTCACGGAGCTCGGCCAGGAGCCGCGCACCGAGATCCTCAAGGTCAACGCCCCGCTGACGATCGCCGGCACGCAGGTGTACCTGCTCGGCAACGGCTATGCGCCCGTGCTCACCGTGCGGGACCCCGACGGCCGCGTCGTGTTCTCCCAGCCCACCCTCTTCCGCCCGATGGACTCGAACCTCGGCTCGCTCGGCGTCGTGAAGATCCCCGACGGCCTCGCGGAGCAGATCGGGATGGAGGGGTTCCTCTACCCCACGGCGATCCGGCTCGAGTCCGGCGCCTTCGCCTCCTCGCACCCGGATCTCCGGGGGCCCCTCGTCACGCTCGAGGTCTACACGGGCGACCTGGGGCTCGACACCGGGCGGGCGACGAACGCCTACGTCCTGGACACCGAGTCGCTCACGCAGATCGCGGGACGCACCGCCGACGCGCCGACGATCGCGCTGCGGGTGGGCGACCGGGTCGATCTGCCCGACGGGCTCGGCTCGGTCGAGCTCACGGCGATCCCGAGGTTCGCGGCGCTCGACATCCACTCCGACCCGGCGCAGGGCTGGGTCCTCACGTTCGTCATCCTCGCGGTCGCCGGGCTGCTGCTGTCGCTCTTCATCCCGCGGCGGCGGGTCTGGGCGCGCGTCATCGAGGATGCCGATGGCGTTCGGCTCGAGTGGGCCGGCCTCGCCCGCGGCGAGGACCCCCGCCTCGCCGACGCGGTCGCGTCCCTCGCCGACTCGCTGGATCCCTCCGTCGCCCGCGGCTGACCCGGCAGCTCCTCCCCATCGACTGTGCACTTCTGCGGCCGATCACGCCTCGGCGGGGCCGAAAAGTGCACAGTCGATGGGGAGAGAGCTACGCGAGGGCGAGGTCGGCGACGATCTGGCGGATCGCGGCGATGGCGGCGGCGATGGCCGGGACGCGCTCGGCGTCGGGGCCCGTGACGGCGTGGACGGTGCGGGGCGATGCCGGCGAGGTCGGCAGCAGCGCGACGCCCTCCGGGACCCCGATCCCCGTGATGGCGAGCGCCGGCAGCAGCCCGACCCCGAGGCCGGCGCGGACCATGCCGAGCACGGCGATGACGTTGTCCGTCTCCCGCCGGATGCTGGGGGCGAAGCCCGCGGTCCGGCACACCTCGAGCAGGTGCCCGCGACACCTCGGGCAGCCGGCGATCCAGTCCTCGTCGGCGAGGTCGGCGAGCTCGGCGCTCGTGCCGCGGGCGGCGGGGTGGTCCGTCGGCAGCACGGCGTAGACGGGCTCCGTGAAGAGCTCGCGAGCGCGCAGCGTGCGCACCGATGCTCGGTGCGGGTCACCCGGGTCGTCCTCGTAGGAGAACGTGATGGCGACATCGACCGTGCCGTCGGCGAGCATGCCGAGCGCTGCCGGCGGCTCCTCCTCGATGAAGGAGACGTCGATCCGCGGATGCCGCTCGCGCATGTGGGCGAGGATCGCCGGCACGAGGGCGGAGGAGGCCGAGGGGAACGCCGCGACGCGCACGTGGCCGGTGATCCCCTCGGCGAGGTCGGCGAGCGACGCGAAGGCGTCGGCGAGCTCCGCATGCACCACGCGAGCCCGCGCGGCGAGCAGCGTCCCGGCCTCGGTGAGTCGGACGCCGCGGCCGGCGCGCGTCACGATCGCGACGCCCAAGCCCGCCTCGGCCCGACGCAGCTGCTGGCTCACCGCGGGCTGCGAGTAGCCGAGCCGGTGTGCCGCGGCGGAGATCGAGCCGGTCTCCTGGATCGCGAGCGCGAGCCGCAGCGCCTGCATCTCGAG
>Ga0182745_1001049_pt1 | contig 27541 bp, 26 predicted proteins | sample eDN3rd30CKraftBY_FD_128523 | JGI IMG/M metagenome (GOLD analysis project Ga0182745, IMG submission 128523) | Enriched backyard soil microbial communities from Emeryville, California, USA - eDNA 3rd pass 30_C Kraft BY (version 2) (version 2) | ecosystem: Environmental > Terrestrial > Soil >... | reverse complement strand
TCCGCCACGGTCACATCCTGACACTGCAGCCGGGAGGACGACGCGGGGCGCGCGGGAGCGCCTCAGGCGCCTCCGGGCGGGTCGATGAGCAGCTCGGCGCGCTCGGTCAGGTAGGCCGCCAGGTCGAGAACGCCGGGAACGGCGGGGTCGACAGGTCGGGCCCCGAAGTTCACCGACTCCCCCTCGCGATAGCCTCCGCGCCTCGCCGCGAGGGCGAGCTCGTGATGCTCGGTGATCGCCGCGGCGACGACGCTCCGGCGGCGATCGGTGCCGGCGACCCGCACGACCCGGCCCGTGCGCAGCAGCTCGCCCTCCGGCGTCAGCAGGAACTCGCCGAGCCGCCACACCCGTCCGCGCGGCACCATCCGCGGCGCACGCGGGATGAAGCCGAGCGCGCGGGAGGTCGGGACGTACTCCGCGAGCGCCTCGTCACGCGCTCCGGCGTCGGCGAGGCGCTTCGCGAGCTCGTCTAGAAGTCCCAGTCCTCGTCCTCGGTGTTGACGGCCTTGCCGATGACGTACGAGGAACCGGACCCGGAGAAGAAGTCGTGGTTCTCGTCGGCGTTGGGCGAGAGCGCCGAGAGGATCGCGGGGTTCACGTCCGTGACCGTCTTGGGGAACATCGCCTCGTAGCCGAGGTTCATGAGCGCCTTGTTCGCGTTGTAGTGGAGGAACTTCTTGACGTCCTCCGTCAGGCCGATCTCGTCGTAGAGGTCGGCCGTGTACTGCACCTCGTTGTCGTAGAGCTCATAGAGGAGCGAGAACGTGTAGTCCTTGATCTCGGCCTTCGCGGCCTCGTCGAGCTGCTCGACTCCCTTCTGGAACTTGTAGCCGATGTAGTACCCGTGCACGGCCTCATCGCGGATGATGAGGCGGATGAGGTCGGCCGTGTTCGTCAGCTTCGCGCGGGAGCTCCAGTACATCGGCAGGTAGAAGCCGCTGTAGAAGAGGAAGGACTCGAGCAGCGTCGAGGCGACCTTCCGCTTGAGGGGCTCGTCGCCGCGGTAGTACTCCATGACGATCGAGGCCTTCTTCTGGAGGTTCTCGTTCTCCAGCGACCAGCGGAACGCGTCGTCGATCTCGCTGGTCGACGCGAGCGTGGAGAAGATCGACGAGTACGACTTCGCGTGCACGGACTCCATGAACGCGATGTTCGTGTAGACCGCCTCCTCGTGCGGGGTGAGCGCGTCGGGGATGAGCGCGACCGCGCCGACCGTGCCCTGCACGGTGTCGAGGAGCGTCAGGCCGGTGAAGACGCGCATCGTGAGGAGCTGCTCGTGCGGCTTGAGCGTGCCCCAGGACTGCACGTCGTTCGAGAGCGGCACCTTCTCGGGGAGCCAGAAGTTCCCGGTGAGGCGGTTCCAGACCTCGAGGTCCTTGTCGTCCTCGATCCGGTTCCAGTTGATCGCCTGGACCTCGGTGAGGAGCTTCACTGCTTCAGTCATTGTTCTGTCCTTCGTCGTGATTGACGCTTCGACTCGCTGCGCTCGCTCAGCGAGCGGTAGGCGGGGTCACAGCATGCAGGAGACGCAGCCGTCGACCTCGGTGCCCTCGAGCGCCATCTGCCGCAGGCGGATGTAGTAGATCGTCTTGATCCCCTTCTTCCACGCGTAGATCTGCGCGCGGTTGATGTCGCGCGTCGTCGCGGTGTCCTTGAAGAAAAGGGTCAGCGAGAGTCCCTGGTCGACGTGCTCGGTCGCCGCCGCGTACACGTCGATGATCTTCTCGTAGCCGACCTCGTACGCGTCCTGGTAGTACTCCAGGTTGTCGTTCGTCATGAACGGCGCCGGGTAGTAGACCCGTCCGAGCTTGCCCTCCTTGCGGATCTCGATCTTCGACGCGATCGGGTGGATCGACGACGTCGAGTTGTTGATGTACGAGATCGAGCCCGTCGGGGGGACGGCCTGGAGGTTCTGGTTGTAGATGCCGTGCTCCTTGACGGCTTCACGCAGCAGCACCCAGTCCTCGCGGGTCGGCAGCTGGATGCCCGCCTTCGCGAAGAGCTCCTTCGCCTTCTCAGTCGTCGGAAGCCAGTCGCGCTCGACGTACTTCTCGAAGAACGAGCCATCCGCGTACTTCGACCGCTCGAAGCCGTCGAACGTCGTGCCGCGCTCGATCGCGAGCTTGTTCGACGCCTTGAGCGCGTAGTGCAGGACGGCCGCGAAGTACGCCGAGGTGAAGTCGATCGACTCCTCCGAGCCGTAGTGGACGTGCTCGCGCGCGAGATAGCCGTGCAGGTTCATCTGGCCGAGGCCGATCGCGTGCGACTTGTCGTTGCCGAACTCGACGCTGCGGACCGCGGAGATGTGCGACTGCTCGGACACCGCGTTCAGACCCCGGATCGCGACCTCGACGGTCCGCTCCAGGTTGCCGCCGTCCATCGCGAGCGCGATGTTCATCGAGCCGAGGTTGCAGGAGATGTCCTTGCCGATCGTCGCGTAGCCGAGGTCCTCGGTGTACGTCGTCGGGGTGTTGACCTGGAGGATCTCCGAGCAGAGGTTCGACATGTTGATGCGGCCGTCGATCGGGTTCGCCTTGTTGACGGTGTCCTCGAACACCATGTACGGGTAGCCCGACTCGAACTGGATCTCCGCGAGCGTCTGGAAGAACTTCCGCGCGCTCAGCTTCGTCTTCTTGATCCGCGGGTCGTCGACCATCTCCTGGTACTTCTCGGAGACCGAGATGTCGCCGAAGGGCACGCCGTAGACGCGCTCGACGTCGTACGGGGAGAAGAGGTACATGTCCTCGTTGTTCTTCGCAAGCTCGAACGTCACGTCGGGGATGACGACGCCGAGGGACAGCGTCTTGATCCGGATCTTCTCGTCGGCGTTCTCCCGCTTGGTGTCGAGGAACCGCATGATGTCCGGGTGGTGCGCGTGGAGGTACACCGCGCCGGCGCCCTGGCGCGCGCCGAGCTGGTTCGCGTAGGAGAAGGAGTCTTCCAGCAGCTTCATGACCGGGATGACGCCGGAGGACTGGCCCTCGATCTGCTTGATCGGCGCACCCGACTCGCGGATGTTCGACAGCAGGAGCGCGACGCCGCCGCCGCGCTTGGACAGCTGGAGCGAGGAGTTGATGCCGCGGGCGATCGACTCCATGTTGTCCTCGACGCGCAGCAGGAAGCAGGAGACGAGCTCGCCGCGCTGCGCCTTGCCGGCGTTCAGGAAGGTCGGGGTCGCGGGCTGGAAGCGGCCGGCGATGATCTCGTCGACCATCTCGGTCGCGACCTGCTCGTCGCCGTCGGCGAGCGCGAGGGCGGTCATGACGACGCGGTCCTCGAAGCGCTCGAGGTAGCGGGTGCCGTCGAAGGTCTTGAGCGTGTACGACGTGTAGTACTTGAAGGCCCCGAGGAACGTCGGGAAGCGGAACTTCTTCGAGTACGCGAACTCGTCGAGTCGCGTGATGAAGTCGAAGGAGTACTTGTCGAGCACGGCCTGCTCGTAGTAGCCCTTCTCGACGAGGTAGTCGAGCTTCTCGCGCAGCGAGTGGAAGAACACCGTGTTCTGGTTGACGTGCTGGAGGAAGTACTCCCGCGCCGCCTCGCGGTCCTTGTCGAACTGGATCTCGCCGTTGGGGCCGTAGAGGTTCAGCATCGCGTTGAGCGAGTGGTAGTCCATCGCGACGCGAGGAGCCTCGATCACCGCGCTGTTCAGTGCCGTGCCAAGAACAGATGTCATTGCCAGAACCGCTCCAATCCTTCCGCGACGGCTTCCACGTCGTCCTGCGTTCCGAATACTTCGAATCGATAGAGGCACGGCACCCCGGTCTTCGCGGCGACGATGTCGCCGGCGAGTCCGAATGCCTTGCCGAAGTTCGTGTTCCCGCCGACCACCACGCCCCGGATCAGCGCCCGGTTGTCCGGGTCGTTGAGGAATCTGATGACCTGCTTGGGCACTGCTCCCGGTCCGTCGCCCGCGCCGTAGGTCGGCAGGACCAGGACGTAGGGCCGGGTGGCCTTGAGGGGCCGTTCACTGCTGTGCAGCGGGATCTGCGCTGCGGGGTCCCCGCCTCGAACCACCTGGAGCTTCTCGACGAAGCGCTTGGTGTTGCCCGAGACGGAGGAGAAGTAGACGAGGTCAGCCGCAGTGGTGGTCGCCCCGCCGTTCGACTCGCTGCGCTCGCTCAGGACCCGCTGCCCGTCTGCGATCGCTGTCGACATGGCCCATCACGTCCTCAGGATGCGCGCTTCGTGGCGAGCTCGTCGATCTTGTCCGGGCGGAATCCGGACCAGTGCTCGCCGTCCGCGATGACGACGGGCGCCTGCAGGTAGCCGAGATCCTTGACGGCCTGGAGGGCCTTGTCGTCGACGGAGACGTCGAAGATCTCGAACTCGATGCCCTTCGCGTTGAGGGCGCGATAGGTCGCGGTGCACTGCACACACGATGGCTTCGTGTAGACGGTGACAGTCATTTGCCAGCCTCCTTTTCGGCCTTCTTGACCAGGGGCTCTGATACTACATCTGGGGTCCGACATCGCTCAGAGGCACTAGATGGTGTGGTTGTGAGTAATACAACGCAGAACTACACAGCTGTGATTCCCACCGTCCGGCACCCCTTCGCCATCAGCCATTTTTCGGTGTCCGCACAGCATTCCGTTATGGAGGGGGCTGTGGACAAGATGTCGAAACGTATTTCGTCGTGGCGTGTCGCCCGGCGTGTCGCATGACCCGTCGTCGCGAGCTCAGCCGCGGCCGAGCCGCAGCGCCCAGCCCCCGGCCCAGCGCGCGCCGGGCTCGAGTCGGACGAGCCCCTCGCCCGAGCGCAGCGCGTCGGGCGGCGCCGTCATCGGCTCGATCGCGATCGCCTGCCGCTCGCGACCGTCCGCGCCCGGGAACGCGGTCGGGGTGAAGACCTGCAGGTAGCGCCAGGCGAGGTCCTGATGGAGCGTGAGCCGGCGTCCCGTCAGCGGGTCGTCGAGCCTCGCCACCTCGCCGCCCGGTCGGTGCCGCACCCCGCCGAACGCGGTGTCGAGCCGTCCCCCGACATCGCCGACCCGGACCCCGGCGCGCAGGTCGTACGCCGTGCCGTCGACCGGACGCTCGCCGATCGGCAGCAGCCGGTCGTCCGTCTCGAACCGGGTGTCCGCGTGGACGGTGAGTCGGAGATCCTCCACCGGGGTGTCGCCGAGCCGAAGGAACGGATGCGCGCCGACCGCGTAGGGGGTCGGGAAGGACGAGAGGTTGACCGCGCCGTGGCGCACGCGCAGCCCATCGGGCAGCGCGCGGTACTCGACCCAGGTGTCGACGAACGCCGGCCAGCCGGGCTGCGGCGGGATGATCGCGCCGAGGACGACCGAGTCGTCGGAGCGCTCCCGGATCTCGTAGTCGGCGAAGCGCAGCAGGCCGTGGATCGCGTTGTGCCGATCCGGCTCGGTGATGACGAGCTGCTGCTCGTGGCCGTCGAGCGACCAGCGTCCGTCGCCGACGCGGTTCGGCCACGGCGACAGCACGATCCCGCTCGCGAACCGCGGCGCCTGCGCGGCCCCGAGCGGCTCCGTCACGTCGACGCCGTCGATCGCGAGGGAGCGCAGCACCGCGGCCACGGTGCCGATCGTGGCGCGCGTCGAGCCGGCGGCGATCTCGACCGGGCGTCCGGTCGGCGTGATCACGGGGAGAGCCTAGCCACGGCCCCGGGCCCAGCCGGCCGGGTCCGCGATGAGCGGCGCGAATGCGAGCTCCGCGGCGCCGATGAGCAGGCGAGCGCTCCCGAGCGCGGCCGGGACGAGCCGCGTGCCGGTCCAGGCGGACTCGAGCGAGGACCGCGCGGTGGCCGCCTCGAGCCCCGGCCGGTCGGCGGCGAGCAGCGAGGCGAGGAAGCCGCCCAGGACGAGGACGCTCGGGTTCAGCACGTTGACGGCGTTGGCGAGCGTCGCGCCGAGGATCCGCTGCTGGCGCGCGACCTCGTCGAGCACGGCACGGTCCCGGGAGGCGAGCAGCGCCGCCTCGAGCGCGACCTCGTCGGTGTGCGGCGACAGCCCGAGCACCGCGAGGAGCCGGTCGCGGTTGACCTCGTCCTCGAGGACCCCGCCCTCGCTCAGCCGGTCGCTCGCATCGGCGCCCGGCCGGGTCTGGCCGTACTCGCCGGCGTAGCCGTCCCGCCCCTCGACGATCGAGCCGTCGACGACGACGCCGCCGCCGATGCCGCTCGCGCCGCCGTTGAGATAGACGAGATCGGCGATGCCGCGCCCCGATCCGAAGAGATGCTCCGCCCGCGCACCGAGCGTCGCGTCGTTCGCCGCACGGCACGGCACGCCGAGCCGCTCCTCGACGAGCGCGGCGATCGGCGATTCGCGCCAGCCGAGGTGGGGCGCCCAGCGCACGACGTCGTCGGAGGCGCGCACGAGGCCGGGGATCGCAAGCCCGACCCCCGCGACCCTGCGGCCCGTGAGCGCGGTCGCGAGCCCGTCGACGACGTCCCCGATGATCTCGACGGCCTCCTCCGGGCTCGCGATGCGATCGACCTCGTGACGCACGAACGTGTCGACGCGGGCGCCGAGGCCGACGATCCCCACGGTGATCGCGTCGACCTCCGGGTTGACGGCGATGACGACGGGGACGCGCGAGGCGGTGACGAGGGGCGAGGGCCGGCCGACGCGCGCGGTCGCGAGCGGATCGCCTTCGACGAGGATCTCGAGCTGCTCAAGCTCCGCGACGAGTGCCGCGACGGTCGAGCGGTTGAGGCCGGTCGCGGCGGTGATCGCCGCGCGCGAGAGCGCCCCCGTCCGGTGCACCCGCTCGACGACGGTCGCGAGGTTGCGCCGGCGGATGCCGTCGAGCGTGCTGCCGCGATCCTTCACGAGCCTGACTCTACCGATGACGCGGGGCACAGCGATCCTATTTGTTGTTCTTGACTACAAATCATTCTGCCGGTAGCGTCCTGGGCATCCCAATCACTTTCGACACTGTGGTCGAAACTTTCGAGAGGTGTCCGAGGATGCACAGTTCAAGGATGAACAGACGACGCACCGCTTCCCGGCTCGCGGCAGGCGCCGCGATCACCGCCGGGGCGCTCGTCCTGGCCGGCTGCGCCGGCGGGGGCGGCAGCGGGACCGAGACCGACGCGCCCGCGGGCGAGCAGGTCACCATCACCTGGTGGCACAACGCCACATCCGGCCCCCTGCCGGCCGTCTGGCAGGAGATCGCCGAGGAGTTCGAGGCGGCGCACCCGGGCGTCACGGTCGAGCAGACCGGCTACCAGAACGAGGACCTGCAGCGCACCCTCATCCCCAACGCGCTCGCGGCCGGCGACCCGCCCGACCTCTTCCAGGTCTGGCCGGGCGGCGAGATCCGCGACCAGGTCGCGAACGGCTACCTCATGCAGCTCGACGACCTCATCCCCGACACGATCGCCTCCGTGGGCGGCTCGATCGCGCCGTGGCAGGTCGGCGGCAAGACGTACGGCGTCCCCTTCACCTTCGGCATCGAGGGCTTCTGGTACAACACAGAGCTCTTCGACCAGGCAGGGATCACCGACACCCCGAGCACGCTCGACGAACTGAACGACGCCGTCGCGAAGCTACGCGCGGCCGGCGTCACGCCGATCGCGGTCGGCGCGGGCGACAAGTGGCCGGCGGCGCACTGGTGGTACCAGTTCGCGCTCCACAACTGCTCGATCGAGGCGCTCCAGGCAGGCGCGGCCGACTTCAACTTCGACGACCCGTGCTGGGTCCAGGCAGGAGTCGACCTCCAGGACTTCATCGCGACCAACCCGTTCCAGGACGGCTTCCTCGGCACCCCCGCCCAGCAGGGCGCGGGCAGCTCCGCGGGCCTCGTCGCGAACGGCCAGGCGGCGATGGAGCTCATGGGCCACTGGAACGCCGGCGTCATGGGCGGGCTCACGCCCGATGAGACGGTCCCGGCCTTCCTCGGCTGGTTCCCGTTCCCCGCGATCCCCGGCTCCGCCGGAGACCCGACGGCGACGCTCGGCGGCGGCGACGGCTTCGGCTGCTCCGCCACGGCTCCCCCGGAGTGCGCCGAGCTGCTCGCGTTCATCATGAGCCCCGAGAACCAGAAGAAGTTCGCCGCGAGCGGATCGGGCATCCCGACGGTCGCCGCCGCGGTGGGCTCGCTCGAGGACCCCAACCTCAAGCTCGTCGCGGAGGGGCTGGCAAACAGCTCCTACGTCCAGCTGTGGCTCGACACCGAGTTCGGGACCACGGTCGGCAACGCGATGAACGAGGGCATCATCAACCTCATCGCCGGCGCCGGGACGCCGGAGGACGTCGTCAAGCGGATGCAGGACGCGGCGGCGACGCTGTAGACCTGCCTTCATGACCAGTTCCGCAACGGTCGGGCCCGCGGTCTCCGCGGGCCCGACCCCCGCTCGCCGACGATCGCGTTCGAGCACGCGCAAGCGCATCGAGATCGCGATCTTCACCGGTCCGGCGCTCATCGTGTTCATCGGGTTCGTGATCGTCCCGGTCGCGTTCGCCGTCGTCTACAGCTTCTTCAACCTCCCGCCCGGCTTCCGCTGGGAGCACCTCGCCGACCCCGACCGCTTCGTCGGGATCGACAACTACCTCCGCGCCTTCACGACCCCCGAGTTCCTCAAGGCGATCGGCAACAACTTCATCATCGTCGGGCTCTCGCTCGTCATCCAGGGCCCGCTCGCGATCGTCATCGCGCTGCTGCTCAACCGCAAGCTCCGCGGCCGGTCGGTCTACCGGCTCCTCATCTTCGTGCCGTACGTCCTCGCCGAGGTCATCGCGGGACTCGCCTGGAAGCTCCTGCTCCCGCCCAACGGCGGCGTCAACGCGCTGCTGGAGTCGATCGGCCTCGGCGCCTTCACCGCGAACTGGCTCGCCGACCCGAGCATCGCGCTCTGGACCCTCTTCGCGATCCTCACCTGGAAGTACATCGGCTTCGCGATCCTGCTCATGCTCGCCGGTCTCCAGGGCGTGCCGGAGGAGCTCTCGGAGGCCGCCGCGATCGACGGCGCGAGCTGGTGGCAGATCCAGTGGCACATCACGCTCCCCCTGCTCGCCCCGACCATCCGGATCTGGGCCTTCCTATCGATGATCGGCGCGCTCCAGCTCTTCGACATGGTCTGGGTCACGGTCTCGCCGTCCGTGCGCGGCCTCGCGACGGAGACGATGGCGACGTACATGATCCAGCAGGGGCAGTTCGCCGGCCAGCCCGGCTACGGCTCGGCGATCGCCGTCATCCTCTTCGTCATCTCACTCGTCGTCGCGCTGCTCTATCAGCGCTTCGCGCTGCGCCGCGACCTGCAGGGCTCGATCACGGATCGGGGGAACTGAGATGACATTGCCCCGTAACGCACCCGGCGACTCGACGGTCGCGATCCGCACGAACCTCCCGGCCGGCCGCCGGATCGACTGGGGCCAGCCGTTCATCTACTTCCTGGTCCTGCTGCTGTGCGCCGTCGCGATCGGACCCGTCCTCTACGTCTTCATCGGCGGCTTCCGCACGACCGCCGACATCAACGCCGCCCCCGGCGGCTGGCCGAACCCCTGGGTGCTCGACAACTGGGCCGCGGTGCTCTCCGCGCCGCGATTCTGGGGCAGCCTGCTCGGCAGCATCATCCTGGCCGTCGCAACGACGGCCGGGGTCGTCATTCTCGGCATCATGGCGGCGTATCCACTCGCCCGCTACGCGTTCCGCGGGCGCCACGGCCTCTACACGGTGTTCGCCGCGGGCCTCATGTTCCCGCTCACGGTCGCGGCGCTCCCGCTCACCCTGCTGCTGCGCACCCTCGGTCTGCACGGGACTTATCTCGGCGTCATCATCCCGTCGATCGCGTTCGCCCTGCCGACGACGATCATCATCCTTGTGCCCTTCCTGCGGGCGATCCCCGCGGAGCTCGAGGAGGCGGCGGCGCTCGACGGCGCGAGCCGGCTCGGCTTCTTCTGGCGGATCCTGCTGCCGCTGTCCCGGCCCGGTCTCGTGACGGTCGGGGTGCTCGCGTTCGTCGGCAGCTGGAACGGCTACCTGCTCCCGCTCCTCGTCATCTCGACGGGCACGCTCCCGCAGGAGTTCTGGCCGCTGCCCCTCGGACTCACGCAGTTCTCGACCCAGTACTCGCAGAACACGGGCGCGGTGCTCGCCTACACCTCGCTCGCGATGATCCCCGCGCTCGCGTTCTTCCTGTTCGCGGAGAAGCGGATCGTGGGCGGCCTCACTGGCGCGGTGAAGGGATAGAGGGACAGTCGTGTCGGAACGGGTCGAGGCGCTCATCGCGGCGATGACGGTCGAAGAGAAGGTCGCGCAGCTGACCGGCGTGTGGATCTCGGCGTCGAACGACGGTGCCGAGGTCGCCCCGAACCAGAACGCGATGACGGAGGACATCGATCTCGACCGGCTGCTGCCGAACGGGCTCGGCCAGCTGACCCGCCCCTTCGGGACGGTGCCGGTCGACCCGGCCGTCGGGGCGATCTCACTCGCGCGGACGCAGCAGCGGGTCATCGCGGAGAACCGGCACGGCATTCCCGCGCTCGCGCACGAGGAGTGCCTCGCGGGCTTCGCGGCGTGGGGCGCGACCGCCTATCCGGTGCCGCTCGCGCTCGCCGCCACCTGGTCGCCCGAGCTCGTGCGCGAAATGGGCGGCCGGATCGGCGCCGACCTGCGCTCCGTCGGCGTGCAGCAGGGCCTCGCGCCCGTGCTCGACGTCGTGCGCGACGCCCGCTGGGGCCGCGTCGAGGAGACCGCCGGCGAGGATCCCTACCTGGTCGGGACGATCACGACCGCCTACATCCAAGGGCTCGAGGGGGCGGGCGTGGTCGCGACGCTCAAGCACTTCGCGGGCTATTCGGCGTCGCGCGCGGGACGCAACCTCGCGCCCGTCTCAGTCGGGCCGCGCGAGCTCGCGGACGTCGTCCTGCCGCCGTTCGAGATGGCGATCCGGGAGTCGGGCGCGCGCTCCGTCATGAACTCGTACACCGATCTCGACGGTGTGCCCTCGGCCGCCGACGAGCGGCTCCTGACCGGGCTGCTACGCGACACCTGGGGATTCGAGGGCACCGTCGTCGCCGACTACTTCGCGATCGGCTTCCTCCACACGCTGCACGGCGTCGCAGCCGACTGGACGGATGCCGCGCGCCTCGCGCTCACCGCCGGCATCGACGTCGAGCTGCCGAGTCGGCGCGCGTACAGCGACGGGCTCGTCGAGGCGGTCGGCGCCGGGCGTATCGACGAGGCGCTCATCGATCGCGCGCTGCGCCGCGTGCTCGACCAGAAGGAGGCGCTCGGCCTGCTCGATCCCGACTGGGACCCGGTGCCGCCGGTCCTGCGCGGCGTCGAGCTCTCGGACGTCGAGGTCGTGCGCGGCACCGTCTCGCTCGACGGCGAGGACAATCGCGCTGTCGCGCGCGCGCTCGCCGAGCGGTCGATCGTGCTGCTCCAGAACGACGGCACGCTCCCCCTGCGGGCGCCGCGCCGGATCGCGCTCATCGGCCCGACCGCGCAGGACCCCTACGCGGTGCTCGGCTGCTACTCCTTCCCCCTCCACGTCGGCCAGCACCATCCCGAGTTCGGCGACGGGATCGACCTGCCGACGCTCGCCGAATCGCTCCGGGCCGAGTTCCCCGACGCGGAGCTCGACATCGAGGCCGGCACGACGATCAGCGGCGGGGAGACCGACGGCTTCGCGGCGGCCGTCGCCGCCGCCCGAGCCGCCGATGTCGCGATCGTCGCCCTCGGGGATCGCGCCGGGCTCTTCGGGCGCGGCACCTCGGGCGAAGGCTGCGACGTCGGCGATCTGAGCCTGCCCGGCGCGCAGCAGCCGCTCCTCGACGCCGTCCTCGCCACGGGGACGCCGACCGTCGCGGTGCTGCTGGCGGGCCGGCCCTACGCGCTCGGCGACGCGGTGCGGCCGGGGCCGCGGGGCGGGGCCGCCGCGATCGTCGAGGCGTTCTTCGCCGGCGAGGAGGGCACGCCCGCCATCGCCGGCGTGCTGAGCGGACGCCTCAACCCCTCCGGTCGCCTGCCCGTCTCCATCCCGGCGGATCCCGGTGCGCAGCCCTCGACCTATCTCGCGGCGACCCTCGCCCGGCGGACCGGCGTCTCGAGCGTCGATCCGACGCCGGCGTTCTGGTTCGGGCACGGCCTCTCCTACACGGCGTTCTCCTGGACCGACGCGGCGGCATCTGCGGCGCAGTTCGACGACGAGGTCGAGGTCGCGATCACGATCGAGAACGCCGGAGCGCTCGCCGGCGCGGAGACCGTCCAGCTCTATCTGCACGACCCCGTCGCCTCGGTCGTGCGACCCGTCGAGCGGCTCATCGGTTACGCGCGGGTCGAGCTCGAGCCGGGCGAGGCCGCGCGGGTCGCGTTCCGCGTCTCGGCCGACCTGGCGTCGTTCACCGGCCGCGAGCTCACGCGGATCGTGGAGCCCGGCGAGCTCGTGCTCTCCTTCGGACGCTCGGCCGGCGAGCTCGTCGCCTCGCTGCCGGTGACGCTCACGGGTGAGGTGCGGACGCTCGACCACACCCGCCGCCTCCACCCCGACATCTCCATCACGCGGCGCTGACCGCTCCGGCATGCGGTTTGCGCTGGTGACCGGTGTTTGAACCGGCGTCCCAGGGGCAAACGGGGTGTCAGGACGGCGGCGCCGTCGACTCGCGCACGACGAGCCGCGTCGCGAGCTCGATGCGCGGGGTCGGCACGATCGGACCGTCGGCGAGCCGGATCGCGAGCCTCGCCGCCTCGCGCCCCATCTCCTCGAGCGGCTGCAGCACCGTCGTCATGCGGGGGCTCACCCACTCGGCGAGCGGGATGTCGTCGTACCCGACCACCGACAGGTCCTCCGGGACCCGAATCCCGCGATGCCGCGCGACGTCGTACACGCCGAGCGCCTGCAGGTCGCTGCCGGCGAAGATGGCGGTCGGCGGCTCGGGCAGGTCGAGGAGCGCGGCGGCATGACCGACGCCGCCCTCGAGATGGAAGTCACCGAAGCGGATGAGCGCCTCGTCGATGGGCAGCCCCGCCGCGGTCATCGCGGACCGGTAGCCGTCGAGCCGGGCGTGCGAGCACATCATGTCGTCGGGCCCGGTGATCACGGCGATCCGGGTGTGGCCGAGATCGATGAGGTGCCGGGTCGCGGCGAGGCCGCCGTTCCAGTTCGCGCTCGCGACCGACGGGACGGCGACGGGCGGGTCGCCCGCCGGGTCGATGATGACGAACGGGATGCCGCGGGTCTCGAGCGCCGAGCGCATGCTCGCCGGCAGCTCGGAGAAGACGAGGATGACGCCGACGGGGCGGCGCTGGATGACGCCCTCGAGCCAGTCGTCCGCCGGCGCATGCCGCGTGCCGCTCTGCGTCAGCGCGACGCTCATTCCGTGCGCGCTCGCGACCTCCTCCACCCCGCGGATGATCTCGATCGACCAGGCGCTCTGCAGCTCGTGGAAGACCAGCTCGACGAGTCGCGAGGTCGACTTCGAGGCGCCACGGCGGCGGTAGCCGTGCACGTCGAGGAGCGCCTCGACGCGCGCCCGCGTGGACGCGGCGACGTCGCTGCGCCCGTTGAGGACCTTCGAGGCGGTCGCGAGCGAGACCTGCGCCTCCTCAGCGAGCTCGGCGAGCGTCACGCGTCGGGGTGCGGTCACGGCGGCAGTCTAGGTGAAGTTTCGGACATGCAAGCGAAACTTCCGACAAGGTCGCGCGGTGCCGCCGACTGCGATAAGTTGTTCTTAGCAACATTTAGACGTCCTGAGGGACGCTCGACCCGGCATCGCATCGACGAGGAGCGATCATGACCCTCCAGCCAACGCGCGACGACAAGTTCTCCTTCGGCTTGTGGACCGTCGGATGGCCCGGCAACGACCCGTTCGGCGGCCCGACCCGCGCCCCGCTCGACACCGTCCACGCCGTCGAGCAGCTCGCCGAGATCGGGGCGTACGGCGTCACGTTCCACGATGACGACCTATTCGCGTTCGGCTCGACGGACGCACAGCGCCAGACGCAGATCGATCGCTTCAAGCAAGCGCTCGCCGACACCGGTCTGATCGTCCCGATGGTGACGACCAACCTCTTCAGCCACCCCGTCTTCAAGGACGGCGGCTTCACGAGCAACGACCGCTCCGTGCGCCGATACGCGATCCGCAAGGTGCTGCGCAACCTAGAGCTCGCGGTCGAGCTCGGCGCCAAGACGTACGTCATGTGGGGCGGCCGCGAGGGGGCGGAGTACGACTCCGCGAAGGACATCCGGCTTGCGCTCGATCGCTACAAGGAGGCCGTCGACCTCCTCGGCGAGCACGTGATCTCGCAGGGCTGGGACATCCGGTTCGCGATCGAGCCGAAGCCGAACGAGCCGCGGGGCGACATCCTGCTGCCGACGGTCGGTCATGCGCTCGCGTTCATCAACGAGCTCGCCCATCCCGAGCTCGTCGGCCTCAACCCCGAGGTCGGCCACGAGCAGATGGCGGGGCTCAACTTCCAGGCCGGCATCGCCCAGGCGATCTGGCACGGCAAGCTCTTCCACATCGACCTCAACGGTCAGCGCGGCATCAAGTTCGACCAGGACCTCGTCTTCGGGCACGGCGACCTGCACAACGCGTTCGCGCTCGTCGACCTGCTCGAGAACGGCGGTCCCGGCGGCGGACCGGCGTACGACGGCCCGCGCCACTTCGACTACAAGCCGAGCCGCACCGAGGACGAGACCGGGGTGTGGGAGTCGGCGCGGGCGAACATCCGGACCTACCTGCTCCTCAAGGAGCGCGCGAAGGCGTTCCGCGCCGATCCCGAGGTCCAGGAGGCGCTCGCGGCGGCGAAGCTCGACCAGCTCGCCCAGCCGACGCTGAACCCCGGCGAGCGCGTCGCCGACCTCGTCGCCGACCGCTCGACCTGGGAGGACTTCGACCCGGAGCCGTACTTCGACGGCCGCGGCTCCGGCTTCGTCCGGCTCCAGCAGCTCGCGACCGAGCACCTCCTCGGCGCCCGTTGACCATCGCTTTTCAGGAGTAGACGGGGGTTCGCGTGCAATACGTCGACGTACCCCCCGCCACTCCTGAAAAAGGACGGTCGCTGGTGGCGGGGGTGGACTCGTCGACGCAGTCGTGCAAGGTCGTCGTGCGCGACCTCGCGACGGGCGCGATCGTCCGGACCGGACGCGCACCGCATCCCGAGGGCACCGAGGTCGACCCGAGCGCGTGGTGGGACGCGCTCCTCGCCGCGATCGCGGACGCCGGCGGGCTCGACGACGTCGCGGCGATCTCGATCGGCGGCCAGCAGCACGGCATGGTCGTGCTCGACGCCGAGGGCCGCGTCATCCGGGACGCGCTGCTGTGGAACGACACCCGCAGCGCCGACGCCGCGCGCGACCTCATCGCGGAGTTCGGCGCCGAGGCGCTCGCCGCGCGGACCGGGAGCGTGCCCGTCGCGAGCTTCACGGCGACGAAGCTGCGCTGGCTGCGCGATCACGAGCCGCAGAACGCGATGCGGGTCGCCGCCGTCGCCCTCCCCCACGACTGGCTGACCTGGCGGCTGCTCGGCTACGGACCGGCCGGCGACTCGCCGCTCGGCCCCGAGCTCTCGGCCCTGACGACCGACCGCTCCGAGGCCTCGGGCACGAGCTATTGGTCGCCGGCAACCGGCGACTACGACCGCGATCTCCTCGTCGCCGCGCTCGGCCACGACGCGGTGCTCCCGCGGGTGCTCGCGCCGGACGAGCGGGCCGGGGTCACGGGCGGGATCGTCGTCGGAGCCGGGGCCGGGGACAACGCCGGCGCGGCCCTCGGTCTCGGTGCCGTCGCCGGCGACGTCGTCGTCTCGATCGGGACGTCCGGCACGGTGTTCGCCGTGACGGCGCATCCGATTCACGACGCGAAGGGCACCGTCGCGGGCTTCGCGGACGCCGCGGGCGGCTTCCTGCCGCTCGTCGCGACGCTCAACGCCGCCCGCGTGCTCACCACGACCGCCGCGCTCCTCGGCGTCGGTCCCGACGAGCTCGGCCGCCTCGCGCTCGCCGCCCCGGCCGGCGCGGGCGGGCTCGTGCTGCACCCCTACTTCGAAGGCGAGCGCACCCCGAACCTGCCCGACGCGACCGCGTCGCTCACCGGCATGACCCTCGCGTCCACCACTCGCGAGGGCCTCGCGAGGGCGGCGATCGAGGGGATGCTCTGCGGACTCGCCGACGGCTTCGATGCGATCCGGGCCCAGGGCGTCGAGGCGCGTCGCGTGCTGCTCATCGGGGGCGCCGCGCAGAATCCGGCGGTCTCCGCGATCGCCGCGCAGGTCTTCGACGCCCCGATCGTCGTCCCCGCGCCCGGTGAGTACGTCGCCGCCGGGGCCGCGGTGCAGGCGGCGTGGGCGCTGACCGGCGGGCGCCCCTCGTGGCCGATCGAGATCGCCGCAGAGCATCCGCGGGACACGAGGCCGATCATCCGGCGGCAGTACGCGATCAGCCCCTGATCCTCGCCCGGCTGCTGCGGAGCCGCGAGAGCGCGTCGACGCTCGCCGCGAGGATGAGCACGCCGCCGGTGACGAGGTAGTTGACGCCGGCCGGGAGGTTCCGGATGAGGCCGAGGCCGTTCGTGATCACCGCGATGACCAGGCCGCCGGTCGCGGCATGGATGAGCCGGCCGCGGCCGCCGAAGAGCGAGACGCCGCCGACGACCGCGGCCGCGACGCCCGAGAGCACGTCGCCGCGGCCGAAGGCCGCGTCCACCGAGCCCACGTACGAGGCCTGGAAGACACCGGCGACGACCGCGAGCGTGGAGCAGATGACGAATGCGATCCACTTGACCCCGACGACCTTGATGCCCGCACGACGCGCGGCCTCGGCGTTGCCGCCGATCGCATAGAGATAGCGGCCGTACTTCGTCCGGTCGAGCACGAAGGTGCCGACGAAGAGGATCGCGACGACGATCGGCACGACGATCGGCACGCCCTCGAGCGGGATGCTGCCGGACGAGCGGTTCAGGTTGAGGACCGCGATGACGCCGCCGCCGAGCACGGCCACCACGCCGATCTTGATGACGGGGATCCAGATCGACCCGTCGGGCACGCCGGCCCGCCGGCGCTGGGCGCGATCGCGCCACTGCAGCAGGATCGCGACCGCGAGGCAGATGGCGAGAAACACCCAGCCGGCCCAGACGGGCAGGTTCGAGTTCTGGATCGCGATGATCTCGGGCGCCTGGATCGAGTACGCGCCGCCAGAGCCGATGATCGTCAGCTCGAGGCCCTGATAGCCGAGGAAGAGCCCGAGCGTGACGACGAACGATGGCACCCCGACTCTCGCGACGAAGAAGCCGATCATCAGACCCGTCGCGGAGCCGATCAGCAGCGCGATGAGCAGCGCGAGCGTCCAGTGCATCGCGATGCCGCCGGGATTGTTGAGGATGACGAACGCACACATCGCGACGCCGTAGGTCACCGCGGCGGACAGGTCGATCTCGCCGAGCAGGATGACGAAGACGAGCGCCGCCGCGAGCATGACGAGCGGCGCGGCCTGGTTCATCAGGTTGGCGAAGTTGCGTGGCGTGAGGAAGACCTGGTTGCCCGAGATCGCCGGGATGAGGATCGCGAAGAGGATGACGAGGACGACGAATCCCGCGACGGCTGGGAGTGCGCCCATGTCGCCGTTGCGCACCCGCTGCCACCAGGACCGCGCCTGATCGAGGACCGAGCCCTCGCGTCCCGAGCCGATGAAGTCGGTCATGGGTTCCCGGAGGTCGCTCATCGCCCCGCCACCCTGACGCCCTCGGTTCGCCCGTCGGGCGCGTTCCCCTTCGTGCCCGTGATGTAGCCGATGACGTCGTCGTACGTCGTCTCGGAGGTCTTCAGCTGCGCGACCATGGTGCCGAGATAGAGCACGCTGATGTAGTCGGCGACCTTGAAGACGTCCGCGAGGTTGTGGCTGATGATGAGGACGCCGACGCCCTGCTCGGCGAGGCGCTTCACGAGCGCGAGCACCTGCTCGGTCTGCGAGACGCCGAGCGCGGCAGTCGGCTCGTCGAGGATGACGACCCTCGCCTTCTTGAGCACCGAGCGCGCGATCGCGACCGTCTGGCGCTGGCCGCCGGAGAGCGAGGAGACCTTCTGCCTGACCGATTTGACGGTGCGCACCGAGAGCGACCGGAGGGTCTCGGACGCCTCGCGCTCCATGCGCGCCTCGTCGAAGGTGCCGAGGTGCAGCTCCTCGCGACCGAGGAACATGTTCTGCACGATGTCGAGGTTGTCGCACAGCGCGAGGTCCTGGTACACGACCTCGATGCCGAGCACCTGGGCATCACGCGGCGAGCTCAGCATGGCGTTCTCCCCCGCGAAGCGGACGGAGCCGTCATCGTACGGCTGCACGCCGGCGAGCCCTTTGATCAGCGTCGACTTGCCGGCGCCGTTGTCGCCGACGAGGGCGGTGACCCGGCCCTCGTAGACCGCCAGGTCGACGCCCTTGAGCACGTCGACGGGGCCGAAGCTCTTCCGGACTCCGGAGAGCTCGATGATCGGTGCGTCCATGCGGATCCCTCCTACGAGTCGTCATCGCGCCGTGCGCCCAAGCATCGGGCGCGGACGCGGAGAATGCGAGGGTCCCGCCCGGATCGATCGCCTGGAGCGATCCGGGCGGAACCCTCGCGTCGGGTCGTCAGCCGATGCCGAGCTCGGCGCAGACCGCGGCGACCGGGCCGGAGCACACGTCCGAGGCGCTCGCGTCGCCCGCATCGATCACGTCGACGACGTTGCCGGGACGGACGTAGATCGGCACGACCGCGATGTAGGGCGTGCCGTCGTCGAGCGTCATGTTCGCCGTCGGGGACTCGCCCTGCAGCAGCGCGATGGCGAGCTGGACCGCCGCCTCCGCCTCGATCGAGGCGGGCTTCCAGACGGTCGCCCACTGCTTCCCGAGGAGGACGTTCTGCAGACCCTCCACGGACGCGTCCTGACCGGAGACCGGGACGACGAGGCCGTTCTTGTCGAGGATCGAGATGACGCCGGCGGCATTCGTGTCGTTCGCGGCCCAGACCGCGTCGACCACGCCGCCGAGCGACGTGAGGGCCTGCTCGAAGTTGGTCGCCGACTTCGGACCGTCCCAGGCCCCGGGGGGCTCGGCGGCCGGGACGATGCCCGCGCCCTCCATGACCTCGACGGCGCCCGAACGGAACATCGCGGCGTTGCCATCGGCCGGGTCGCCGCCGATGTAGACGACCGTGGCCGTCGCCGGGTCCTTGCCCCCGTCCTCGAGCCCTTCGACGACGGCTCGACCCTGGAGCCGACCGACCTCGACGTTGTCGAACGAGACGTAGTAGTCCGCGCCGGCGAACGGCCGGTCGTAGGCGATGACCGGAATGCCCTCCGCCTTCGCCTTCGCCGCGACCGCGACCGCGGCGCCCTGGTGGTCGACGAGGATCATCACGCCGCAGCCGCTGGAGAGCTGCTGATCGGCGATCGTCGCGTACTTCGCGGTGTCGCCCTGGGCGTTCTGGATGTCGACGGCGAAGCCGGCGGCGGTGAGGCCCTCTTCGAGGGCGGGACGGTCGAGCGTCTCCCAGCGCGGGGAGGACGCGGCATCCGGCAGGATCACGCACGCGGTGGCGGAGGTGGTGGTGCCATCGTCGCCGTTCGTCGGAGCGGGACTGCCACCGGACGCACATCCGGCGAGCGCGACGACCGATAGGCCGGCTATGGCCGCCATCGAGACCAGAGAACGCTTCATCACGTCCCCTTTCTTCGGAGCCTTGCCTGCTCCGTCTGGGACCGGCGCCACCATTGGCACCGGCACCGTCAATGCTCTGCCCATCCGGTCCCGCTCGACCCCGTGCATGAATAACGCTTCGGTAACAACAAATTACTTCGACGCCGTGCGGCCGCGTCTGCGATACTCGTCGGACCACTCACAACGGATCGTCCGGCACGTACCTGCCGGTGAATGGAGTTGATCACCCATGGCTACTGTCACCTTCGACAAGGCCTCCCGGATCTACCCGGGAACCCCCCGCCCAGCGGTCGACGCGATCGACCTCGACATCGCAGACGGCGAGTTCCTCGTCCTCGTCGGACCATCCGGCTGCGGCAAGTCGACCACCCTCCGCATGCTCGCGGGTCTCGAAGAGGTCGACAGCGGTCGCATCCTCATCGGGGACAAGGACGTGACCGACGTCCCGCCGAAGGACCGGGACATCGCCATGGTGTTCCAGAACTACGCGCTCTACCCGCACATGACCGTCGCCGAGAACATGGGCTTCGCGCTCAAGATCGCCGGCGTGGGCAAGGAGGAGCGGGGCAAGCGCGTCCTCGAGGCGGCGAAGCTGCTCGACCTCGAGCCCTACCTGGACCGCAAGCCCAAGGCGCTCTCCGGCGGCCAGCGCCAGCGCGTCGCGATGGGCCGCGCGATCGTGCGCAACCCCCAGGTCTTCCTCATGGACGAGCCGCTGTCCAACCTCGACGCGAAGCTGCGGGTGCAGACCCGCACGCAGATCGCGCAGCTCCAGCGCCGTCTCGGCGTCACGACCGTCTACGTGACGCACGATCAGACCGAGGCGCTCACGATGGGCGACCGGATCGCGGTCCTCAAGGACGGGGTGCTCCAGCAGGTCGGGACCCCGCGCGACCTCTACGAGACCCCGCAGAATGTCTTCGTCGCCGGCTTCATCGGCTCCCCCGCCATGAACCTGTGGCCGGAGGACGGGCTGACGATCGGCGTGCGCCCGGAGGATCTCGTCGTGGCGGCGAGCGGCGAGGGCCTCGAGGTCGAGGTCGACATCGTCGAGGAGCTCGGCGCCGACGGCTACCTCTACGGGCACGCGAAGGTCGAGGGCGAGCCGGTCGACATCGTCGCGCGCGTCGACGGCCGGGTCCACCCCAACGCCGGCGAGCGGGTCGTCGTGTCCCCCAAGCCCGGCCACATCCACCGCTTTGACCAGACGACCGGCGAGCGCCTGGCCGGCTGACCCGTCCCCGCCCCCGCGCCCGGGGCCTCCACAGAGGCCCTCGCCAGGGCGGGAGAACGCGAGCATGAGAGGGTGGGGGAAGAGGGGAGCTCCGTGAGTGAGGACGCGGTCGGCCACCGGCTCCGGCGGGCGCGCTTGCGCCGGGGGATCAGCCTGCGCGCGTTCGCGGCTGCGGTCGACGTCTCACCGGGCCTCATCTCCCAGATCGAGAACGGCAGGGCGCAACCCTCGATGGCGACCCTCTTCTCGATCGTCAACGAGCTCGGCATCTCCTACGACGAGCTGCTCGCTCCGACGGGCGGCCCCGGAGCGCGGGAGGAGGCGCCCGATCCCGGCATCGCGTTCCAGCGCGGCGCGGACGCCCCCGTGCTCGAGCTCGGCAACGGCGTGCGCTGGCAGCGGCTCGCGGCAAGCGATGGCGCGACGCCCGACGCAGTCATGGTGACGTACGCTCCAGGTGGCTTCACCTCATCGCAGGGTGCCGAGATGAGCCACTCCGGGATGGAGCTCGTCGTCGTGCTCGAGGGCCGGCTCACGCTCCAGCTCGACGGACGCACGCGACTGCTCGAAGCCGGCGACTCGGTTCGCTTCGATGCCGCCCATCCGCACGTCTACCGGAACGACGGCGAGACCGAGGCGAGGGGGCTCTGGCTCGTGGCCTCGCTCCCCCTCGCGCTTCAGCCGATCCGTGCCGGCGCCCGGAAGAGCAGCGCGTCGAGCGCGGCGCCGAGCGCCGCCGCGGAGGCGCCGGCCGAGGTCGGCGACGCCCAGGCGATGACGCCGTCGGGCCGCACCAGCACCGCGCCGTCCGAGCCGATCCCGTAGGCCGCCTCGAACGCGCCCTCGAGCGCCTCGAGCTCTCCGCCGGGCCCGACCCGGTAGGCCGGCAGGTCGACGCCGCGCGCGGCATCGACCCACGCGGCGCCCCCGACGCCGGTGAGCAGGACGACCGAGTCGCCGAAGACGTCATGGACCGAGCTCCGACCGCCGCCCGACACCGGGACGTGCGGCGCGCGGCCGCCGACCGCGGCCCCGGGCTCGCGCGGGTTCTGCGTCTGGCTGTCGCGGTCGCTGACCGAGCCCGGCTCATCGGCCGCGGCCGGCGAGCCGGACGCGACGCCCGCTGACCGGTACACCGGCCCGAGCTCGATCGCGACGTCGTCGAGGGTCTCCTGGAGATCGTCGGTCCCGAGGCTCTGGTCGACCCGCAGCACGTAGCGGGTGTACGCCTGCTCGGCGGTCATCGCGGACGCCGGGCGGCGCTCGGGGTCGTAGGTGTCGAGGAGCTCGGCGCCCGCCTTGCCCTGGAGCACGTAGGCGATCTTCCACGCGAGGTTGTGCGCGTCGACGATGCCCGTGTTCCCGCCGAAGCCGCCGGTCGGCGGCATGACGTGCACCGCGTCGCCGATGAGGAAGACGCGCCGGTCGCGGAAGCGCTCCGCCCAGCCGGACTCGGCCGCCCAGCGCTGCACGTTGTCGATCTCGATCGGCAGCTCCGGTCCGACGCCGAGCGCGGTGCGCACGAACTGCGTGCAGAGCTCGATGTCGTCGGCGGTCGCGCCGATGTCGGCGATCGGCCGGCCCTGCTCGTCGAGCGCCTTGAAGACGGCGAGGAAGCCGGAGTCCTGCGCGAAGGAGAAGCGGAAGAAGCCGAGCAGCTCGGGGTGGTTCACGTAGGTGACGGAGAGGTTGCGCTCGCCGATGAGCGAGCTCACGTCCGCCTTGAAGTAGATCGTGATGCAGTCGCTGAACTTGCCGCGGCCGAGCATCCCGATGCCGAGCCGTTCGCGGATCGCGCTGTGGGCGCCGTCCGCGGCGATGAGATACCGCGCCCGCACGAGCGTCTCCTCCCCGGTGTCCCGGTCGCGGACGACGGCCCGGACGCCGGCGTCGTCCTGCTCGAACTCGACGACCTCGGCGGCGAACCGGTGCTCCGCGCCCAGCTCGGCGGCGCGCGCACGGAGGATCGGCTCGAGACCGATCTGCGTGATGAACAGGCGCGGGGCCGGGCTGAGATGCTCGACGCCCTCGTTGACGTTCTGCTGGAAGTAGACCAGCTCCTTGCCGCCGAGCGACTCGACCGCCATGATCGCGCCGTTCTGGAGGAACTCGCGTTCTGCCGCGCGCTCGACCTCCTCGAGCACGCCGAGCTCGCGGAAGATCTCCGTCGTGCGCTGGTGGAACATCGCCGCGCGCGGGTGGATCGCGGTGCCTCGGTGGCGCTCCACGACCAGGTTGCGCACGCCGTGCGCGGCGAGCGCGACCGATGCGCTCAGCCCGACCAGGCTCCCGCCCACGATCAGGACCGGGACCTCGATTTCCTTCACCGTACCTCCTCGTACCGTGCCACCGACCACGCTCCACCTTCGTGTTAACGCATAGTGAAGTGTTTAGTCACATTAAACAGTGGTCGATCCGAGTATGCGCACGGCGCCCGACGTTGTCAAGGAACGCCGGTCGGGTCAGATGGCGCGGAGGGCGGCCTGGGCCTCCGCGAGCGGGAGACCCGTCGCGACGAGCAGGTCGACGACGAGCGGCCGCAGCTGGACGACGACCGCCGACTCGGTCGCGTCGCCGTCCGGCACCGCGAGCATCGGATCGAGGCGCTTCGCGACATCGAGCAGGACGCTGCGGGCCGCGCCGGTCATGAGCAGGTCGTCGAGCTCCTGCCCGAGCAGCTCAATCCCCCGCCCCACCTGATCGATGAGGCCCGCGAGCGTCTCGTGCCGACCGCGGTCGCGCACCATGTACTCGCACCGGCGCGCGATGAGCTTGAGGTGGCGCACGGCGAGATCAGCGCCGTGGAGGGCGCGCACCTGCCGGTCCAGTTCGGGCAGCCGGGACCGGAGGAACGGCGAGAGCCGCGAGACCGCACGCGCGGTCTCGACGGTCTGCCCCCAGGCGTCGATGAGCGGCTGGGTCCGACCGAGACGGCTGACGCCGAGCTCGGCGGCGGCGATATCCCCGTGGCGCAGGCCGTCCGCGACGCTCGTGACGGCCTGCGACAGCAGGGAGTAGAGCGCGCGGGCGTCCCTCAGGCTCGCCCGTCGCGGATCGCGCGGGACCAGGACGGTCACGAGGAGCGCGACCACCCCGCCGATGAGGGCATCGATCGCCCGGAACCACGGCACCGTCCCGGAGATCGGGATGAGGAACGTCACCGCGGCCGGCGTCGCCGCGACGACCGCGAACGTCGTGTCGGTCGAGGCAATGCGCGCGACGATCATGACCACGACGAGCAGCACCCCGAGCTGCCACACGCCCTGCCCGAAGAGCAGGATGATCCCCGTCGCGATCGCGACGCCGAGCAGGATGCCGAGCACGCTGCGCAGCACCCGCACGGGCCGCGCGTCGCGCGTGAAGCCGAGCGAGGTGATCGTCACCGTGACGGCGAGGATCGGGTCGGGGTGGCCGAGCAGGAAGGTCGCGATCGCATACGACGCGAGGACCGCGACGACGATCTGCAGGATCGCGGGCGCCGACTGCCAGACCCGACGACCCATCGCCTTGAGGTTCATCGACCGCGCGATCCGGCGTTCGAGGCGCCGCAGCCCCTCGAGATCCGGGGTGAGGGGCCCGGTCGATCCGGGCCCGGGATCGGTCAACGCCGGACCGAGCCGAGCCTCGGGATCCGCGGCACGTCGGCCGTCGCGCCGGCGTCGGGGGGCACGACGACCTCCTGGGACGCGGCGAGGCGCCCCTTCGTCCCGTCGCTCGCCGAGCGGTCATAGACGATCTCGAGGGTGGCAGCCGGATCGACGGAGCGCTTCACGACCGCGAGCGCGATGGGGCCGAGCTCCCAGTGGTTGCCGCCCGACGTCACCCGACCGATGACGTCGTCGGTGCCGGCGAGCACGACCTCGTCGCCGTGCTCGGGCAGCTCGTGGTCGGAGCCGTCGACGTGCAGGAACACCAGGCGCCGCGGCGGGTGGCCGAGATTGTGGACCTTCGCGACCGTCTCCTGCCCGCGGTAGCAGCCCTTGTCGAGGTGGACGGCGGAGCGCAGCCAGTCGAGCTCGTGCGGGATGGAGCGCTCGTCGACCTCGCGGGAGAACGCCGGTCGCCAGGCCGCGATGCGCAGCGCTTCGGCTGCCGCGGCCGGGACCGCCTCGCCGAGCTCGCCGAGGTGCTCGCGCGCGACGACGGCCTCCGACCAGGACCAGTCGGCGGCGGGGTGATCGGCGGCGGTCGAGTACTGCCAGCCGCCGGGCTGGATCCCGGCACCCCACGGGTCGTGCCAGGTGACGCGCCCTTCGACTCGCCCTCCGGGCTCGCTCAGGGAGCGGAGTGGGGGAGGAGCCCCGGGCTCGCTCAGGGAGCGGAGGGGGACGAACCCGACGACACCGAAGTCCGCGCTGCGATCCGCAACCTCGACCCGGAGCATGAACCGCATCCGATCGAGCCAGGCCGCGAGCGCCGGCGCGTCGCCCTCATCGACGATGAGCCAGGCCGCCTCGCCGTCGTCGACGACCCGCATGACGTGCTCGATCCGGCCGTTCGGGTCGAGGAGCAGCGTCTCGGCGGACGCGCCGGGTGCGAGCAAGCCGAGCTGCTGCGAGGTGATCGAGTCGAGCCAGCTGAGCCGATCGGGACCGCTCACCGTGACGATGCCACGATCGAGGATCGCGACGGCCCGGCCGGCGAGGAGCGCGCGCTGCTGCTCGAACGGGTTCCCGGAAGCCGGCGTCCCGGCGTTCTGCGCCATCTCCTCGCCCATCAGTCGACCCTCGCCAGCCGCGCCGAGGCGTGCGTCCTGAGGTCCTGACCGAGCGCCGCGATGTCCCACGCCCAGAGCAGGTGTCCGTCGACGAGCCCGTAGAGGCGCGTCGCCGCCGCGTACGCCTTGGCGTTGGCGCTGCGCAGCACCGCGTCGGTCCCGAGATCGATGCGCGGGCCCTTGACCTGGCCGAGATAGAACTCGGAGACGCCGGTCGGGTGGATGATCGCGGCCTCGATGTCGAACCCGCCGGCGGCGTTGCGCAGCGTCTCGACCGCCTCCGCCGTCGTGTAGGCGCGCTCGCCGACGCCGGGGAGCATGCCCGGCCCCGGGTCGGCGTCGACAGCGGGCCGGTGCAGTCGCCAGTACCCGGACTCCGCGACGTGGGCGACCTGATCGAGCAGGCCCTCCGACTCGCCTCCGGATCGCTCGGGGTCCGCCGAGTACTCGGCCTCCGGGTCCTGAGGCAGCAGCCAGGTCGACGAGGAGTAGTTGAGGTAGGGAAGTCCGTCGTGGGAGAACGACACGCGCTGCCCGAACTCGGCCGAGCGATGCACCGGCTCCCCATCGGAGTCGATCCGGTAGTCGATCACCCCGGTGCCCTCCCAGACGCCGATGAGCCAGGAGAGGGGGCCGAGCTCCGCGGGGATGCTCGTGTCGAGGGAGAACACGATGGGCGCGCCTCCTTATCGGATGCCGGAGAAGATCAGTGCGGTGTCAGTGCTGCCCGCGGAAGAGGTTCACGATGACCACGACGGCCGTGAACGCGATCGCGAGCGACGCAAGGCCGAGCAGGCCGATGAAGAACAGCTCGAGCGCGAAGATCATGTGCCCAGCCTACCCCTTCGTCCCGTTCAGGGCAGGCCCGCGAGGAGCAGCACGAGCGAGGCGATCCCGAAGATGAGGACGACGCCGCAGACGGCGACGCTCGCCCGGAGGATGAACCCCTCGGGCTGCTTCGTCGCGACCTGCAGGGCGAGCGCGATGATGACGCTGAGGCCGCACGCGACGGGGATCCAGAGCGTCCAGCCGCCGCGGAACGGCGACAGTCCGATCACGATGGCGCCGGCGATCGCGATGAGCCAGACCGGCGTGATGCTCCAGGCCGCGGTCTTGAGCATGCCGAAATCCTAGCCAGGAAGGCCCTGGGGACGCTGTCCTCTAGACTGGCGGCCAGTTTCTGGAGGTTTTGTGGCCCGGCTCTTGATCCTCACCCCTTCGGTTGAGGCCGAGACGCTGCCCGCACTCGGGCTGCTCTCGCACACGGTCAAGCAGATCCTCTCCTCGCCCGCCGCGCTCGTCTCGGCCCCGCCGGCGGATCTGATCCTCGTCGACGCGCGGCAGCACCTCGCATCCGCGAAGTCGCTCTGCAAGATCCTGACCACCACGGGCGTCAGCGTCCCCATCGCCGTCATCCTCACCGAGGGCGGGCTCACGGCGGTCTCGCCCGACTGGGGCATCGACGACGTCATCCTGCACACCGCGGGCCCCGCCGAGGTCGACGCGCGCATCCGCCTCGCGATCGGGCGCAAGGTGCAGGACCAGGTGTCGACGAAGATCCAGACCTCGGGCGTCGTCATCGACGAGGCGAGCTACTCGGCGAAGGTCCGCGGGCGCCCGCTCGACCTGACCTTCAAGGAGTTCGAGCTGCTCCGCTTCCTCGCGTCGCACCCGTCGCGCGTCTTCACCCGCGAGCAGCTGCTCAGCGAGGTCTGGGGCTACGACTACTTCGGCGGCACGCGCACGGTCGACGTCCACGTCCGGCGGCTGCGGGCGAAGCTCGGCGACCTCGAGTCGCTCATCGGCACGGTGCGCAACGTCGGCTACCGCTTCAACGTCTACGAGGACGAGATCGAGGAGCGGGTCGGCGAGCCGGCCCCCCAGTAATCCGTTCATATCGCGTTCACACGCGTGCGGGCAGAATGGTGCGATGGACAGCACGGGTCTCGAGGGCGCGCTTGCCGAGGGCCTCGACGAGTACGAGGCGGAC
>Ga0182745_1001043_pt1 | contig 27647 bp, 18 predicted proteins | sample eDN3rd30CKraftBY_FD_128523 | JGI IMG/M metagenome (GOLD analysis project Ga0182745, IMG submission 128523) | Enriched backyard soil microbial communities from Emeryville, California, USA - eDNA 3rd pass 30_C Kraft BY (version 2) (version 2) | ecosystem: Environmental > Terrestrial > Soil >... | reverse complement strand
CGACGCATTGAACGTGTGCTTGAGGGACAGCAACCCGACCATCAGCCGGGTCGGCAGGGCCGGTTGCTCTGAAGTCCGGACAGAAGCAGTCCGCCAGAGCGACATCGAAGCGTTTCCAGTCGATCTTTTCCGCCAGAATCAGCAGCGGGTGGTCAGGATTGAGAATCTGTGAAAACTGGGCTTTGAACAGGTCCAGCTGCGAGGCATCCGTGCGGGCACGCGGCTTCATGACGTCCGAAATTGCAAGGTTTTGAACCGGAAAGAAAACAAACCTTGCAAATCCTAACCAACCAGAATCACCACGCCACCCCAATATTCACGCGGGGAAACAAGTTTTTCAGGACCGACCAAGTAATGTCACCTTTGAGAGATCACAGGCGAGTGTTCAGCACCCACCATGTCCCTTTTCGGAATGCACGTACCCCTGTTCCCTCAGCCCCGCCATGATCCGCCTGATGACAACGGGATTCGTCTGCATCGCCTTCGACAGCATTTCGGAAGTCACGGGGAGGTCCTGCTCCGCCATATGTAACAGGACGTGAAGGATGCCAGAAAGTCGACTGTCCTGCTTCATGTAACAAAAATTATTACATGAATGGCATCATGTCAAGATGCGAGGGCATTTGAACTGCAAGACTCAATTTAACGCGATGATCACGCAAATCAGCAGGAGAATTGAGCCGGCGAGGCGAAACCACATCGTTCGGCTGGAATGTCGGCCTTCAGGGTTGATCGCGAGTTGATTCAACATCCAGGCGATAAGAACGGACCAGATTCCCCGCAGCGAATAAATGATGTTCACTCGAGTGGCATCTCCATGTTGCCCCAGTGCATACGAGATGCTGATGGCCTGAACCGCGATGCACACGGCGGCGATGGTGAGTGGGCCAATCGCCTTGATTTGAGACAGACGTGACGGCCGATCAACCCAGGGAAGCAGGACAGACGAGATGACTCCCATGAAGACAAACATCGTCGCCAACAACCTCATTGCCCCATATCTGGGACCATAGGATTGCAGTCCGAGATCAAAGCAGGAAAACGCAAATGCAGCGAGCAACGCTAACAAGACTGTCAGAACGGTTTGCCAGGACGAATTCTTTTTTTGAGAAGGTGTGCCTCCCCCTCCCATTTGTACGATGCCGACAGCAGCGGAAGCGAGGATGGCAGCAATCCAGATGTGCAGTGGAAGAGGAGTTTCAGTCAGGAAAGAACCGATGACGGCCACAAAGATGATCTTCGTGCCCAGGATGGGCGTGGCCAGAGAAACGTCTCCATATTGAAATGCGAGATAAGTACACAGCTGACCGAGCACAAACGCACAGGCAATGCCTGCCGCCGGCCCCCAGGCGCTCGGAGGCAGGAAGAGTCCTTGAGTCGCGCCAATAACGAACCAGAGCATGCCCAGGCTGAAGTTGCAGGCGACGGTGTTGGTGTAAGGGCTGACCCCGAGAATGGTCGCCTTTTTCGCAAACAGAGCACCAATGACATAAATAATGCTTGAGAAAAAAGGATACAAAAGGTGCCAGGACCCGTTCATTTCGCTCGACATGGAAACAGGAGAATCCTTCAGGAAGTCCGCAGGCGGTTTTGCCTGGAAGAACTGGGGTGGCTGTCATATATGGATCTGTCATATATGAAAATGGAATCCATCATTCTCGCAAGCCGCCACCGGACTGGGAAGACCTGTTCAAGGGAGTCGAGAGACGGAGGGCCGTCTCTGTTCGCATGACCACCTGTTTACGAGCCTCTCCGAGAGAGTCAATCCAAGGGAATGATCTACTCCAGAGAGAGAATCGGCTGCCGGCGAGTAATAGCGAAACCGGCAAGACTCACACTGCGACCGCTCTGAATAGTGCTGTCGTTTTCGTAGAATGGGTGTGTCGTTCGATTTCGGGAGAAGATTTCGAATTCAGTGGTCCGGGTGGCCGGGGTTGGAACGCTTGTCTTTCCCCACATTTTTCTCGTTAACCCTCATCACAAGGATGAAGAGCGGATCTTCGCAAATACCTGCCCTGAAAGGGCTTCACAGCATACCCCGAAGGGGTTGCACAATCAGACTCCCTTGTGCAACCCCTTCGGGGTAAAACGGTCGGGGCACCCATAAGGACTGGAAAACTGCCTGTCAAAAAATGTGGGTAAAAACAAGAAACCCCGGTCACACTTACGATACGACACTGATTCCCAGGACGATCCTTGCTCGCAGGGACTTTTTTCGACCACCATCACTCCACATGGCATAGCCCCGCCCACGCGGAGTGAATGAGTTTCATCGTTACTCAGGCTGAGCAAGTGCCTTCATGATTTTCTGAGCATGGTCGCGTGACCAGTCGTCAATCGCTTCGACGTGGGCACCATGAGGATTCCCGGCTTCGATACTCGAGATGAGTTCTTCTCTCAGTTTGGCCTTGTCGGCATACACCCCCTTCTCAATGGCTTCCCAGCGGTTGATCTGGTCGGGACTGGCCTTGCCCAATTGATTTGCTGTTCCGTCCGCCAGACATGTGGGAATGTGGCTTTGTCCGATGAAGACCGGGAACGCGACCGTTCGGGCGGGAAGCGCGATCCAGGCGCAGGTCAGCAGTTCCGGATGGTCCGGGTCAATTTCAACGGTCATCCCGGAGATGGAAGAGCGGAAACAGATCGAACGGTCACGCGAGACATTGTGGAACGTCTGGAAATCAACCGGTTGCTTTTCTCCACGCAATTTTTTGGCAGCGGCACTGTTGTTCAACCGGCTGAAATACGCTTTCTGGGTGTGGACTTTCGAGACGACATGACGGGAATTATTACAGACTTCAATAATCACTCCGTTGCGATCGGCAAACAGCCAGTGGCTGCCGTTCACATCCCCTCCGGCGTAATATCCTTTTGACACGAAGTCTTCGATGATCGCCAGAGCTTCCTCGCTGGTTGAGGCCCGTTCTGCGATATAACGGAGTATCGTCCCCGCCATGATTCCACGGTATTGAGGATCGGCGGAAGGCAATGTGAGTGTTGACGAATCCTTCTTCTTCTCGGCCGGGTAATCCCCGGAGCCAGCCAATCCCTTTTCGTTCACCATCATTGAACAGCGAAGTGGACCGACATTTGAAACCGCGATGAACTTATGAATTCCATCCAGTGAGCTTTCCACCATGGGAGCAACCTGCGGACGATCGGTGTTATCACGGTTCTTATGGAACAGGACCATACCGTCTCGGGTATGCTCCTTAGGCACAGCATATGATGTGCATTCATGTAAATAGCGGTTGCGTGATTCTCCATCGAGCAGGGCAACATACAATTCTTCATCCACCCCTGCTGCCCGAGCGGTCGCTCGTGCTTCCTCAATCCAGTGCGGAGCAATCTTCCCAGCGATTTCCCTAAATGCCGCAGAGCGTTCGATGATGATTTCTCTTGTAATCCCCGCCTTCTTCGCTTTTGCCAGAGATGATGCAATATCCTGTTGGATTGTCTCACGATGCAGCGTTCCCCACTGCGTTCCGATCTGTTCAGGTGTCCCTGCCAGACGCATCATTCCCGTTTCGTCAGCGATGACAACAGAGGACATCATTGCAATAACGGTCAGTGCCACAAGATTACGCATCATCGATCCACTTTCATTGGATGGGTCACATCGGAAATTGTCGATCAGGCAATGCCTGACATTCGCACTTATTCTTTCGCGGTTCCTAAGGAGCTGACTTTCTCCTTGGAGGTCCAGAGCGTCTTCACTTGTTTGATCGTTTCTTCCACCAGCATCTGTCCTCCTTCCGGGCCGACGATAACACTTTCGGGAACGGCACTGTAACCGCCCCCTGAGATGGCCCGTTCGGTTGGGATATAAGTGTCGTCGCCGCAGAGTTGAATGACGAACGTCTGCAACGCCGGACTTCGGGCCTTCATCTGCACGCCGTAGTCAGTGAACAATTCGAAATCGTTGGTCACGATCGCCACGTCTCCCAGGCGGATGGCATGCAGTTCCACTTCAAAACCAGAATCGACACCATCCGGCTGCTGCTGGTTTTCATAACGCCGCACGACTGTTTCAAACCAGGTTTTTCGCCAATGGGACTTCGGGTCGGTAATGGCTGCCGCTGCTTTGCGAGAGGCCTCGGCCTGAGTCTGGTTGATCTTCTGCATCGGCAACCGGAGAGTTTCGACACGGTGTGCCAGCTCGATGTCATCGTGTTGATCTTTCCGGACCAGTTGATAAACGTCTTCCCAGGTATTCACAATGCGCCGCGCCAGTTCATCCAGAAAACCAAGTCCCCGAAGACGACGCATCCGTTCCTCTGCCCCCTGGCGATACATCAGATTTGGAGCCTGATCTCCCGACGCCCCGCACCAAGCCAGGACCAACAACTCATTTCCATGCTGTTGTCGCAACCGCTCCCGAACCTGATGCCAGAAATCGGCGCTGATCGCCGATCCTCCCTGGGCCTGCGAAGGACAGGCAATGTTGATCACCGTGGCGATCAGCTTGTTTTCGGAATCCCAGAAGTAGAGCAGCTCGACTCCGTGATCCTCATACCCTTCAATTCCTCGAAACTGAGGATCATTCGTCTTGCCATACATCACAGCCTTCCCATTGGCATAGACAGCCCGCCGGTTCTGCGCGACGACAGCGTGTCCGAGCCCCCAGGCGACTTTCGCCGGACCGCGCTGCTCCCAGGCCTGCACAGAGATTTCCGCCAGCCGGTCCATCAGAAATTCACGATATTCCTGAGGAGTCATTATCCCGGATTCCGGCACGGCATACCGGGGAAGAATGAGCCGCGGTTCTTCCGTCAGAGGAGCGTTATGAGTATGCGTGGCGTTGACGACAATTTTCGGCAGCAAAACGTCAGGCACTCGTCCTTTCAACTTCGCCCTGAGATCCTGATGAAAGAAAATTCCTCCATGAATTCCCACCAGATCACACGAGATGAAGAGCGCCTGATCAATCGAACGGTCTCCCTCACGAGTCTCGACAACGAGCGCTGTCGCCATGCAGGGAGATTCCACCTTTTCGGAGAGACGAAGAGACGTCATCCCATCCAGGGGAACCCGTTCTTCCGGAGTAATACTGATCGTCGCTCCACCGACATAGAGCATCCCAGCCAGGAGTGGAGAGGATGGCATCGTCATTCCGGTCACGACAATGAACGAGAATAACCAGGCTGCGTTTTGAATCATCATACTCGAGAAGATCAAATAGTTAAAAATTGAATATCACACCGCAGGATTGATTAAAAATCACAAAGGGATCGCGATCCCTTTTATCAGGGATTCTTAGAGCCGCGAACAAAACCTCTCGAACGATGAATATTTCCCTTCCGCGAGCGGATCGGGGTGAGTTTTATCAGGGATTCTTACTCTCCAGTGGAAATGAAAGTCGGTTTGCCCCCTGTTCAACGATTTCCGCAGTTAAAGTCGTTTGCTCGTTATATCTGGCCGGAAGTAACTGTTCGGGAGTCTTCTTCCTGTCGTATTTATATTTATGAATCCGCACCGCATAGTTTCCCGGAGGAATCTCGATCTCAAACTGACCGTTCGAAATAGAAGCTTCATACCATTGGTCCCGATCAGTCGGGTCCGAAAGATCGGCCCTGACAAAGGCGATTTGCCCCTGGTCCAAAGGGAATCTGTCAAAGGTGACACTTCCTCTGGCTATGACTCTTCCTTTACGAATGGGCAGTTCCCGAGATTGTTGGCATCCCCCAAACAGCCCTATTCCCGGCAATAATAAGATCAATGCAATAACATAGACCGACGGACACCTTACCTCTCCTTGCATTACCATGTTCCTTGAAGGGATCCGTCCTTGATGAGACAAAGCGTTAACATTCTGAAAATGGAAACCAGAGGCCTTCTTGCCTTCAGAGTACTTGTTAAGAATCATTTCAGAACGGGCCGAGAACCTGTCCGTCGTTTCGGCTCCCCAGATTCTGGTACGTCTGGATGTCCACATTCTCACTGAGGAAACGAACCGAGCCGTCCGCCAGGGCTGCGTGCACTCCTCCGACATGAGCGCTGCGTGCATGAAGACGAAAAGTCACACTACCGGTACCTGCCTTAAACCCCGGGGCCAATGGATCATCAACGACGGCGAACGAGACGCGATCCGGGGTCCGGGTATTCGGAGGATTCTGGGTACTGAATAAAACAGTAGCCCCCAGCATGTTCCAGACATATCCCCGATAGTCCGCTCCATTATCATCTACGCCGTTCGGTTGGTCTTGTACCAGTCGGATTTCGCTCAGCATGAGTGTATTCGAGGTGCCGTCCGTAACATCCCGCATCCGGGTTTTCGAAATGACATAGAACATCCCGTTCAGATTTTTTCCTGAATAGTCTGTCGAGGCCCCGCTGGGAATGGATGTGCCGGTTGATCCGTGACAGGCGACATAATTGCTGAAGACCCGATCGCTAAACTGTCCCGCGGCATTCAGTCCTGCCTTCTTCCCGGCATTCGGATCGCTCGGACATTTCAAAACGGAAAGGTGGGTTTTCGCTCCCGGCCAGCTCGTCGGGCTCGATGATGGATTATAGTCGCTCGCCTTTCCATCCATGTAAGGAACCACTTGATTGTAAATGACGGACTGCTCGAAAAATGGCAATAGCAAGGAAATCCAACCAAATCTTGTTCCGGCGACCTGCGAAACAAAGCTGTTAATCCCGTTGGGGTCAGTGCCCGACACCGGCTGGCGACTTCCAACCACCCCCGGTGGAAAGACACTGTGAGTTTCCAGATAGTTATGCAGTGCAAGTCCAAGTTGCTTCAACTGATTTTTGCATTGAGACCGCCGTGCCGCTTCACGCGCCTGCTGCACTGCCGGAAGTAACAGAGCGACAAGAATTGCAATGATCGCAATCACCACCAGCAGTTCAATCAGGGTAAATCCCTTTTTGCCTTGCGTCATTGGACTTCCCTTCAAGAACTATTATCGAAATTGACAAGAATTAATATTGGGCCAGGTGAGGGGGAGGCTCCTGCCGAGCCGCAAACAACGGTGACTTTCGTCAGAGTTCAGCCCGATTCACTCTCAAGTTGGAACGACAACCTGTTCGGACCACGCTCGGTGATTTCGGCGGATAAGGTTGTTTTGCGGTCATACTTTTCTGGCAAAAGTGGTTTCGCATCCTTATTTTTGAAGTATTCATATTTCTGGATTCGCACCGCATAGCGGCCTGGAGCGATTTCGATTTCGAACTTTCCATTCAAAATCGTGACAATGCGCCATTGATCTTCATCATCTGCATTTGAGGCGGTTTCCGCGATCATTGTCACTTGCCCTGCATCCAGGGGGGCACCATCCAAGGTGACGTAACCTTCCGCAATAACCATCCCTGGACGAACGGGTAATTGCCGGGACTGCCCACAACCCGGGCAGACTGCAAATATGATTAAAATTCCACATAGAACTGGTAATCGCCTCAAACGATTTCCTCGCAGGTCACACACTTCCGAACTCAGCACAAACAGCCTCCTGCGAAATAAACTCCGTTCAAATCATTAAAACTCACCGACGAGATCCCCTTCGCCGCGCGTTCCCAAGGCATTGAATGTGGGAGTCGCGATATTTTCACTGACGAATCGCACAGACCCATCTGCCAGCCCAACCTGCGATCCTCCAACATGGCCACTCCGTGTATGCAGCCGGGAGGTGTTTCCAGTAGCACCGGGAATCTTGTTGCATGGGATCGTTGGTTCATTTTCAAAACATTTAACATGGCGATCCGGATCTCGCGTGTTCGGAGGATTTTGCGTACTAAACCAAGTGTTGGGACCGTAGTGATTCCAGACGTGTCCGCGCCAATCAGTTCTTTCATCGTTGGCGCCTGTCTGAACGTCGGGAGTCAGTCGAATTTCTCCTACCATCAACGTATTCGAGGTTCCATCAGTCACATCCCGAATGCGAGTTTTGGACATGGCATAAAACATTCCATTCAGATTGGTCGCCGTGGCGTCAACGGGAGGACCAGCAAAACGCGTTCCCGTCGACCCCATGCAGACCGCATAGTTACTAAAAACCCGATCGACGAACTCACCAGCGGTGGTCAGGCCGTTCGCCTTGCCCCCATTCGGATCGCTTGGACATTTCAGCAGCGGAATTTGCGTTCTGGCTCCCGGCCAACCCGAGGGGGAGGAAGTGGGACTGAAGTCCGCAGCTGTCCCATCCATATATGGCGTAATCCCGTTATAGAGATTGGAATATTCCAGGAACGGTAGCAATAAGGGGATCCAGCAAATTCGTTCAATCGGAAGATGTGCGCCGGGCCCAAGCGTGATCGTATACACTTCCCTGCCGAGGGATCCCGGCGGAAATACACTATGCGTTTCCAGATAATTGTGCAGCGCCAGGCCAATCTGTTTCAGTTGATTTTTGCATTGAGACCGCCGCGCCGCTTCGCGGGCCTGCTGCACTGCCGGAAGTAATAGAGCGACAAGAATGGCAATGATCGCAATCACTACCAGCAGTTCAATCAGGGTAAATCCCTTTTTTCGGATCACTGCAACCTGCATGAGCCTGCTTCCTGATATTTAACTTAATGTTAAAGAACATCGTCTTTATTAGATTCGGCCCGACATTCAGATCGATTTCAATATCAATTCGATCTCTCAAGTCATTATTCCATCTTAAATCCGGGAGTCATCGTCAGGACCAGAGCCTGCTGAAGTCCACAGATTTCATCATCGTCCATTCTCTTTAATCGGCCGGTTATCGAACGTTACCAATAATTTCGCCGTCATCCCGACTGGCCATGGATTTGTAAATCCCCAGGTCGATATTCGCCGAAAGGAAGCTGACACTGCCATCTCCGAATAAAAAATGCGCCCCGCCGGTGTGAAAGCTGTCAAAGGGCTCGTCGTTCACTTTCAGGTCAGCGGAATCATCGGGAGGAGCCGACTGTCCCCACCAGGCTGTTCGATCTCCAATCCCGTGGGCGACATTGCGACAGGAACGAACAGAGTCGTTGCCGTCGGCGATTTGTCCTCCGGCTGTCCAGGCGCGATGCAGGGTGCCGCCATCTCCCACGCTCTGCGATAATTCGCCAATGACATACGTGTTTGAAAGGCCGTCGGTAAAATCACGGAAACGGAAGTGGCGATTGCTCGTCAATCCACCATTCGACATTTGACCGCCACGAGACAGGCTGCCATTTTTTCCGGAATATTGACCTGTAAGCGGCGAAGGTCGTGGCCCCTTGGCCCCCATCACCCCTTTGTAATGCGCAACCCTGTAGGTATCCGTCCCCAGTTGCGGGGAACTGGGACAAAACAGCAATGAGAACCGCTCTTTTTGCAGGTCGATGTTGACCGACCCGGTCCGCCCCCAGTACGTATTCATGTCGAACTGCTGGTAGAGCGTCTGCTGTTCCAGAAATGGAAGCAGATGAACGTGGAAGGCAAAGTTGTTGGTTCGTCCGGCATGTCCTGGCGGAATAGCAGTCCCGGTTCCACCAGTATTGCCTGCAACCCCCGAGGTCGCTCCCAAGCTCATTGCTCCTTGCGGAAATGTGTTGTGAACGTCGTGGTAATTGTGCAGTGCCAGCCCCCACTGCTTCAAGTTATTTCGACACTGGCTTCTCCGCGCCGACTCGCGGGCCTGTTGAACTGCAGGGAGTAAAAGTGCAACCAGAATGGCGATAATGGCGATCACCACAAGCAGTTCGATCAACGTAAACCCTCGCCTCCGCGTGATATCAAGCTGCATGAAGCTTCTCCCGGCTCAAAGAAATGAGGTCTGACCTCGAACGAAAGTTCAATGGCGAACGCAAAATTCGTCGAATGACGAAATCCTGTTGATGATTTGCGGGAACAAGAGCGCACAAGTCCCCAGTCGCATTACACACGCCAGATGGGTCCACTCGACATCATTTTTTTGAATCTGATGAATTTTCTGAGAAATTAAAATTCATCGGACACTACCATATCGGCAAAATGCAAGAGCAGTCAGGCGCCGGACTTTGGGAACATCGGACCTGTTGATTTGGATGATCTGACTCAAATTTTGTCAAAAGAATGTCGAGTTTGAGCAAACTCCCCCTGTTTGTCCTTCAGGAAGCCGGTTCTGAATGTTGACCCGAGAGGAAGCCACCGCAATTCTGCTGGAGGAACGCCTGTTCATCATCGCGTTCATCGGTGTCATTGTGCGCAACTATCATCTGGCGGAAGACATTTTTCAGGAATTGTGTGTCAAAACTCTTGTTCACGCCGAAACGTTCGAATCGCGTGTGCATTTACTGAAATGGGCCAAGCTATCGGGGAAGGGGCGTGCTCTTAACGTGCTTCGATCCCGCAACGGAAGGTTTGAAGACCTGAATGGAAAATTACTGGATGATCTGGCAGACGTCTGGCCGGAAAGCCGGAGCAGCCATGCCAGTGATCCCTGCGATCTCCTGAATCAATGTTTGCAGGAGTTAACGGATCACAATCAAGAGATTGTGCGCCTGCGTTATTTTGAAGGCCGTTCAGGAGGCGATATCGCAGAAAAACTCGAACGAAAGCTGTCTTCAGTTCATCAGGCACTGGCTCGAATCCATAAAATGCTGGGAGAGTGCATTCGCAGAAGAACGATGCCTCGCAAGGAAACATCATGAATCGTCCCTCAAGCGAATCGCACGATGACGACAATCGACTGCCATTTCTGGAGCGGGTTTCTCGCTATCAGGATGGCCTGCTCAGCCCGACCGAGGCTGCGGATCTGACGGAGGAAATCAGAGGTGATCCCGCCCGGCAGGAAGAGTTCATTCAATGGCAGATTCAATCCGCCGCAATCTATGACCTGCATCGTCGGAACTCCCCCGATGGTCTGGAAACGCCGCTTGATATTCCCCTCGTCAAGCAAAGTGCTTCAGGGGATCCGACGAATTCCCCAGTGCGTCGAAAAATCCTCTGGACTGCCGCTGGTGCGTTAGTTGCGATGCTGATTGCCTTGACGGCGATTCCATGGTTTCCGGCGAGGAAATCGATCGACGAAGTGAATGGTCTGACCACCACCTCCCCCGGCAGCGGAAATGTTTTACTGGTGGAAGAAGTGCGGGCGAATTTTGTCGGAAGCGATTCCCCCACCGTCGGCAGTTTCCTGACACCGCGTCAGAACTATTTTCTGGCCGGCGGTCTGATCAATCTGGTCTTTCCCGGCGGCGCGACGACGATTATCGAAGCTCCTGCGATGTTTCGGATCCGTAATGAACACTGTCTGGTTCTGGAAATCGGATCGTGCTCCGTGCACGCTCCGGCGGGGGCCGAAGGGTTTCGCGTGATCACGCCGACGACAGACATCGTTGACCGGGGAACCCGTTTCTCCGTGAAGGTCCATGACGACAGTGAAACGGAAGTGCACGTCGTCGAGGGGATTGCCGAGTTAAACCCGGTCATCAAAACTGTTGCTCATTCCACTGGACATTCCCTGTCAGAAAAGATCAGTGACGAACGGGAACCGATCCAGTTGTATGACCGCCAGGCAATTCGAATCGGTGCCTTCGAGGATGATGTCTACGAAACGACAAGATTTAACCCGAAAGCCTATCGTAACCATCTCCCGGACCGGATCATCCGTTACGAAGCGACAAAACAGGATGGTCTGGCAGATGAACTCTCGAGCGTGACGGTTCAACGCGGAGGAAAGCTGCGGACTTATTCCGTGGACAAACTCATTCCGATTGAAGTCACCTGGTTTCACGGGGATTCGAGAGAGGAACCAGAGCGGAGCGGCCACCTCGCCGGTGGTCCGATTCGCCCCGAACGTCCGCGGGCATGGATGGAAAACCGGAAGCTGCACACCGGGTTTATGAACATTGGAGGACAGGTTCAACCATTGGAAAGCGATCCCGTCATGACGACGGACGCCGAACGAAAATTATGGGGAACTCCTGGACTGGGGGTCCGTTTCCGCGTGCCGGTCGTCAATCGTCCCGGTCCGGATGTGGTGCTCTTTGATGTTCAACATTTCCTGCAGACACTCGACGGAGATCCGTTCCACGTCAGCCCGATTCATTTTCGTCCGGGTTTGAAATCGCTGACTGTTCGTAAGTTTGATCTGACAGTGAATTCCCCGGAATCGCTCGTCGTCGTTCCCTTCTGGCGACACCGTTATTCCCTGCCGATCACATCGCTGACGGAACTGGGAATGGCAGAGAGTCAGGCGAACTTGCGGTCCACACCGATTCCGGTACAAGCCATTGCCGTGGGAATCGACCTTTCGGATCTGGGGTTTGCGGAAGGGGAAGAAGTGAGGGAATTGTTCTTTCAGCACGCTATGGTGGAAGCAGATCCCTCCGGCAGTCAGATGGGAATCCCCTCTAAGGTCGATCCCGTATTTATTGGAGGATTTCCGGAATAGGAACCGGCCATAAGAATTTTCCGTTCTGCAGGAATTGAATCAACTGCAGAACGGAATGTTCACTTTTTCGTAGGACGGCTTCCTGTGAATTGAATGCGTTATGGGGCGTGCAGAGACAGTCTGCACGTTTAGACAGAGTAATCGCCGCCAGGGCTTCAGGATTCTCCGTTGAAGTCTCGGAACGAAGCGACCTTGCCAGAACCGGTTCCTGATCAAAGGCGTCGAGCCCGACTCCTCCCAGATATCCTTTCTGCAACGCTTCCAGCAGAATAGATGATGGGCTGAGTTCACCTCGAGACACATTCACAAAAATAGCTCCACGTTTAATACGACTCCATGTTTCAAGATGAAAGAAACCGCGGTTCTCCTTGTTCAAATCCATGGCGCAAACGAGTACGTCCGCTTGTGGAAGCGCATGATCAAGCTCAGCATATTCAATGTCTTCATGGCATTGTTGAAGATCAACGCCCAGGATCCGCATTTCCATTGCTCGGCCGATACGACAAACTTCGTAACCGATATGGCCGACTCCCACCACGACAAGAGTTTTCCCCTGACATTCCGTCCCCGTCAGACCGTCTCGATGAAAGTTTGAAAACTGACTCAGTTGTAATTTCAGTCGTCGCATTAAAGCCATCCAAAGCAGCAAAGCATGCTCTGCAACAGCGCGATGACAATATAACGGCAAATAACCTAGGGCAGGCGGAGCTTCAACACGAGAAGCGTAGTCCAGCAGGTGATCGTACCCTGTACTCCGTGAAAGAATTCCATCCAGATGGCTTGCCCAAGGGACTGGGAGTTGGGACTGTGTCCGAACGGAGATCAGCCGGCAGGGAGGCATTCCATCTCCCGATTCCTGAATCGTATGGTCAGTATAAATTGCCGAGAGGGAAGGTGGGAGCAAGCGACGGAGTTCATCTGCCTCCTCTTCAAACGCTTCATAGAAACAGATGTCAGTCATGAATGCCTCCAACAAAATTGAACTTAAGGAACAGGGAAACAATAGTCTCCCTGTTCCTTATACTACAGTTGCAGATTGTAGTTCTGCTCATTTTCTTCAGATGGTCAGGCATGCGGGAGGGCGAAGCTCCTGCTGAGCCGCATGAAGAATCACGCTTTCCCTGGCTTGTGGCTCGGCGAAAGCCTCCCCCTCCCAAGACCGTTTCCATCAGATAAAAACACACAAAATATTGAGCTTTTCAACAAGTGCAACTGTAGTATCAGGCTACTACGACCACTTGCCCCACTCTGTCGGACTCTCTCTAATCAAACTGTTCTAAAAAAATCAAGGAGCACTGATGTCCTTCCTCACACGACGCCAATTTCTGCAAACATCTTCCGCAGCCGGAGCTTCCTTGCTGCTCACCGGAACCCGGGCTTCCGGGGCGGTCAATGGTGCGAACGACCGCGTCCGCGTTGCCATCGCCGGCCTGAACGGACGAGGCAAAGGGCATGTGCAAGGCTATCTTGGACTGGACAATGTCGAGATCGCTTATGTGGTCGACCCCGACAGCAATGTGCTTGATCAGACGCTCAAAAACATCGCTGCCAGGACAGACGGCCGGGCCAGGACGAAGGGGGTCAGCGACATCCGCCGGGTGCTCGAAGACAAATCGGTAGATGCGATCTCCATTGCGACGCCGAATCACTGGCATTCCCTGATGACGATCTGGGGCGCCCAGGCGGGCAAGCATGTCTATGTCGAAAAGCCCCTGAGCCACGACATTCATGAAGGACGTATTGCCGTGGAGGCCCAAAAGAAATACGGCGTGGTTGTGCAGCACGGCACTCAGAGCCGCAGCAATGCTAAAATTGCCGGACTGCATGAGGCGATTCAGGCAGGGAGGTTCGGCAAGCTGAAGATCTCTTATGGATACTGCTGTAAGCCGCGTGCGGGGATCAGTGAGAAGCCCTCCGGAAATCCGCCTGCGAATCTGGACTGGACTTTGTGGAAAGGCCCGGCGGTCATCGATCACTATCACGGGAACCTGGTGCATTACGGCTGGCACTGGTTCTGGAAGACAGGCAACGGCGATCTCAATAATCAGGGGACGCATCAGTTGGACGTCGCCCGCTGGGCCCTCGATACAAACCTCACTCACCCCGTGCGGGTCATGGCGATCGGCGGCAGGTTCAAGTGGAACGATCAGGGGGAGACCCCGAACACGATGATGGGAATCGCGGAATATCCCAATGGTCAGACCGTCTTCTTCAATGTCCGTAACGTCAATTACGGAGGTTACCAGAAGCAGGTCGAGAACGAGTATTACTTCGAGGACGGCGGTCGGATTGTGAAAGGGCTCTATTTCCTCAGCGGGAACAAAGAAGGAGAGAAAGTTTCCGTGCCCAACGGCAAAGTGACTCCCGGCGGAAACTTCGGCAGTTTCATCACGGCCTGCCGTGCGGGCGATCCCGGCCTCGCGAACGGAAATGCATTGGATGCCCATTATGGCTGCGTGCTCGGACACCTGATGAACAACTCCTATCGATTAGGAACAAAGGTTCCCTTCAATGCGCAGGCAGGGCGGTTCGGCGACAACAAGGATGCCCACGAGCATTTCTTGAAACTACACGAAACCATGCGCGATGGCGTGGGGATTCCGGAGAACGGAGCGGAATACGTGGTCGGTCCGTGGCTGACATTCGACCCGCAGACGGAATTGCACATCGGGGATCACGCGACCGAAGCGAATGCCTTGCTCAAAGATCCCAACAATAGAGGTTTTGAGATTCCGACGGTGGCTCACGTGTAGAGTCAAAACCTTCTCCATAGTAGAGTTCCATTGTCGCTGGATTCGACATGTTTGACGCAAATTTGCCTGTCGGCTGGTCGGGGTATTGGTATAGTAGGAGTTCTCGAAATTTGCTTCATCGATCAGATTCCAGAAAGTGATTAGCGAATTCTCTCTGTGGAGCAATTTCAGTACTTCCAAGTTTGTTTGTAATGGAGAACAAGGGGTCAGGATTCAGGGACCAGGGGTCAGAAAAATCCGGAAAAAGCCTGCATTTTCTACCCACTATTTCCTACCCACTTCTCTCCATCAAGGCAAACTTGGAACTACTGAATTTCTAATGCAGGCACTCGACGGTATTTTGGAAATCGATTTCTTTATTACTCGGAGTCGTTTCGATGCCATCCCTGTCCACACGTCGACGAAGAGGATTCACACTGATTGAGTTGCTGGTGGTGATTGCGATTATCGCCGTGCTGGTGGCATTGCTATTACCTGCAGTGCAACAGGCCCGGGAAGCAGCTCGCCGTTCTCATTGCCGGAATAATCTGAAGCAATGGGGGCTCGCGGCCCACAATTATCATGATGTCCACAGCACGCTGCCCCAGGGATCAATGGGGCTGGGAGCGACTTCAATCACGCCCAACCAGGAAGGCACCACCGGTAGCGGCAACATCCCCCCCAACAGTGCGGGAAGAACCAATAATTTCGGCTTCCATGTCCATCTGTTGCCGTTCCTGGATCAGCAACCGTTGTATAGTCAACTCAACATGAACGCATTTTGGGACCGGATCGGATCCGTCAATAAGGAGTTGCAGCAGGAACGTTTCCCGTTGCTGTTCTGTCCCACTTCTCCGAACAACTCGCGACGACGCACTGAGGGCGCCTGGGCTGTCCATTATATGGGGGTGGCCGGGGCCAAAGGAGACCGGTCCAATCCGCCGGGCGGAACTTATCCCGTAAGTTACGGCACCGGCTCAGTCCCCACTCGAGGCGGATGGGCATTGACCGGCGCGTTCACGCTCAACCGTCATTTTCGCTTTCGCGACTTTACCGACGGACTGTCCAACACATTCGTGATTGGGGAGCAATCGACCCGGATTCCAGGCGACTCGACGCTTCGCGCCTGGACAGCCGGAGGGAACAGCGGTGACACGAGCAACAACACGAATAATGCCTGCCGGAATGTGACACACCGGTTAGGGGACATGGCGGCCTACTGGGAGGGAGCGACCAAGCCTGCCGAAGCCAATCTGCGATGGAATGACGAGCCGTTCGACAGCCACCATACAGGGGGAGCCCACTTCCTGTTCGGAGACGGCGGCGTCAGGTTCATCTCGAAGAGTATTGACTTCGGCGTATACAAGGGGATGGCCAGCCGGGGCGATGGAGAGATCATTCCCACCATGCAATGACGGGTGGGACACATCCCTATTTTTCGAGACTGGCGGACAAGTTCGGAGTCGTCGTCCGTTTTTCACATAGAGGTTTTCATGATTCGCAGACCGGTTCCATTTCTCTCGGTATTCCTCATCTGCTCCGGAAATGCTTGCATGATCGGGGTGCTGCTGCTGGGAGTGGCGACCTGGGGCGTTGCGGACGAGGTCCCGGGAAAGGGAGCGAAACTGGTCGAGGAAAAGCAAACAGAGGAAAACAAGACCGCCGCTGTCCGGCCAGCCTCCCCCTCCACCGATGCCAGCCGGGAAAAGATCGTCTTCTTCGAGACCAAAATCCGGCCGGTGCTGGCCAAGCATTGTTATTCGTGCCATTCCCAGGATGCCAAGGAACTGGGGGGGAACCTGCTGCTCGACTCGCGGGAAGGCATGCTCGCTGGTGGCCAGTCGGGGCCGAGCATGGTGGTCGGCAAGGCACACGACAGCCTGATCATCCAGGCACTTCAATACGACGGCCTGGAGATGCCGCCTGATCAACCCCTGCCAGAGCGGGTCATCGCCGACTTCGTGAAGTGGGTCGAGATGGGAGCGCCCGATCCGCGCAAGGCGAAGACCGGAGACGCGGTCGTTCACAAAGTCATCGAGACAGATCATTGGGCGTTCCAGCCGATCACCAGACTGCCCCCTCCCCAGATCGACGGCGACAACTGGAGCCGCGACGACATCGACCGCTTCCTCTATGCCAAACTGATCGAAGCGAATCTGCGTCCCGTCGCCGACGCCGATGCCCGAACCCTGATCATCCGCCTTTCCGCAGACCTGACCGGACTGCCGCCGACCCCCGATCAGATCGTCGATTTCCAGCAGGCTTTCCAGAAGGACCGTAACCATGCGCTCGAAAAGCTGGTGGATGAACTACTGAACTCGTCACAGTTCGGCGTCCGCTGGGGCCGCTACTGGCTCGACGTGGCCCGATATGGCGACTCGAACGGCGTCGACGGTTTAAGCCGTAATCCGACCTATCCGCATGCCTGGCGGTACCGCGATTACGTCATCGACGCGCTGAATGCCGACGTTCCCTATGATCGGTTTCTCACTGAGCAGATTGCCGGTGACCTACTCGCTGCAGACTCCCTGGAAGAGCGCGAGCGGCTGTGGATCGCCACCGGCTTCCTGACGGTGGCCAATAAGCCGGCGTTCGCGATGAACGTCAACTTCCGCATGGACATCGTCGCGGATCAGATCGACGCCGTCTGCACGGCGTTTATGGGATTCACCGTGGCCTGTGCCCGCTGCCATGATCACAAGCACGACCCGATTCCGACGCGCGACTATTACGCCCTGGCAGGGATCTTCACCAGTACCGAAACGCTGTACGGGCTGGCAGCCAACGAGAACCTGTCAGCCCCCAAAACCGATCTGTACGTCCTCACCTCGGAGCGCTACCAGAAGAAGACCCGCCAGCCCGATCGGGAGCCCGTGGCTGCTGAAACATCGATGGACGATGCCGTGCTGGAAGACGACAAGAAAAAAGCGGACGACAAAGCTCAAAAGCAAGCTGACGGCAAGCAGGCAAAGGGCGAGAAATCGGCTCCCAAACCTGATCCCAGGCTGTTGAATGCCGAGAATGCCCTGGCTATGGGAGTCCGAGAAGGGAAGGAACCGGAAGACTGCAAAATTAACATTCAGGGAGAATCGACCAAGCTCGGTCCCCGGGTGCCGCGGGGGGCGCTGACGGCCGCCTGGCAGACGCAGCCGATCGAAATTCCCGACGGACAAAGCGGTCGGCTGCAACTGGCCCGGTGGCTCACCGCTCCCGACCATCCCCTCACGGCGCGGGTTATGGCCAATCGGGTCTGGCTGCATCTGTTCGGCCGCGGGCTGGTTCCCACCTGCGATGACTTCGGATTATACGGCTTGTCTCCCAGTCATCCTGAGCTGCTCGACCATCTCGCAACGCGCTTCGTCGACAACGGCTGGTCGGTAAAGAAGTTAATCCGCGCGATCGTCCTGAGTCGGGCTTATCAGCTCAGCAGTGCCGCCGACCCACAAGCCGAGGCACTCGACCCCGAAAATAAACTTGTCTGGTGCCATTCACGCCGCCGACTTGACGCCGAAGCGTTCCGCGACAAGGTGCTGGCTGTCAGCGGCCAGTTGGATCTCGGCTGGGGAGGGCCTTCCGCCGTCTCGGAACTGGACGTGCTGGTGAACAAGTCAGGCAACCTTCACAAACCGACCAGCCACCGCAGCATTTACCTGTGTTACCTGCGCAACTCACAGCCCGTCGAACTGGAACCCTTCGACCTGCCCGACTTCGTACGCCCGCAAGGCCAGCGTGAGGTTTCGACCGTGGCCGGACAGGGATTGTTCCTGCTCAACAGTCCGCTGGTCGTGGAGCAGTCAGAACACTTCGCCAACCGCGTGGGGGCCAACAGTCCGGGATCGGTGGCGGAAGAGGACGTGTCGCGCATCGGCGAGGCATACCGTTTAGCCCTGCTCCGCGAGCCACATGAGGATGAGGTTCAACGGGGAACGGCATTCCTGAACGAAGTGGAACAGAGACTGGAAAGCATTGAAAAAGATCCGGTGCAGCGGAGGATGAGGGCCTGGAGTGGCTTCTGTCAGGCGCTGCTGGTCACCAACGAGTTTCGCTACGTTGATTGAGCGTAGTGTCAATCTCATGACAAGTACAAGGATTGAACTCATGTCCTCATTGTCCCGTCGGCAACTGCTGCAGACGACTTCGTGCGGCTTTGGCTACATGGCGATGGCAGGGCTATACGGCCGGGCGATCTCGGCCGCGACGCCGACTCCCCTGGCCGGCCCCCTCGCACTCAAGCCGACTTCGCTTCCCCCCAGGGCCAAGCATGTGATCTTTATGTGCATGGGGGGTGGGCCCGCGCAACTCGACACCTTCGACTATAAGCCGCAGGTCGGCAACAAACCGCACTCCGGCTCCGCCTTCCGGTTCGACCAACACGGTGACAGCGGCCTGTGGATCTCGGAACTGTTTCCCGAACTGGCCAGACACGCAGACAAGCTCTGCCTGCTCAACGGCATGATCTGCGACTCTTCGAACCATGCCCAATCGTACCAGCAGCTTCATACCGGCGAGCGGCTGCAAAAACGGCCCAGTCTGGGATCGTGGGTACTGTACGGCCTGGGAACCGAAAACCAGGACCTTCCCGGCTTTATTAACCTCAAACCGGCCAAGCCTTCGACCTTTTCCAGCGCCTTCCTGCCGTCAATCTACCAGGGGATGCCGGTCGGGATGAACGAAGACATGCGGACCGCCATGATCCACAACATCGATAGTGATCATCTGCCGCATGATCTGAAGCGGCGGCAGCTCGATCTGGCGCAGGCGATGAATCAGGAGCATCGCCGGTCGCGCGACGACGCGGGGCTAGAGGCGGTGATTGAATCGCTCGAATTGAGCTTCCGCATGCAGGCCACGGCCCCCGAGTTGCTCGACACGGCGGGGGAAACGGCCGAGACGCTCGAACGTTATGGCGTGGGACGCGACGTCGGAAAGGAAAGAGCCATCAAATCCGATTTCGGTCGCCAATGCCTGTTGGCGCGGCGATTCATCGAAGCCGGAGTCCGTTTCGTGCAGCTCAACTTCGACGGTTGGGATCAGCACACGAATCACCGCGAGGACCTGGCCGCCAATTGCTTAGCGTCCGATCGTCCGATCGCCGCGTTGCTTGAAGATCTCGAACTGCGGGGTTTGCTCGACGAAACGCTCCTCGTGTGGGGAGGGGAGTTCGGCCGACCTGGCCTCGTCCCCGATGACAATAATCCTAAACGAGCCAACGGCACCGGTCATCAGCATCGCGGGTTTACCTTCTGGCTGGCCGGGGGAGGCGTCAAGCGGGGCCACGTGCACGGTCGGACCAACGAAATCGGCTCCGCGGCCGTCGAGGGACAGGTGCACTTCCGCGACCTTCACGCCACGATTCTGCACTTGCTGGGTCTGGATCACGACCGGCTGGCCGTGCGGCATGGCGGACGCGATCTGCGCCTGACCGGCGTGGAAGGGGGCAAAGTGGTCCATGACATCATTGCCTGAAGACTGTGCTGCCGAAGACTGTGCTGCCAGGGTGGATCGAGTTCGACGCCGGGGGAAGCAGGCCCCCGCAGCGCGGACTGTCATTGTCTCTGTCAATGCCCGCTGAAGAAGTGGTCTGAACAGCGGGCTTCGCAATGCGGTTCCCCATCTGATTCTGTCGCTGGATTCGACATGATTGACGCAAAATTGACTAGCGGGTGATGGTATTTGTTGCCAAGATGAAATTCTGCGGAGATCGACAGGAAGACCGCGATTCGTCATCGGCCCCCGGAAGTCCAAAAGAGATCACCACGATGTACCATCATGTTCGCTCACTGCGTCTCAGTTCGCTGATCGTCGTGTGCCTCATCGGGATTTGTGTCTGCAGTCTACCAGGGGATGCCAGCGATAGACGACGTGGTTCCGAAAGTTTCCCTGCTTCTCCGGATCGGAGCTTCTTTCAGAAGAACTGCTATGACTGCCATCAAGGCGACAGCAAGGAGGGGGGGCTGGATCTGGCACAGCTCGGCGTTGATCTTGATAATCCTCACACGGAACGACACTGGATTCGCGTCTTCGATCGAATTCAATCGGGGGAAATGCCGCCGCCCGAATCCGGTAAGCTTCCCCCGCAGGTCACCCAACCAGTTTTGGAGGAACTGAAGGACTGGATCAGCCAGTTTCAGCGGGAGCGGCAGTCCGAGCAGGGACGGGTGCAGGGACGCCGTCTGACCCGCCGTGAGATGGACCGAACCCTCCGTGATCTGCTGGGAATCCAGAAACCGTTGCTCAAGTATTACCAGGAGGAGCCGAAACAGGCGGAGTTCTCCACCGTGGCGCAGGGGCAATCCCTGTCGGACGTGACGGTGGGAGAGCACCTGAAAGTGATCGACATCGCCCTGAATGACGCCTTCCGCCGGGCGCAGGCTCCCGAGATCGAACACAAAATCCGGGCCGAGGCCGTCGATCTCGTCCAGAAAAAGCCGCATGTCAGAAACCGTCTGCCGGTTCTCCGCGAAGGGAAAGCGGCCATCTGGTCATATGGCGCGCTCACCTATTGCCCGATCCCCAGGACCAAGGCCCCGGAAGACGGCTGGTATCGGTTCCGGTTTCAGCATTCCGGTTTTCATCTGCCGGAATGGGGAAGCGTCTGGGGTATCGCATATGACGGGGATAATTACCTGGAGTACGGAAATAACTTCGTGCAGAAGTGGATCACCGCATTCGAGTCGACGGAACAGCCGGACGTGGTCGAATGCGAAGCATGGCTGGGCAAGGGACACAGTCTCTACATCCGGCCGGGCGAGGCGGGACTTCGGGATATTTACGCTCTGGGAGGTTATCCGATCACGGAGGAAGGGGAACTGAAAGGGAAACTCACCACTCCCGGACACGTGGACCTCGAAGAAGGACAAAAGAAGAAGATCACCGGCATCGCGCTGGACTGGATGGAAATGGAAAAAATTCAGCGCGGGCCGACGAATGAAGAGATTCGCCGTCGGCTCTTCGGCGACATCCCGTTTCGGGCCGTCGTCACCGGAAAACCGGATCCCAAGTTTACGGAAAAACTCAACGCCGATGCGAATAATAGCTCCGTCTTCTGGAACAAGCTGCCGACTCAGAATGTTGAAAAATATGTTCCGATGGCCGACAGTGTCACCCCGGAGCAGTTCAACCGGTTGATGGTGTCTATGGCCAGCCGCGCGTTCCGTCGTCCGGTGACTGAAAATGACATCCGCGGTTATTGCAACCTGGTTCATGAGAAATGGGCGGAGACCCGGGATCTCATCGCCTCATTGCGGATTGGTTACCGGGCGCTGCTTTGCTCTCCCCGTTTTTTGTGTCACACGGCTCAGATCGGAGAACTGGATTCTTACGCCGTCGCGTCCCGGCTGAGCTACATGCTGACGGGCAGCCTGCCGGATGAGGAGCTCACGCAGTTGGCCGCAGCAAATAAACTCAACGATCCGGCAATCCTCCGGCAGCAGGTGAACCGGTTGCTCTCCGGTCCCGGGGGGCGTCAATTCGTGATGGACTTCGCAGATGAGTGGCTGGATCTCAATCAGATCGACTTCACCGAGCCGGAACGGAAACTGGTTCCGGATTTCGACAAGGTCGTCGAACGCTCGATGCTGGAGGAGACCTGGACGTATCTGGAAACCATGCTGCGCGAGAATGTGGGCGTCCGTGATCTGGTCCATTCCGATTATACGTTCCTGAACAGCCGTCTGGCCCGGTATTACGAAATCACCGGAGTGACTGGAGATCAGATGCGACGGGTCAAACTGAAACCGGAAGACCATCGCGGCGGCCTGTTGACGCATGGATCGGTTCTCAAGGTGACCTCGAACGGTTCACAGACGTCGCCGGTGGTGCGGGGAGCCTGGGTCGCCAAACGGATCATGGGAGAACACATCCCTCCCCCGCCTCCGAACATCTCTGCCGTGGAACCGGATATTCGCGGGGCCAGGACGATCCGGGAGCTGCTTGAAAAACATCGCGATAACGCCGCCTGTGCCAGTTGCCATGCCAAAATGGATCCGCCGGGTTTTGCACTGGAGAACTTCGACCCGGGTGGCAAGTGGAGAAAAAAATATTACCAGGTGGTCAACGGTCAACGGGTCGCCGGGTTGCCCATCGATCCCAGTTATGTCCTGCCGGATGGGAGACCGTTTCAGGACATTCAGGACCTGCAAAACCTGCTGGCCTCCCGGCCGAAGAATCTGGCCCGGAATCTTACGGAGAAACTCCTGGTATACGGCACGGGTGCCCCGATCACCTTCGTCGATCGAGAGGAGGTGGACCGGATCGTCGCGAAAGTGGCTGGCGATAACTTCGGCTTCCGTTCGATCGTTTACGCCGTGACCACGAGTCCCCTGTTCCTGACGAAGTAGTGTGTTGCGTCGAAGCGGGGTTGATCAATGAATTGCTTCATGAAATCCGTTGGCGAAATGATGAATCGGGTTTTTCTTCCATTCATACATGACAAAAACAGAGTCCCTTTCTGAAAGGAAACTCGCATGCCCATCCAATTCAACTTCCAGCGGAAACTCAATCGACGGACCTTTCTTCGCGGCACGGGAGCGGCGATGGCGCTACCGTGGCTGAGTGCCATGTCGCCGTCGTTTGCGGGCACGTCCTCCGCCCCGCCCCGACGATTCGTAGCCATGATTCCGACGTACGGATTACATGCCGAAAACTTCTTTCCCACGGCCCCAGGAAAGGATTATGAACTGACTCCGTATCTGCGCGAAATTGCGGATTTGCGGGACCGGTTCACGGTCATTTCCGGTTCCTCGCATCCGGGAACGCCCGGCGGACATGCCTCGGAAATGGGGATCTTGAGCACCGCTCCGGTGGGAGGAGAATCCACGCAGCAGAACACGGTTTCGCTTGACCAGTTCATGGCGAAGCGCCTGGGGCACGAGACGCGGTTTCGCTCCCTGGCGGTCGGAACCGGCAGCAGGCAAAGTTCATCGATCAACGAAAGCGGAGCCAATGTTCCGCAGGAATCCTCCCCGTCGAAACTGTTCGAGGCCCTGTTCATCAAGGAATCTCCGGCCCAGCGCGAACGGCAGAAGTACCTCGCCCGGGAAGGGCGGAGCATCATGGACCTGGTGGCCGAAGACGCCCGGTCTCTGCAACACCAACTGGGCACCGCCGACCGGGACCGCCTGGACGACTATTTCACCAGCGTCCGCGATCTGGAACGGCGGCTGGTGGAACAGGAAGCATGGCTGGACCAGCCCAAGCCGCAAGTGGAGGCCAGACGACCGACGGACATTATGAATGCCAACGACCTCGTCGCGAAGCAGCGGCTGATGGGAGAAATGATCCGGCTGGCCCTCTCGACCGATTCGTCCCGGATCGTGGCGTTTCGAGTGGATGGGGTCCAGGGCGTCACTCCGATTCAAGGCGTCGGACAGGGCCATCACGAATTGACGCACCACGGCCGCGACGAGGAGAAACTGGCTCAGCTCGCCCGGATCGAACTGGAAGTTGTGCGGGCTTATGGAGATTTTCTGCGGAGCCTGCAAAACACCGACGACCACGGCGGCAGCCTGCTCGACCATACGTCGGTACTGATGGCCAGCAACCTGGGGAATGCCTCTGCCCATACCAGCCAGAACCTGCCGGTGATCCTGGCCGGCGGCGGATTCCGTCACGGACAACATCTCGCCTTTGACAAGAAGAATAACTATCCTCTCGGAAACCTGTACGTCTCGCTGCTGCAACGCTTCGGCCTGGAAACCAATCAGTTCGGCAGCGGCACTTCGACCATGCGGGGACTGGAATTCACTTAATACTACAGTTGCACTTGTTGAAAATCTCAATGTTTCGCACGTTATTATTAAGATGGAAACGGTCTTGGGAGCCGAGCCGCAAACCAAAGGAACGCGTGACCTTGCATGCGGCTCAGCAGGAGCTTCGCCCTCCCGCATGCCTGGCCATCGAAAAATAAGCAAAGCACAATCTGCAACTGTAGTATTAACGCGACGGAGGCACATTGTCTTCAGTTCGACGTGCGAACGCTTGCGGTTTCGTCTGCGAGAATCTGAATCTGCGAAACGATTAATCTTTCTCCGTGAGGATTTCTATGCCATCTTCGTTGAAAATCGTGGTTTCCCTGATCGGTTTGCTGTTGCTCGAACAACAACTTCCGCCGATTCAGGCGAGCGCCGGATCACTGCGGGCCGGGGCGGCCGTCAGCCGGATCACACCTCCGCTGGGAGAGCCGATCGTCGGCAATTTCAGACCGACGCCGGCTGAACACATTCACGATGAGCTTCATGCCCGAGCCTGCGCGGAGCGGGTCATCAAGCAACAGGAGTCGCCGACTGAGATTTCAATTCCCCTGCAAGCACTGCGGATTGGTGACGTGGGAATCGCGGCGATGGCGTTTGAAGTCTTCGCGGAGATCGGCCTGGAGATTAAGGAGAGCAGTCCGTTTGCGAAGACCTTTACGATCGAGCTGGCTAACGGCAGCTATGACTATCTTCCCACTCCTCGGCAGCATGAACTGGGAGGCTACGAAACCTGGATCGGACTGACGAATGCGGTGGAGGTCGCCGCTTCGGATAAGATTACCTCAGGCATTCTGGGACTCCTGGCCCAACTGGCCCCCGTCTCCGTCCAGCAGCAAAAGTCCTCTGCAGCGGATCTGATTCTGCACAACGGACAGATCATCACCGTCGACGCCGCGTTCAGCACCGCGCAGGCGATCGCGGTGTCCGGTGAAAAGATCATCGCGATCGGACAGGATGCGGACGTTCTCAAGCATCGCGGCGACGGGACGACCGTCATCGACCTGAACGGCAAGAGCGTGCTTCCCGGCCTGATCGATTCCCATACCCACTCGGTCGGAGCGTCCATGCATGAATTCAACCATCCGATCCCGGAGATGGAAACGGTTCAGGATGTTCTCGACTATATCGCCGAGCGGACGAAAGTGGTTGAAGAAGGAGAATGGATCGGCATCAGTCAGGTCTTCATCACGCGGCTCAAGGAGCGCCGTTACCCGACGAAGGCGGAACTCGACGCGGTGGCTCCCAAACATCCGGTCGTCTTTTCGACGGGGCCGGACAGCTCGGTCAATTCGCTGGCGCTGAAATTGTCCGGCATCGACAAGAATTTTCAGACGGAAAATACCGGCTCGAAGATCGAGAAAGACCCGGTCACCGGAGAACCGACCGGCATTCTTCGCAACGGCGGGCGGTATTTGAAGCGGACCTCCCGTCCCGCCCGTCAGCCCACGGAGGCGGAACGGGAAGACCGGCTGCGGCAGTTATTCGCCGACTACAACGCTCAAGGGATCACCGGCATCTGCGACCGCGGCGCCAGTAAATCGGGACTGGAACTGTATGAGAGCCTGCTGATCAAGGACAAGCTGACGGTGCGGATCGCCGCATCGTATTCTGCCGGCAGCGCGGAGAATATCGCGGCCGTCGCCAAGCATCCCTTGCGTCAAGAGAACCCGATGCTGCGGATCGTGGGAACGAAATCGATGCTGGACGGTGGAATGCTCACCGGCAGTGCGTTCATGCGCGAGCCGTGGGGAGTCAGCAGCATTTATTCCATTGACGACCCAACCTATCGTGGCACGCTGTTCATTCCCCACGAACGACTCGTCTCGATGGTCCGCGCGGCGGTCGAGAACAATTTACAGTTCACCGCCCACAGCGTCGGGGACGGTGCCGTCCATGCACTGCTGGCCGCCTATGAAGAAGTGAACCGCACGACGCCGATTGCCGCAACCCGTCCCTGCCTGACCCATTCCAACTTCATGAGCCGCGAGGCAATTGAACAGGCCGCGCGGCTGGGAGTCTGCGTGGATATCCAGCCGGTCTGGCTTTGGTTGGACGGAGAAACTCTGGAAATGCAATTCAGCGAGGATCGACTGCGGTGGTTTCAGCCCCTCAAATCGCTCTTTGCCGCCGGAGTCATTGCCGGAGGAGGGAGCGATCACATGCAGAAGATCGGCCCGCTGCGCAGCGTGAATCCGTACGATCCCTGGCTGGGGATCTGGACGACGGTCAATCGTGTTCCGCGCGGTTTGAAGGTCCCGCTGCATTCCGAGGAAGCACTCACCCGCGAGCAGGCCCTCCGGTTTTACACCGCCAACAATGCTTGGCTGATGTTCCTGGAAAAGCAAACCGGATCGCTGGAGATAGGCAAACTGGCGGACTTGATCATCCTCGACCGGGATCCGCTGACCTGCTCCCTGGACGAACTGCGAGAGATGAAAGTGCTCAGCACCTATCTCGGTGGCAAACGAGTGTTTCACAGAGAATAGTGCGTTTTTGCAAATAATGTACGACGTCCTGCCACGTGGGCACCAGCGTTTTCACTGAAAAAACGCGCGCTACGCGGGCACATGATAGACCAAACTGGTCTAGGGTGTGTGGACATTCCTCTTTCGAAGAAATGCAGTAAATGCCATGATGTTGCGGCTTCAAACTGGTCATGGAGGACCTCGCAGTGCAGCATCGTCATGCCCTCACGAATGAACAATGGAATCGAATCAAGGATTTGGTTCCTGGGAAGCCGGGAGATCCCGGTCGGTCCGGGGAGGACAATCGGCTGTTCGTAGACGCTGTTTTGTACATTGCCAAGACGGGAGCGCCTTGGCGCGATCTGCCGGAGCGTTTTGGCAACT
>Ga0182745_1001042_pt1 | contig 27656 bp, 23 predicted proteins | sample eDN3rd30CKraftBY_FD_128523 | JGI IMG/M metagenome (GOLD analysis project Ga0182745, IMG submission 128523) | Enriched backyard soil microbial communities from Emeryville, California, USA - eDNA 3rd pass 30_C Kraft BY (version 2) (version 2) | ecosystem: Environmental > Terrestrial > Soil >... | reverse complement strand
CCGGCGATGCGGCCCAGTTGCAGCAACGCGCCTCCCACGCCCCCCGCCGCGGAGTGAACGAGCACCTGCGCGCCCGGCCGCGGGTGCGCCAGCTCGAAGAGCGCGTAGTACGCGGTGAGGAACACCGTGGGGAAGCCCGCCGCCTCCTCCATGCTCAGCCGGGAGGGCACCGTGAACAGCTGATGACGAGGCACCGTGACATGCGTGGCGTAGCCACCGAAGCGCGTCACGCCGAACACCCGCGTCCCTGGTGCCAGGTCTTCCACGCCCGGTCCCACCGCGTCCACGTGGCCGGAGAACTCGAAGCCCGGGGTGATGGGCCAGCCCACGAACTCCTTCGCGGAGGCGTACAGCCCCATGCGGATGACGCAGTCCGCATAGTTCACGCCGATGGCCTCCGTGGCCACCCGGACCTCGCCCATTCCAGGTGAAACCTGATTCACCTCTTCAAGGTGGAGCTGCTCGTACCCACCGGCTTTCGGGATGACGACCTTGCGTGCGCGCATGTGCCGCTGCTTACCACGCGACGCAGCGCGACAACGCCCAGGCACGTCCAGTCGATGGGAGACGTTCGTCAGAGATGTCTCTACACTGTGTATCGCGCTCGCGGACTCGACGTGTTCCGAGCGCGTCTTCCAAAAACAAACGACGGAGTCTGCCCATGCGACTGAGGCCTTCGCTGTATCTCGCGAGCACGCTGCTGCTTGGCATCACCACTGGCTGTGGCGAGGACTTCGCGCCGCACGAGGAGGCGCTCGGCGCGGTGGAAGCCGCGGCGGTCTCCACCTCTGGAGCCACCACGCACTTCCGCGACTGGCTGTCATCCAACGGTTACAGCGGCTACGACTTCGTTCGAGCGGACCTGACGGGCGGCAGCTACGGCGGCAAGAGCAGCGGCACCGACACCGTGACGAAGCAGCCCGTCATCTTCATCCACGGCAACTCCGACAAGGCGGTGGGCTCGGGCGTCTTCGGTCAGACGGGCTGGACGAACTCCATCGAGTACTTCCACTCGCGGGGCTACAAGACGAGCGAGTTGTACGCGACGACGTGGGGCCCGGCGAACGCGGCCATGTCTCCGTACCAGTATCACTCGAAGCAGAACGTGATGAAGGTGCGCAAGTTCATCGAGGCGGTGAAGGCCTACACCGGGGCCTCGAAGGTGGACATCATCACCCACTCCATGGGCGTGACGCTGGCGCGCAAGGCCATCCTCGGCGGGTGGGCCAATGACGCGGCGGATGGCGGTGACTACTACGTGGGCGAGCCGCTCACGTCCTCGGTGGACACCTTCGTCGGCATCGCGGGCGCCAACCTGGGCCTGACGTCGTGCTACCTCTCCGGCCCATCGACGCCCACCTGCGGCGCCACCAACGGCCTGTACCCGGGCTACCTCTACTGGGGCAGCGTCATCGGCCGCTCCGCGTACCTCAACGACCTGCGCTCCAAGAGTGGCTACGAGGGCGCCTACCGCTACAGCATCTACTCCACGGCGGACGAAATCATCGGCTACGACGGCATCGTCTACGGCGAGTACACGTCACGCATCCCCGGGCAGACAGGCGAGAAGCGCTACACCGGCTACCCCTACGGCCACTTCAACACGAAGGACCTCACGGCCGAGGTCCAGTACGGCATGGTGGTCAACCACGCCATCCCCTAGCCGGCTCCCGCCACCTCCACCCGCGTGAAGGGGTGGAGGTGGACCGGGCGGCTACGGCCTCGGCGCGGCGCCCGGCGTCGGCTCGCCTTCCTGGCCCGGCGTGGGCGGAGGCAACGGCTCCGGCGTGAGCGGCGCGGAGGACGGCGTGGAGGGAGACTCCGGGGTCGGCGCCTCCTCCTTCGCGGGGGCGGCCGGCACCCCGATGCGCCCCGCCGCCGCGTCACGGACGAAGGCGAAGGCGGCCTCGTTGAAGCGCTCCGGGCAGTCCATCTGCACGGTGTGGCCGCAGCCCTCCAGCGCCACCAGCTTCGCGCCGGGGATGTGGGACGCGCCGTACTCCATGATGCCGCGCGCCTCGCCGCCGTGGAGGAAGGGGCTGGGGATGAGCCGGTCATCCGTGCCGTAGATGATGACGGTGGGCACGGTGACGCGGTGCAGGTTGTCGCGCACGAAGTCGTTGTTGGACAGGCCCCGCACCGTGCGCACGTTGGCGTAGGCGTAGGCGTCGAACTCGGGCGACTTCGCCAGCCGCACGCGCTCCTCGATCAACCACTCCAGCTCCGGCCGCCAGTGCATGAAGTTGGCCTGGCGCACGCTGCCCCAGATGCTGGACTCGGGCGCGGACTTGATGAACTCCGAGCTCATCGCCCGGGCGAACCACGCCTTCTCCTTCCAGCTGAACTTCTCGAAGCCGGCGGGCGACGCCAGCACCAGCGCGCTCAGCGAGTCCGGGTAGCGGATGGCATAGGAGAGCGACGTCTGCCCGCCCATGGAGTGGCCGGCGAGCACGGGCTTGTCCAGGCCCAGGGTGTCCACCAGCTCCAGCACCGCGTCCGCCATGGCCTCCATGGTGTACGGGAAGGTGCCGGGCTTGTCGGACTTGCCGTAGCCGGGCAGGTCCACCGCGATGACGCGGTAGCCCTGCTGCTGGAAGACGTCGAGCTGCGCCCGCCAGAACTTCAGGTACGAGCCCAGGCCGTGGATGAAGACGACCGTCTTCGCGTCCGGGCCGTTGCCGGGCATGTCGACGTAGGCCATCTGGGGGACCACGGCCATGCCGTACTGGTTCGCGGTGCGCGGCAGGGGAATCCGCTTCACCGGCCAGGGCTGCTTCGAGCCCTCGGAGGTGTAGTCCAGGTCCTGGAAGGACAGCGCGGGCTGGTGCGCGTACGAGCGCACGCAGCCGGCGGAGGAGAGCCCCGCCGCGAGGAGCAGGGCCGTGAAGGCGCGGGAGGTGCTCATGGTCAGAACGCGTACCAGGTGAAGGTGGTGAAGACGGAGAAGGGGTTGGTCCGGATGGTGGGCGAGCCGTCGTAGAAGCTGCCCCGGAACAGGTAGCCCACGTGCAGGCCGGCCGTCATGAGGTAGCGGATGTGGTAGCGCAGCTCCGCGTTCACCTCGGTGCCGATGTACCGGCCGCGCTCGACCTCGGGCGTCCACCGGAGGGGCGTCGCGTCGGAGGTCGCCGTGCCCACGCCCAGCTTGAGGTTCAGCTTGTTGGGCACCATGTCCCACGCCGCGGTGGCGATGGCGGCGCGCAGGCCGTAGCCCTGGTTGGAGATGTCCGTCACCGCGCCCGTGTAGTTGTTCACCGTGCTGGTGAACGGGAACAGGATGAGCATCTTGTGGTTGAACCACACCGCGCCCGGCAGGCCGTACTGGTTGAGGGTGAAGGCCCCGGTGTAACGGCTGTCGGAGAGGTTGTCGTCACCGGTGGTGTACATGCCCTCCAGCGTGAGCACGTCCGCGGGCCCGCGGCCCCACTGGTACATCAGCTCCAGGTTGGCGGAGAGGCCGGAGATGGTGAGCTCGGCCAGGGCGGAGCGCTCCGGGTCGTCGCTGACGTACTTGCCGCCGTTGTACATGACGAAGCCGGACGCGCCGAACCGGCCCGTGCGGAAGTCGATGTTGTGGTTGAAGTTGGCGCCCGCCCAGATGACGTTGCCCGTGGGCCGCGCGATGTCGAAGCGCGCCGTCCCCGTGAAGGAGCTGAGGCCGTTGGAGGACGGGCCGCTCTTCACCAGCCCCTCGAAGGCGTAGGCGTCACCCTTCGTCTGGTCGTTGAGCAGCCACAGCGACACCCCCACGTTGGTGTTGGGCCGCACCGGGTACACGTAGTCACCGGTGATGAGCCAGATGTACTTCAGGCGCGGGTCGTTGCGAGACGCCTTGTCCGCCTGCGCGGTGCCCAGCGGCAGCAGGCTCAGCTTGGCCAGCCCCTTGTAGCCGCTGAAGATGGAGATGCCCGTGGCGTCGCTGCCCAGGAAGCTCATCTTGTAGCCGGTGCGGGTGATGTCCGACAGCGGCGTGCGCGTGGGGTCGTAGACGTTGTCGTAGACGGGCTGCGTTCCCACCAGCAGCGTCAGCTGACGCGGGTTGCGCGTGGGGTAGAGCGCGACGTTGACGTTCTTCGTCTGGATGTTGACCTGGTCGGCGTTGAAGCCGCCGCCCTCGTTCTGCTGGAGCGCGTTGGCCGACCGGCCCCACATGTAGTCGATTTCGAACTGCGCCCGGAACGAGGCCAGCCCGTCCACGAAGTGGGGGCTGTACTCCAGCACCGGAATCCACCGCTGCTCGATGAAGTACGCGGAGAGGCCGGGCTCGGCGCGCACCGCGCTCCCGGCAGGCAGGCCGATGGGCCCCAGCGCCACGCCGCGCAGGCCAGCGGGGTCACCCACCTGGTTCTGCACCGAGACGCGCGTGAAGAAGTAGTTGATGAGGTTGAACTCGCGCGGCTTCGCGTCCTCGTCGCGGTTCTCCTCGTCGTTCCATTCACCGTAATACAAGCCGGGGACCGGCGTGCTCTGCGCCGCTGCCGGGAGGGCCACACCCGCCAGCGCCAACGCCAGCGCGCCCGCGGAGCGCCGCGCCGTCCTGCGTGCCTCGGACAACCACCACCGTGCCATAAACACCTCGGCCCCACGCCAGGGGGCGCTTCCGGCCACACGGCCGGACTGCGAACGCCTGAGAGCTCGTTGCTTCCATGGCCCGCGGACCGCCCGCCTCGCGAGGCCGTTTCCCCATCTCCCCGCGCCGCACGGCATCCCGCCGGGCACGGGCCCCACGCGGAAGGGAGGAGGAGCACGCCTCCCTTCCGAAGAGGCTTACGTCAGCTGCCGCTGATGACGTAGCTCTGCACCGCGTTGCCTTCGAACGGCTTCGATTCCCCGTTGATGACCTGGTTCACCGAGGCCGAGCCCACCGGGCCCGCCGCGCAGTTGGCGCCCGTGGCGCCGCCCTCGAAGAAGAGCTCCAGGTCCAGCCGCTTCTGGTCCGCGGTGAACGAGCCGCGGCCCACCTGCCGGAAGCCCGGGAAGGTGAACGCGACGTCGAAGCACTCGCCATGCGCCTGGACGTTCTCGATGCTCACGACGGTGGAGGTGAACGTCAGCGCGTTCTGGGGGACCTCCGGGTTGCAGATTCCCACCTGGCCCGGCTGCGTCGCGCCCTCGATGGTGCCCGGGATGCTGTCGACCCGGAAGTTGCCGCCCTGCACCGTCATGGTGACGCTCTGATAGCACTGCGAGCTGGCACCGAAGTTCATGTCCTCACTGAAACCGTTCGGATGGGTGGGGATGTCGTCCCCCCGCATCGTCAGCGTCTTGCCCTCCAGGTACGACAGGATGCCCTGCGCCGTGCTCAGGTTGGGGGTGTTGTCGGGGCCATTGTCCACCGGGTCGCTCTCGCCACAACCCACCAGACACAGCGCAGACGTCATCACCGCGGACAGCAGCTTCTTCTTCATGGTTGCTCCTCTTCCTCCGGCGGCATCGCCGGGCTGACGCGACAGTCGACAGGCTGCGAGCCACCGTTGGCGTGGCCCGTCCATCAAGGTGCGTTCACACTCAATGACGCGGCTTGTCTGTGTCCGAGGCGACCGCCGCCTCGCGCAGCTCGCGCTTGAGAACCTTTCCGGCCGCGGAGATGGGCAGGCGCTCCAGGAGCTCCACGCGCTTGGGGACCTTGAAGCGCGCCACGCGGCCGCGCAGGTACTCCAACAGCGCCTCCGCCGAAACCTTCCCATCGGGCTTCAGCACCACGAAGGCCCGGCCCACCTCGCCCCATCTCTCGTCGGGCACGCCCACCACAGCGCATTGCGCCACGTCGGGGTGCTCGTACAGGGCGGCCTCCAGCTCCAGCGGGTAGACGTTCTCGCCGCCGGAGATGAACATGTCCTTCTTGCGCCCGGCGATGGTGAAGAAGCCGTCCGCGTCCTTGCGCGCCAGGTCGCCGGTGTGCAGCCAGCCGTCCGCGTCGATGGCCTCGCGCGTGGCCGTCTCGTCTTCGAAGTAGCCGGAGCACATGGAGGGCCCCTTGAGGAGCAGCTCTCCCACCTCGCCCGTGGGCACCTCGCGGCCGTCGTCGTCCACCAGCTTCGCGGCGATGAAGTAGTTGGGCCGGCCGATGGAGCCCGCCTTCGACACCGCGTGCTCCGGCCCCATGCTGAAGAGGCCCGGGCCGAACTCCGTCATCCCGAAGCCCTGCTTGAAGGGCACCGGGTGCACCGCCTGCCACGCCTGGATGAGCGGCAGCGGCAGCGCCGCCCCGCCGCTGGTCATGAAGCGCACGGTGGAGAAGTCCGTCGTCTGGAAGCGCGGCGACTCCAACAACTGCTGATACTGCGTGGGCACCGCGAAGAAGAGCGTCACCTTCTCGCGCGGGATGAGCGTCAGCAGCGCGTCCGGCTCCCAGCGGCGCATGAGCACCACGGTGCCGCCCACGGTGAGCAGCGGCAGCGTGTACACCAGCAGTCCGCCGGTGTGGAACATGGGCGTGTGCGTCACCGTGACGTCGCCGGGCCGCACCTCGTGGATGAGCGTGTTGAGCGTGTTCCACGCCACCATGCGGTAGCTGACGCGCGCGCCCTTCGAGCGCCCGGTGGTGCCACCGGTGAACAGCAGGCAGAGGATGTCCTCCTCGGACACCGCGTCCTGCGTCACCGGCGTAGTGGGCACGTGCGCCAGCGCCGCCTCGTAGGCGTCCGCGCCGGGCAGGCCCTGGGGCTCCAGCGCCACCAGCCGGGGACCGCCGCCGAGCCGCTCGCGGACGTCCGCCACGGCGTCGCGGAAGTCGTCGCCGAAGAGGAGCACGCCGGGGCGGACGGCGCGCACCAGGTCCGCCAGCTCGGCGGCGTGCAGGCGCCAGTTGAAGGGGACGAAGACGGCGCCGAGTTTCGCGCAGGCGAACAGCGCGTCCAGGTACTCCACGCCGTTGTGGGCCACGAGGCCCACCCGGTCCCCCTTCTTCACGCCGGCCACGTCCCGCAGCCAGCCGCCCAGGGCGGTGGCGCGCGCGTTCATCGTGCGGTAGGTGAAGCGGCCCGCGTCGCCGCGGGGCACGTCCACCACCGCGACGCTGTCGGGCCAGTACTGGGCGCCACGGCCCATCCAGTCGCCGATGAACATGTGAGCGCCCTCCGCCATGACGTGGCTCAGGCCGTCCAGCGGTAGAGGGCGGAGGCCATGGCGAGGCCGCCGCCGCTGGCACACAGGGCCACCAGGTCGCCGCGCCGCACCTTGCCCTGCACCACCGCGTCATCCAGCGTCATCGGGATGCAGGCCGAGCCGGTGTAGCCCCACTTGTCCATGGTGTAGTGGGCCTTCTCCATCGGCTGGCCCAGAATCTTCATGGTGGCCTCGATGGTGCGCAGGTTGAGCTGCGTGAAGACGAACTGCTTCACGTCGTCCAGCTTCAGGCCCTGCCGCTTGAGGAGCTGGTCCAGCAGCATGGGCCAGCGCTCGGTGTTGAAGGTCGCCGGGAACTTGCGGACGAACTGCACCGCGGGCTTGCCGTTGGTGAGCTGCAGCGCCTCCGCCGTGGCCGGGCGGTTCGTGCCGCCGGTGTAGACGCCGAGCGCGTCGTGGTACTCGCCGTTGGCCAGCAGCTTCGCGCCCATGAAGCCCGGCGTGTCGCCCGCGCCCAGCACCACCGCGCCCGCGCCGTCCGCGAACAGGGTGCAGGTCTTCTTGTCCTTCCAGTTGATGTAGCGCGACATGCCGTAGGCGCCCACGACGAGGATGCGCTGGTAGCTGTCGTCCGCGGCAATCGTCTTGGAGCCCACGTCCAGCGCCGTCACCCAGCCCGCGCACGCGCAGTTGAGGTCATACGTGCCGGCGTTCACCGCGCCCAGCTTCGCCTGCACCACGGAGGCGGTGGCGGGGCTGAGGTAGTCGGGCGTGTCGGTGGCGATGATGATGAGGTCCAGCTCCTCGGGCTTCGTGCCCGCGCGCTCCAGCGCCTGGCGGGCGGCGCCCACGCAGAGGTCGGAGGTGGCCTGGTCATCCGCCATCATGTGGCGCTCGCGGATGCCCACATTCTGCTGGAGCCACTCGTCCACCTTCTCACCGAGAATCTTCTCGACGTCAGCGTTGGTGAGGACCTTCTCGGGAACGTAGCGGCCAGTGGAGAGAATCTGGGCGTATCGCATGGGTGTTCGTCAGCTCCGGGCGCCGCGCGCCGGACGGCGGGCGGAACGCAGGGTGTTCTTCTTCGGGGTCTTCGACTTCGGCTTCGCTTTCGGCTTCGAAGCGGTGGTGGACTTCACGGTGTTGCGGACCGGGGCCCCACGGGCGTCCAGGCCGTGGGAGATGAGCGTCATCGCCGTGTCCAGCACGCGCTCCAGCCCCGGGTCCTCCTCCCAGAGGACCCAGCGCATGCCGAGGAAGTCGCCGATGCCCATCAGGCAGTAGGCGAGCACCTCCGGGTCCATGCGGCGCACCTCGCCGGCCTCCATGGCGCGCGTGAGGCCGCTCACGTAGCCCCGGGCGAAGCGGTCGTAGTAGCGGCGGTAGCAGGCCTCGTCCACGAACTCCGCCTGCCGCACCACGCGGTAGAGGTTGGGGTGCTGGCGCACGAACTGGAAGAAGGCCCGCAGGCCCTCGCGCTCCACGTCCACGCGGCCCTCGCACTCCGCCGTGGACTCGGCGATGAGGCGGCGCAGGCGCGTGCCCAGCTCGTCCACCACCTCCACGAAGATGGACTGCTTGTCGGGGAAGTAGACGTAGAACGTCCCGAGCGCCACGCCCCCCTTTCGCGTGATGTCCGCGATGGAGGCACGCTCGTAGCCCTTCTCCCCGAAGACCGACTCGGCGGCCTTCAACAGCTTCGCACGCGTCCGCTGGCCTCGCGGCGTGACGGGTCCGGAGCGGTCTGGAGAAGCTGAAGCCCGATTCATGTTTCACCTAGCGGTAGCACCCGGCTGGGAGGGTGTCAAAGCACGGTCGATGGCCTCACGCGTCAAACCGGACGCTCGACGCGCGGCGTCAGCGTTCGTGCGGTGCTGACGGGCGCGGAGCCTACTCCGAATGTCCAGGACTCACGGGCGCGCGGCGCCTCCAGGGAGCCGTGGGCCACCACACGCCGACCGTTCACCCGAGCACGACTCGGGGACTCCATCCGCGCGGTCAGTGACCTCCCGCCGACGCCTCGCCCGGCGGATCCGTACACCTTCGGCCGCGGATCACCCACACAGTTGGCGGCCGCCACCGCACGCCGTCCCAGGGTTGCATCCTTGGAACATCAAATATAAATTATCTGCGCCCTTGTCGAACTGCCTATAAATTCAAGCCAATGCGCCACATGCACCTGGATGAACAAGACCTCCGCATCATCGACCTGTTGCAGCGCGATGGCCGCGCCACGCAGCTGGAGCTGGCGCGCGCGGTCAAGCTCTCCCAGCCCGCGGTGGCGGAGCGCATCCGCAAGCTGGAGGAGCGCGGAGTCATCACCGGCTACTCGGCGCGTGTGGACGCGGCGAAGCTCGGCAAGGACATCACCGCCTATATCGGGGTGAGCATCGAGCACCCGAAGTATTTCGACGACTTCGCGAAGAAGGTGTTGTCGCTGCCGGACGTCCTGGAGTGCCACCGCGTGGCGGGCCTGGACTCATACCTGCTGAAGGTGAAGACGGCGAACACGAAGTCGCTCGACTCGCTGTTGGTGGGGACGCTGCGGACCATCGCGGGCGTCACCCGCACACAGACCACCATCGTCCTGACGTCCATGAAGGAGGACACGCATGTGCATGTGCCTCCAGAACCCCCCAAAGGAGCGTGAGCCATGAGCGCCGACGCGATGAGTGCCCCCCTTCCCCCCTCGCCCGTGTGGCGGCTGGCCCAACGGATGTCCCGCGTCAAGACGTCCGCCGTGCGTGAAATCCTCAAGGTCGCGGAGCAGCCGGACATCCTCTCGTTCGCGGGAGGGCTGCCCGCGCCGGAGCTCTTCCCGCTGGAGGCCATCGCCGAGGCCCACGCCGAGGCGCTGGCCACCGACGGCCGCGCCGCGCTCCAGTACAGCACCACCGAGGGCTTCGGCCCGCTGCGCGAGTGGATCTGCGGCCACCTCCAGAAGCGCGGCCGCCAGTCCAACGCGGACCAGGTGCTGATCACCAACGGCTCGCAGCAGGGCATCGACCTGGTGGCCAAGGTGCTGCTGGACCCCGGTGACCTGGTCATCGTGGAGAACCCCAGCTACCTCGCGGCGCTCCAGACGTTCGGCGCCTACGAGGCGCGCTTCGCCACCGTGAGCAGCGACGACCAGGGCATGCGCACCGACGACCTGGAGCGCCTGCTGGCCACGCACCGGCCCAAGCTGGTGTACGTGGTGGCCAACTTCCAGAACCCCAAGGGCACCACCCTCTCCCTGGAGCGGCGGCGCGAGCTGGTGCGGCTGGCCCAGCAGCACCGCTTCCTCATCCTGGAGGACGACCCGTACGGCGAGCTGCGCTTCCGCGGCGAGCACCTGCCGTCCCTGGCCGCCTTCGACGACGAGGGCGTCGTGGTGTCGCTGGGCACCTTCTCCAAGACGCTGGCCCCCGGCATGCGCCTGGGCTGGGTGGCGGGCCCGCGCGACTTCGTGCGCAGCCTCGCCATCGCCAAGCAGTCCACGGACCTGCACACCGCCACGCTGGCCCAGCGCGCGGTGGTGAAGCTGCTGGCGCGCTTCGACTACGCGGCCCACCTGGAGTCGCTGCGCCCCATCTACGGCGAGCGCGCCCAGGCCATGCTGGGAGCCCTCCAGGCGCACATGCCCGCCGGCACGCGGTGGACCCACCCCGAGGGCGGCATGTTCCTCTGGGTGGAGCTGCCCGGCGGCCTGGACGCCCAGGCGCTGCTGCCCAAGGCGGTGGAGCAGAAGGTGGCCTTCGTCCCCGGGAGCCCCTTCTTCGCCAACACCCCGCGCCCGGAGTTCATGCGCCTCAACTACTCCAACCGCCCGCCCGAGCTCATCGTGGAGGGCATGCGCCGCCTGGGCGGCGTGATTGCAGCGGAGCTGAGGTAGGCCGCGCCGTCCACGGCGAGCCCATGCCGCGCCGCGTCGGAGACGACGCGGCGCTTTTCGTTCCGGCGAAGTTGAAGCTTGAATCATGTTTCAAGCCTCTCGCCGCTGGCCAGCGCGGGCGCGGTTGCGTACCCTGCGCGGCATTTCATTTCGTACCACCCACCTGCTGGAGAGGGACACATGCAGCTCAAGGACCTGAAGATCATCGTGACGGGCGGCGCCCAGGGCATGGGCGCCCACTTCGCGCAGCGTCTGCATGAGGCGGGCGCCCAGGTGGCCGTGGGTGACGTCGCCGAGGACCGCCTCGCCGCGCTGCCCGCCGGCATCCACCGCCGCAAGCTGGACGTGTCCTCCGAGGAGGACATCATCTCCTTCGTCGGCTGGGCGCAGGACGCCATGGGCGGCCTCAACGGCCTCATCAACAACGCGGGCATCCTCCGCGACGCGCTGCTGGTGAAGAAGGACCGCACCACGGGCGAGGTGAAGAAGCTGTCCACCGCGGACTGGAACGCCGTCATCGGTGTCAACCTCACGGGCGCCACGCTGATGGTGCGCGAGGTGGTGGCGAAGATTGCCGAGTCCGGCCAGAAGGGCGGCGTCGTCGTCAACATGTCGTCCATCGCCCGGCACGGCAACCGCGGCCAGTCCAACTACGTGTCCGCGAAGGCGGCGCTGGCGGCCAACACCGTCACCTGGTCGCGCGAGTTCGGCCCCTTCGGCGTGCGCGTGGGCGCGGTGGCTCCGGGCATGATTGAGACGCCGATGACGCAGGGCATGAACCAGAAGGCCCGCGACGCGCTGGTCTCCGCCATCCCCGTGGGCCGCATCGGCGTGCCCGAGGACATCTGGCTCGCGGTGAAGTTCATCATCGAGTGCGACTACTTCAACGGCCGCACCATCGACGTGGACGGCGGCCTCAACTTCTGAGGCCCCTCCCTGAAGCGCCCGGGCGGCACGCCGCCGTGTCCCCGGGCACTCGCCCACCGGTGGCGCTCACCGCCGGCTGGCATCGCTGAGGCGCAGGTCCCTCAGCACCGCGGGCTCGTCCGCATACAGCAGCCTGTAGGCGCTGTAGCTGCCGAGCACCTTCTTCACGTACTCGCGCGTCTCGTCGAAGGAGATGTGCTCCACCCACTCGTCGAGCTCCGCCTCGGGCAGCGCGTGCCGCCAGCGCTCCACCGCGCGGGGACCGGCGTTGTAGGCCGCCACCGCGTAGGCGACGTTGCCGCCGAAGTGCCTGAGCAGCTGTCCCAGGTACGCCGCCCCCAGGCGGATGTTCGTCGTGGGCTGGAGCAGCGCGGACTCGCCCGGCGGCGGCAGGGCCAGCGACTCCGCCACCTGCCGCGCCGTGGCCGGCATCAGCTGCGCCAGCCCCAGCGCCCCCGTGGCCGAGCGCGCGCGGGCGTTGAAGCGGCTCTCCTCCCGGATGAGCCCCTGGAGCAGGTCCGGGTCCACGCGGTGGGCGCGGGCATGGCGCGCGATGTGCGTCCGGTAGGCCAGCGGCCACATCGCCTCCCAGATGGGGCGTGACGCGGCGCTCAGCGGGCCGCGCACCTCCTGCCGCAGCGACGTCCGCGCCACCTGCCGCGCGGCCCGGCCGCGGCCGGTGCGCCGGAGCGCCTGGTACAGCAGCCGCGCGGGGGCCTCGGACAGGCCGCGCGCGTCCACCGCCTGGAACTCCTCCGCCGCGCCGGGCACGCCCAGCCGCAGCAGCTCCACGCCCGCGAGGAAGCGCGCGTCCCGGGCGAGCGGGCCCGGGCGCAGCGGCCATCGCTCCTCGGACTCGCCCACCTCCTCCAGCGCTTCCGCCTCCGGGTCACCGGCCCGGCCCGAGCCCCCCGTGCCCTCCAGGGCCTCGGGGCCGGCGGGCCTGGGGTGCAGCCGTGCCACGCGCTCCGGCGCCAGCAGCGCGAGCCGCGAGCGCGCCAGCATTCCGTACCAGGCCACGGGGCGCTCGGTGGCGATGTGCTCGTAGCCGTCGAGCGCCTCGGGCGCGGACGCCCCCGCCTCCTGCACGCGCGCGCGCCAGTAGCGCGCGCGCCAGAGGGCCTCGTCCGTGCGCGCCGCCTCGGGCAGCGCCTCCACCGCCTCCAGCGCGGCCAGGGCCTCCGGGGCGTTGGCGTTGCGGGAGTGCAGCCAGAAGGCGCGGAAGAGCGCCTCCGATGCGAAGTTGCCCGCAGGGTAGCGCCGCGCCGCTTCCTCGTAGCGCGCGAGCGCCGCGTCCACGTCACCGGTGCGCTGGAGCAACCAGGCCTCGAAGAAGAGCGCGTCATCCGCGTAGCCGTGGTCCGGGTAGTCCCGCGCGAGCGTGGCGTACGTGTCGATGGCCGCCTTCGGGTCCACCACCGACTGGGAGTAGCCCAGGGTGTAGAGCGCCTGCGGGCGCAGCTCCGACGTCGCACAGCCCGACACCATGGGACGGAGCACGTCGATGGCGCGGCGGTGCTTGCGCTCCTTGCGCAGGGCCCGGCCGTAGGCGAGGTGCGCGCGGCAGGCGAGCGCGTCCGGCATCTCCAGGTGCGGCAGCACCCGGTTCAGCAGGGCCATGCCCGCGTGGTTGCGGTGCAGCTCCACCAGGGCCTCCGCGCGGCGCACCCGCCACTTGAGCGGCAGGGGCAGCCCCTTCAGCCGCTGCTCCGCGCGCATCGCCTCGCGCGACAGCGGACTCGTGGCCCATACCTCCAGCAGCGCGCGGTGCTCCGCGTTGTACTGCCCCTGCGCTCGCGCCAGGTCGCAGATGGCGAGCAGCGCCTTCATCCGCAGCGCGTCCGGGCCTCGCGACTGGCGGCTGTCGATGAGCTCCTGGAGCGCCGTCAACGCACCCGGGATGTTGCCCCTCCGCTGGAGCACCCGCGACAGGCTGAAGCGCGCTTCCGGGTAGAGGGGCGAGCCTGGGCTCACCGCGCGGTAGTGCTCCGCCGCCCGGTCCAGCGCGCGGAGCCGCTCGTGGGCCTGGGCGGCCCGCAGCAGGCCGTGGTCCCTCAGCGCGGTATAGTCCTGCGACAGCGCGGCGAACTCCTCGGCCGCCACCGCGAACTGGCCCGACAGCAGGGCGCTCTGCGCCATGAGGAAGCGGACCTGCGGGGTGGCCTCCTCCCGGGCGAGCAGCGCCCGCGCGCGCTTGTAGCGGCCCCGCCGGAACTCGGCGTGCGCCTCCGCCAGCGTGCCCTCCGCGAAGTACGGCGTGAGCTGCTCAAGCCCGAAGGCCTCGGTGGCCAGCTCCCCATCGGAGGGCTGCGCCGCCGGCGAGTCGAGCAGCGCCTCCAACCGCTCCTCGGAGAGCACCTCGTCGGGCTCCTCCTCCAGAGGTGCCTGCGCCCGGGACGCAGTCGCCCCCAGCATGCCCGCGCACGCGAGGAACATCACGGCACCTGCTCGAAGTCCGACCATGACCGCCCTCTTCTGTGGACCAGGGGCGGCAATGCATCGTCACGCGGCGTGAGTTGGGGAGCCGCCCCCCGTGCGCTTCAGGGCGCGCGCGTCAGCCAGCGGATACAGCGACGGTGTGTGCGCCCGGGACATTGCTCGAAACACAACGGCCTCGCTCCGCGCACGTCCGTTGCTGACCCATGAGAACTAGTGCAACTAGATTGCATGTACATCCTGACCGTGCCATATGTCCTGGCCGCGCGTGGCGACACCTGCCCGCGCCGTTCTCCACCTAGCGCCGGAACACGCGATGCATCTACGAACTCTCCATCTGGCCCTCCTGGCCGCGACGGCCATCCTCCTGGGGGGCTGCGGCTCCTCTGACAACCCCGAGCCTCCGGAGTGTGGTGGCCATGGCCACCTGCACGGCGACCACTGCCACTGCGACGAGGGCTACACCGCGCAGGGCGACACCTGTGTGCCCTCCGAGGAGCCCGTCGTCGAGTGTGGTGGCCATGGCCACCTGCACGGCGACCACTGCCACTGCGATGAGGGCTACACCGAGCAGGAGGGCACCTGCGTCCCGTCCGAGGAACCGACGCCCGACTGCGGTGAACACGGCCACGCTCACGGCGACCACTGCCACTGTGACGCCGGATACGTCGAGCAGGACGGAACCTGCGTCCCGTCCGAAGCGCCCACGCTCGACTGTGGCGAACATGGCCATGCTCACGGCGACCACTGCCACTGCGATGAGGGCTATGCCGAGCAGGAGGGCACCTGCGTCCCGTCCGAAGTGCCCGCGCTCGATTGTGGCGAACACGGCCACGCCCACGGCGACTACTGCCACTGTGATGCCGGATACGTCGAGGTGGATGGCACCTGCCTCCCGGAGCCGCCGCCCGGCTCCCCGGAGCAGCCCGGATAAGCGCGGGTCCCTATTCGGCGCACCCTCCGACACCGGCAGCCATGCCCAGGTGCTGAATGACGCGGGGCCAGTGCCACGCCGCCTCCGCGCACCAACTACAAGCGGGTGCGCCCATCGGCAGGCGCACCAGCGGGTCCGAGGGGAGGAGCCTCCCCGGGGCTCACTGCTCCAGGTCGCTGACAATCCGTCCCATGGGCGACGGCTCACCGCGCAGCTTCTGGAAGAAGTTCCGGTTGTCCGTGCCCGAGTCGAAGACGCTCAACGTCTGGTCGATGCTGTTCCCGTTGGGGCGCATGCCCGAGTAGTCCTGCCGCAGCGGCAGCCCGTGCTCCGCGCGAAGCTTGTTCTCGCTGGGCGCCCAGCCCGAAGGCGTGTGCGGCGTGGGACGCAGGCCAATCGTCTCGAACTCCTCCGTCAGGCGCAGGCGCTCCTCGACCGTGTCCTTCATGGCGGACGTGTACTGGGGGTGCTGCTTGAAGACGCCCGCGTCGCCGTGCCTGCTGGCCGCCAGCGGGCTGACCTGGAGCCCGTTGGCCGCGCGCCAGGCGTGAACGGACTCGTGGCCCAGGCTGTTGAAGCGCGGCCCCGCGCCCTGCTCGTCGTACTTGATGTCGCTGGGCCGGCCCGCGCTGGGCTGACCGCCGTAGCGGTACGCCGGGCGCGTCGAGGCGTAGGTGCCGTCGTTCCGGGGAACGTGCGAGTTCGGCATCTTCGCGTCGTTCCGGCCCGAGGAGATGTCCATCACCGTCACGGGGTTCCGCGGGGTGCCCGTCACGCCGGGGTTCACGGCCTGCGTCCGGCCGTCGAGCTCCGTCATCAGCCGGTGGCCCTCGGGCTGGCTCATCAGCCGGTGGGTGGAGCCGCGCACGTCCGACGTGAAGTCCGCGAAGTCCGCGCCGGACTGGCCGCTGTCACGGCGGGTCCGGATGCCCTGGAGGTCCGGGTGGACCACGCCGTAGTCCGTGGGCTTGAGCTGGTGCTTGCCCGCCTGCAGCTCGCCAGGCGTCGGACGGGGCACGGCGGGCTTCGCCGGGGACTCCAGCTTGGGGGGCGCGCTGTTCGCGCGGGGACGCGAGGCGGAGGAGGACGCAGGGGGCTTGGGCGCGGAGAAGGAGGGCTTCGAGCGGAGCTTCATGGGAGCCTCGGGGGCAGGAGGTAGGCGACGCCCTGACACCAGAGCATCTCCCGTGCCCACCCGAGGCCCGTCAGGCCCCGCATGGTGCTCCCTGTGATTCCAATGGGTTCCGAGTCCCCAGGGGACGTCCCTGGGCCCCTCGGCCGATGAGCGCGCTCACCGCCTGGTGACTGGCGTCACCACCACTGCCACGTCTGGCGGCGAATGGGCTCCACGCGGCGGCGGACGCTGCGGTGACCCGGCGTCTTGCAGCCACACCGCCTGCCGGCGATGCAGCCCTCCTCGATGCTGTCGTGGGAGCCCGCGACGGGCGCACGGGGGGTGGAGGTGGAGCGGGATGCGCGGCGTGAGCGCGACCGGCGGCAACGGTGACAGGCGCTTCCCAGCGTCCAGGGCATCATCGCGCCACCTCCCCAGGGACAGGGCTGCACGCACCACGGCACTCCGCTTCGCAAGGGGGCTTCGTCGCCAGTTCCATGGATGGACTCCGGGGCACACGTCCACATCATCCAAACGGTCCAGACGGACCACGAAAGGCAACCTTCATGCCTTTCAACGGACAAACGCAGGCCCCTGGTTTTCCTGGCGGCCCCTGAGCGGGAGCGAGATGAAAGGACTGTGCGCGTGTGAAATAGACAGCACACCGCGCGACGCGGGTGCCACCGGAACACCGCGCCCGGCACCGACAGTCACCGCGAATGCGTTCGCCGCGCGCACAACCTCACACGCCGTCCACGGCGGCCCGTCCGTTACCCGACGCCACCATTCGACTCACGGGTGACTGGCGGACTGGAGGTGCAATCCCGAGATTCTGAGTTATTCAGGAAGAAGCGGTGGGGCCCGTCGGTTCTGGGTAGCGGAAACGGAGGCCCGACCGCATCTTCGGACACGGCGCGAGCGAGCGCCGCCTCCAGGTGGCGGCAGCGCCACCCGGGCAGCCCTCTTCAGACAGGGAGGGAGTCCCAGACCAGGGGTGCGCGGCGAGGGGCACCCACCGCTAGACGAGGTCGAGGGGCATCATCGTGCCCGCCTCGAACTCCGGGGCGCGACGCAGCTGGTCCAGCACGCGCGGCGCGCAGCGCAGGTGGAGCATGGGCATGGCGCCCGGCTCGCTCACCGAGCGCACCGCGCCCAGCAGATGGTGTGCCTCCAGCCAGCGCATGAGGCTCTGGTGGAAGCGCGCGCTCTCGGCCAGGCCGGACTGGTGGACCTCCGCGCGCGAGCGCAGCGGCGGACGTGGGGACGTGCGTCCACGCGCCGCCGCGGGGGGCTCCTCGCGGGGCATCACCGTCACGTCAATCCAGTCCGGCTGGGTGTCCGAGCCCGCGGCGCCCGGCAAGGGGCGCACGCGCGCGGATACACCGGGGACGCCGCCCGCCACGACGTCCCCCCATTCGCCATTCTTCCTGCTCATGGCCTCTTCCTCCCCCGGGTCCGGCGCGCGCAATGGCGCCGACCCCGGCTTCAACCACCACCACCGTCACCTGAATACGGCCAGGCCCTTGCCTGTCTTGTGCGTACCCGACCGAGGGAGCTTCACCGCATTCGACAGGATCAAATCCCTCACCTCGAGCGCCGTCAAGTCAGGGGCACGGCAACGGTACAGCGCCGCGATACCCGCTACATAAGGCGCTGCCATGCTCGTGCCACTCATTCGCTCGTAGAACGCCTGGTTGTTACAACGACGCTCCGTGCTGGAATAGACATTCACACCATAACCCATGATGTCCGGCACGACGCGCCTACCCACGGTGCCACTCGCGGAGAATGTGGCCACGTTACGTGCGAAGTCGACCGCGCCGACAGCCAGTGACTCCGGAAAGGCGGCTGGATAACCAACCGTGTCGGGGCCACTGTTGCCTGCCGCCACAACTGGGAGGACGTTGCTGTCGAGCAGGCGACGAATCATCGTCTGGAGCGCGCGCAGGTTGAGGTTGTAGTCGGCCTCCGAGATGCCGGGCGGCGGCAGCAGCGGGAAGCCGAGCGACAGGTTGACCACCGCGGGCCGCGTCGAGTTCTCCGGCCGGCTGAACTGGTGCAGCAGCCACTCCATGCCCGCGGCCACGCGGCCCAGGCTGGTGCGGATGGTCTCCGATTCGATGACGGACGCGACGTAGAGGTCCACCTCCGGGGCGACGCCGTGGTGCACGCCCGCGGCGATGCCGCACACGTGCGTGCCGTGGCCATCCGGGTCGAAGCCGCGGATGTCGCGCGCCGGGTTGTGCGGCGAGTTGGGGAAGAGCGACACGTAACGGAACTGGATGACGCGCGCGGCGTGCTCGGGGTGGTCCGCGTCCACGCCGGTGTCGAGGATGCCGAGCATGACGCCCGCGCCGCGGATGCCCTGGGCGTGGGCCAGCGGGACGCCGGACTCGTCGGGCCACTCGCGCTCCGCCAGCGAGGACATGCCCCGGTTGCGCGGCCCGGGTTGTCCCGCCGACACGGGGCCGGGGAAGGACAGCGGGACGACGTCGGGGATGAACTCGAAGTCGCGCTCCAGCTCGCCGCGGGCCTCCTTCTCGGTGTGGTCCTCGTAGAAGTGGGCCATGGTGGCGCCGATGAGCGGCATGTACCGGTAGCTGCCCGGCTCCGCGCCCGTCTGCTCCGCCACCGTCGCGCCCGGCATGGGCGGCGTGGTGGCGTCCGCGCCCCGCGTGCCCCGCGCGGCCTTCGCGCCCCGGCCCTTGCGGCGGCGCTCCTCCTGCCCGCTGACGGGCGGACGCGGGCCGGGCAGCGTGGCCGAGCGCAGGCCGAGCGCGGAGAGCGTGTCCGGCGCCTTGTGCGCCACCGTGAAGCGCAGCGCCGTGGTGCGCGGCAGCACGCGCTCACCCTGCTCCGTGCCGCGAGGACCCACGCGCGCCTGCGTCTCGATGGACTCCTTTGGAACCAACAGGTAGGACTTCATGAGTTGTGTGCTCCTTGAACCACCGTGCAACACCAGACGCATGCGGCAAGGGCGTCCAGCACCAGGTCAGCGCCCTTCGCGTGCGGAGCCTCTCGCGTGCGACGGGGGCGATGGGGACGCGCTCGTGGCCGCGCGCCCTCGACAGGGAGGGCCCGACAGCGCGCCTTCCGCGCCGCGTGCCCGTGACGGGCTCCCACCGGGACCTCCAGGCCGGCGGGTGAGTCCATGGCGTCCTCCGGAGGCTGCGGATGGCGCGGCCACGAGCACACGAGCCCCGTGCGGCCTCGCGCGCCCGGCACATGGTGACGTCCTCCTCTCGGCGTCATGCCTGGCCTCCTTCCTCCGTGGGCCCTGGGTTCCCCGTTCGATTGGACAGGAAGGGCCTGACAAAAAACCACGGATTTCCCGCAGTACACGCACGAATAGGGTAATTCGGTTCTAGCTGGCCTGGCTCGAACGTCCGGAAGTGGGAGCGATTCCCTCCCGGGTACGAGCGGGGTGCCCGGAGGCACACAGGAGCGGTGTCCTCCAGCCGACCTCGGGCAGGGTGAGGCCGGGAAAGACTCCGCTCCGACAATTGTTCGCCCACATCCCCCCGCCCGGATTAAGGGTGGGGAGTCTGCTTCTCCTGGAGCCGCCCGACGTGATTCCCTACTGGCACGCCCCCTCGCTGCAGCTGGGGCCCCTCAAAATCGAGCCCTTCGGCATCTTCGTCGCGGTGGGCATCGTGCTGGCCGCACGCCTGCTTGGCCGTCAGGCCGAGAAGGAGGGGCTCAACCCGGAACCTCTCGCCGACTTCGCGCCCTGGGGCGTGGGCATCGGTGTCGTCGTGGGTCACTGGGTGCACCTGTTCTTCTACCACCCGGAGGAGCTGTCCAAGAGCCCGTTCCAGATACTGAAGGTCTGGGACGGCCTGTCCTCGTTCGGCGGGCTCCTGGGCGGCATCCTGGCCGCCGTCGTCTTCTTCAAGGTGCGCAAGCTGCGCTTCTCCGACTACGCGGACGCGTTCGCGCTGGGGGTGGCGCCGGGCTGGGCGGTGGCGCGCCTGGGCTGCTTCGCGGTGCATGACCACCCGGGCGTGCCCACCGACTTCTTCCTCGCGGTGGCCTTCCCCGGCGGCCCCCGGCACGACCTGGGCATGTACGACGCCATGGCGCTCTTCGCCATCACCGGCGTGCTGTACGCGCTGCGCAACGCGGGGAAGCTGAAGGGGCGGCTGCTGCCGCTGCTGGCGGTGCTGTACTCCGTGTGCCGCTTCTTCTTCGACTTCCTGCGCGCCACGGACATGTCCTACGTGGACGCCCGCTACTTCGGCATGACGCCCGCGCAGTACGGCTGCATCGCGCTGCTGCTCTATGGCGCGTGGGGCCTGCTGCGGCGCCGCGAGCCGGGCACCGCGTCCCCCCCGCCCTCGGCGCCCAAGAGCACGGGGACGGTGGGCGCGCGGTAGAGCGGCGCGGCCCGCCTGGGCGCGGGGCGGTCCACATCCCCGGCCCGGAGCTCCGGCGTCCCGCGCCCGGGCCTCCGGGCCTTCTCGCCGGGTGGCATGAGGAGGCTGCTGCATGAAGGCGCTCGCGTACGACGCGGTCATGACGCCCCTGGGCTGGCTGGGACTCAACGCCGCCCGGCGCAAGCTGCTGCGGGGCCTGTCCGGCCACGTGCTGGAGGTGGGCACCGGCACGGGCCTGGCGCTGCCCGGCTATCCGGACGCCGTCACCGAAGTCACCGCCATCGACGTGGATGAAGCGGCGCTCGCGCGCGCCCGGCGGCGGCGGCCGGATGCCCGGCTGCTGTGCGCGAGCGTCGAGTCCCTGCCCTTCCCCGCCGCCTCCTTCGACGCCGTGGTGTCCTGCCTGGTGTTCTGCAGCGTGGAGGCCCCGGCGCGGGCCCTGGCGGAGATCTTCCGGGTGCTGCGGCCCGGCGGCGCGCTGCGCATGCTGGAGCACGTGCGCGCGCCGTCGCCCGCCCTGGCCACCGTGCAGGACCTGCTCACCCCCGCTTGGAGACGGGTCAGCGGCGGGTGCCGGCTGGACCGGGAGACCTTCTTCCTGGTGGAGCGCGCGGGCTTCGACATCGAGCGGCGGGTGCAGCGGCTCCAGGGCATCAGCGAGCTCATCATCGCCCGGCGTCCGCCGGCCTGACGCTCAGGCCGGCGCGGGCATGCGCAGCCCGGCGAGCTTTCGGTCCGTGAGGACGGTGTGGACCTGGGCGATGCGCCCGTCCGCGCCGAGCTCCACGCGCAGCACCATCCGGGTGCTCAGCAGCGGGTCTCGCTCCGACGGCGGGTAGACGGCGACCACCGCCGGCAGCCCGTTGAGCATCCGCAGCTCCACGGCCACGGCCGGGCCGCGCAGCTCCAGCAGCCGCCGGTAGAGCAGGAACACGCGAGGCAGCCCCTGCACGGGGACGCGCGCCGCGCGCGCCTGGCCTCCACCATCCGAGAGCGCGCGCACGTCGCTGGCGAGCAGGGACTCCGCCGCCGCCACGTCCCCCGCCAGGAGCGCGCCCAGGAACCCCTCCAGCGCGGCGCGCGTGCGCGCCTGGAGCTCCCGCGTGGGGAGGCAGCGGGCGCGGTCATACGCCGCCATGGCCGCCCGGGCGCGGTGGTGCACCACCTTCACGTTGGGCTCGCTCATGGCGAGCGCCTCGGCCACCTCGCGCACCGAGTAGTCGAACACGTCGCGCAGCAACAACACCGCCCGCTGCTTCGGCGACAGCGCCTCCAGCGCCAGCAGGAAGGCGAAGGAGACGCTCTCCAGCAGCGCGTAGCGCCCCTCTGTCGAGCCCCCTCCCGGGAGCCGCGCCTCCACGCCCGGGGGCGGGAGCTCCTCCTCGCCCGTGTCCAGCGGCGAGGGCAGCCAGGGCCCCACGTAGCCCTCGCGCCTGCGGCGCCGCAGGAGGTCCCGGGCGAGGTTCACCGCCACCCGCGTCAGCCAGGGGCGCAGCGCCTCCGGGCGCCCGGGCGGCGCGGCGAGGGCGCGCGCGAAGGTCTCCTGCACCAGGTCGTCCGCGTCCGCCGACACCCCCGTCATGCGGTAGCAGAGCCCCCAGAGGAAGCGCTCATGCCGGCGCGCCGCCTCCGCCAGTCCTCCGTGCGCGTGGCGCGACATGCGTCAGCCCCCCGCCGCCTGGCGCTGCGCCGCCTGCTGCCCGGCGAGCAGCGCGCTCGCCGCCGCCTCGGCGCTGGCGAAGGTGGCATCCGCGAGCGTCCCCTCCGGCCCCACCCAGTCTCCCACCCGGTACAGCCCGCGCACGTGAGGCACCTCCACGGAGGGACGCCCGGAGAGGCCGCCCGCCTCCGCCGATGGCAGCCAGTTCGACACGAGCAGCGAGGGCCGGTAGCGGCGCGCCACCACCGCCATCCGCCAGCCCGGTTGGAGCACGTCCATCACCGCCTCCAATCGCTCCTCGCTCGCCTCCGGGCCGCCGCCGCCCAGGTATTGCATCACGTGGACCATCGCGCCGCCCTCCGGCGCCAGCTTCGCGACCGCCGAGTGCACGGAGGCATACCAGGGTCCGTCGGCGCCGAGCGCGAACAGCGCGTCCGGGCGGGGCAGCCGGGACAACCCCAGCTCCAGCGTGGCCGCCCTCACCGGCACCGCGCGCGCCGCGTCACGGGCCAGGGCCGCGTCACCGGGCAGCAGCTCCGCCGCGTCACCGGGCCCGCCCGCCACCACCACCGCGTCCGCCGCCTGCTCCGCCCCGTCCGCCAGCCGCACGCCCCGCACCTGGGCGCCCGTGGGATCCAGCAGGACGGCGCCCACCTTCGCGGACAACTCCAGCCGCGCGCCCGCCTCGCGCGCGCGGGCCTCCAGCGCCGAGACGAGCGTGCTCCACCCGCCATCCACGTAGCGCACGTCCGGCCGGCCCTGGAGCAGCGTCACGGCGACCTCGGCGCTCAGCGCGTCCATGTCCGCGCAGTACGTCGTCACCCGCGTCAGCGCCATCATCACGTCGCGCGCGTCCGGGTTCGACAGGTGCTGCTCCACCCACGCGCGCATCGGCGTGCGCGCCAGCCGCGCCGGGTCCACGCCGCCGAGCCCCGCGAACAGCTTCGCGAGCTCCAGCTTGCCCGACAGCCCCAGCGCGTCCGTGGTCATCATGGAGACGAGCCCCCGCGGCATCGTGTGCAGGCGCCCGCCGCGCAGCAGATAGGAGCCCGCGCCGGGAGCGCCTCCCGCCGGCCTCACCCCCAGCCCGCCGAGCACGCGCAGCGCCGCGCCACCCTCGTACAGCGCATGCGCGCCGAGGTTGAAGCGGAAGCCCTCCACGTCCGCCGTCTGCCCCCGGCCGCCGAGCTGCTTCGAGCGCTCGTACAGCGTCACCGCGAAGCCGCCGCGCGCCAGCAGCGCCGCTGCGGCCAGGCCGCCCAGTCCCCCGCCAATCACCGCCACTCGAGGTGTCCGCATCCGATGTCCTCCGCCGAAAAGGCCCGGTGAAATTCCGGGCATCCGGCGACACCACGACGACGCGGTGCGAAAGGTTACACGGCGGAGAAGGCACGCCCGCCGCCCTCGCGAGAACCTTCCGTCCACGGTGTGTTTTTGAGCGACTTCGCGCGGCGCTCCCTCTGGGAGCCGGGTCCACACCAACCCCGCGAGTCGCTTCCATCGAGGCAATGTCAGAGGTAGCCGTAGACTCTTTCGTGCACCGGCGGACTTCCCCGCCGGCGAGCCTCGAGGCATTCACGCATGAGAAAGCTCCTCGCCGCCCTGCTCGCTCTTCCCGTTCTCACCGCCTGTGGCCCCGCGCCGGAGTCCGACTCGAACGATGTGCAGGTGGCGCCCCTGGGCGCCGAGGTCGACTCCACCGGGCAGGCGCTGTCCAGCGCGCCCCAGGAGCGCTCCATCCGGCTGCGCACCGGCGTGACGCTGCGCTACGTGGAGCAGGGCGTGAAGGGGGGAACGGCGGTGGTGTTCCTCCACGGCTTCTCGGACTCACACCACACGTGGGACCTGAACGTGCCCACCTTCCCGCGCAACCACCACGTCTACGTGCTGGACCAGCGGGGCCATGGGGACTCGACGCGCCCGGCGTGCTGCTACACGCAGCAGTCCTTCGCCGCGGACGTGGCGGCCTTCCTGGACGCGATGGGCGAGCAGAGCGCCATCATCGTCGGCCACTCCATGGGCAGCTTCATCGCGCAGCAGGTGGCGCTCGACTTCCCGCGCCACGTGAAGGGGCTGGTGCTGGTCGGCTCGGCGCCCACCGTCGCCGGCAACCCGGTGGCGCTGGAGCTGAAGTCGCTCGTGGACACGTTCGAGGACACGGTGGACCCTGAGTTCATCCGTGCGTTCCAGGAGAGCACCTTCGCCCGCGCCGTCCCCGCGTCGTACATCGACAGGCTCGTCTCCGAGAGCAGCAAGGTGCCCGCGCGCGTGTGGCAGGACGCGCTGGACGGACTGCTCGCGGAGGACCACTCGGCGCGGCTGGGCCGCATCCGCGTGCCGGTGCTCGTCATCGGGGGTGACCAGGACGGCTTCTTCCCCGTCGCGGAGCAGCGGGCGCTGGCGAACGCGCTGCCGGACGCCGACTTCGTCCTGTACCCGGGCACGGGCCACGCGCCCCACGCGGAGCAGCCGCAGCGCTTCAAGCAGGACGTGACGCGCTTCCTGCGCGCGGTGGCGCGCTAGCAGGCAGGCGCGGGCGCGCCCGGGGCGGATGGCCCGGGCGCCGGCCCCGGAGGGCTACCAGTTCTTCACGGACTTGAGGTCGAAGACGTCCGGGTAGCCGTTGGCGCGCAGGTGATGAGCGGCCTGGGCGCTGCGGCCTCCGGCGGCGCAGTACACCACCACGGGCGTGCCGGGCGGCCCGACCTCGGCCAGCCGCCGGGGCAGCTCCTGCACGGGGATGTTCCGGGCGGGCTCCGGGTGCCCTTCCTGGAATTCCTGCGGCGTTCGCACATCCAGCAGCACCGCGCCTTCGGCGACGAGCTGCCGGGCCTTCTCCGAGAGTTCCTGAGGCGTCATGCCCCCACTCTAAGGCCGGCGGCGGCGCGGTGGCCCTGCCGAAAACTGGAGGTGCCGGCCGAGGGCGCTACAGTCCTGTACCACCCATGCGACTCGACAAGCATGCACTCCTGGGCCAGCTCGCCGAGCGCCTCCAGCAGAGCGACCGGCTGGCCCATCGCGCCGAGGCCGACGCCCGCGAGGCGGCGCGCAGCCTGGCCACGGAGTCCGAGAAGAAGGAAGACGGGCGCGCCGCGCTGGAGTTCGGGAGCCTCGCCACCGGGCAGGCCCAGCGCGCGCGGCGGGTCCAGGAGGAGCTTCAGGCGCTGATGAAGTTCAGCGAGGGAGCGCTGCCGCGCTTCACCCGGCAGGGGCCGGTGGGGCTGGGCGCCATCGTGGACGTCAGCACGGAGGACGAGGACGGCTTCTCCGAGCGCACCTTCTTCGTGCTGCCCGCCGGCGCGGGCACCGAGCTGACGGGCCCCGGGGGCGACGGCTTCCTGTCCGTCATCACCCCGGCCTCGCCCGTGGGCAGGGCCCTCATGGGCCGCAAGGCGGGCGACACCGTGGAGGTGACGCTGGCGGGCGAGGTTCGCGAATGGACGGTGCTCGAGGTCGCATGATGTCGTGCCCTTGACGAATGCCCGGGGGGCGGTAGCACCGAAGGCGCCCGCCGCGCGTGAATCCGAGAAAGATGTCTTCTTCGTCTTCACCGCAAATCCAGGCACAGCCTCTGCCCCCACCGCTGCCGCTCACCTGGCCCGCCGCCGTCGTGGGCCTGATGTTCGGCGTGCTGATGACGTACGTCCCGTACGAGTTCCGGGTGGCCTCGTTCCGGCCGCTCTACCCGTACGTGCGCCTGCTGGGCGTCACCTACCTGGCGGGCAGCATCCTCCTCATGGGGGCGCTGCTGTACCCGCGGGCGCCGCGCTGGCTGGACGTGACGGGGCGCCTGCTGCTGGGCGCGGCCATGGCCCTGTACTGGTGGGTGCTCAACGTGCTGCCCGGCAGCTTCACGGGCATCCTCCTGTACCCGGTGCTCTTCGGCGGCGTGGTGCTGGAGGCGTGGCCCTCCCTGCGCCAGCGGCCCGTGCTGCGCATCTTCGCGGCGCTCACCGGCGCGGCGTTCGGCGCGGCCATGCTGGTGATACCCGAGCGCTTCCCGCTGTCCGTCTACGCGCACCTCTCGCCCCTGCGGCCCCTGGTGGGCCTGCTCTTCGCCCTCTGCGGCGTGGGGGTGCTGCTGCCCTCGCACCGGCTCCACCGCCGGCTGCCGGCGCTGCTGATGGGCGGGCTGGCGGTGCCCTTCGCGCTGCTCGCCTACGCCCTGGGCCGGGGCGCGTCCTGGCTGGGGGCCAGCGTGTACGCGGTGCTCACGCTGGCGTGCCTCGCCCAGGCGCTCGACTGGCGGCCGCGCGCGCCGCGCACGGTGGGGTGGAAGCTGCTGCGCGGGCTGGCCTTCGCGGGGCTGGTGCCCCTGCTGGCGCTGGGGGCCCTGGCCGCCTTCCTGGCGCAGAAGGCCATCGAGCAGCAGGTGCGCGACGACACGCAGCGCGCCGCCGCGGGCGAGGCCGACTTCCTGCGCCGCTACCTGGACGACACCGCCGAGTCGCTGGCGCTGATGCTGGAGTCCCCCGGCTTCCGCGCCGCCTTCGTGTCCGGTGAGCGCGAGCGGCTGGAGCCCTACCTCGTCAACCTGGCGGCCCAGGCGCGGGCCTTCGACGCGGCCCTGGTGGTGGACACGCAGGGCACGGTGCTGGCCGCGTCGCCGCAGGTGGACGGCTGGAACCTGTCCCCGCGCGACTTCCTGCCCGCGTCCTTCACCCACGGCGCCGAGGTGTCCCCGCCCTTCATCCGCCCGCCGGGCCAGCCCCTGGTCGCGGTGACGCAGCCCTTCCGCCAGGACGGCGAGGTGCGCGGCATGCTGGTGGGCCTGCTGTCCCTGGAGCGCCTGAGCCAGCACACCACGCCGGCCTCGCGGCGCTTCCGCGTGCAGGTGCTGGACCGGCGCGGCCTCAAGGTGCTGCGGGACACCGCGCCGGGCGCGCCGCTCCTGGGCGAGGCGCACCTGCCGGAGGCGCTGACCTTGGAGCTGGTGCGCCCCGGCAACGGCGTGCTGGAGGCCTTCGACGCGGCCGACCGGCGCATGCTCGCCGCCGAGGCCCCGGTGGACGGCACCGAGTGGAGCGTGCTGGTGACGCAGGAGCTGATGGTGGCCTACGCGGCGATTACCCGCATGAGCGCCGCCGTGGTGGGGCTGGTGGTGCTGGGCGCCCTCATGGCGCTGGTGCTGTCGCAGCTCGTCGCCCGCGACATCATCCGCCGCCTGGACCGCCTGCGCGCCGCCACCGCCGCGCTGACCGCGGGCGACTGGGCGCAGCGCGTGGAGGTGGAGGAGGACGACGAGCTGGGCGAGCTGGCGCGCGGCT